>FWPV01014576.1_pt1 | contig 11504 bp, 9 predicted proteins | sample 2228371 | NCBI WGS metagenome assembly FWPV01 (sample SAMEA103939776, study PRJEB20133) | metagenome | reverse complement strand
TTGAAGATTTATTTTATTCCAGAAGCGTCCATTGTCCATTATGGTGGGCGGAGCATGAACCGTTGGAGCCGAAGGAAGCTTGTCTATCGCGGCAAGATACTTTTCTATCAAAAGCATTATGGATTTGCAAAAACCGCGATACTGAGGATAATGTTGGGGGTTTTGAGCGTTTTAAAAATGATTCCCTGGGGTGTGAGCTGGGTGTCACCTTCATCTCGGGAAAGAGCGGTCAATGAGCTTAGGTCAAACAGGGATGTTATTCTTTTGTGTATAAATCCAAAATAATACCCAATCACGAAAAAATAGGTGATTATGAGAATTGGGATTGATGCCCGCTTCTTGACGCACCCACAAAGAGGAGGGTTTAAGACATACACAGAGAATCTAATTCGTGCGATTCTTGATATTGATCATGAGAATAGATATATGATCTATATTGATCGCTCACCAGTTGATGAACAACTTTCACTCTCCGAAAATGTAAACTATCGAATTGTGAGCGGAGAGTTTCCGGTTATTGGAATGCCTCTCAGAGAACAACTTTCCCTACGAATGCAAATTAATAGGGATCGTCCTGATATTCTCCACTTTTTATGCAACACTGCACCAATTACCGTAAAAACCCCGTATGTTTTGACTTTACATGATACGATTCAAATTGAGGGGGATCGTACAAATGTATTGACCGAAAACAAATTTGATATTAAGAGTTGGGTAATCAGAAAATACTCAAAGTGGGCTATCCAAAATGCTGTGAAATCAGCCTGTAGAATTATCGCTGTTTCAGGTTATGAAAAAGCAAATATAGCAAGAATGTTGGATATATCACCCGAAAAAATTAAGGTTATCTATAATGCTCCATCCCCGATTTATGCGCCGGTAAATCAAAGTATTAAAAATAAATGGCGATTGGATTTACAGAATAGCTATGGAGTTAGGTGTAAATATTTACTTAGCGTTGGTTACGAGCCCAGGAAAAATATACCTTTGCTTATCAGAGCATTTTCATTGGTGATTCCAGAGCTTTCTGATCTAATTCTGGTGATTGTGGTTTCAAATGACGAAAGGCGATTTTATTTTCGAAAGCTAGTAGAGGAATTGAACTTGTCTAACCGAGTTGTAATCTTGGGGAAAGTACCCGATCAGGATCTGGTCAAGCTATATAACCTGGCTGAGATTTTCATCTTCCCGTCAGAGAGGGAAGGTTTTGGATTGCCCCCATTAGAAGCAATTGCATGCGGCACGCCAACCATCGCAATGAATTTATCTTCATTGCCAGAAATACTCGAGGATGGAGCATTGTTTATAAATGCTAAGGAGCCAGAGGTTTGGGCACAAGCTATAAAGCGGGTACTAACAGAAGACGATTTGCGCGCAGAATTAATCGCCAAAGGCTTGCAGCATGCAGCGAAATTTAGCTGGCAGAAATGCGCTCAGGAAACAATATTGATGTACCAGCAGGTGTATCAAGAGAGTCGTTAGGATTAGGTATAGTCTACTTAGGGAGGGTAAATTAAAAGTGTTGTGTTCAACCATAATTCCAACCGTGAACCGACCAAGCCTGGAGCGAGCTATAAAAAGTGCGCTGGACCAGGGATTTGGTAATTCACACGGCAAAACAAGTCGGTGATAAAATCTTCGATGTCAATATGGTTTGGCTATATTGTCTGGTGGACTTTTGGAGTAGTTTACCTCTTGACTTATTCAACTAGCACCATTGATTATAAATGCTTTAGCGAGGATATTATTATGTCTATCGAAACTCAAATCAAGGACTTTATTGCTAAGAACCTGCTTTTCAGCAACAACGGATATAAGTACGGCGATGACACTTCCTTCCTCGAAGAAGGTATCGTGGACTCGCAGGGGGTGATGGAACTGGTGATGTTTGTTGAGGATACCTTCAAGATCACCGTCGATGATATGGATGTCACTCCCGACAATTTTGACTCCGTAAGTCGTTTAGCTGCCTATATCCGCCGTAAAACCGGGCAATAAGGCAAGCTCAATAGAAGTAACGAAAAGTGATTTATTAGCACACCGATCGAAATCGGTACAACTCTCGTTGGTAGAGTTTTGTATCCGGCTTGGATCGCTTCTGAATCCACCAGATATCCCACCATCATCATATCAACAATCGATATAGATTTGTATCGCAAGAGGGGAATATGTCCTTATTAGTGCGAGACTTCTTAGAACACACCGCTGCTCGACTACCGGATAAAATTGCTTTAATTTGTGATGGTCAGCGCCTGACTTATTCACAGATTGATAAAATGGCGAACCGCCTGGCAAACGCTCTGCGCGCCAAAGGAGTTCAGCGCGGAGACCGTGTGGCGATCTATCTGAATAATTCGGTTGAGGCTGTGGCGTCGATCTTTGCCGCACTAAAGGCAGGCGGAGTTTTCGTAGTCATTAACCATACAACTAAACGCGATAAGCTGGCTTATATCCTTAGTAACTGCCGGGCTGCTGCACTGATTACTGAAGCACGTAAATGTGATCTGGCGAAAGAAGTCATGTCAGGAATCCCCTCAATCAAGGTTGGTATCCTGTGCGGTAAGGGGACCAATCAAACCCAAGAGCATGATGGGTTCATGACCTACAACACGATCCAAGCAGAGTATCCTGTAGAACAGCCTCCACGGATTAACATAGACCTGGATCTGGCGTGTCTGATCTATACCTCTGGCAGCACTGGCGAACCCAAGGGCGTGATGAGCGATCATAGCAATGTGGTTTTCGCCGCCAGCTCAATCATTTCGTATTTGGAAAATCGAGAAGATGATATCGTAATCAATGTACTACCCTTGTCTTTCGATTACGGTCTTTACCAACTTTTGATGGTATTCAAATTTGGCGGCACGTTGGTGCTGGAGCAATCATTCGCTTACCCTGCTGTTATTCTCAAAAGAATGCAGGATGAACGAGTGACTGGCTTCCCAGGTGTACCAACGATTTTTGCTATTCTACTGCGCATGGATCTCAGCGCCTACGACCTTTCTTCATTGCGCTACCTGACTAATACCGCTGCAGCGCTGCCACCCAGCCATATCATCGAATTGCGCAATAAATTCCCCTGGGCAACACTGTATTCTATGTACGGTCTGACGGAAACCAAGCGCACACTCTACCTGCCTCCTGACCAGCTCGATAAACGCCCCGGCTCTGTGGGGATTGCTATCCCTGGCACAGAAGTTTGGCTTGAAGATGAAGCTGGTAACCGCTTAGGACCGGGTCAGATTGGAGAATTGGTTGTGCGCGGCAGGCATGTGATGCGCGGCTATTGGGAAGACCCTGTAACCACTGCAGCACGCTATCGACCTGGTCCTATCCCCGGCGAGCGGATTTGTTACACAGGTGACTTATTCCGCATGGATGAAGAAGGGTATTTGTATTTTGTGAGTCGTAAGGACGACATTATCAAGACTCGCGGGGAGAAAGTTGCTCCCAAAGAGGTTGAGAATGTTTTATATGGGATTGAAGGGGTTGTTGAAGCAGCAGTGGTAGGTGTTCCCGATCCGATTTTAGGGGAGGTTCCAAAAGCGATACTTGTTGTTGATGATGTGAAGATAACCGAAGCGCAAGTATTAGCCCATTGTCGCGCTCATCTGGAAGATTTTATGGTGCCCAGGTATGTGGAGTTTCGTTCCGAACTACCAAAGACAACTTCTGGGAAAATAAAGAAAACAGATTTAAGATGATTTCATTTGCTTTGAGAACAACACCCCATGAATCGTGAAGTTTAGCACATTCCTTATGTGTGGAATTGTCGGTAGCCTTAACTTAACTAAATCTCATCCTATCTCGGAAGAGCTGCTGCGCCAGATGTTGGCTATGATTCGCCACCGCGGACCGGACCAGTTTGGCATTTATTTGGATCGGCATATTGGTTTGGGTAGCGCCCGATTGAGTATCATTGATCTGAGCGGTGGGCAGCAACCAATCTCCAACGAGGACGAGTCGTTATGGATTGTTTTCAATGGTGAGATCTTCAATTATGTGGAGTTACGCCCGAGTTTGGAGGCTCGCGGGCACCGCTTTACAACCAACACCGATACGGAAGTGCTCTTGCACTTGTACGAGGATTACGGACCGGACTGTTTGCGTTTCTTAAATGGGCAATTTGCCATTGCAATTTGGGATCAAAAGACGCAATCCCTGTTTCTGGCACGCGACCGTCTGGGTATACGCCCGTTATTCTACACTGTTCGTGATGGAGCACTTATCTTTGGCTCTGAAATCAAGGCGATCTTAGCTCACCCATTTGTTCAGGCAGAGATTGATCCACAGGCGCTTGATCAAATATTCACGTTTTGGAGCACAATCTCGCCACGCACTGCCTTTCGCGAAATCTACCAGGTGCCACCTGCACATTGGTTGTTGACCAAGGATGGACAATTCATTATCAAACGCTATTGGGAACTAGAGTTCCCAGATGCAAATGAAAAACCATTGGGGGGAATTTATGGAACTACATTTCAAGAGTCCTTACAGCAATTTCGTAATTTGTTAATCGACGCTACCCAGATTCGCCTGCGCGCTGATGTACCGGTAGGAGCTTACCTGAGTGGGGGATTGGATTCATCAGTCACTTCTGCTATCATCCGCAACTACACCAATAGTCCACTGGATACCTTCTCGATTACATTCGAAAATCCCGAATTCGATGAGGGCGAGTTCCAACAGCGTATGGCGAAATTCCTGGGTACAGACCATCATATCGTATATGCTACCCATGCGGATATCGGGCGTGTCTTCCCAGAGGTGGTCTGGCATTGCGAAACACCGATGACGCGCACTGCTCCCGTACCGATGTATTTGCTTTCCAAACTGGTGCGCGAAAACAATTATAAAGTGGTAATGACTGGTGAAGGTGCTGATGAGTTCCTGGCAGGTTATGATATATTCAAGGAAGCCAAGATACGTCGTTTTTGGGCAAAACAACCCAATTCAAAGCTCCGCCCACTTCTGCTACAGAAGTTATACCCAGAGATCTCTGCCATGCCCAGCGGACTGGGTTATTTGACTTCGTTCTACGGTATGGGGCTTACTGCCACATCTTCTCCGGAGTATTCCCACGCTGTGCGCTGGCGCACTACCAGCCGTTCTAAGCGTTTCTTCTCAGAAAATCTGCGCCAGCAGATTGGATCAACGGAAGATACTGAAGATATCGTCTACTACCCTCCCGATTACCACCGCTGGGATCCCCTCTCGCAGGCACAATACCTCGAAGTGACAATATTCCTAGCGCAATACCTTTTGTCCTCCCAGGGAGATCGGGTAGCAATGGCTAACTCGGTTGAGGGGCGTTATCCCTTCCTTGATTATCGAGTAGTAGAATACTGCAATACATTGCCACCGGAGTGGAAGTTATTTGGCTTAACAGAAAAATACTTGCTACGCCAGCTGGCAAAAGAATGGTTGCCAGAGGAGATCTGGAAACGTCGCAAGCGTCCCTATCGAGCCCCGATACACCGCAGTTTTTTCAATGAACGCACCCCAGATTATGTTCATGAGTTACTCTCACATGATAGTATTGCATCCACTGGATTTTTTAAGCCCGAAGCTGTTACCCAAATGGTAAATAAGGTATGTCAGGGTGGACGACTTAGCGAGACAGATGACATGGCATTGGCGGGTATTATTTCCACTCAATTGGTTCATCATCAATTCGTTACTAATTTCATGTTGTTGCCCCCATTATCTCTATCGGATGATGTGAAGGTTTGTAATCGATAAAATATTCACTGGAGCGATAATGAAATTCAACAAAGATGTGATCAAGATAGATCCCCAGGCTGAAACCGAGCGGATTGTAAACCTTTTACAGCAGGTTGTGCGCCAGAAAATGCGCCGTTATGGCGGCGTGGTAGGTATTAGTGGGGGAGTAGACTCATCCACTGTCCTGGCATTGTGCGTCCGGGCATTTGGGGCAGATAGGGTGGTGGCAGTGATGATGCCGGAGAAGGACTCAGACCCAGCCTCAGAGCACCTGGCGCGCAATCTGGCGCATAAATATGGTATCGAGCCTGTCCTTGAGGATATCACTCCTGTTCTGGAAGGATTTAGATGCTATACTCGTCGGGATGAAGCCATTCGACGGGTGTTTCCTGAGTATGATGCTGCCGCAGGGTACACGTCCAAGATTGTCTTACCGCAAAAACTTCTGGATGAAGCCACATTAAATATCTTCTACCTCACCATCATTACCCCGGATGGGGAGGAGAAGTCGCAACGCTTGTCGCCGCGAGATTATTACCAGATTGTGGCGGCATCCAATTTTAAGCAGCGTACGCGCATGGCGATGCTGTACTATCACGCCGAGTTACACAATTACGCAGTGATTGGCACTGCCAATAAGAACGAACATGACCAGGGTTTCTTTGTCAAATATGGCGATGGCGGTATTGACGTCCAACCCATCGCTCATTTGTACAAGACTCAGGTATACCAACTGGCGGAATACCTGGAGGTCCCTCTAGATATTCGTCAGCGCACCCCGACCACAGATACCTACAGCGCCCACAGCACCCAGGAGGAATTCTTCTTTCGATTGCCGTTTGAGACGATGGATTTATTATGGTATGCGCAGGAACACAATGTGCCGATTGGAGAGGTGGCTGAGGTGATGGGTTTAAGTGAGACCCAGGTCAGGCGCGCCTTTGACGATTTCACCCGTAAATACCGTACCACTGAGTATTTGCGCATGCCGCCTGTGTCTTTTGATGCATTATGATATGTTATGAAACGGATCATATTACTTATCCTCGACAGCGTTGGCTGCGGAGACGCCCCGGACGCTGCCGAATATGGCGATGTGGGGGCGAACACGTTGGGCAACATCAGCCGGGCGGTGGGTGGACTCAATCTGACGAATTTAGGGGCGCTTGGCTTGGGGAACACGACGGACATCCTGGGTGTGCCGCCTAAAGAACATACACAAGGCGCATATGGACGGCTTACCGAGGTCAGCGCGGGCAAAGATACCACCACTGGTCACTGGGAGTTAGCCGGGCTTATCCTGGATAAGCCTTTCCCGGTCTATCCGAATGGTTTTCCAGATGAATTCATGCGCGCCTTTGAAGCCAGTATTGGACGGGAGACAATTGGCAACTATCCTGCCTCTGGCACCGAAATCATCAAGGATTTGGGCGAGGAACACGTCCGCACCGGTAAGCCGATTGTCTACACTTCCGCGGATAGCGTCTTTCAGGTCGCAGCTCATGAAGAAGTGATCCCGGTGGAGGAGCTATACCGGATTTGCCAGATTGCGCGGGAGATGTTGACTGGTGAGCATGCGGTAGGGCGGGTCATCGCCAGACCGTTCATCGGTGAAGCGGGTGATTTTGTCCGCACAGAACGGCGCAAGGATTTTAGCCTGGAACCCCCGGCGGATACCATCCTGGATATTATCAAAAAGTCTGGCTTAGCTGTGATGGGGGTGGGGAAGATCGAGGATATTTTTGCGAATCGGGGTTTGACACACAGCATTCATACGGGGAACAACATGGCTGGCGTTGATGCGATCCTTGAATTTTTGGATATGGAACAGCAAGGATTGATTTTTGCCAACCTGGTTGATTTTGATATGCTATATGGGCATCGCAATAACCCGTCTGGTTATGCTCGGGCATTGGAGGAGTTCGACAGGAGGCTGCCAGAAATCTTTGAGAAGATGCACGATGATGATATTTTGATCATTACTGCTGACCACGGGAATGACCCTACCACGCCTGGGACAGATCACACCAGAGAGAGGGTGCCGGTGCTGGTAGTGGGTTCTCGAATCAAAGCGAGCAAAAATTTAGGCACTCGTTCGTCTTTTGCTGACATCGCCGCGACGATTGCAGATCTAATTGGAATACAATGGTTGGGTTATGGAGTTTCATTTGCAGATGAAATACTGACATGACTCAGGATCAGTCTGGACAGGACAAATGTCTATTCTGAAGATGTAGCTGTGTGTAATAATCTCAGGTAAAATACGTTTAGAATGATGTAAACTGGTCAGTCTTCTTTGGTCAATGTACGTTTCATTGGAGCTTCATGGTGGAGATTCAGATAAACGAAAATTCGATTGTGGTTGCTAATCGTCAACAAGTTACCGGCGAACTTCCGGATGGCGATGTGGTCATTCTTAGCATGCAAGATGGCATGTACTATGGGCTAAATGAGGTGGGAGCTCGAATTTGGGGGTTAATTCAACAGCCTGTCAGAATAAGTAAATTGGTCGAAATTCTGCTAAGCGAATACGAAGTGGACCCTGATCAATGCTACCAGGAGCTATTAGAGCTTCTGACTGAGCTATTATCTCGTGGGCTGATCCAGGCCGAACAAGAAGTAGTGGGTGAACCATAAGACGTCTCCATGTGACTGGAGCGGAATGGAACCGCTTCGTTATTTATTGGTGATTTTGCCTGTATAGAGGCAGTCTTTTGATGTGGATTCAACGAGCTTTGGTTTTTTTCACCAAGGGAGGAAACTTATTGCTATGGTGTGGTATCGTTTATCATCTAAATTATTCTTGGTGAGCTTTATATTCACTCTTTTCTTTGGGGTAGGAAGCTCATCCGTCCAGGCTCAGGGAATTCTGCCTCCTGAACCGACGCCTGCATTTTTAGAACCTTTTCCGGTTGAGAGAGATATCTCTGGTATTGTCAACAACCAGAGAGTCGGTTCACCTGATGCCAGCAGCGTACAGACCAATGTTCTTGGAACAGGGGATGGGAATATTCATGGATTGGTACACTATGGTGGGTTCTTGTGGGCTTGTACACGCACCTCCCCGGCTCGTGTGTTGAAAATCAGTCCGAGCTCACTTTCGGTAGTTGCCCGGGCGGAGCTAACCGGTCTAAACTACGCTGAGGATATTATCGCGGTTGATTATGACCAGAATGGGAATTATTATCTATGGGTGGTCCTGAGGACGGTTCCCGCCAGGCTTGTTCGGGTGAACCCCGTAGATATGACCACGAGTATTACGGCATTGACCGGAATGAATAGTGGAACAGCGCTTCTGTACGCCTTTGGCAAGCTGTGGGTGGGTGGTTCGAACAGAATCGTCGAGGTAGATATTTCTGATCCTGACAGCCCTTCATTTGTCGTCCATGACTTTTCAGGGTTAAAGTTAGAGGATTTTGTCATTGTTGCAGCCCTTGCTTCGGATTCCTCCTACTTATACGCCGCGTTCTTACAGGGTGATTTCAGCGAGCCAGATCAGTATATCGGCACCACTATCGTAAGATTAAATCCGGGCAACCCGACTACGGGTTATCTGACGCAATACGTGAGTGCAGATCACCCCGATGACATGGTATTCACCAACAATCACTTGTACACGAGCAGTGAGGACGATCCACAACCTTCGGTAGCATTCCGCTTTCCAACAGGTCTTTCCTCCTATATTACGAACACGATTGCCAGCAGCGCCTCTTACGGTGTGTTTTATACACCTACAGACCCAGGTAGCTTGTGGGGTGCGTATATTGGTTCCCCAGGCGTTATCAGTAAGTTTGATCTGGATCTCAATTCAATTTGGACATTCAATTTACCTGTTGGCTTTGATAGCCCTTCTGAAATCACCTTTGACGAGAATGGCAATATGTTTGTCTCAACGTGGCAGAATCCTTCCGGTATTGTAGCGTACACTATTCCGGATGCTGTCACGCTGAGCATCAGCAAATCCGGAAACGATGTTGTATTGAGTTGGACAAACAATGATAGCTTCGTTGATCATTATGAGGTTTGGCGCAGCACTGATCCTTATTTCAATCCGGGTGATCCTGGTACTATCAAGGTGGATGTGGCTGCGACAATGGGCGTGATGAGTTATACGGACATTGGCGCTTTGGGAGATGTAAATAACAATTATTTTTATGTGGTGAGGGCGTTCAATGATTTTGGTTTGTTGGCGCCAATTTCAAACAGGGTGGGGGAGTATTCAATAACCATTATGCCTAACTGGAATTTGATATCATGGCCATTAATCCCTTCCGATATTTCAATTAATAACATTATTGGTGATCAGCTTAATGGCACCGAAGATCCAACAACAGCAGATCGGATATTGGTTTGGAACGAATTAACTCAAACCTATCAGGCAGCCTGGTTTTGTGGGGGACCGGTGTGCGAGAGTTGGGGTGAGCCATACTATAATCATTGGTTAGCGACCGATTATTCGCAGAGCACACTCACTTTACCCGCAGATGAAGGTTTTTGGGTGCATAATCGAAGTGGCGCTATGGAGATTCTCAGGATTGTTGGGGAAGTATCAGAGATAGACCGGACTGTGCAAGTAGGATCTGGTTGGCAAATGTTGGGCTCTGCATTTCCAGGCGCCAGAAATCTTGACAAGGCAAACATATCTGCGACAGGGACAGAGGATCCACAGACTGCAGACAGGATCCTTTATTGGGATAAGACGACTCAGACCTATAAATCAGCCTGGCTGTGTGGGGGCTCCGTCTGTGAGACCTGGGGAGAACCTTATTACAATCATTGGTTGGCACTAGATTATTCACCCTCTGACATCATTCTGCAACCTGGACATGGGTTTTGGCTCCAGAATCGTCACAATCCGTTCACATGGATATATCCACGCTAATGAAACACATTTGGAGGGTTCTTATGTTTACAAAAAAAAGGTCACCTCATCATATAGCCCTTGCATTGTTTATAGCGGCTATGATACTTATAACTCAATATATGCCAGTAAGAGCGATTCCCACTTCAATTGACTGGGGTAGTTTTAACTCCTCAGGATTAACCACTTATGGTGTCTATGAAGCTGATGACGTTACGATACTACAGACAGGCGACCTCGCCCAATTGATTTGGGCTGGACCTAACGGGATTATTGATCCCCCTCAGCCTGATGGTACCACAAGCGGTGATGATGTAATTCTTGATACAAGTGCTATTAACAATGGAGCTCCTCTTCCACCTCCCCTCCAAAATAAAGGATATATCCCCCTTAAGACATATTCTTTTGACGACCAGGATCCAAAAACCGGTGGCGTGATTTACATTCGCGCCTGGAATGCGAGTACTGCAGCGAGCGCAACAGCATATGGGAATTCTACGACATCTAATCTCACACCAGGAGGTGTATTCAATGCTCCAAGGTGGCGAATGACACACACCCCGACCGCTGTTGTAATCTCCACCTTCAATGCTTCCGGTCAGGTATTTAGCCCCTGGTTGATAATCTTGATTACGGGTTTGTTGATCGCTGTGATTGTCGCGAGTTCTGTCATTATCAAGAGGGTGAGAATCGAAACATAATAGTATCGTGATTGGAAGAGGCTACAGAGAAGTATTTATTTTTGCTGTTCGTCATATAATATTAATGCCTCGATACCGGTGAAGTTTATTTGTTTAAGGCAGAATCGCCTTTGGTCTTTACCTTGATAGAGAAGCTGCGTAAGTTTTGGCATCTTCCACATGAAGAGCGTTGTTTGCTTTTGCAAATAATCCACTTATTAGTCGTCACCCATGTCGCA
>FWPV01014575.1_pt1 | contig 11505 bp, 8 predicted proteins | sample 2228371 | NCBI WGS metagenome assembly FWPV01 (sample SAMEA103939776, study PRJEB20133) | metagenome | reverse complement strand
GGTCGGCTTACGCCGAGGCGCAAGAGTGCGAGGCGAAAGCGCGAAAAGAGCGTACGGTGACCGGTAAAAACGTGGCGGCGGCCGTATTTTTCTGGCCGGCCTTGCTTGGTACCTATTCCAATACCGAAGAAGCAATCAATGCGGCCAAGGATCGCCAAAAGCATCTGGAAAAGCTGGCCGAAGAAAAACGCTGCAAGCTGAGCTGATCGGCCTGGGGCGGTGCAAGGATTGTGTTTGTATTTGACACCGGTGTGTGCTGCGCTGATCCACGCGCTTCACGGCCACGCCGAAACGATTTGCCTGCGTGACGGTTTTCGGGAGTCGCCTTTGCCGTTTGACCTTGATGCTGCGCCCGGATGCCCGCGGGGCGTAAAGCAAGGAGAAGGTGAGCGCGTCTGCCGCCGCGTGCCGGCATCCTTCGACCCCGGCCTCATCGTCGCCAAAACTCCGCCCGCCCGTAGTGTTCCTTGAGGAAGTCCACCCAGGCCCGCACGCGGCGTGGCAGGTGGCGCGCGCTGGGAAACACGGCGTAGATGCCGTTGGGCGGGGCGGCGTAGTCGTCGAGCACGCTGACCAAGCGGCCGGCGTCGATGTCGGCCTGCACTTCCCATGTGCTGCGCCAGGCCAGCCCCAAGCCTTGCAGGCACCATTGGTACAGCACCTGGCCGTCGCTGCAGTCCAGCGGCCCGCGCGGGCGCACGTGCATCAGTTCTCGGCGGCCGTTGCCGCTGGGTACGCTGAACGCCCAGCCGCGGGTTTGGGACGCGTCGGATGACAGCACCAGGCAGTCGTGCTGCAGCAGTTCGCGCGGGTGCTGCGGTGTGCCGCGCCGCTGCAGATAGGCCGGTGCCGCGACGACCAGCCGGCGGTTGTCGGCCAGGCGGACGCTGACCAGCGAGGAGTCGGGCAGGTCGCCTACACGCACCGCGCAGTCGTAGCCCTCGGCCACCAAGTCCACCACGCGGTCGCTCAGGTTCAGCGATACGCTCACCTGCGGGTGGCGTGCGCGAAATGCGGGCACCAGCGGGGCCACATGTTGGCGGCCAAAGCCGGCCGGGGCGGTGAGGCGCAGGTGCCCGCGCACGCTGCGCCCGCCGGCGCTGATGTTGGCTTCGGCCTGCGCCAGTTCGGTCAGCAGGCGCTGGCAGTCTTCCAGATAGGCGCTGCCCTCGGGGGTGAGGGTGAGGCGGCGCGTGGTGCGCACCAGCAGCTTCACCCCCAGGTGTTCTTCCAGCGCGTCCAGCCGTCGGCCGATGATGGCGGGCACCACGCCTTCGGCGCGCGCGGCCGCGGCCAGGCTGCCGCGCGTGGCCACGGCCACGAAGGTCTCCATGGCTTTCCATCGGTCCATGGGTTCATTGTGTAACAAAAAGTCATGGCTGAGTGGGTTTTCAGGGGCTCGATCGTGACGCTCGTCTGTCTTATATTGTTTGCTTTCGTTTTTACGGGCCGGTCCGCGTCGGAGCCGGCGTGCTGACAGGAGTGACACCCATCATGACCACCCCGCGCATCACAGTGGGCCGCCTGCAGGTGGCCGAGGTGCTGTACCGTTTCATCGAGGAGCAGGTGCTGCCCGGCACGGGCATCGACAGCGGCCGTTTCTGGCAAGGGTTCGATGCCATCGTGGCCGATCTGGCGCCGAAAAACCGCGCGCTGCTGGCCGAGCGCGACCGTCTGCAAGCGGAGCTCGACAAGTGGCACAGCGCCAATCCCGGCCCGATCCAGAACCCGGCCGCCTACCGGCAGTTTCTGGAAACCATTGGCTACCTGGTGCCGCCGCCCGGCCCGGTGCAGGTGACCACGGCCAACGTGGACGCCGAGCTGGCCACGCAGGCCGGCCCGCAGCTGGTGGTGCCGATTTTGAATGCGCGCTATGCGCTCAACGCCGCCAATGCGCGCTGGGGCAGCCTGTATGACGCGCTGTACGGCACCGACGTGATCCCGGAAGACGACGGCTGCGCCAAGGGCCCGGGGTACAACGACAAGCGCGGCGCGAAGGTGATTGCCTATGCCCGTGGCGTGCTGGACCAGGCCGCGCCGCTGGCGCAGGGCTCGCATGCCGAGGCCACCGCCTACGCGGTGGAGGGCGGCGCCTTGCGCGTCACGCTGGCCGGTGGTGCCGTCACCGGTCTGAAAGACCCGGCACAGTTCGTCGGCTACCAGGGCGAGGCGGCGGCCCCATCGTCGGTACTGCTGCGCCACCACGGCCTGCACCTGGACATTCGCATCGACCGCAGCCACCCGATCGGTGCCACCGATGCCGCCGGCGTGTGCGACGTGGTGGTGGAAGCGGCGCTGTCCACCATCTTGGACCTGGAAGACTCGGTGGCGGCGGTGGACGCCGAGGACAAGGTGCTGGGCTACCGCAACTGGCTGGGCATGATGCAGGGCTGGTTGACCGAGAGCTTCGACAAGGGCGGCCGCACGCTGACGCGCGGCCTGCACGCCGACCGCCGCTACACCGCGCCGGACGGACGCGGTGAAGTGGTGCTGCCGGGGCGCTCGCTGCTGTTCGTGCGCAACGTCGGCCACTTGATGACCAACCCGGCCATCCTGTACACCGACGCCGAGGGCACGGTGCGCGAGATTCCCGAGGGCATCATGGACGCGGTGGTGACTACCACCATCGCGCTGCATGATTTGCAAGGCCACGGCCGTTTGCCCAGCGGCGAGCCGATCCGCAACAGCCGCGCGGGCAGCATCTACATCGTCAAGCCCAAGATGCACGGGCCGCGCGAGGTGGCGTTCGCCGCCGAGCTGTTCAGCCGCGTCGAGCAGCTGCTGGGTCTGCCGGACAGCACGGTCAAGCTCGGCATCATGGACGAGGAGCGCCGCACCAGCGTCAACCTGAAGGCGTGTATTGCGGCGGCGGCCAGCCGGGTGGCGTTCATCAACACCGGCTTCCTCGACCGCACCGGCGACGAAATCCACACCGCCATGCTGGCCGGGCCGATGATTCGCAAGAACGACATGAAGAGCAGCGCCTGGATTCAGGCCTACGAGCGCAACAACGTGCTGGTGGGGCTGAGCTGCGGGCTGCGCGGCAAGGCGCAAATTGGCAAGGGCATGTGGGCCATGCCGGACCTGATGAAGGCCATGCTGGAGCAGAAGATCGTGCACCCGAAGGCCGGGGCCAACACCGCTTGGGTGCCCAGCCCCACGGCCGCCACGCTGCACGCGTTGCACTACCACCAGGTGGATGTGTTCGCCATCCAGCAGGAGCTGGAAAAGGTCGATGCCGACGCCGAGCGCGACGCGCTGCTGGCCGGGCTGCTGACGGTGCCGGTCAGCCCCAACCCGAACTGGAGCGAGGCCGAAAAACAAGCCGAGCTGGACAACAACATCCAGGGCATTCTGGGCTATGTGGTGCGCTGGGTGGATCAGGGCATCGGCTGCTCGAAGGTGCCGGACATCAACGACGTGGGTCTGATGGAAGACCGCGCCACGCTGCGCATCTCCAGCCAGCACGTGGCCAACTGGCTGCACCACGGCGTGGTCAGCGCCGAGCAGGTGCGCGCCACCTTCGAGCGCATGGCCGCCAAGGTGGACCAGCAAAACGCCGGCGACCCCAACTACCGGCCGATGGCTCCCAACGTCGACGCCAGCTACGCCTTCCAGGCCGCGCTGGACCTGGTGTTCAAGGGCAAGGAGCAGCCCAGCGGCTACACCGAGCCGCTGCTGCACGCCTGGCGGCAGAAGGTCAAGGCGGCGCGCGGCGGCTGATCGCGCGGTGGGCGGGCGTCGCCACCGTGGTGCGCTGGGGGGGCCTGCGGCATCGTCGCGCGGCCTGCGGTGACCTGGCCGTGATGCTGCCCTGCGGCGTCCCCGGGCGACTGCAGGCGCCGTGTTACGATGAAGACCAAGGCGCGTGAGGTGAGCGGGGGTGAGGTTGCCCCCGGCCCCCTGCCGATTGCTGGACGTCGCTGGCCATGACTGCACCAAGCCTTCCCTCGCCGGCGTCGGTCGTGCTGATCGACGCCAACCACGCCACGCGCCTGGTGCTGGAGCAGCTGCTGACTGACGAAGGCGTGGCGGTGCAGTCGTTCGCGCGCGGGGACGACGCCTTGCGCGCACTGGACGACGGGCATCCGGTGGATTTGGTGCTGGTGTCGCGCCATCTGCCGGACATGGGGGCGGTGGAAGTGCTGCGGCGCCTGCGCGCGGCTCCGGGCCGGGCCGTGGTGCCCGTGATTCTGATCACTGGCGACAGCGACGAGCTGCGCCGCATGCACGCGCTGGAGGGCGGCTTCACCGACGTGCTGCTGCGTGACCGCCCGGACCGCTTGCAGCCCTACCTGCGCGTGCTGCTGCAGCGGCACGGGACCCAGCAGCGCGCCCGCATCCTGCTGGTGGAGGACTCGCCGACGATGGCGGCGACCACGGCCGAGGCGCTGCAGCCGCTGGGGGTGGACGTGGTGGCGGTGGGCGACGCCGCGGCGGCGCTGCAACGTCTGGAGGCCGAGCCGTTCGATCTCGTCATCATCGACGTCGTGCTGCCCGGGCCGCTCACCGGACTGGGTCTGCTGTCGGCGCTGCGCAGCCGGCGCGACGATTTGGCCGAGCTGCCGGTGTTGGCCTACTCGGGCTACGAAGAGCACGCGCGCCGCATCGAGATGCTGCGCCGCGGCGCCAACGACTACCTGAGCAAGCCGATCGATGGCGACGAACTGCGCGCGCGGGTGGGCAACCTGGTGCGCTACTGGCGCCTGCTGCAACAGGTGCGTCGCCAGTATGCCGAACTGGCGCGGGTGGCGGTGACCGACGCCCTGACCGGGCTGTACAACCGCCACATGCTGGACGATCTGGGGCAGCGTTATGTGCATCGCGCGTGGCGCACCGGCGAGCCGCTGACCGTGATGATGGTGGACTTGGATCACTTCAAGGCCGTCAACGACCGCTACGGGCATGACCGCGGCGACGACGTGCTGCGCGCGGCGGCGCAGCGGCTGCAGGAGCAGGTGCGCCCGGACGATCTGCTGGTGCGCTTCGGGGGCGAAGAGTTCACGCTGTTGCTGCCGCGGCTGGGCCCCGCCGATGTGGCGGCGCAGGCCGATCGGCTGCGGTCGGCGGTGGCGGCGCGGCCGCTGGCGGGGCTGCCGGTGACGGTGAGCGTGGGTGCGTGTGTGTGGGCACCACCGGCCGAGCGACCCCGCCGAGACGATGGCTTCGCCGGCGAGGCGCTGCGCCAGCTGATCAAGCGCGCCGACGCGGCGCTGTACCGTGCCAAGCACGCGGGGCGCGACCGCGCGGAAATCGAACATGTGCTCGACCCGCTGCCAGCGGGTGGGCTTGCCACCGCCGGCGTCTGAGCCGGCATGACCGGGCCCATGCCCGCGCTTGGCGCGGGCGTGGCGTGCGGCTACCATCGTGACCACGACCCACCCCCCACGACGAGGAGACGACGATGAACATTCGCCATGACGCCAACGTCATCGGCCAGGGACCGCGCAAGGTGCTGATGCTGCATGGCTGGTTCGGTCACGCGCGCGGCTGGGGACCGATGGTGCAGCACCTCGACACCGACGCGTTCAGCTATGCCTTCATGGACTATCGCGGCTACGGGCACCGCAAGGGCAGCGGCGGCCCGTACACCATCGAGCAGATCGCCAACGACGCACTGGCCCTGGCCGACCAGCTGGGCTGGGAGCGCTTCGCGTTGGTCGGGCATTCGATGGGGGGCAGCGCCATCCAGTGCGTGCTGGCCGAGGCACCCCAGCGTGTGCAGGCGCTGGTGGGCATCACTCCGGTGCCGGCCAGTGGCGTGCCGTTCGACCCCGAGGGCTGGGCCTTCTTTTCCGCGGCGGCGCAGGATCCCGCCACGCGCCGTGCCATCATCGACCTGACCACCGGGCGCCGCTTGACCGGCACCTGGCTGGACGCGATGGTGCGCTCCTCGCTGGCCCATTCCGACGTGGAGGCCTTCTCCGCGTACCTGACCGCCTGGGCCAAAACGGCCTTCGTCGAGCGCATCCAGGGCCAGACCGTGCCGGTGCTGGTGGTGGCCGGCGAGCACGACCCGGCGCTGGGCGAAGCCACCTGCCGCGCCACGTGGTTGCAGCACTACCCCAACGCCCGGCTGGAAGTGATGAGCAACGCCGGCCACTACCCGATGGACGAGACACCGATTGCGCTGGTGACGGCGATGGAGCGTTTTCTGCGCGAAGCGATGGCATGACGGGACGGCCGATGCGCGCCACAGGCGATCCCGCCGCCGACCCCACGCCGGTGCCGCTGGACCCCGGCCGCTGCCCGCTGTGCGGGGAGCCGAACGGCTGCGCGCTGGAACGCCAGCGCTCCAGCGGCGAGCCACAGCCGGCCTGCTGGTGCACGCAGGTGCCTTTCGGCCCCGAATTGCTGGCACGCATTCCGCCGCCGGCGCGTGGTCGGGCCTGTGTGTGTGCCCGCTGTGCAACGGGTCGCCCGGCAGCTGCCTAGGAGACGTGGGGGTGAGGTGCGTCTGGCCGGCACGCTCGGCGTGAGCGGCGTTTGCCCGGACGCGCCGGGGGCTTAGTCGGCCGGCGGCGGTGGAGCGGCCGGGGGCAGGCGGCGCAGACGCGCGCGCAGATGCACCGCATCGCCCTCCCAGCCGCGCTGCAGGGTGATGCCCCCGTCGGTGCTGGCCAGTTGCTGCGCCAGCAGCCACGGCAGACCGTTGGCGTGCACGGCGGTCGGGTCGGGGGCGCTTCCCCCCCGGATCTGCAGGGTCAGGGCTACGGCCGTGCCGGCTGCGTCGCCGTCGGCGGCGTGGCCCACGTGCCAGTGCAGCCGGGTGCCAAACTGCAGACCCCAATTCAACAGGGCCAGCACCAGGCCATACGCCAAGGTGGGGTCGATCAGCACTTCCACCGGCTGCACGTCGCACTGCACGCTGACCCCCTGCTCGGCCAACGCGGGGCGCTCGTCGGCGAGTACCGCCTCCACCACAGCGGCCAGATCGACCTTTTCGTGGCTTTGCCGCACCTGCCCGCTGTGCAGGCGCACGATTTGCTGCGCCTGCTGGGCACACTGGCGCAGCCGCAGCGCGGGCAGCGCGAGGATGCGCACCTCGGCGTCGCTCAGGCGCCCACGCTGTTGCAGCAGCGTCAGGCCGCGCAGCAGATGCTCGGCGGTGTCGATGGCCTGTTCGGTGACCGCAACGGCCACATCCGGCCAGTGCGGCGCCAGGCGCCAGCCAAGGCCGTCGTCGCTGCTGGCCGCGGTGGGGTAGGGGCTGGGGGCCGTTGCCGTCACGGTTGCTGGGAGGGGGCGCCGGTGGATGGGCGCGCCGCGTTGTGGAATCGGATGCGTGGCAGTGTAGCCCACGCGCCAACCCGTCACAATAACGGTCATGAACGCACCCATCCCTGTCTCCGGTCATCCCGCTCCGTATCCGCTGTCGCGCCCGCGCCGCCTGCGCCGCGACGTGTTCACGCGCAACCTGGTGCGCGAACACCACCTCACCGTGCACGACCTCATCTACCCGGTGTTCGTGCTCGATGGCCACGGCCGGCGCGAGCCGGTGGCCTCGATGCCCGGCGTGGAGCGCCTGAGCCTGGATCAGCTGCTGCCGGTGGCCGAAGAGTGCGTGGCGCTGGGCATACCGGTGATGGCGCTGTTTCCGGTCATCGATCCGGCGCTGAAAACCCCCGATGGCCGTGAAGCCTGGAACCCCGACGGACTGATTCCGCGCGTGGTGGCCGAGCTCAAGGCGCGCGTGCCCAACCTGGGCATCATGACCGACGTGGCGCTGGACCCCTACACCAGCCACGGGCAGGACGGTCTGCTGGATGACACCGGCTACATCCTCAACGACGCCACCGTCGAGGTGCTGGTCAAGCAGGCGCTGGTGCAGGCCGCCGCCGGGGTGGACATCGTCGCCCCCAGCGACATGATGGACGGCCGCGTCGGTGCCATCCGCCAGGCGCTGGAGGCGCGCGGCTACGTGCACACCCGCATCATGGCCTACAGCGCCAAGTACGCCAGCGCCTTCTACGGGCCGTTTCGCGACGCGGTGGGCAGCGCCGCCAACCTGGGCAAGGCCGACAAGAAGGTCTATCAGATGGACCCGGCCAACACCGACGAGGCGCTGCGCGAGGTGGCGCTGGATCTGGCCGAGGGGGCGGACATGGTGATGGTCAAGCCCGGCATGCCCTATCTGGACGTGGTGCGGCGCGTCAAAGACGAATTCAAGGTGCCGACCTTCGCCTACCAGGTCAGCGGCGAGTACGCGATGATCAAGGCCGCCGCCGCCAACGGCTGGCTCGACCACGACGCGGTGATGATGGAAAGCCTGCTGGCCTTCAAGCGCGCCGGTGCCGACGGCGTGCTGACCTACTTCGCCCGCGAGGCGGCGCGCCTGCTGCGACAGGGCTGAGGCCCGCATCACCCGCCCGTCGCATCGACAATCGCCGCCATGAAACACCTCCAACCCAAGGAAGCCTGGCAGTGGTTGCAGGCTCATGCCAATGACCCGCCGCAGCGTGCGCCGCTGTTCATCGACGTGCGCATGGAAATCGAGTCGCTCTACGTGGGGCGACCGCCCGGGGTCATCAACATTCCCTGGTACGAGTACCCCGACCTGCAGCCCGACCCGGAGGGCTTCGTGCAGCGCGTGCTGGCCGAAGCCGATGGTGACCGCACCCGAGCGGTGCTGCTGATCTGCCGCAGCGGCAAGCGCACGCTGGACGCCGGGGCGGCGCTGGAGGCGGCCGGCTTTACCGACGTGGCGCACGTGGTGCACGGCTTCGAGGGCGAGCTGGACGAACACTTCCATCGCTCCAGCATCAATGGCTGGCGCCACGACGGGCTGCCGTGGGAGCAGATGTGAGCCTTGGGGGCACAGCTTTTGTGGACTGAGGCCGCCGTATCCCCTGCTGGTGATCTCTGCCGGCCCGTGGCCGAGACGGCGGCGGCGTGCCACGCCGCGCTGCGCGAGGTGTTCGGCTTCGAGACCTTCCGCGGGCTGCAGCAGGCGGTGGTCACGCACGTGGCAGCCGGTGGCGATGCGCTGGTGCTGATGCCCACCGGCGGCGGCAAGTCGCTGTGCTACCAGATTCCGGCCATCGTGCGCCAGCGCGCCTTGGGGGGCACCACCATCGTCGTGTCGCCGCTGATTGCGCTGATGCACGATCAGGTGGGCGCGCTGCGCGAAGCCGGGGTGGAGGCGGCCTACCTCAACTCCAGCCTCAGCGCGGAAGACGCCGCGGCGGTGGAGCGGCGCCTGATGCGCGGCGAGCTGACGCTGCTGTACGCCGCGCCCGAGCGCATCGTCACGCCGCGCTTTCTGGCGCGCCTACAGGCGCTGCACGAGGCCGGGCGGCTGGCGCTGTTTGCCATCGACGAGGCGCACTGCGTCAGCCAGTGGGGGCACGACTTCCGCCCCGAATACCGCGAGCTGGCGGTGCTGCCCGAGCGCTTCGCGGGCGTGCCGCGCATCGCGCTGAACGCCACCGCCGATGCGCTCACGCGTGCCGACATCGTCGCCCATCTGCGCCTGGAGCAGGCGCGCACCTTCGTGGCCAGCTTCGACCGGCCCAACATCCGCTACACCATCGTCGAAAAGCGCGACAGCCTGCGCCAGCTGCAGCGCTTCCTGCAGCGCGAGCACGGTGTGCCCGGCGCGCACGACAGTGGCATCGTGTACTGCCAGTCGCGCCGCAAGGTGGAAGACGTGGCGGCCCGGCTGGCTGCAGCGGGCTGGCGCACGTTGCCCTACCACGCCGGGCTGGATGCCGCCACCCGTCAGCGCCACCAAGACCGCTTCCTGCGGGAAGACGGCCTGATCATGGTGGCCACGGTGGCGTTTGGCATGGGCATCGACAAGCCCGATGTGCGTTTCGTCGCGCACCTGGATCTGCCGAAGAACATCGAGGCGTACTACCAGGAAACCGGGCGCGCCGGGCGCGATGGCGAGCCCGCCAACGCCTGGATGGCCTACGGCCTGCAGGACGTGGTGCAGCAGCGCCGCCTGATCGAGGACAGTCCCGCCAGCGACGTCTTCAAGCGCGTGCTGCGCGGCAAGCTCGACGCCTTGCTGGCCCTGGCCGAATCCACCGCCTGCCGCCGCCAGCAGCTGCTGGCCTACTTCGGCGAGGCGAGCGAGCCGTGCGGCAACTGCGACAACTGTCTGCAGCCGCCGCAGACCTGGGACGCCACCGAGCCGGCGCGCAAGCTGCTGTCGTGCATCTACCGGTTGCAGCAGGCCGGCGGCCCGTTCGGTGCCGGGCACGTGCTCGACGTGCTGCGCGGCGTGGACAGCGACAAGGTGCGCCAGCATGGCCACACGGCGCTGTCCACCTGGGGCATTGGCCGCGAGCTGGACGAGGCCACCTGGCGCCGCCTGCTGCGCCAGCTGATGGCCGCGGGCGTGGTGCAGGCCGCAGGCGAATTCCACACCCTGCACGTCACGGCGGCTGCGCGCCCCATTTTGCGCGGCGAGCAAACGGTACGCCTGCGCGTGGCCCCGGCGGACGAGCCCAGCGCGCGCGACCGTGCCGCGCGCCGCACGCGCGCCGTGGCGGCCGACGCGCACCTGCCGCTGCTCGGGCGCGAGGTGCTGTCGGCGCTGAAAGTCTGGCGCGCCGACGTGGCGCGCGCGCACGACCTGCCCGCCTACGTCATCTTCCACGACAGCACGCTGCGCGCCATCGCCGAGCGCCTGCCGCGCACGCCGCACGACCTGTTCGACCTGCCTGGCCTGGGCGAGAAAAAGCGCCAAGCGTACGGCGAGGCGGTGCTGCGCGTGGTGCAGACGGTGCTGGCGTCGTCGGCCGGCGATGCCGAGGCCGACGGCCAGTCGGTGGCGTGGCTGGCCTGATGCCGATGCCCTGCCGCAGCGACGCGGGGGCTCCGATGCGGCGGTGCGTGCCGCAAGCAAGCGGTGGGGCGCGAAGGCAGACGTCGAAAACGTGCCGCGCTACGGTTTACGCGCCACGCCAGCGCGCGCAGTGATCGACCGGTGGCACGGCGGGGGTAAGCCAGGTCGTGTCCGCCTTCGGCCAGGGATCGGCTTGGTCGCTGGCGTCGGCGTCGGTGGCGCGCAACTCGACCACCCGCAGCGCCTGCAGCGCTGCATCCTCGCTCACCTGCCGTGCCAAATGCAGCGGCACGCCGCGGTCGCGCCAAGCGTGTTCGGCTCCCGTGATCAGCACGATCACCCCCGGGGGCAGACGGGCTGCCAGTTGTGCCAGCGTGTGCGCCATGCGCGCGTCGCGCGCCACCTGAATGCGGGCCATGGGTGCCGCCTGCGCGCTGCGAATCTGCCCGCAGTGGGCACCGACGATGCGCTCCTGCAGCGCGGCCCAGGCGTCGGGGGGCAGCTGGGCATCCCAGCGCTCGTCCCGCATGACCGCGCCGTGCTCGCTGCGCGGCAGGTTGGCCCCCAGCACCGGCACCGCGGCGCGCACCGCCGCCATCACCACCGGCCCATAGCGCAGCCACGGCCAGCCCGCCTCGTTCCAGCGCAGTGCAGCGCGCACCCGGTTTTCGTCAGCGGTGCGATCGCGTTCGTTCGTCGCCAGGCTTTCA
>FWPV01014574.1_pt1 | contig 11505 bp, 15 predicted proteins | sample 2228371 | NCBI WGS metagenome assembly FWPV01 (sample SAMEA103939776, study PRJEB20133) | metagenome | reverse complement strand
AAGGATCTTTCGATGTACGGTGAGGATTGGGGATTCGCGTAGAGATTGGGGGGTAATGCTGTGCCTAACTTAAGGGAGATGAGGTTCTGCACCCTCATGTGCATGAATGCGTAATAAATGTCGGTCCTGAATCGGATTGACGGAATTCAGAACTGAATCGGAGAGGGCATTCGAGTGAATAGAATCCGACTTTCTTATCGTGGTACAGATAGGAGTCATCGCACTCATCAATGCGGGCGCCGTGAACCGTATCCAGATCGAGTGTGTCGGGGACCGTCTGAACCCCGCCGCCTTACAGGACGAGTATGAACCCATCCTGGAAGGCATTATCGTGTTCGGTGTGTGGGCGGATGAAATGGGGGAGGTCGGCACAACTGGTGTCTTCAACGATCTGGTGATCTCTCCACCCGGGGCAGGAGATAACGACAATCCCGTGGATAGTTGAGAACAGAGGGCGATCGATCACTCTGTTCCAGGATAATTTCAGCAGGTGGGTTCTCCCTGGCTGGAAACCTACAGCATACCGAACAGGAGCGTCGCATACGAAAATGGCCTGGTGATCTTGACCGATGCGTCCGGGGAATACGGAACCGTGTACCTCCTGAACCAGACCTACGATGATTTCCTATTGGACATCGATACCGAGATGCCCCGGGGTGATCCTAACAGCACTGTCATAATCGCATGCCGGATCGATGAATCCTTTAACCGTTATGAGTTCGGCATCCTTGACCGCTTCTACGCGAAAATAAAAAACGAACGATTCGGGCATGAAGCCGCTGGATTTTGATATCTCCGGGCGGATAACCTTGAGACCGGCGGAAAGGAATCATCTCACCATCGAATGCGTGGGAAACCAGCTGAGCGTATCGATAAACGAAATTACCCCGCTAGTGTGGCGTATGAAGAGATTGTGAGCGGCAGGACTGCCCCAGTATTCCATGCTCCCAAAGACGCCACCACTGATACGGCTGTCGCTTTCGACAATCTCCCCATAGCACCGCCGGACGCCCCTGCCGTGAATGCGAAACCGGCAATGCCGACACCGACAGATACACCGTTCCAGTGGCGTCGATGAGCGCCCTGTCCGGAGAAGACGTCAAGAGAAGGGAGTCGTACTTGCCAGTATGTGAGGCATGAGAGGCAGTCGCCGGGAGGACAGAGCACCTTTTTTCCGGTAATCGAGACGTGCACGCGGAACGACCCAGACGGAAAGCAAAGGGACGCCTGCCCGAAACCCGATCTGCACGACCCTGTATGCGGCGCTCTAACCTGCCATGCGAGCCGTCAGGCGATAAACCTGCAGGGGATGACATGGACAACAGGCAGTGTTCAAGTCTGTTGCAGGGATCTCTCTCGAGTAAGAGATTAAGACAAAACCCTTCCCGTTTCGATTCGGAATGGCGGATGCTCACTCTCGGAAGCGGGAGCAAAATCAGATAGGACGGTGAAAGATTGCAGCATCCGTCCTTTCTTATTGCAGTGCGATGACGCAGTGAACCAGCATGCCCTCCGTCGAAGCATCGCCTGCAGCGGCGTTGACGTGCAGCAGCGAGTCCACGAAAACGCCGGTATAGATTCCTGCGAAACTGGTGCTGTTGGGTATGGTCCAGCAGGAAAACTTCTTGCCGGGGAGGAACAGATCCCCGGGGTCGAACTCGTCGGACACCGCCTTCTCGCTGCCGTCCGCCGGACCCCGCTTCAGCAGGCGATGGGAAGACCGCCCGTTGGCGCGGATGGTCGTCCTGAACGGATTGCATTCGGCATCCACATGCCAGATCCAGATCGAGGGCGGAATTTCACGTCCGGATCATCGTCGTTTCCCGAAGGTCTTCTGAACTGGATCAGGAAGAACCCGTCAGGCGAACCCAGCAGGTGACCGGTCTCATGGGCCATCGTTCGTATCCATTCTACCGGAAGATCAGATGGCGATGGTGTGCGCGTTACGAGGGTGCCCTGCGTATCTTCCCGTCGACGGGGACTCTATGGTCATTCTTATAAGCGATTCCTTTTCCCGGAAATCGGGGGAGATACTATCCCCCGGGAAGCGCCCATACCAGCAGCACGCCGTCAATGGCACCCTCCTTGTCGCTGTCGAACTGACCGAAATCCACCGATCCGTCGTGGGCATCGATTACTTCCTCCAGGAGCGCATCATCGTGGCGATTCGGCTCCCCTCGTGCGCAGTCCGATGCGTTGTACCGGCCACGATACCACCCGGAGACGGTACCGGATCAATCGAGCCGGCCATCGGGTCGATCGGTGGTGGTAGTTCCCGAGGCTCACGTAGGGATGCGCCTCCCCCATTCCTTCTGCTCCGACCAGTGCCGCCTCATACCTGTCGACGGCCTCGCCGTCATGAAAATGTGGGGATCCAATCACGGAAAAATCCGGAAATTCGATGCCGAAAACTGCAAGTTTCCCATCCCCTTTCGATGGCATCTCATCCGGCATGGGTGCGCCTATCCGCGGCGTTCCGTTCCCGGCTCCACGTTTCACAGTCCCGGTTCTGGCACCCGCTGCCGGGATGGACAAGCCCGAGGCAATGGCGGAGACGAGCAGGATCGGGATCAACCCCTGCCATGGTGTAGATCGTGCGTTTTTGCCATCCCGGGCTCCTGCATGCTGGCAGCGCGGGTTTGGCCATGGTCCGCATAGATACTCTCCCCCTCCCGGTTGCCGTTACACCCGGCCGGAATTTGCAGGACCTGACAGACGCCCTCCCATCGATTCCGCATACCGGGAAGCGTCATTGGATGATTCCCATGAAAGAGCCGATTATCTCTTGCGTGCTTACCCGAGAGAAAAGGATTGCACACCCCGCCGCCACTGCCATGGTGATCGGCAGGGGCTCTTCGGAACAGAAGAACATTGCGGAAGGATGGAAGCCCCATCCATTCGGAGAAGGTCTCCTCCCGCATATCACAATCGCATTCTGCGACTGTTCAAAGGGGAATCAGTTTCACGGCGGTCCCATATGCGAGCAGCTCCGCCGCCGTCGCCATTGTCTGGGATGTGGTGAACCGCACGTTCACGATGGCATCCGCGCCCATGCCCTTTGCGGCGTTGATCATGCGGTTCACGGCCTCGGTGCGCGCCTCTGCCAGCATATCCGTGTACTCCTGGAGCTCGCCTCCCACGATGCTCTTCAAGCCCGCCGTGATGTCCTTTCCCAGGTGTTTCGAACGGACGGTATTCCCGTAGACGATCCCCAGGATCTCCAGCCGGAATCCCGGAACGGTTTCGGTCGTTGTAACGATCATGGCTCACTCCCGTATCTCTTCCAGGGTCTCTTCCCTTCTCCGAAAGGCGATAAGCGCAAGCCCGATCAGGATGAGGGGTACCGCATAGACGAGGAGATAGGGAAATCCTATGGGCGCAAGCACGAGCCCGATTACCAGCAGAATGATGCCCCACTTCACCTGGCTTCGCATACCGTACAACAATCGGAGGGGGAGGGTAATAGGTTTTGCCAACGCGAATCTGCAATTTCATTTTGGGCTTTCGCCTATTACGAGGTCCTGTTCGGTCCTATACCGAACATCCATCCGGTTCCGGATACACTCCTGCCTCACCCGCCCTTTCCCTCCGGGACCTCCCGCACCGAGGGAGTGCCCCCCTTCCGCTGCCTCCTTCCTCCCGCGTACATGGGACCTCGGGGGCACAGGCGCTGTCTCCTCCCTGCAGGTACGATGATGGCCTGATAACTCCGGGGTAGATGCACGGACTCGACTCATGGCTGACGGTGGGGGAGCAGCCGCGTCCGATAGCGATGCATCGGGGGATATCCTGCCCTCTCCATGATAGGTTGCGCCTCCCGCGATCAGGTTTGTCGCCGTTTCCGCCGGGAGAAGGGGGTGAGACCCCCTCCTGCTTGGGAGCGAAGGGGCGGTATTTCACCGTTCCCCCCATCTCCGCGTGCGACGAATCTGATCCGAATCGAAGCCAGACGGTTCGATCCCTCCCTGTAGAAAGGGCCGAATCGTGACGAGTGCGGCCAGGAACCGGGTCTTCCTTCTTGGGTGGGCTGCCGGACCGGGTCCGTCTCCCCTTCCCGGAGTTATCACCGATCACCAGATGTCACACTTGATTAGGGGGTGAGGTCAAATCGGTACGGGAATACCTCCGGGATCTGCCTGCAGCCCTTCCTCTGCGATCCGGGGGAAGGCATCAGACCGTCCTGGGGGCTCCAAGGAGAACCGCACGCCCGTATGAACCACATCATCTCGATAAAGGAGTTGTCCCGCGATAAGATCGATGCCCTCCTCGATCGGGCGCGGGACATCGATGCTTGCCTCTACGACAGGCATGCCCTCGAAGGACGGATCCTGGCTCTCCTCTTCTTCGAGCCCAGCACCCGCACGCGGATGTCGTTCGAGTCCGCAATGGCGCGCCTGGGGGGGACGAGCATCGTCGTGGACAGTATCGAGGGGAGTTCCATTGCCAAAGGGGAGACGCTGGCGGACACCATCCGCGTCGTCAGCGGCTATGCGGACGCGATCGTGCTCCGCCATCCGAAGGAGGGAGCGGCACGGCTGGCCAGCGAGTTCGCGACCGTCCCCATCATCAATGCCGGCGACGGAGCCGGGCAGCACCCCTCACAGACGCTCCTCGATCTCTACACCATACGCCAGTCGATGCCCCTCGACAACATCAACGTGGGCCTGCTCGGAGATCTCCGCTACGGGCGTACGACGCATTCCCTGGCCTACGCGCTCTCCCTCTACCGCGTAACCCTCCACGCGATCGCCCCGGAGGGGCTGGAACTGCCGCCGTCCATCCTCCAAGAGCTGCGCGAACATGGCGTGGAGGTGCACCAGCACGCAAGAGTGGATGCCGTCCTGCCGGAACTGGATGTCCTTTACGTAACACGCATCCAGCGCGAGCGCTTCCCGGACACCGCCTCGTACCTCGCCGTGGCGCACAGCTACCGCATCACCCCCGAACTTCTTGGCAATGTCCGCAGCAACCTGATCGTGCTGCACCCCCTGCCGCGCGCATCGGAGATCGATCCCCGGGTAGATACGCTCGGCTACGCAAAATACTTCGAACAGTCCCGCAACGGAGTACCGGTGCGCATGGCCATTCTGCAGGAGGTGATGTCGTGAAGGAGGCACCGGAACGGGGGCTGGTGATCAGCAAGATCCGCGATGGGACGGTGATCGACCATATCACGGCGGGCGAAGCGATCAACGTGCTCCGCATTCTGGGGATCACCGGCTCGACCACCGAGTGCCTCTCCATCGCGACCAACGTGGCGAGCCGGCACGGGAAGAAGGACATCGTCAAGATCGAGAACCGGGAGCTCCGAAAAGAGGAGGTGGACAGGATCGCCCTCATCGCACCCAATGCGACGATCAACATTATCCGCAACTACGAGGTGTTCGAGAAGAAGGGCGTCCATATCCCCGAGGTTCTGATAGGGGTGGTGCGGTGCCCGAACCCGGAGTGCATCTCGAACACCCGCGAGCCGATCGAGAGCAAATTCGATGTTCTGGAGGACCGGGTCCTCCGATGCAAGTACTGTGACTGGAGGATTCCCCGCCTGTCGCGGGACATAACCGGATACATCATCTGAGCCTTCCGCGCTCGTCGATCTCGCCGCGATAGATACGGGTGCTGGATATCCAGCGCCCATCCTCGGCGAGCACGCAGGCAACTTGATGAATATCAACCTTTTTTAGCCCCCGCTCCTGCCGGAGGCGATTGATCTCCGCCCCGGCCCCGGCCGTACCCTCGCTCACGACCAGCGCATCGAAATCGTCGGAGATTGCCGGGCCATACCGGTCATCCAGCGGCTGGATCGACCACTTCGCCGAAAAACCGCCGGATTCGATGCACTTCACGAGGTTCTCCCTTCTCTCCGGATACGGACGCACCGGGTGGCTCTTCTGGCTGGCGAAGCGGTCCGTCGTGAGACCGATTGTGACCTGCCCCTCCGGTCCGGCCAGCTGGAATGCCCGCTTCAGGAGTTTCCTGTGCCCGTCGTGGATCGGATCGAAGGTTCCCCCCAGCATCACTCTCATTTCAGAACGATTCAACCCCTAGAGTATTATCATTAATGCTAGGAAATGACGCTGCGGAAAGACCGGGCCGTTCACCGCGGATGGCAACGGAAGCGGCCCGTTATACGGAGTAAGGGTCCACGACCCGTTCCGAGGGGGGGACGCATGGAGCGCACTGTCACCGTCACACAGGGAGAGGGTCAGGGCGGATCGCATCGGGAGCTGGGACTTTCCGCGTGCATCCCACCTTCTGCTTCAGAGCATGAGTATCCTGCCGCAGTAACCTAAAATTTGAAATGAACTGCGCACTGCGTTGGAACGTGGCATGGGTGAGCAGGGGGAAGGCGTTCGGGACGCTGTGGATCTCGTCCCGGGGGGCAGGAGATGGTATGGCGATCCGTCATAGGACGGGCAGTGCAAGGGACGCGTGTCATCGGCGATTTCTACTCCCTTCCGCGATATGCGCCGTCAGCGAGTTCGGGGGCGGATGCCTGAATGAAGAGGGTCTGGATCCGCTGCGTGATGCGGCACAATCGCGCCCTGCGAACAGATGCACATAATGTAAATTTAACATGAGAATATTGTTAATCACAATTATTATCCCTGCGTGGCACAGACACTCAGAGAGATGTCCGTGGAAGACTGCAACCTGCCCGCGCCGGAAGAGGAGGTTACGCGGGAGGTGGGATTCACGCTGATCCAGTCCGACCGGTTCAGGAGGATCGAGCGAGACTGCGCGTACAAAGGTTTTTCGAGACTGTTCGAGGAGAAGATGAAGGTGATGGTCGCCAAAGTCTCTCCGGACCGCTGGAGGGACGAGGGACTCCGATGGGAGGGTGAAGAGGGGCTCACCGAAGGAATCCCCATCGAGGAGTTCGAGATCCTTGAATGAGAGGGCGGATGCGGACGCTCCGAACATCGATGGGACTGTATTTACGGCCGGTAAACCGATTATTCATGTTCCGCCCGCAAGAAGAGGCGCAACCCCCAATACTACCCCCTAATTTTTCGTAGGTTCCTGGCGCTCTCACCCCTGCATTCCGATGGCCCCGCCGGGATGTGTCCACCGAAGGGTGATTTAAATATTCGGGCACGGCATAGGGGAGGATGTATGTTTGCATATGCAGATATTGTCCCGACGATTGCCAGAATGATGGCGCTCTCGGCGGAGACCGCACCCAAAGCGCGGGGCGCCGATGCCCTGCGGATTCGTGTCGTCGACAGCGACTCGCTGATAGCGCTCGCAAACGAGATGCGACGGCACGGCGAAGCGCGAAACCTCCCCCACTTCATCCGGGATTCCGACAACGTCCGCGTGAGCGATGCCGTCCTTCTGATCGGTCTCGAGTACCACACCACGGCAGGTCTGGACTGCGGGGCCTGCGGCTTTCCCACCTGCGAGGAGATGCTGCAGCACCAGACCAGCGTTCACGCGCCGGGCATGCCGTTCCAGGGGCCCAGCTGTGCGGTGCGAGTGACGGACCTGGGCATCGCGCTGGGATCCGCTGTAAAGACCGCATCGCTCCACAATCTCGACAACCGCATCATGTACACGGCAGGTGTGGCCGCATTGCGGCTCGGATGGCTGGAAGGCTGCAGCATGGGCTATGGAATTCCGCTTTCGGCTGGACCGAAAAACATATTCTTCGATCGAGGATAAGATCTCCTGACAATTTATGCCGACGATGAAGATTCGGGGCGGGGATCTCGATCTGGTGGAGTATGAGTTCAGTTCTTTCTCTCCAGGCGAAAATATCAACACGATCGGCCTGGAGAAGGCGTATCCGCTGAAACCGGTCGAAGGAAAGGTTCGGGTGCGGGCGCCCGCACGAATCCACCTGACCGTGCTCGACATGAACCGCTTTGCACCCGGGCGGCCCGGCGGAGGGGGCGTCGGATTCGCTGTCCAGCTCTACTGCACTGCCGAGGCGCAGTGTATCCCTGAAGGGCTGGAGATCGATTACGAGCGGGAGCCCATCATCCGCCACTTCACGGAGGTCTTCAAAAAGACCACGGGATACAGGGGGGGATTCCGTGTGTATGCCCGCGATCACGAGCACAAGCACGTGGGTCTCGGATCCACCAGCACGATCCTGGTCGCGGTCGCCAATGCGCTGAACGCTGCAGTGGGGTCTCCGCTCACGCAGGATCAGCTGCGGCTTCTGGTGGGGAACAACTTCGTCGAGGAGACGGTAGACGGGCAGATCGCCTTCGGGTTCGAGACCGGGGTCGGTCCGGTGGTCAGCACCCACGGGGGGATGGGAATCACGGGCGACGAGCTCACACGCATCTACCATCACCCGTTCGGCCAGGACAAATCCGTCTTCATCGTCATCCCCCCTTCCGACATCTCATCGGCCGGGGAGCGTGAGTTCGACCTCCTGATGAACCGGGCCCGAAATCTCGACTACCGCGATCGAGAGCTGAAGGCCTACATGATCATGATGGACCTCATTCCGGCCCTTGAGAGCGGGAACCTCGAGAAGATGGGGGAGGTGATCTGGGAGATCGAATTCCGGGGCTCGAAGCGCGCGGAGGTGGAGCACCACGGGTTCCGCATCTACCACTACATGAACCAGCTTCGGGATGCAGGTTTCGAGTTCGTGGGCATGAGCTCGGTCGGGCCTGCCATCGCTGTCATCACCGCACGCGACCGGGATGCCGTTCGGCGGATTCTGGATGAGCTCGGGCTGTCAATCGCCGTCGCCACCGGGATAGACAACGAGGGGCTTCGGATCGAGCACCTCCCCTGCTGATACTTCTTTTCCACAACTCCGCTCATCCCGAACACCTCTTTTCGCGTCCTGTCTTCGATCCGCCCCGAACTCAGAACACGACGAAGACGCAGGGGTTCAGGATCACGGGCAGGCTTTCTGAAGATGCCCCCATCGATGGACGTGACGCATGGACCCCAGGCGGGCACCACCTGCTGAAGGCTCTCCCGAGAGCCAGAACCGCATTCCGGTCCATGGCAGAGGGTGAACCATTATAAGGTAGGGCGTGCATAGGTCCCGCGACAGGAACGTCCAGCCTGTTTGCAGAAGTGCACGGTGATGCGCTCGCCGTGCGACGGCATGCAGCGATGCGGGATTCATCCCGCCCATCAGAGTAAGGAGGAAAGAAATGCCTGAATTCACAAATCCCTTCATCGGAACGGTTCCGGATCGAAAGCTCACGCTTCAGGAGTTGATCCGGGCAATTCGACTGGATCTGGCTGCCGAGCACGAGGCAACCCACATTTACATGGCCCATGCCGAGGCGACGGACCATCCCCTTGCCAAACGCGTGCTCGAGGATATCGCGGACGAAGAACGTGTGCATGCCGGGGAGTTCGCCCGACTGCTCCAGATCCTCACCGGCGACGAGGATGCCCTGCTGGCGCAGGGCGCCGCCGAGGTGGACGAGATGGCAATCGAGGCAGGACGTGAGGAAGTGTCACCGTCCGAAGCTCCCGGGACGACGATCGGATCCTTGAAGGAGTCGAAGTAGGAGGAGAGGCATGAACCGATACCTATCACGGGGGGATGCCCCCATTGACGGAGCGACGTGGAATATCCTGGATGCCACGATGGTGGAGGCAGCAAAGAGCATTCTTTCGGGACGGAGGCTGCTGCACCTGGAGGGTCCTTTCGGTCTGGGACTGAAAGCGATCCCGATGACGGACCGGAGGGACCAGGAAGGTCTCATTGTGAGTTCCTTCGTTCCTCTCCCGGAGATCCATGCCACGTTCGCCCTGGGCAAACGGGATCTCGCCGCCTACGAACGGGATAGGCTGCTCCTGGATACCGCTCCGGTCGTGCAGGCTGCACTGGACGTGGCACGGAGAGAGGATAACCTGATATTCCACGGGGGAGGAGGGGTGACCGGACTGCTGAACACGCAGGGTTCCAGTTCCATCCAGCTCTCCCGCTGGGATACGGTCGGGGATGCCGTGGATGATATCATCCGGGGCGTGACCCGTCTCGACGAATCCGGTTTCCACGGCCCCTATGCTCTTGCACTCGCACCATCCCGTTTCAACCTGCTTTACCGACGCTACGAACAGGGCCAGATGACGGAACTGGAGCACGCGCGCACCATCGTAACCGAAGGTATCATCAAAGCACCTGTGCTTTCGGACGGTGGCGTGCTGATCGCCTCCGGTCGGCAGTATGCCACGATCGTGATCGGCCAGGATATGGCCGTCGGCTTCATCGGGCCGGCAGGAGAGAACCTGGAGTTCTCCGTATCAGAGAGCCTGGCGCCCCTGGTACTTCAGCCGAAGGCGATCTGCGTGCTGGAGGGCTGATCCCCTCTCCCGTTTGTATCCCCCGGTATGCCTGCTGTTCGGAGGCAGAGTGCATGCACGAAGGCAGGGCTTTTCACGGGACCGGTCGTCCGAGCCCAGCCCCAGCATTACACAGCACGGGACCGCTGCCCCGGACCATCGGACGAGCAAGCGGGCAAGCTGACGTGTGCTGCCGCACGGTTGAGTCGTTCCCCGCGGTGCACCCATCCCGCCCTCTTTTAAACCTTTCTTAAAATGATGATTGGTTGGAAAATCCCACAATCATTTTCCAACGCAGCAAGACCATCCCGTGATCAAGCTCTCGAACCCGGATAACTCCAGCTTCATCAAGCAATGGCTCAAGGGAAAACCTATCCGGGCGATCGCAGCGTATTTCCCGGTGGCGCGGCAGCGGGTCAACCAGCTCATTCACCGGTTCCTGGAGACCGAGACCATTCCCGTGAACCGAAGACCGGGGGGAGCCCTCGATGAGGGGACTGGGAATCTCGTCCTGCAGCTCCATGCCGTCTTCGACCTGGATTCGGTGCTCCCGAAGAAGAAGATCGAGGACGTGGTCGGGACGCATATCCTCCACACCACGATCTATCGGATTTTGCTGAGGAATGACCTGATTGAGGAGAATATGAAGGAGAATAGACAGCGGAAATGGGTCCGGGTCGAGCGGGATCACGCGCTGTCCTAGTGGCAGGGGGGGCGGGAAACGGCTCGGGCTGATCGCGTTCATGGATGATGCCAGCCGTCTCATCACCTGTTACGGTACCTTCGATCGTCCGACGACGGAGAATGCGATTTCCGTCCTGGAGAAAGGATTCAAGGAGTATGGTATCCCGGATGAGATCCTGACCGACCTCGGGACCCAGTTCGTTGCTCCCCGGAACTGTGAAGAGTCCCGGCACACCTTCAAGGAGTATCTCCCGGAGAAGGGAATCCGCCACATCGTGGGCGGGGTCCGCCATCTCCAGATGAACGGGAAGATCGGGCGATTCTTCCGGGATGGGGAACGGAGGGTGCAGAAGCACGGTTCAGTCGAGAGAGGGACCCATTGGCAAAGCGTGATCCAGCCACTATGTGTCTCCATTTCGATGAGCCCTGAAATGTCTTCTGGTACCGGTTGCCGCCGGAACGAATCCTCGGCTATGCCATGGGGTGGTGGAAGTAAAATGAATTCTGATTATCCTCCCCCTCCAACCACAAGAGCTTTACCGGAGCACG
>FWPV01010762.1_pt1 | contig 11508 bp, 9 predicted proteins | sample 2228371 | NCBI WGS metagenome assembly FWPV01 (sample SAMEA103939776, study PRJEB20133) | metagenome | reverse complement strand
AATTATTTGCAATTTGAGAATTGGAATTTGTTTGGAATTTGGTATTTGGAATTTGGAATTTAATCACCAGGTGATTTTGAAACGGATTTGGAAAGACCTGAAGAATTGGCTGCGCAGGTTGTGTCCGCGGATTTTCAGCAATTTCAATCAATGTTTTCAATGCCTTCCAGACATTCAACCTGCCCCAGCCATAACTATTATTTGGATATGGTGCACCAGGGGATGACTGGTCAGCATTGTCAAGAATAAAATTGTATAATTCTGTGACTGTCAGGTTGGGATTTGCCTGACATAGTATTGCAACTGCACCAGCAACATGCGGAGCAGACATTGATGTACCACTGCATGTTGAGTAATTGTTATTTAACCAGGCAGAACGGACACTAACACCAGGCGCAACAATATCAGGTTTTATCAAATTCCAGTCTGCACGATACCAATATTGAGGGTCATTAAATGGTGCACTATCAGGAACAGGACCTCGCGAAGAAAAGACTGCAATACTGTCATTGGAATTTGTTGCGCCGACACCAATACATAACGGATAATTGCCCGGAGAGCATGTTGTTCCTGCACCTGGTCCCATATTTCCAATTGAGAAAACTGGAAAAATCTCCAGTGATTTCAATGTATTACAAACCTGCCAGAAGTGAAGTGTTAAATTACCGCCCCAGGAATTAGAGATTGCCCTTATGTCATAGCCAGAATCAGCCTTGAGTGATGCCATCCACTGAAGGACAATTATTGGGTCTACATAGGGCATACTACTGAATACTTTTGCAGCAATAACTTTGGCATCTGGTGCCATACCGATATCTTCAGTAAATGGTCCATACCCATCTCCACCACACAATGTGCCAAATGTATGGGTACCATGACCAAAATCATCATAAGGGTATGGTATGCCATTTATGAAATCACGCCATTTAATTAATTTGTAGCCCCTGAGTGCAGAATGTGTAGTATCAACACCTGAATCAATATGCCCGATAATGATACTATCACCTGTATATCCCGCATTCCAGCAGGAATCAGCCATAACCCTCTGGATATTCCATTCTATACCATCACAGGGTATTGCCTCACCCTCAATAATAGGTGGTAATTCTATTCTGGGAATATAGGACACCAACAAAACATCCTCACGCTCAGAAATGGCTTCAATTATTTCTTTAGTAGCCCTCAAAAATATACCATTGAATATCCAGAATTGCTGAATGCTGTCAACCTTATCAGGAAATTGCGCTAAGTATTCAATCAGTGACTGCTGGCTTGTCCGGGCAATCTGTCTATAAATGCGCGCCTTTTCAGAAACAGAGAATCTTTCTAATTCTTGATAAGGATACTGCTTTTTCATAACAATAATTACATCAACCCTTTCGTTGTAATCTAAACTACTTAATTGCGTCTGCAACTCCGGGGTCAATTTCTCTGTGATAAAAACGAATTGAATCACAAGACATAATATTAAACCCATATAACCTCCTGTAATATTCTACTCCAGTTTATAGAGTTGTCGGGTAAAAAGCATTGACTTGGTAAAGATTTTGACTATTATTTTTTAATGGAAATAACCTTTATTGGTGCGACAAGAACCGTCACTGGCTCAATGCATTTGTTTGAGTATGAGAAACAAAAATTTCTTGTTGAATGCGGACTATATCAGGGACATCGTGCAGAGGCAGAAAGAATCAACCGCACATTTCCCTTTAAGCCAAAAGAAATCAATTGTGTAATACTATCACATGCCCATCTTGACCATTCTGGAAACCTGCCCTCACTTGTGAAGAGAAATTTCAGGGGAGATATTTATTGCACACCCGCAACCCGTGATGTGGTAAAACTATTACTACTTGATTCGGCACATCTTCAAGAGAATGACATTGCCTTTTTCAATAAGAAGCAACGCAAGGTAGGACTGCCAACAAAAGAACCACTATACACAGTTGATGATGCAGAACTGACCTTGAGGCAATTAAAAGGAGTAGCATATCATACATCTTTTGAGCCAGTAAAAGGCGTTACAGCTATCTTTCACGATGCTGGACATATCCTCGGTTCAGCTGAGATTATGATTGAATTCGACGACAAGAGAATGCTTTTCAGTGGCGACCTGGGCAGGAAAAATATGCCAATAATAAAAGACCCTGAAATACCTAAGGATGTTGATTATTTGATTCTTGAATCTACTTATGGCAGTCGCAACCACAGTTCATTTGAACAAATGTATGAAGAATTGAAAGAAATAATAATCCAGGCCAAGGAAAAAAAGAGCAAAATCATCATTCCGGCGTTTGCCGTGGAAAGAACCCAAGTTCTTGTAACAATGCTCAAAAATCTTTATGAAGAAGGCATTCTGAAAAATGTTCCGGTGTATGTGGATAGTCCGCTCGCAACAGGTGTTACTGAAGTATTCAACAATCATCCAGAATGTTTTGACAAAGACACCTATGAAAAATTTCTCAAGGAAGAACCTTTTGATTTTCCTGGAATAATCTATATAAAGGATACTGAGCAATCAAAGAAATTGAATGATACGAAAGGGCCTATGATTATTATGTCTGCCTCTGGTATGTGTGAGGGTGGCAGGGTTCTGCACCATTTGATACATTCCATAGAAGACGAGAATAACATAATAATCCTGACCGGCTTTCAGGCAGCTGGAACTCTTGGCAGAAAAATCCTTGATGGTGAAAAGGAGATATACATTTTTAATACTAAGTTGCAGGTAAGGGCAAAGGTTTATTTTTTATCCGGGTTGTCTGCCCATGCTGATAGTAATGACCTTGTGGAATTTGTGGAAAAACTGAGAAGCCATCGTCTGAAAAAAGTGTTTTTAATCCATGGCGAATTAGCCGAAGCAGTTTCTCTGAAATCGCGTATAGAAAAACTCGGCATAGCCACCGAGATTCCAGAATCAATGGCTTCTGTGGAATTGTGAATATGAAAGTAGTAATTATTGAAGATGACAATGCAATCCTTGAGCTGGTGAAATACAATTTTGAAAGAGAAGGCTTTGTAGTAGAGGGGTTTGGCAATGGCCATGATGGATTAGAACATATTATCACAAATCTACCTGATATTGTAATCCTTGATATTATGCTTCCAGATATTGACGGATTTGAAATCTGTAAGGAACTGAGAAAGAATGAAAAAACAAAGGATATTCCAATAATCATGCTTACAGCAAAAGCCGATGAGGTTGACAGGGTATTGGGACTTGAACTTGGTGCTGATGACTATGTTGTAAAACCCTTTAGCCCGCGAGAACTGATTGCCCGTGTAAAAGCAGTAATGCGCCGGTCAGTTTCTGAAAATAATCCAGAGATACTGAAATTTGAGGAAGTTGCTATTGATATAGCAAAGCACAAGGTTTATGTCAGAGACCAGGAAGTTCTATTGACTGCCACAGAATTCAAGATACTACATACCCTGATCAAGAAACCGAGCCGGGTGTTCACAAGAGACAATCTGCTCAATACTCTTGATAAGACAATCATTGACCGCAATATTGATGTTCATGTAACAAATTTGAGAAAGAAACTCAAATCTGCTGGCAAATACATAAAAACTGTTCGTGGCGTGGGCTACAAGATTGAAAAATGATACTGATGTTTTTGATCTTAGCAATTATTTTTATCGTTGTTCTCATTGTTTATATATCTATCCAGAATAAACACATAAAATATGTGCGCAAAAGTCTGGAAAATATTCTTAAAGGAAATTACCAATTATCTTTCATAAAAAAATCTTATGGCAATGCAGGAAAAATAGTTGACCTGGTCAATAGTATCACTGAAAAACTGCAGGAAGAATCCAGTAAGTATTCATTTTTCAATGAATTGGTAAATGGCATTTTTTACAGCATTGATAATGGCCTAATATTGACTGATGTTGATGGTAAAATCTTGAGGGTAAGCAAAAACATGAAAGATATTTTGGAAATGGAACTCGCAGATAAATATATCCAGGAAACAATTTTTGATTTGCAGTTTATTGAGTTCGCTTCCCGGGATATACGCAAGAAAGATATTGAAACTTTAAGATTACATCTACCTTATAAAGGAAAAAACTTTGTCGTCACGCGGTTTTTTCTCATAAAATCAAAAAAATATCTATATGTTCTCAAGGATACCACTGCTGAAGAAAATCTGAAGAGAATAAAATCTGAATTTATTACAAATCTATCTCATGAACTGCGTACACCACTAACAGCCCTCAAAGGCTACGCCGAAACCCTGAAACAGGGTAATCTATCCAAAAAAGACCAGGAGAAATTTATCAATATTATCTGTGAAAATATTGAAAGAATGACAAATATTGTTACAGACCTGTTAGTATTGTCAGATATTGAACGCGATGAACGACATCCCGTAGAAGAGAATTTCAACCTCAATGAATTGATTAATGATGTAATTGCATTATTTGACCAGTCAGCAACAAAAAAGGGGTTGTCTATAAAATTTCAATCTAAGGAACTACCGGAATACAGGGGTGATCGATTTTTGATTCAGCAATTATTGATAAACCTTATCAGCAATAGTATAAGATTTACAGAAAAGGGTGGTGTAAATATAAATGTTGAATACATAGAAAATAAATTTTATATAACAGTATCAGACACAGGCATAGGCATTCCTGCAGAAGAAATTTCAAAGATTTTTGAACGTTTTTATACTGTGGATAAGGCACGGTCAAGAACCCAGGGAGGAACAGGATTGGGACTTTCTATTGTCAAACATATTGTCAGACTCCATAATGGAGAAATAAAAGTAGATAGTAAACTTGGTGAAGGTTCCAAATTCACTATAATCTTACCCCAGCAAAATCAATCTTAACAATCTTTTAACATTTCCTTTATAATCACTTAATAATCCAGCAGTATAATATTTTTGAAAGGAGGCTTATGCCATCTAACAAAATAAGACTGAAGCCATCGGTAAGGGATATTCCGTGGCTCAAAAAAGTGTGTGTGGACAAAGAAAAGGATAAGTCGGATAAAATATCCTGCACAAGGCATGCAGAATTCGGAACAATGAAAATCGGCTGGCTTTTTGGAACTGTGGCTCTGTTCGCGATTATGTTGTTGAATCTACGTTTTGTGCATGCAGATGCTCCGATATATGGATACTTCTGGATGCGCTATACATACGAAAACCCAACGACCCCTGATGTGGAAGAGAATGAACACGAATTTGCCATTGAAAGGGGCTATGTCAGATGGAAAACAAAGGGTGAACCTGTATCTTTTTCTGGAACCATTGACATAACCAATAAAGCAAAAGCGACCAGCGCATCTGACTGGAATTTTCGTTTAAAATATGCACAGGCAGATTGGTTATTACCATATATCAGCAAGACAATTCCTGAGGCTAAATTAATGATAGGTCTGCAAAAGGTTTATTTTGGATTTATGGATATCTGGGAATATCCTGTGATAGAAAAGAACCTTGAAGAGGCAGAAAAAAAGACCAACAGTGCTGATCTGGGATTAGGCTTTTATGGATTAATACCCGCAGGTTATGGAGAATTCGCTGTTCAGGTATTCAATGGCAATGGTTATTCTAATGTGACAGAAAATAATACAAACAAAGCCCTGTGTTCAAACTTAGCACTCATTCCGATTCCAGGCATTATGCTCAAGGGCTCTTTATGGCTTGCAAAAACGCCCCAGATTATAGACTCTGTTGAAACCCAGGTAGACCAGAACAGATATGTGGGACTATTGCAATTAAAATACGGACCTGCCACAATCGTTGGTGAAATCTTGCTTTCAAAAGACCATAATACTGAAGGATTTGGTTATTCTGCTTTTGGCGAACTTATGCTAAAGACCTATTTGAGCCTTCTGGCTCGGTATGATGTTTGGGATAAAAACAAAGAGCAAACAAATGATGCACATAATAGAATAATTGCTGGAATCAACTATGCAGTTGCAAACAATCTTCTGATCCAGACAAACTATCAAATAAAAGGTTACGAAGACCCGGAAAAAGAAGCAGAAGATAAAGTAATGGTGCAATTCAAGTATTCATACTAAAGAAAAAATAAAATGCCCAGAATAAAAATTTCATATAAAAAGGAGCAAAAATGAAAAAATTAGTGATAGGGGTTTTATCCCTGTTTGTTGGTTTGTTTGCACAGCAGTTGACGCTTCAGGGTTCTACAACAGTCCTACCGATTGCCCAGGCGGCTGCTGAGGCATATATGGAAATAAACAAGGATGCTGATATAACAGTGCGGGGTGGTGGATCAGGCACAGGCATTGCCGCACTTCTTGACAAATCTACCGATATTGCAAATTCCTCAAGGCCGATAAAACCCAAGGAATTAAAGACTGCCCGGGAAAAAGGCGTTAATCCTGTGGGAACAGTAATTGCACTTGATGCCATAGCCATTATTGTTCATCCCGAAAATTCTCTTACCAATATTTCAAAGGAAGACTTGAAGAAAATATATACCGGAAAGATTACGCGCTGGGATAAGCTCGGTGCCAATGCTGGAACGATTGTGGTTATATCAAGGGATGCTGCCTCAGGAACATTTGAGGTATTTAATGAAAAGGTGCTTGAAGGTGATAAATTGACAGACCAGGCATTAATGCTCGCTTCCAATCTTGAGGTCTTAAGAACCGTGGAAAAAACACCAGGGGCAATTGGATATGTTGGACTTGGATATGTAAATGAGAAAGTAAAGGTTTTGGCAGTTGATGGTGTTAAGCCAAGCGAAAGTGTAGTGCGTGAAGATAAATATCCACTTGCCAGGGCATTGTATATGTATACCAACAACAATCCCAGAGGACTTGCCAAAAGCTTTATTGACTTTGTTCTCTCTGAACCCGGGCAGAAAATCGTAAAAGACCAGGGTTTTGTTCCGGTAAAGTAAATTTGCAGTGCAAATAGATTAAGCGCAGGCAATGAAACGCAGGCACCGTGAATCAATAATTAAAACCCTCCTGCTGTTATCCGCTCTGAGTGCGCTGATATTTCTTGCCGGCATTGTATTGGTTCTATTCAGTCAGGGCATTCCATTATTCAAATACATCAGCATAAAAGACTTTCTTTTAAATACCCACTGGTATCCGACGCACGAAGAACCTGAGTTTGGCATACTGCCTATGGTATATGGTTCATTTATTGTAACATTAACCGCTTTGGCCATTGCCGGACCACTGGGAATAATGAGTGCAATTTATATTGCGGAGATTGCACCTGTATGGTTAAAAGAAATTGTAAAACCAATCATTGAACTACTCGCTGGTATTCCCTCAGTAGTCTATGGCCTTTTCGGAGCCTTATTTGTTGCGCCAATGATACAAAAGATTTTTAACCTTCCCACCGGATTAACCGCAATCTCTGCCTCAATCGTGCTTGCTATCATGATACTTCCTACAATTGTCAGTATTGCAGAGGATGCAATTTCATCAATTCCAAAAGAGTATCGGGAGGCAGCACTTGCAATCGGTGCAACCAGATGGGAAACAATTACAAAAATCACGGTGCCTGCGGCATTTTCTGGAATAACCACAGGGATTATCATGGGTATTGGCAGGGCTGTTGGAGAAACAATGGCAGTTCTCATGGTTGCTGGTGGTTCAGCACGCATTGCCTGGTCAATCTTTAAGCCTGTGCGCACAATGACCGCGACTATTGCTGCGGAAATGGCGGAAACAGTAATGGGTAGTGAACACTATTATGCTCTCTTTGCGATAGCGATTGTTTTATTCATTTCAAGCATGACTTTTAACATAGTCGCAGAGAGAATATCGTATCGTTTTCACAAAAGATTTGCGGCTACAAAATAAAAATGGTAAGCGATCCAATAGATATTCAACACCTTAACGAAATCCATTCAAGCACAAGGGCTTTTCATAATAAAAGGCGATTGATTCAGAAGATTGGCTTTGCGGTCGTGTTTCTGGCATTAGTTATCACTGTTTCATTTTTATTCATTCTTTTAATTTTTATGAGTCTACAGGGTGCAAGGATTCTGAGTCTGGAATTTCTCTTTACCATGCCGAAAAAGGGGATGACTGAAGGCGGAATCTTACCTGCTATACTCGGCACATTCTATCTTGCTATAGGTGCAGTTATCTTTGCCCTTCCAATAGGAGTTCTGGCAGGAATATATTTAAAAGAATACGCAAGTGATAACTGGTTGTTAAAGATAATTAGAATTGGCATTGACAATCTTGCTGGAGTTCCTTCAATCGTATTCGGCCTTTTTGGACTGGCTGTGTTTGTCAAATTTTTAGGATTTGGTGTTTCTATTCTCTCTGGCTCTCTCACCTTGGCTATTATGATTCTACCTATAATCATCAGCACCACTTATGAATCTCTCAAAACTGTCCCTGATTCTTTCCGGGAAGCAGCATACGGCGTTGGTGCGACAAAATGGCAGATGATAAAAGGCATTATCCTGCCTGCAGCATTGCCGGGCATACTTACTGGTGTAATCTTGGGGATCGGTCGTGCAGCAGGCGAAACCGCACCAATCCTCTTTACTGCAGCAACATTCTTCAGCAAAAAATTGCCCAGCTCTATACTTTCTCCGGTCCAGGCATTACCCTATCATATCTACGCATTGATGACCGAAGGGACCTCACCTGAAAAACAGGTGCCTATTGCCTATGGCTCAGCAATGGTGCTATTATTTTTGGTTCTTGGCTTGAGCCTGGTCGCAATAATTATTCGTATAAGATACAGAAGAAGGCGGCTATGGTAGATACCTTGGAAGCTTCAAAATTGTTAATCAATGAATTTCAAAAAAATAAAACGGCAGAGGAAAGGCAGAGCGATAGAATTGTCGTGAAAGACCTGAATGTATGGTTCAACAAGAACCATGCCCTGAAGGACATAAATCTGAACATCAAATCAAATTGCATTACCGCAATAATCGGACCATCAGGTTGTGGAAAGTCCACTTTTATTCGCTGTTTGAACCGGATGAACGATGTATATCCTTCAGCAAGGATTACAGGAGAAATTCTTCTGGACAATCAAAATATCTATGACCCTGAATATGATGTCTTTGAATTGAGAAAAAAGGTTGGTATGGTATTTCAAAAACCCAATCCATTTCCCAAAAGCATATTTGAAAATCTTGCGTTTGGTCTAAGAATCCATGGATTAAAGGACAAAAAATTGATTGAAGAAAGGGTAATATCTTCTTTAAAAGATGCTGCGCTATGGGAAGAAGTAAAAGACCGTCTCTATGATTCAGCGTTTTCTCTTTCTGGTGGTCAACAGCAAAGACTGTGCATTGCCCGGGCACTGGCAATACAACCCGAGGTAATACTATTTGATGAACCCTGTTCAGCGCTTGACCCAATCTCCACATACAAAATTGAAGAATTGATGATCAGGCTTAAGGAGAAATATACAATAGTTATCGTTACCCATAACATGCAACAGGCGGCAAGGGTATCTGATTATACAGCCTTTCTTTATTTAGGTGAATTGATTGAATACAATCATTCAGCAAAACTATTTACCAATCCACAAAATCCAAAAACTGAGGCTTATATTACCGGAAGATTTGGATAAGAATCTTCTTTATTGATTCAGTTCCTCAGGGAAGAGGTTGATATAACTCTGATTCAATAAATAATCATTTTCAAAGCGAAAAGAAAAACTTTTCAATACTTCAAGTATGATACGCAGGTCAATGACTCCTTCTTTATATTTTGTAGCAAGTTCAAGAAAGTGTTTCTTTTCATTTGGTTTTAAATTATCTGAAAAATATCCAAAGATGTGCAGGATTGTATTGTAGTGTTTAAGGCGAGAAGGTCTTCTTTCAAATGAACTGTAAAAGATACTTTCATATTCCAGCAATCGTTCTTTTACACTTTTTTTACCATCAGCAACAATCCTGCCCAGTGTGTATAAATTCTTTTGATTGTATGTCATGAGCAGATATTTGTGTCTTGTATGAAACCTGACCAGTTCATCCGCTTTTACCCTTTTTTTCAAATCCCGAAATTCAGCAAATGAAAAAATCCTTGTGAGAAAGTGCACACGCAGGTCAGGGTTTTTCAATCTGCCTTCGTGTTCAACTGGAATAATGCCAAAATCTTGTTTGACCGCCTCAGCAAAGAATCCATCAGTCCTGCCGACAATCTTTCCCTCACGATAATAATTTGCCGAACTCAGTCCACAGGAAGGTGATTTACTCTTCAAGATAAAGCCATCCACCCCTTCAATCTTCTTGAGAGTTTCATTTATCCAGAGATTCATTTTCTGAGTTAAATCCCTGCCTGTTTCAGGCTGGTATAGTCGTTTTTGATTGCCAATAAACTCAATAATTATTTTTGGTCTTGGCACTCCAAGGCCAAGCTCAACCTCAGGGCAGAACATTTCACAGTCCACAAACTTCTTCAATTTCTCAATAATTTCATCCTGAACTATGCCACCATTATAACGCACAGCAAAACCAAAGCATTTGCTGAGTACCAATCTTGGTCTTATCATCCAGAGATTATACTCTCTTATGGTCTGCCGTCAACATAAACCATGCCTTAATTCCTATGCCTCACAGACAAGCCATAAATTCCAAACAGAAAGAAAAACCAAAGAAATCAAAAGAGGTAGGGCAAGCCTTCAGGCTTGCTGAAATCAATACCGTGTGATAAACCTGCCCTGATGTTAAGTCATGGGTCACACCGCTACAATCATATATTAAATTCCAAGTTCCAAGCACCAAATTCCAAATAGAAATTGATGCTGGAACATCATCAAGGGGATTCTCCCCTTGAAAAACCCCTGTCACCCTCACCTTTATCCTCTCCCTTCAAGGGAGAGGGGAGGGTGAGGGTCTCAACCTCTCTCTTCCTGATGTATCTTGTTTTTTATTCTCCATAATGAAAAACCTCATTATCAAGTATTGGAATTCTTCAAATTCAAATACTTAAATAAATTCAGCATGACATTTGTAGCGTCCGACTACAGTCGGACGAAAGCAATTTCACGAATAACAAATCCGAAATCCGAATATCGAAATCCGAAACAAATCCAAAATACGAAATTCAAAATTCAAAAACAAAAGAACAAACTAAACAAACCAAAGAAACTAAAAAGACCAGAAAGGACTTTCTCAAGTGAAAGATATTGCATACGAGTTGTTATAATGTTTAGATTTGACCCCGTGGGTACTCCTACTGTGGCTTGACGCCATCAACTCACACCTCAGGCCAAATCCAGTATCACGGTCGCTTAATCCGTGGTAACAAATGGCTGCGTTGGGTATTTGTGGAAGCAGGTCATATCTCGATCCGGGTATCGCCGTATTTTCGTAGCCATTACAACCGGATCAGAAGCCGTGCTGGCACCCAGGCAGCAAGCATTTCATGTGCACGCAAATTAGCTACGGTAACCTATCAGATATTAAAGGAAAGAAGACCGTATCGTGAAATCAGTGTGAATGAAAAAAAAGCCGGTTGCCCTCTGTCAAATCTAGCCTTCAGGGCTCTGGTAGAGAATAGGGAACCGGCTCTTCAATGCCCGTATAATA
>FWPV01014567.1_pt1 | contig 11509 bp, 10 predicted proteins | sample 2228371 | NCBI WGS metagenome assembly FWPV01 (sample SAMEA103939776, study PRJEB20133) | metagenome | reverse complement strand
CAAAGAGGCATACAGGCGGTTTTCGGCCTGGGCGAGGCGGTTGAAGAAGAGCAGATAGTTCACCCGGCGGCGATAGGTTTGCCGCAGCAGCTCGTCGATGGTTGCCCCCTGCGCCTGGAGCAGATCGCGGAAGTGCTCGGCGAGGACGCTCAGCAGCTCGCGGTAGGGCGCACGCGCCGCGGGCGGCAGCGGCATGCGGTCCACGATCTCCTGCAGGCGAGGCGGTCCGCCCGCCGCGAGGCTTTCGCGCACGGCCCGCAGGGCCTGTTCCCGGCTCTGGAGGTAGTTCTTCCCGAAGGCGTTGCGCGCCTCGACGTATTTCTTGAAGCGGAACATGTGCCAGACGATGATGATCGGGATGAGGATCATCCAGACGCTCAGGCGCGGTTTGCCGATCACGTGCTCGCCCAGCTTGAAGGCGAAAAGCCGTTCGTGGTCCAGGATCATCGTTTGCTTGCGATCCAGCTCGTCCATGGAGATCCGCTATAGCCTGCCGCAGGGGGCATGTAAACCGGCTTTGTCCCTGGCGGCGGTTGCTTTGCTGATGTTCGCCTGCTTAGGACCCGCCGCCGCGGAAGACCCGGCGCAGCGGTGGCAGGCCTTCGAGCGCGCCGTGCGCGCGGATGAGCTCTCCGCGGAAGAAGGACGGCGGCGGATCGAGGAGTTCCGCGCGCTTCTGCCGGCCGCCTATCCCAGAGGCGATTTCGACGTCCGCCTCTTTTTCCCGCTGCAAGGTTACGGACTGCGCCACGTGGGCGGAAAGCGCGGGGAGGGCTACCGGCCCGGCCGCTACGAGTTCGTGGGGCCGCGGCGGCGGAGCGGGCACCCTGCACTCGACATCTTCGTCTACGACGGCAATCAAGATCGGCTCGACGACCGCAACGGTGCCCCCATCGCGGTGCTCGCCCTCGCCGAGGGGATCGTCCTCTCGGCCTTCGCCGACTGGGCTCCCGGCCTGGTGGTGAACGGAAACGGCCTGCGTGGGGGAAACTACCTCTGGCTCTACCACCCCGCGCTGCGGCTCTTTTCCTACTCCGCCCACCTCGACCGGCTGCGGGTGGGGACCGGCGAGCGAGTGGCCGGAGGCTCCGTCATCGCCACGCTGGGCCGCACCGGCACCAACGCCTACGCCGAGCGCTCGCCCACGCACCTCCATTTCATGCTGCTGCGCCTGGAGGACATGCGTCCGGTCAACCCCTATCCGCTGCTTCAATCCGCACGCCAAACCCCGTAGCTTCATCCTCGGCAACTCGTGCCTGAATCCCCTTGGGGAAGAGGTTCTCTCCCTCGATAAAGATCGTCCAATTCGTTGTTTATCAATAACCAGTTGAATTTTTTTTATTTGTTCAAACAAAAAGGTTCTTGACACCTTTTTGGTATATGGTGTATGGTATACCACATGATCAGGCAAACGCGCCCCGATCCCCCCCTCTGCTTCCTCCCCTTGAAGCAACCTTCCAGGCTGGCGGACCTGGCCTACCAAGCGCTCAAAGAAGCGATCCTCAACATGGACTACAGCGCCGAGGAGCGCCTCGACGAGCGCAAGTTGGCCCAAAGCCTGAACATCAGCCGCACCCCCCTTCGGGACGCGATCAACCGTCTAGTCTCGGAAGGTTTTCTGCGCGTGGAGCCGCGCAAGGGCGTTTTCGTAAACCGCGTCAGCCGCAAGGAACTCATCGAGATCCTCTACGTGCGCGCGGCGCTCGAGGGCCTGGCTGCCAAGATGGCCGTAAACCACATCCGCGAAGAGGATATCGCCCGCATGAAGGAGCTGTTCGCCTCCTTCACCCCCGAGAACATCGGCGAACGCCTCGAGGAATTCGCGCGGGCCAACGTCGCCTTTCACGAATTCGTGCTGCAGCTCAGTCGCAACCGCAAATTGCAGGACTTCGCAGCCAACATCTACGATCACATGCGCATGGTCCGTCTGGCGACGATCAAGATGGACAATCGGGCCTACAATGCACTTCATGAACATTTCGCCATCATCGAGGCGCTCGAGAAAAGGGACGGCGAACTCGCGCGGTCCCTGATGCAACGCCATATCGAGGGGCTTGCGGTCTACGTGGAGACCCATCGCGGGCTCTTTCCCTTTGGTCCCTTGAAATGAGGACTTCAGGGATCTGTTCCCCGCCATGGGATCCCCCCTTGCGACCGCAAAGACTATCGGATCGGGCATGAATCCATCGTTCAAAGGAGAAAGGGCATGAGTTCCTATCGCGTGTCGCGAAAGAATTTCATCGTTCCGCGCTGCACCAGCGCCTGCCCGGCCGGCATCGATGTGCCCCGCTACATCCGCGCCGTGCGGGAGGGGCGTTTCGATGAGGCCGTGGCGGTGATCCGCGAAAAAATCCCCTTCCCGGTCGTGTGCGCCGACGCCTGCTTCGCCCCCTGCGAGGACGTCTGCGCCTACCGGCAATTCGGCGAGCCGATCGCCATTCGGGCCCTGAAACGCGCTGCCGTGGACAAGGGCGGCGATGGCTGGTGGCAGCGGAAGAAAAAGGCCAAGCCGACCGGAAAGAAGGTCGCCGTCGTCGGCGCCGGGCCCGCCGGTCTGACCGCCGCCTATTACCTTCAAAGCCTGGGGCACCAGGTGCGGGTCTTCGATCAATTCCCCAAGGCCGGCGGGATGATGCGCTACGGCGTGCCGCGTTACCGGCTGCCCGAGGAGCGCCTCGAGCGCGATCTCCAGCCGATCTTCGATCTCGGGGTCCAGTTCCAGGGCAACACCGTCATCGGCCGGGACATCACGGTCGACACCCTGCGCAAAGAGCACGACGCCGTCTTCATCGCCTGCGGCGCCGCCTCCAGCACGCGGATTCCGCTGGAAGGCGCCGACAAGGAAGGCTTCCTCTGGGGCTGGGATTTTCTCACCCAGGTGGCGCTGGGGAAGCCGCCGAAGATCGGCAACGACGTGGTCGTGATCGGGGGAGGCAACGTGGCCCTCGATGTCGCGCTCACGGCCAAACGCCTCGGGGCCCGCGCGGTGCGCATCGTTTGCCTGGAGGCGCGCGACGAAATGCTCGCGCACCCCTGGGAGATCGCCCTGGCCGAAGAGGAAGGCATCGTCATCCAGAACGCCTGGGCGCCCAAGCGCGTTCTGGGCGAGCGCAAGGTGGAGGGCCTCGGCCTCAAACGCTGCGTCTCGACACTCGATGACGCCTGCAACTTCAATCCCGTCTATGACGAGGAGATCACCGACCGCATCAGCGCCGACACCATCATCGCCGCGATCGGTCAGACGCCGCAGCTGGAGTTCACCCGCCCCCTGGCCGGCATCCGGACCCAGGGCAATCGGCTGGCGGTCGAAGAGGCCAGCCTCGCGACAGGCGAGCCGGGGGTTTTCGCCGGCGGCGACGCCGTGACCGGGCCGCGGTCGATCATCGCCGCGATCGCGCACGGCCGCACGGCCGCCGAGGCGATCGACCGCTATCTCGGCGGCAGCGGGGACATCAGCGAGACGCTCGCCGAGCCGGAAGAGGAGGTCATCCTGCGCGACCGGCTCCCGGTGACGCGCCGGCAGGAAATGGCCCATCGCAAAGTCTGGGAACGGGCGGGGAACTTCGAGCAGGTGGAAAAGGGCCTCAGCGACGACCAGGTGTGGCTCGAGGCTTCCCGCTGTCTCGAGTGCGACGCCCGCAACTTCGAGGTGATCGTCAACGTCGCCAACTGCAAGGAGTGCAGCTACTGCGCCGAGGTCTGCAAGATGGAGGTCTTCGGCCCCGCATCCGGCTTCAATGCCCGGGGCTACCGCCCGATGGAGGTGAAATCGTCCCGTTGGTGCGTGGGATGCCTGAAATGTTTCTTTTCGTGCCCCGACTTCGCCATCGACGTGCAGGAGAAGTCGGCCGAGGGGAGGTCCTGATATGAAACGCTTTCTGGAAACCGGCAATTTCGCCATCACCGAGGGTGCGATCCTGGCCGGGTGCCGCTTTTTCTGCGGCTACCCCATCACACCGGCGACCGAACTGGCGGAGGCCATGAGCCTGCGCCTCGGCGGGGTCTACCTGCAGGCGGAGGATGAGTGCGCCGCCATGCACCTGTGCATCGGGGCCTCCCTCGGCGGCATGAAATCCATGACCGCCACCTCCGGGCCGGGCTTCATCCTCTACGCCGACCCCTACGGCTGGGCCCTGGGCTGCGAAACGCCGCTGGTGGTGTTGAACTCGGGCCGTGTCGGCCCCGTCTCCGGGATCACGGGGGCGCCCGGACAGGGCGAGTTCTATCTCACCCGGTATCCCACCCAGGGCGGCAACTTCGAAACGGTGGTCCTGGCCCCCAACTCCGCCCAGGAAAGCATGAAGGTCGTGGTCGATGCCTTCTATCTCTCCGAGCGGCTGCGGATGCCGATCACGGTGCTCGCCGATCAGCTGATCACCGACGGCATGGAGGACATCTCGGTTCCGGAGACCGAGGAGGAGATGAAGGAGATGGGCTTCCGCCAGTGGCCGCGCACCCATCACCGCGGCCCCGATTTCTACCCCGCCACCGACGCGCTGGATATCCCCCCCGTGCAGATGGGGCACAACACCGGGGCGTTGTGCTCGGACTGGACTCCGACCGAGGAGGGCTACGACATCGAGGAGGTGGAGGCCCACCACAAGCACGCCTATCGGCTCATCTACAAGGTGCGCAACAACCGCCATCTCTTCAGCGACATGTACGAGAAGCGCCACATGGGCGACGACCCCGACCTCGTGGTGGTCTCCTTCGGCACCCCCTCGCGCGTCGTCAACACCGCCGTGGACCGTGCCCGCTCCGAGGGTCTCAAGGTCGGCGCCCTGCGATTGATCAATCTGTGGCCCTTTCCCGAGGAGCTCTTCCGGCGGAGCAACCAATATATCGTCGTCGAGCTCAACTGGGACGGCCAGCTGGTGCGGGAAGTCCAGCGGGCCGCCGGCCAAGGCTCGTCGGTCCATTTCCTGGGGGTCTGCGGCGACCTGCCGACCATCCCCGACCTGATGGAAACCTTTACCAAATTGCTCAAGAACCAGCCGCTTGCCCGCAAGGGCTGGGAATTGGAGGCATGGTGATGGGATACGCATCCTCGGCTCTCGTTGAAAAATACCTGCGCACCCGGAAAATTCCCTCGACGGCGTGTTCCGGATGCGGACTGGGCCTGAACCACAAGATCGTCGTTCAGGCCATCGCCGAATTGGGCCTGCAAACCGAGGACATCATCTGGGGGACCTCGATCGGCTGCGCCGGCCGGCAGACCTTCGGCACCTGGAAGGGCGACGGCTTCGCCGGAACCCACGGCCGCGTCTACGCCATCGCCCGCGGGCTGCGGGTGGCCCTGCCGCCGGAAAAGAAGCTCATTCTCACCGTCGGCGACGGGGATGCCTTTGGGATCGGCCTGCTGCACCTGATCCACTGCGCCCGCTCCAATGCGGCGATGACCGTGATCGTCAACGACAACCTGGGCTACCAGTCGACCGGCGGCCAGTTCGGCTTCACCACCCCGCAGGGGGCCAAAACCGACTCCAGCCCCTACGGCATGTTCGAGCACAACCTGATGTCCGAAGGGATGGACGTGCTCGACATTCTCAAGGCGGCCGGGGCGACCTTCCTTGCGCGCCACGTGGCCATGGAAGGGCAGACGGTGGTCGAAACGATGAAGAAGGCCATCGCCAACCCGGGCTTCTCTCTCGTCCACATGCCCTATCCGTGCCCCACCAACTTCGGGGCGCGCCATCTCGGCTCCCGGGTGCAGGTCAACATCTACAACTGGATCAAGGACCACGCCGCACCCCTGGGGCAGGAGAAGCCGGACACCATCTGGCGCACCGGCATCTATCACGACGCCCGCGGGACGCGGCCGGAATTTTCCGCGCACGTCTGGGAAGCGGTAAACCGCATCAGGAGGACGGGAACACTATGAAAGAGCGAACCGAAATCGTCGCCAGCGGCTTCGGCGGCCAGGGCGTCGTCCGCCTCGGCCAGACCCTGGGCGAGGCCGCCGTCAAGCAGGGCCTGCGGGTCACCATGCTCAAGAGCCATGGGACCGAGATGCGCGGCGGGTACGTCCGCAGCCAGGTCGTGCTCTCCGAAAAAGCGATCGACTCGCCGATGTGCGAAAACCCGGACGTGTTTCTCGCGCTCTCCGCGGCGGCCTACAAACGCTTCAAGGACACCGTTCCTCCCGGAGGGTTGATCCTCTACGATCCGGCCTTCGTCGAAGAGGTCGACCGCTCGCTGAAGTGCCGCCAGCAGCCCCTTCCGGCCAAAGACCTGGCAGTCAAGCATTTCAAGCGTCCGCTCTTCGCCAACGCGATCGCCCTCGGGGCGCTCGCGAAGCTGCTCGAGGGCCGGCTCGACAAGGACAAGGTGCTCGAGAGCTTTCTCGAGGTCATCCCGAAATACAAAGAGGAAAACCGGGCGGCCTTCGAGCTGGGCTACCGGCAGGTGATGTGACTCTGCGAAGCCGGCACCCGCGAATGGGTGCCGGCTTCGTCGCTTCCGGCGGCCGCTCGTGGCGGCGGCCGGTAAATCGAATTTCTCGCTGGGGAGGAGCGTGCAGGAATGCAAAGCAAACTGATGAGCACCCGGGAGGCCGTATCCCGTTTCATCCGGCCCGGCATGCATGTCGGCTTCGGGGGGTTCTCCCTGTGCCGCAACGCGATGAGCGTCTCGCACGAGATCATCCGCCAGGGGATCGGTGAGTTGCACATCTCGAGCGTCAACCCCGCCTATGCCGTGGACATCCTGATCGGGGCGGGACGGGTCCGCGCAGTCGAATCCGGGTGTCTCAACATGGAGCGGCTGGGGCTCCCGCGGAACTTCTGCCGCGCGGTGGAACAAGGCGTCCTGAAATCCGAGGACTACGAGCATCTGGGGATGACCCTGCGCTATCTCGCCGGCGCCCTGGGGATCAGCTTCATTCCGACCAAGGCGGAGCTCGGCTCGGACATCATCGCCCACCAGGTTCTTGAAGGGAAAAAGCTGGAACTCGCCTCCTGTCCCTTCACCCACGAACGCTACGTCGTGTTGCCGGCCTGCACGCCCGATGTCGCCGTCATGTTCGTCACCCGGGCCGACGAGTTCGGCAACGCGCAGATCGATGGCACGGCCTTCGCCGACGAATACATCGCCAAGGCCTCGCGCCGCGTCCTCGTGGTCGCCGAGGAGATCGTCTCTTCCGATCAGATCCGCAGCGCCCCCCAGGATACCGTGATCCCCTCCTACCGCGTCGACGCCGTCATCCACGAGCCCTGGGGCGCCCATCCCACCGCTTCCCCGGGCCATTACGACTACGACTACGAGGCGCTGCAGGAATACCAGCATGCGGCCCGCAACCCGGATGCGTTCCAGGAATACATCCGGCGCTACGTGCTGGAGACGAAAACCTTCAAAGAGTACCTCGACCGGGCCTTGACCCCCTCGCGCATGCAGCGGCTGCGCAACGACCCGCGTCTCGGCTACTCGGCGGAAATCGCCGAGGTGGTCACCTGCGGCGGCTTCAACGGGGAGCTGCCCGCCGAGTGCACGCGCAACGAGATGATGATCGCCGCGGCCGCCCGCGAGATCCGCGACGGGGAAGTGGCCATCGTCGGCACCGGGCTGCCGATGGCGGCGACGACGCTCGCCATGCACCTGCACGCGCCCAACCTGCACTACATCGTGGAGACCGGGATCGGCCAGCTGATGCCGATGCATGCCTCGCTCTCCGTGGCCGACACCCGGCTGCTCGGCGCGGCGCGGCCCGCCTTCGTGCGCAACATCCTCGAGTCCCTGGGGTTCCTGGTGCAGCGCGGGCTGGCCGACCTGGGCTTTCTCGGCGGCGCGCAGATCGACATGTACGGGAACCTCAACGCCACCTGCATCGGCGATTATTACCGGCCGAAAAAGCGCTTCCCCGGCAGCGGCGGCGCCAACCCGATCGCCTCGAGCGCCAAGCGCGTGCTCATCATCATCCGTCACGAGAAACGCCGCTTCCTCGAGCGCGTGGAATACATCACGAGCCCCGGGCATCTGAGCGGCGGCGATTCCCGGCCGAAATCCGGCCTGCGCGGCGGGGGGCCGGATCGGGTCATCACCGACCTGGGGGTGATGGATTTCGAGCCGGAAACGAAACGCATGCGCGTGATCTCGCTTCACCCCGGCGTGACCCGCGAAGCCATCCAAGAGGCGACGGCTTTCCCGCTCCTGTTTGCACCGCAGGTCGCCACCACCCCCCCGCCCACGGCGGAGGAGTTGAGCATCCTGCGCACCAAGGTCGGGCGGGTCTACCTGGGGGCGGAGTGATCTCTGCGGAGAAAAGGCATGACGCGGCACCCCGATGCCGCAGGGACACATCTCACACACGCAAAGGAGGTTTTATGAGCAAGCGCTTGTGGATCGGTTGCGGGGTGCTGTGTCTCGGTGTGCTGCTCGGCTCGCTCACGAGCGCCACGGCCCAGGAAAAATACCCTTCCCGCCCCATCCATTTCATCTGCACCTGGGGCGTGGGCGGGGGATCCGACCAGATGGTCCGCACCCTCGCCAAGTTGACCGATCCCATCCTCGGGGTTCCGCTCCCGGTTTCGAACAAGCCGGGGGCCTCGGGGAATTCCGGGACCACGGATCTGCTGGCCGCCAAGGCCGATGGGTACACGATCGCCAACTACATCGCCGACACCCTGGCGACGGTCGCCAGCGGGCAGGCCCGTTACAAAGCCGAGGACATCGAGTGGGTCGTCCGCACCCAGAACATGCCTTCCTTTCTCTTCGTCAAAGCCGACGGCCCCTTTGCGGACATTCACGCCCTTCTCAAGGCCGTCAAGGAGAACCCCGGCAAAATCAAAATGGCCGGATTGGGCTTCGGGACGATCGACGACATCACCCTGCGTTACCTCGCCAGCAAGGGCTACAAAATGACCCTCGTGCCCAACCCCAACCCGGGCGAGCGCTACGCCTCGGTTTTGGGTGGGCACAACGAGGTGCTCTACGAGCAAGCGGGGGATATCCGCCAATACCTGGAGGCCAAGCAGCTCAAGCCGGTTCTCGTTTTCGCCGAGCAGCGCTTTCCGGCCTTCCCCGACGTCCCCTGTTCCAAGGAGCTGGGCTTTTCGATTTTCATGCCTCAGTTCCGCTGCGTGATCGCCAAGAAGGGGGTGCCCGCCGACCGGATCAAGATCCTCTCCGACGCCTTCGTCCAGGCGATGGCGACGGAGGCCTGGAAGAAATTCAACCAGGAACAGTACGCCGATGAGGCCTCCACCATGGCCGGCCCTGCCTTCACCGAGTGGGTGATGGGAGAGCTGAAGACCATGCAGAGGCTCATGAAGGAATTCGGCATTCTCAAGTAACCGCGGAAAGCGGGAGGAGAGGCCATGGATACCCCGAGCGACCGGGCGGGGGCGCCCTGGGCGAACCTGCTGAAAGGGCCGCTGGCGATTTTTCTCTTCGCCGCCGCGGTCTACCTTTATGCCGACTGCCGTATCGATCCGCCCCCGCCCGGCCAGCTCGGCGGGGCCTTTTGGCCCAAGTTGTGCGCCGCGGGGATGGCCCTGGCGGCCGTTCTGCAGGTGGGGGAGGCGATCCGTCGGCGCGGGCTGCCGCCGGCCGAAGGCGCGGCCTGCAAGCAGATGGACAACCGCAGACTCTGGCTCATGATCCTGCTCATCGTCCTCGTCGTCCCCGGGATCTGCCTGCTCGGCTTCCCCCTGGCGATGGTGCTGTTCATCGGGCTGTTTCTCCGGCTGGCGGGCGCCCGGGGCCGCTGGCTGGTGCCCCTGGTCTCGCTGGGGGGGACGGTTTTCCTGATCTATCTCTTCGTGAAAATCGTCTACCTTCCCCTGCCGAAGGGGGGGTGGTGGTTCGAGGATCTGACGCTCGCGGTGTACCGCGCGCTCTACATTCTCTGAAGGAAGGGGAGACAAACCGATGAGCGGCTGGGAACTCTTTTGGGTCGGTCTGGCCAACGCCTTTTCCCCGTTGAACTTCGCCATGATGCTGACCGGCCTGGTCATCGGCGTGCTGGCCGGCGCGCTGCCGGGGATCACGATGCTCAACGCGATCGTGCTGGTGCTCCCCTTCACCTACTCCATGGACATCGTCCCCTCGCTGCTGCTGATGACGGCCGTTTACGGCGGCGGCATTTTCGGGGGATCGATCACCGGCATTCTCTTCAACATCCCCGGCGACCCCATGAATGTTCCCGCGACATGGGAAGGCTACGCCCTGCACCGCAAGGGGCATGTCGCCAAGGCGCTGGGGGTGGCCATCATGGCCTCCTCGCTGGGGGGGTTTGTGAGCTGTCTCGCGATGACGCTGGTGGCGCCGCCCTTCGCCCGCGTGGCGCTCTCCTTTTCGGCGACGGAATACTTCGCCGTGGTTTTCCTCGGCCTCGTCAGCGTGGTCGTCATCAACACCCGCTCGATCCCCTCCTCGCTCGTGTGTCTCTTCCTGGGGATGTTGCTCGGCACCATCGGGATCGACGACACCTTCGGCGCGGCCCGCTTCACCTTCGGCTCGCGGCTTCTCGAAACCGGCATCAGCTTCACCATCGTGCTGATCGGCCTTTTCGCGGTCGGCGAGGTGCTCGAGCAGCTGTGCGAAAGCGGCAAGGCGCCCGACCAGGGTCTCAAGGAGCGGCCGAAGGTGTCGCTCATGAGCCTGCGGGAGATCTGGGCCTCCCGGGGGCCTCTGCTTCGCGGCTTCGGCAGCGGCACGATCATCGGCATGATCCCCGGGGCAGGCGCGACCGTCGCCTCCTTCGTGAGCTACGGCATCGAGCGTCAGGCGAGCCGCAAGCCGGAAGAGTTCGGCAAGGGCTCCTGGGAGGGGTTGAACACGACCAGCTCGGCCATCAACGCTTCGACCGGCGGGGCGATGATCCCTCTCTTGACCCTGGGCATCCCCGGAAGCGGGGCGACCGCCGTGATGATGGGGGCCTTCCTGATGCACGGGGTGCAACCGGGCCCGCTTCTCTTCGACAAGACCCCCGAATCGGTGTACACCATTTTCGCCGGCATGCTGCTCTGCAACCTCATCATGATCTTTGCGGGATGGATCTGCTCCAAGTTCTTCTCCGAGCTGATGCGCGTGCCGGAGTCCATCATGGGCGCCTTCATCATCGTCTTTTGCTATGTCGGCGCCTATGCCCTGCGCAACGACGAATCGGATCTCTGGTACATGGCCCTGTTCGGCATCCTGGGATTTTTCATGCGCCGCTTCGACCTGCCGATCCCGCCGCTGGTGCTGGGGATCATCCTGGGGCCCCTGGCCGAGCGCTATTTCCTGACGGCCATGATCGCCAGCAACAACGATCTCACCGTCTTTTTCTCGCGGCCGGTCAGCGCCGGCATCCTTCTCGTCACGATCGGCATGATGTTCTGGCCGATGCTGCAGGCGGCTCTCCGGCGGAGAAAAGCGAGCCTCCGCTTGGCGGCCGACGGCAAGGGATGAGAGAAGGCAAGCCCGCCGGGCGTTGCCCTTGACAGCCGGACCCCGCTTTGCCATAAGAGGCTGCGGGTAGAGGAAAGAGGACCATGAGGATCGGATGTTACTGCCTGTGCCTGCGTCGTAG
>FWPV01013934.1_pt1 | contig 11512 bp, 6 predicted proteins | sample 2228371 | NCBI WGS metagenome assembly FWPV01 (sample SAMEA103939776, study PRJEB20133) | metagenome | reverse complement strand
ATAAAGTATACGTGCTCGAAGCGAACCCGAGAGCCTCCCGCACGGTCCCCCTGGTCTCCAAGGTCTGCGGCTATCCGCTCGCCCGCTTGGCCACGCAGATCATGCTGGGAAAGAAGATCTCGGAACTGGGCCTCCAAAAGCGCCGGCTCGATCATTTCGGCGTCAAGCAGGCCGTCTTCCCGTTCGCCATGTTCCCCGAGGTGGATCCCACGCTCGGCCCCGAGATGCGCTCGACCGGCGAAGTGCTCGGGCTCGCGGATTGCTTCGGCATGGCGTTCTACAAGGCGCAGCTCGCTGCCGGCCAGTTGCTGCCCCTTTCGGGCACGGTGCTCATGTCGGTGGCCGAGCATGACCGGAAACACCTCGAGCCGACGGCGCGGGGGTTCCACGAGCTCGGATTCAAGATCAAGGCGACGCAAGGGACGCATGCGTACTTGAAAGCTCTTGGGATCCCATCCGAGCACATCCTCAAGCTCCACGAAGGCCGGCCGAACATCGTCGATGCCATCACCAACGGGGAGATCCAGCTCGTCATCAATACGCCGGTCGGAAGACGCGGGAAGTACGACGATTCCTATATCCGAAAGGCGGCGGTGAAGTACAAGGTGCCCTATATCGTGACGCTGACCGCGGCGCTCGCGGCGGTCCGTGGAATTGAGGCTCGTTTGAAAGGTCAAGGCAAGGTGAAGTCCCTGCAGGCCTACATCCGCGAGCTCGAGGGCGTCGGGGCTGCTTCGTCGGCGTGACGGAGCCGAGTTGGGAGGACGCCTCATGCTGCGCGCGCTGATCCTCGCGGCCGGTTGGCTTTCCTGCGCATCGAGCCCGGCCCCGATGCGCCTCCTTCTGAACAACGACGGGACGAATGTCTTCTGGCGCGAGGATCTCACCTTGGAGCTCGTGCGCCGGCACGTCGCCGAGTGCCCGCACGCCGTCACGACCTACCTCCTCTGCCCGAACGGCATCCAGAAGATGCTCTATCCGAGCGCGCTCGAAGAGGTCTCGGAGCGCGGCGTGCTCCGGAAGCTCATCGAATCCGGAGAGGACCCGTTCGGGGAGTTCCTCCGAGGCCTCAAGCGGCGCGGCTTCGAGACTCTGATCACGTTCCGCATGAACGAGGTCCACAACGTCGACCGGGCGGACGAGCCGGACCTGAGCCGCTTCTGGCGCGAGCACCCGGAGTACCGGGTCTCGCGCGGGGCGAACGCGGACGGCTGGCTCGGGCAGTGCCTCGACTACTCCCTGGAGCCCGTCCGAGAATACTTCCTCGGGCTCGTCTTCGAGTGCCTCGAGAGGTATCTCCCCGATGGCGTGGAGCTCGATTGGATGCGCTTCCCCCGGTACTTCCGCGGCGACGCCTGGGCTCAGCGCGAACACCTGACGGGATTCGTGGCGCGCGTGCGCAAGCGGGCAGACGAGCTCTCGCGCGCGCTGGGGAGACCCGTCATCGTCAGCGTGCGCGTTCCGAGCAGCGTCGCGGGCTGGCGGGCGCTCGGAGCCGACGTGCCCGAGTGGAATCGACAGGGGCTCATCGACTTTGTGACCGTATCGCCGTTTCTGGCGAGCGATTTCTCGATGCCGATCGCAGAGATCCGGGAGGCGCTCGGCGAGCGCCGGATCCCCATCTACGCCTGCATCGAGCACGGCTACTCAGGCAGGCCGCACCGCGAAGAGACGCTCCACGGCGCGGCCTTGGGACTCCTTGAGAGCGGGGCGGACGGGATCTACCTCTTCAACTTTCCCTGCTGGAGGGAGACCCAGGCGCATCCCCCCTGGTCTTGGGTTCCTCCTCTCGCCGATCCGCGCCGCCTGGAGGGCAGAGACCTCGCGTTCGCTCTGATCGACGGCACGCACCGGATCGCCGGGATCGATCTCCCGCATACGCTCCCGGTCGAGATTCCAACTCGGGGTGCGCGCGAGCTCTCCCTTTGGATCCCGCCCTGCATCTTCCGTTGGGATCGGCCGCTCCGGGAGGTCCGGATCTCGCTTGCGCCGGAAGGCATTGAGCTCGCGGCGAACGGAGTCCGGGCCGAAAGCGGCGGGCGTCTGCCCGCGAGCGCGCTCCGTCCGGGCGAGAATCTTTTCGAGCTCCGGCGCGCTCGCGAGGACGATCCGGGGGGAGCTCCGCTGCGCGCGACGAAGCTCGAAGTCCAGCTGCGTTTTTCGGAGCTCCCCGAGGCGCCGCCGCCGCCTCCCCCGAGCGCGAAGATCTTCGCGGTCTCGCCTTCCGGAGACGACCGCGCCGAGGGTTCGACGAAGGCCCCGTTCCGGACGCTCCCGAGAGCGCGCGATGCGGCTCGAGCCGCTCGAAGGCGCGGCGAGGATGCCGTCGTCCTCCTCCGCGGCGGCAGGTACGAGCTCGCCGAGACGTTCGTCCTCGGTCCCGAGGATTCGGGAGTCCAGTACCGCGCCTGGCCCGGAGAGAACCCGGTCCTGAGCGGCGGGAGGCGTATCGGCGGTTGGGAAGCCTCCTCCGGAGGCCGCTTCCGCACGCGAGTGCCCGGAATCCAATTCCGCCAGCTCTGGGTGGACGGCCGGCGCGCGAAGCGAGCTTCCGGTCCCTGCCCCGAGGGGGTGGAGGCTTGGGGCTCCCTCGCGGCGATCGATTCCGAGGCGGGGTACCTCTTCCCCGACGGCGCGATGGTGGATTGGAGGAATCCGAGCGACATCGAACTCGTTTTCTTCAACTCCTGGAGCCACATGATCGCGAAAGTGGCTTCGATCGAGCGCGATCTCTCCGGGCGCGCGATCGTGCGGATGCTCCAGCCTTACTTCTACCTCGCCTCGATGAAAGAAGGGGTCCAAGCCGGGATGCCCGCGAGGGTCGAGAACGCGCTCGAGCTGCTCGATGAGCCGGGCGAATGGTACTGGGACCGAGAGTCCGCGATCCTCCACTACCTTCCCCGCGAGGGCGAAGAGATCGTCCGGGCCGAGGTCGTGGCGCCCGCGCTCGAGACTTTGCTCCTCGTGGAAGGAAGCATCGACGCTCCGGTGCGGGATCTGGTCTTCGAAGGCCTCACCTTTGCGGAGGCGACGTGGCTGCGCCCGAGCCTTGTGGGACATGCCGACGTGCAGGCGAACTTCACGATCGAAGCGGATCGTGCGTTCGAGCGCGACGGGAAGCTCGCTCCGATCCACAACGAGTGCAGGAAGAGCCCTGCGAACGTCGTCGTGCGGTTCGCGGCGGGCTGCCGCTTCGAGCGCTGCGTCTTCACGAGGCTGGGCGGCGCGGGCCTCGACATCGAGCGAGGCTCGCGCGAAGTCGTCGTCTCTCGCTGCCGGTTCTTCGACATTTCGGGGAGCGGGATCCAGATCGGCGATGTGCGCGCGGAGGACCACCACCCTGCGGACCCGCGGCTCGTGGTGCGCGACAATTCGGTTCTCGGATGCGAGATCCGCGATTGCGGGGCGGAATACGAGGACTCCGTGGGGATCTTCGTCGGGTACGCGCAAGGGACTACGATCGCGCACAACGACATTTCGGATTTGCCGTACTCGGGCATCTCGGTCGGCTGGGGCTGGGGCGAAGAGGACGCCGGCGGCGGCGCGTACCCGATCCCGTACCGATACGAGACGCCGACGCCCGCAGGTGCCAACCGCGTCGAGCGGAATCACATCCGCCGCGTCATGCTCCGGCGTGACGACGGAGGGGCGGTCTACACGCTCGGGAACCAGCCGGGCACGGCGATCCGGTGGAACCACATCCACGACAACGGCCCGGGAGGTCCGGGGGGCATCTACCTGGACGAGGGGAGCGGCTTCATCGAGGTCACGGGCAACGTCGTCTACCGGACGGCCCGAGCGATGAACTATAACAACCATGCGCAGGACCGGATCTCCACGTGCTTCGAACACGAGAACGTCTTCGATCTGGAGCCGGGCGCGCCGGGTTTCCCCGAGGACTGAGGGCTCGGGTCCGCTCAGAGGGTCCAGGGCGGGCGGGGTTCCGCGCGGATGAAGCGATCCGCCTCGGGGCAGCCCTTCGCGCGAAGAGCCTCCGCGTCCCAATCGAGCGCCTTGCCGCACCGGTAGGCGACGAGCCCGAGCAGCACCGCCTCCGTGAGCGCGCCGGAGTACTCGAAGTTGCAGGTCGTCGGCGAGCCCCTCTTGCACGCCTCGATCCATTCGCGGTGGTGCCCGATGGAATTGGGGATGCTCGGATCGGGCGGCCGGAAGTCGCGGAACTCTTCTTCGGGCAAGAGCTTCCGGTTGCCGTAATCGGATAGGAGCATGCCTTTTTCCCCCACGAAGAGCACCGCCGACTTCCAGTCCGGGACTTTGCCTTCGGAGACCAGGGAAGGCTTCTTCCCGCCGTCGTACCAGGTGAGCCGGACGGGCGGCAGTTTTCCCCGCGCCGGAAATTCGTAGCGCACGATGAGCCAGGCGGGCGTGCCCTCCGGGTGCACCGGTGGACCCTCCGCCTCGACGCGCGTCGGGGCGCCCAGCTCGAGCGCCCAGAACGCGAGGTCCATGTAGTGGCAGCCGAAGTCCCCGAGCGCACCCGAGCCGAAATCCCACCAGCTCCGCCAGCCCATCGGCACGTAGCAGGGGTGGTACGGGCGCTCGGGCGCCGGACCCAGCCAGAGGTCCCAATCGAGCTCGGGAGGGACGGGCGGAGTCTCCGCGGGCCGGTCCCTTCCCGCGTAGCCGGTCCCGAGCCAAACGTGCACTTCGCGCACGGCTCCGATCGCTCCCGACCGCACCAGTTCGACCGAGCGGCGGTAGTTGTCGCCCGCGTGGATCTGCGTACCGAGCTGCGTGGCGAGCCTTTTCTCGCGGGCGATCGTCCGGAGGGTGCGCACTTCGTGGACGGTGTGCGCGAGAGGTTTTTCGCAGTAGCAGTGTTTGCCGAGGCGCATGGCGGCTGCGGCCGCAACGGCGTGCGTGTGGTCCGGAGTGCTGACGACGACGGCGTCGATCTTCGAGCCCACCTCGTCCAGCATCTTCCGGAAGTCGCGGTACTTCTTCGCGTCCGGGAAGCGGGCGTAGGCGCGCGCGGCCTGGCGGTCGTCCACGTCGCAGAGGGCGACGATGTTCTCGGAGCTCACCTCCGCGAGGTTGTCCGCGCCCCGATTCCCGCAGCCGATCACGGCGATGTCCAGCCGTTCGTTCGGCGAGCCCTCTTTGCCCGAAGCGCGCCGCTTCGGCAGGAAGAGGCCCGCCGCGGCGAAAGCCCCGGCAGCTAGCAGCGTTCGGCGCTTCATCGTCCCTCCTCGAGCGAGTTTCCGAGCGAGACGTTGTCGAGACACCACGCCGCCCGGCTGTTCCCGATCGTCCAGAATCCTATCCAAGTGACCGAGGCGAAGTCGGCGTCCTCGAATTCCAGTTCCGCCGCTCCGAGCTCCGTGCCGTCGCCCAGTTCGATCCGGAGCTTCCAGGAGCCTCCGGAGCCTGGCCCGAGCGGAGCCTCGATGCGGAAATGGACCCACTCGTCCTCGGGCAGAACGGCCAAAGCCTCGCCCCGCACGGAGAGCACGCAGCCTTGGATTTCGAAGCTCGGTCCGATCCGAGTCGGGGCCCTCCGCCGCTCGCGCCATTCGTGGCGCAGCGTCGTCCCCGCCTGGATCCGGAGGTCGAAGGAGAAGGTCGTCGTCCCGAAGCGGTGGTTCGGCCCGTACCAGAGCGCGGGGAGCTGGTGGAACCGCAGGCTCGGGGAATCCACGATCCGGAGGTATCGGTTGTCTCCGCCGGGCCCGCCTTCGACCTCGACGCGCACGCTGTCCCCCAGGCCCTCGACTCGGAATCCCGCGTCGATCGGGGAGGCTCCCTCCGGATAGCGCTCGAAATCCTCGGCGAGTCGGGCCATGTACATGAGGGGCGTCGGCGGCGCGATGTCGGAGAACTCGAAGTCCGGGTTCTCCTCCTCGGGATACACGTAGAGACCCGCCGTCGAGCCCTGGTACGTGTAGACCGCGAGGCTCTCAAGTGCCTTCGGAGCTTCCGGCAAATACGCACGGGCCGAGGATCCGCCGCCGGCTTCACGCGAGTTCGCGCCGGCGCTCCGCCGCGAGCGGAGGGGGCACCAGCGGCCCGCCGGAGAGACCGCTTTCAGGGCCTCCGACCGCCGGGACCCCTCCTCCCTCGGCGCGAGGGCGACGCCGAAAGGCGCGCCGGCTGCGATCTCGGAAGCCTCTTGGGCGGCGAGATCCCGGCTTGCGGCGAGAAGGCAAAGCGCTCCCCAGGCGCAAAGACTTGCTCGCCGAGACGCGTATCGACCGAACTCGCCGACCATGCGGAATACTATACTCTGCCTCGGGCGGCTTGTCGCGGGCTCGCGGGCGGGTTCTGCTTTTGTTCAGGAAGACCCGGGACCCGGCTCGGGATGGATTGTTGCTTCGGTTCCGGGTCTGCGATTATCATAGAAGCGTTTCTAGACCTCGCGTCATTGGGGGGGGCGAAGGAAGGGTATCGCAAGCGAGAAGCGGGTAGGTCGCCCGCGGTTTCAGGGAGGAGTTCCCATGCATACGTGGTCACTTCGCGCAGGGATCGGTGCCTGCGCAGCGGCTTTGATCGTCTTTGCGCTCCGGCTGCCTGCGGCGGATCCGACGAATTTCGTCGCGACCCAGGTCGGCTCGGGCGCGGTCCGGCTCACTTGGACGAACCCGGAGACCTACGCCGGTCTTCGACTCTTCCGCGATGGGAAGCAGCTCGTCGACCTTCCGGGCTCAGCCACTTCGTACTTGGACGCGGGAGTCCCGGTCGGATCCCACGTCTACGCGCTGCGTCCCTGCAGGCCTCTCTGCCCCGACACCTTTGAGCTCGGGACGCATGTCGTGAAGATCTACCTCGACGGCGCCACGACGCCGAGCGCGATCTGGGATGTGACCGCCGGCACCGGGAGCGAGGTGACGAACGTGGGGTACCTCGCGATCGGAGTCGGCTCGACGGCTCAGAGCGGCGCCCTCGATGTGGACTTCCTCCGCTTCGCGCCGGGCGCGAACGCGCCGGAGGACTCTTCGTACGCGCCGCCTCCCGGGGGATGGGCGTACGAGTACGAGGCGAATCCGGGAGAAGACGCGGCGACTCCGGACGCAAGCGCGCTCGACGGGACCTGGAACCACAATAACGGCTCGGACGCTTGGGACCTCTCTCCGATCGGCGGCGAACTGAGCGCGACGAACCGGCCGGGCGGTGCGATGGTGACAGGTGAAGCGGCGGGAAGCTGGCTTCGGATCCAGGACCCGGGCGATCCGAGAGGCTACGGCATGCCGGACCCCTCGAACCGGAAGATCTACTTCTATCACGATTTGGCTGCGGAGGGTGTCCCCGCGACGGTCTTGGACACGGGCGCCACCCTCTACTTCCGCATCCGCGTCCCGACGGATGCTCCCATCGATCCCTTGTATCCCGCTAGTGGCGGCGAGACCCAGCCGTATCCCTCCGGAGGCGACGGCTACCTGATCCACGACAACGGGAAAGGCAATATCGGGATCAAGCAGGCCTCGGGCGGCATCATCTCCTTCTCGCTCGCGGCCGAGTTCGACCGGGGAGCGGGGATGCTGCTTACGAACAACCTGAACGGCAAGTCGGCCTCGGCCGAGGTGGATACGGGAGAGGCGGGCACCCTCAACGCGCTGCCCCTCGATGCGACCGTTTGGCACGATGTGTGGGTCTCGATCTCGGGGGGCACCGGGGCCACGGGCCCGGATGCGACCGTGGAGGTGCTCGACTTCGTCCCGCCTCAGAACTTCGCCTGCGTCCAGAAAGACGGCGCGGTCGAGCTCAGTTGGGAGAACGCCTCTGCGTACTCGGCGATCCGGATCTTCCGGGACGGACGGCTGATCGCGGAAGTCCCCGGCGCCCAGACGAGCTACGTCGATCCGGATGCGCCGGCGGGCATGGTCTCCTACAAGGTCATCCCGTGCCTCGGCGCTATCTGCGCCGATACGCTCGAACTCGGGACGCATGTCGTGAAGATCTACCTCGACGGCGCGCTCGAGCCGGTCGTCTTCGACGTCACCGCGGGGGATGGCCAGGATTACCCCGCGACGTACCTCGCCATGGGTCTCGGCGCCACGTTCGAGAGCGGCGCCCTGGACGTGGACTTCGTCCGCGTCGCCGCCGGGAAGCACGCGCCCGGCGATCCTTCCTATCCCGCGCCCGCTTCCGGCTGGGCCTACGCGTACGAGGCGAACGCGGGCCAGGATTCGCCCGGAGACGGCTCGGGAGCTGGGGCGCTCGACGGGACCTGGAACCACGAGAATAGCTCGGATGCCTGGGACGGCTCCGGCACCGGAGGGGAGTTCGGCCTCGGGAACGCTCCGGGAGGCGCCGCCATCTTGGAGGAGTCGTACCTGAGGATCCAGGATCCCGGCGATCCGACGGACTACGGATACCCAGATCCGTCGAATCGAAAGATCTACTTCGGGCGCGACCTCGCTCCCTCGGGCTTCGGGCAGAGCGCGCTCGATGACGGCGTGACGATCCACTTCCGCGTCCGAGTGCCGACCGAAGGACCGCTCGACCCCTTGCACCCGGACGGCGGCGGAGGAATCGCGCCTTATCCCGAGGGCGGCGATGGGTACTCGATCCACAACGGAGGAAAAGGCAGCATCGGGATCCGCCAGGCCGCAGGCGGGATCATTTCGTTCTCGCTTGCGACGGGCGCGGATGGCGGCGCTCTCGCGATGAACGCCTTGAACGGCCGCGGGATTTCGGGCGCCGTCGATACGGGCGAAGGGCAGGCGGCGAACGCGGTGCCTCTGGACCCCGCGCAATGGCACGACGTTTGGGCCGTGATCTCGGCGCGCACGGGCCTCGACGGGCCGAGCTGCAGTCTGAAAGTCTGTCCCCTCGAAGGGGACACTCGCTGCAGTGGGCTTGAGGTCTCTCAGCTCGGAAAGACGAGAGTCGTGCTCGCCAAGGCGACGGCCGAGGACGTATCGGGAGATCCGATCACTTATACCTTCGTCGCGACTCGGCAGGGCTTCGAAGCGATCGTCGTCGGCCCTCAGGCGGAGGATGAGGCCTCGTTCGAGCTCGAAGCCGGCGAGTGGACGATCAGCGTCTCGGTCGATGACGATCCCGAATGCGAGGATCCGCCGGGCACCTGCTTGGAGACGATCGAAGTCGTCGAGTGTCCCGCCGAAGGCGACACCCGGTGCACGGCGCTCGATCTCACGCAGGTCGAGGGGACCCTCATGGTCCTCGCGAAGGCCACGGCCGTCGATGACTCCGGAGATCCGCTCACCTACACCTTCACCGCGGTGAGGGAGGGCGCTGCTCCGATCGTCCTAGGTCCTCAGGAGGAGAACGAAGCGCTTTTCGACCTGGATCTCGGCGAGTGGACGATCAGCGTCTCGGTCGATGACGATCCCGAATGCGAGGATCCGCCGGGCGAATGCTCCGGCACTATCGATGTCGTCCTCGTCACGGGAGGCCTCCAGAAGCCGGGAGACGTGAACCAGGACGGGAAGCTCGACGTGTCGGATCCCGTGGGACTCTTGAACCACCTCTTCCTCGGGACGCTCCCGAAGCTTCCTTGCGGCAACGGCACGACCAAGGATCCGGCCAACAAAGCCCTTCTCGACGTGAATGGCGACGGGAGGGTGGATCTCTCCGACGCCGTCTGGGAGCTGAACTTCCTCTTCCGCGGAGGCGGGCGGCCCAAGTCCTGCGAGACGGACGCGTGCCTGTGCGTGCGGATCGAGGGTTGTCCGGACAATGGCGGAGTCGGCGACTGCCGCTGAAGGGCTCAGCGGTCGACCGCGATGAGATCCGCCCCGTCGCAGAAGACCACCTCTCCGCCGTGAATCGCCGGGCGGGCGAGCGAGAACGAACCCGATATGTGGTGCAGGATCTCCGCTTTGTCCTGCCCGGGCGACAGTTTCTGCAGGTAGACCTCGTACTCGGGGATCTGGGGGTTCGCGCCCACGAGGTGCTGGTACAACGCCTCGTGCGGAGAGAGGAAGACATTCGGGTGCTCGGCTCGAGACCCCATCGGATCGAGGTGGAAGACGTAGCTGATGAAGTAGATGCTGCCGTCGGAGTGGCAGGTAGGCCGCACGGGAGCCCTGCCTCGGACCTTCGCGAGCACCTGGAGCTGACCGTCGGAGCCCATCGTCGCGCATTGCCAGTTCTCCCAGACCGGCGACTCGTTCGAGCCGACGAGGAGGGCGATCCGGCCGCTCTCTTTTCGAGCGCCGAGCCCGGCCGCCTCGCACCGGCAGAGCTCGGTGCCGTCGAGCCGCGTCATGCGGCTCTCGAAAGCTCCCGATCCCGCGAGGCACCAGGCGAAGACGCCGTCGCCCGCATCGAAGACCTCGGAGAGCGGCCCCGGTTCGGAGCTCCACTTCAGTTTGCCGTTCTTCTTATCCAGGACGACGACGCGCCCTACGCCGGCCTCCTGGTCGACGTAGCCGCCCACGATGCAATCGCCCGATTCGAAGACGTCGACCGGCCGCGCTCTCTTGAGGTTCCTTCCGAGCGCGGAGCGCAGGCGGAATGTCCACGCTGGCTCGTTTTCCCAATCCGTGAGGAGCTGCACGCTGAGGCTTTCCGTCACGAGCAGTCCCTCGCCGGTGCGGACCGCTTCGTGGCCGAGGTAGCCGGCGAAAAGCCTGCGCTTTTCGATCTTCCCTTCGTTCGAGAGCAGGAAGATCCCTCGGCGGCAGGTCGCGAGGTACCGGTTGCCCTCTGCCTTTGAGACTCCCAAACAGCGGGAGCCGAGGTCGACCGTCCAAAGCACTCTGCGCCGAACTTCCCTCGTCACGCACTGGACGCCTTGCTTGGTGCCGACGATCGCGCGCGCGGGCTCCAGCACGTAGCTTCCCGCTCCGATGTAGTCGCTGATGATCCGCCACTTCAGTTTTCGGCGCATGAGAGGCAGGAGCCTTCTCTCCGCGGCGTTCCGTCAGAAGTTCCGAGGGGCTTCACTTGCCCATCTTGCGAAGGTTCTCGAGGCACCGCCGGACGCTCTCCAGCGGCGGATAGAGGTCGCTCTCGTACTCCACGATGTACCACTTGGTGCCTCCGACCGTCTCGAGCGCCTCGAACATCTTGGGCCAGTCCACTTCCCCATCGCCGATCAGGGCCTTCGGGTTCTTTTTCGAGAACTCCTTGATGTGCACCGTGGCCGCGCGGCCGGGATACTTCTTGATGTACGCCAGGGGATCCCCTCCGCCGCTCATCGCGTTCCCGACGTCGATCTGCATGACGACCCGCGAGACGGTGTTCGCGAAGAAGAAGCTCAAGGTGGTCAACTGATATCAGCTGCGGCGGACCGGCGGCGTTCAGTATGTGCCGGCGGCCCGACTAGAAAACCGCCAGGTCCGCTTCCGAGCGCAGCCAGATCAACCGCCGCACGTTGCCTGCCGAGCCTGTCGCCGAGCTTACTCCGGTGACGCGCACAAACGACCCGACTGCGGGAATCGATACTCCTGACGGCACGACGACCATACACTGCGCGCCGCTGCCGTCGTCGATATAGAAATAGCCGCTTGCGGTGGAGCCCACCCGCCCGCAAGCTGTTATCAGCAGCCCGATGTTGTTGCGGCCGACGGCGCCCGTGATCCCG
>FWPV01012723.1_pt1 | contig 11512 bp, 15 predicted proteins | sample 2228371 | NCBI WGS metagenome assembly FWPV01 (sample SAMEA103939776, study PRJEB20133) | metagenome | reverse complement strand
GGATCTGTTGACCCGCCTGGCCAACTGCTGTCAGCCCATTCCCGGAGACCAGATAATCGGCTACATTACCAGAGGCAGGGGGGTGACCATCCACCGGGCCGACTGCCCCTATCTGGCCCGCACCGAATCCTTCCGGCAGATTCCCGCGGAGTGGGACGGAGCCCAGCGCCAGCTCTATCCGGCCAACATCCAGGTGGTGACCATAGACAAGCCCGGTCTCCTGGCAGACATCACCACCGCCCTGAAAATGGCGGACGTCAATGTTACCCGGGCCTCGGTGGAAACCACTGCCGACCATCGGGGCATCGCCAACTTCACCATTCAGGTGGTGGACCAGAACCACCTGGAACGGGTTTTTGCGGCCATCAAAAGGTTGAAGGAAGTGATTTCCGTCCGGCGGTTGACTTCGTAAGGGACGCACACCAAGGTCAGCACTAAGACATAGACAAAGTGTCTGTCGAAATCTTTGTTTCTTTCGGCTTTCTGCTGACCGTTTCCTGCCCCTGCTGACGGGCCACTTCAGGAGGGCTTTACCACATACCCGGAGCGCAGGCAGCGGGTGCAGACCCGGATAAAGCGGACTGAGCCCTGCTGGACGGCGCGCACCCGGCGGAGGTTGGGTTTCCAGCGGCGTTTGGTGCGGTTGTTGGCGTGACTGACATTATTGCCCACAGTGGGGTGCTTGCCGCAAATCTCACACATGTAAGCCATAAGCACTCGCTCCTTTTAAACTTTTAATATTAAATCAAATTTGAAAAAAAACAAGAAAAATGGCAAACACTTTGCTCCGGAGTCTGGGAGCGGTCGCAGTTTTGACCCTTTGTCTGGTTGCGCCGGCGTGGCCCGCAGACCAAGGCAAGCCGGCGGACGAAGCCCGGCTCTATTCCCTTTCCGATTTGGGCCCGGTGGACTTTTCCCCCAAAACCGTAAGGGTGGAAATTTATGTGGCCCCCATTCCGGAATTGCAGCCCTTCCTGGGGATGCTGCCGCCGGTATGGGCCGAAGTGCAGCAGTTTTACGCCCGCCTGGGCGTCAATCTGGTTCAGGTCCAGGGAGAAGCTGACCCGGGAGCCCTGGCGCCGGCGGAGCGCTTACGTCTGGAGGCCCTGTCCCACAAGGAATGGCTGAACCGGAGCTTTCGGGCCTTCAATGTGGCCCCGCCCTTCCGTCTCAGCTTTCTGGCGGTTTGCCGCAACAAGTACGCCTTTGCCCATCTGCCTTTGTCGGTCATTCACTTTTCTTACACGAAGTTTGCGGACGCGGTCTTCCGCCACGAACCGGGGGCCGAGCGGCTGAACCGGCACTCGCTGGCTAACCTGATTATTCATGAGCTGGGCCACCTCATGGGGCTGTACCATGCCCATGAGTTCGTCAACGACCCCATTGAAGAGCTGCTGCCGGACGGCAAAACCCCCAACTTTATGAGCCATTATTTAATGTACCCCGGCGACCTGGGGTTTGTGCCTTTTCAGAAACAGCTAATTCACAGCTATCTGGGCAAAGGCAAGGTCTTTGAGCAGTACCGGCAGGTGAATTTCGAGCCTATGCGCTACCTGGAACTGGTTAAGAAGTACAACGGCTACCAGGAGCCGTCCAAGGAGAAGAAAAAGGCAGAACCAGGGACCGACCGTTGAGAAAAGCGGGTTTACTGGGTGCCGATGAAGAAGGGCCGGAAGCTGGCTTCATCCCGGGCCAGGGCGAGGTCAAGGATGTGAAGAAGGGCTTCCCGGTCTTCGGGCAGCCGACCGCTGACATTGACATAATTGGTATAATGGTCGCTTGCTATCCGGGTGGGCACCTCAATTCCCTCAATGAGCAGCCGGGTCTCGCCAAGGATTTCGTGAGGGGACAGCATTTTAAAGCGGCCAGCCAATACATCTTCCAGCATCGGGGTATTGACTTTGGGCACAAAGGTGCGCAGCCGCACATATTCAGGCTGCGCTTCATTGATTACCCGGATCGACTCCCGGACATGGCTTTCGCTGCGTCCTTTGCCCCCCAGCCCAAGGATTATATAGGCGTTCATCTGAATGCCGGTTTTCCGGAGCAGGCGGCCTGCGGCGATATGGTCCTGAGCGGAAGCGCCTTTTTTGACCCGCCGCAGGATCTCATCATCGCCGCTTTCCAGCCCCACATGGATGCGGCGGAGACCCGCGTCCGCCAAAAGACGCATTTCGTCCTCCCCCTTGCGGCAGATATACTGGGATGAGCCGTAAACCGTGAGGCGCTCCAGCCGGGGGAAAAGGGCGTAACTATAGCGGCAAATCTCAGCCAGGGCCGTCGCGGGCATGGCGATGGTATTGCCGGCCGGGAAAAAAATGGTGCGGACGCGGTCGCCGAACATCCGCCGGGCCGCTTCCAGATCTGCTTTGATGTCCCGGGTCGGCCTTACCTTGAATTTGGTCTGCTTGTACACCATGCAAAAGGTGCAGCGGTTGTGGGGACAGCCCACGGTCGCTTGAATGAGCAGGCTGTCGGCTTCGCTGGGTGGCCGGTAAATCGGGCCTTCGTAACGCATGGAAAAAAATTCCCCCCAAGATAAGCGTCAGGCAGCTCTTTTCAACCGACTGTTTCTGATTATCTTACCAGCATGGATCTTTCATGCAAAGGATGGCAGGATGATCAGGATCAAGCGGGCTTATGAGAAGGCGGCGGAGACCGACGGAGAGCGCTACCTGGTGGATCGCCTGTGGCCGCGGGGGGTAAAAAAGGAAGACGTGCGGCTCACTGACTGGCTCAAAGGTCTGGGCCCGTCCCATGAACTGCGCCGCTGGTTTGACCATAACCCTGAGCGGTGGCAGGAGTTTCAGGAACGCTACGCCGCTGAGCTCAAAGAAACGGGAAACATGATTTTAGTCGAGGTCCTGGCCGACAGGTCCAGGGACCGCACCGTCACCCTGGTTTACGCCGCCAAAGACCCGGAACACAACAATGCAGTGGCTCTGAAACGCCTTATGGAGGAATACCTTAAGAAAAGCAGGGCCTCTCAGGGCGGTGCCGAGAATGACCGGGAGGTGGCATGGAAGCCGCGCCCACTTTAGAAAGGCTGTGTTGCCAAATAGTGATAAACGCGGCTGAGGCGATAATTTTTGCCGACCAGGAAGGTATTATCCGCCTTTGGAACCAGGGAGCGGAGCGCATTTTCGGCTATACCGCGGAAGACGCTCTGGGTCAGTCCCTTGATTTGATCATCCCTGAACGCTGGCGTAACCGGCACTGGCAGGGCTACCGCCTGGTCATGGCCACCGGCCGTACCAAGTACGGCCGGGGGGAGTTGCTGGCCGTTCCCGGCCAAGACCGGGATGGCCGAACCCTGTCCCTGGAATTCAGCCTGGCCCTCCTCAAAGATGATCACGGCCGAATTTTGGGAGCCGGGGCCATCATCCGGGAGGTAACGGCCAAATGGACCGAGTTGAAGGAACTCAAGAGGCGCCTGGCTGAATGCATGGAGAAGACCTCGGCCCGGTGCCGCTAAGCCTCACTTGCGCGGGCTCCCCGCCCCCGAAAAGCTGCCCCTCCTTTTATTCCTGCCAGGAAATAGCCGAGACCGGGCAGGATTCGATGGCTTCGTTTATGCACTCCTCGTCCCCACCTTCCGGCATAATCACATGGGACTTGCCTTCGGTTTCGTCGAGTTCAAAGATGTCCGGGCACAAGCCGGCACAGGTGCCGCACCCGATGCAGACTTCCTGGTCCACCACTACTCTTTTTCCCATAGCACGGAACTCCGGAAAAGTATTTCTTTCTGGGGGTAAAGAATGCGCCTTCAGATGGGGGGCGCAATGACCACCAGAAGCCGCAGGTCGGTTTTGGCTTTGAGACCGTGGGGTTCGCTGATTTCAGAAATCAGGACGTCCCCGGCCCGGGCGGGCATGGTGCCGTCCTGAGCCAGAAACTCGCCTTCTCCTTCCAGAATCATCATGCTTACCTGGCCTTCGATGTTGTGGGCGTGGAGAGGCAGTTCCTGACCGGCTTTGAAGTTGAAGTTGAGAATTTTCATGTAGGGCGAATCATGTACCAGGAGCCTCTTGAAGGAGGAGTCACTGAACTCGCCGGCCTCAAACAGATTGATCTTTTTCATTATCCTTCTCCTGAGAATTCAACATCCCTTGCGCAAACTTTTGGTCTAAACATAAGCCTTGGCCGCCCCCGGGGCAATTGATTCATATCAATTCTTTGCAATTTTTACCGGCGGTTCCACCGGAAAGGCGGACAGCCGGCAGATTCGGACGATGGGGACAGGTTTGGTCAAAGGAAGGCCCCGTTTCCCTTTTATGCCGGATAGATATGAGGGCCTTTGTGGTCCTTGAAGGCATTCCGGGTGTCCACAATCAGACGCGCCTGCGAGGCGATCCAGCCGTAGTCAAACACGCTGTGGTCAGTCACCAGGAGAACCAGGTCAGCCTGCCGCAAGGTTTCAGCAGTCAGGGACACGGATTCCATTTCCAGGCCGGGATAGCGGCGCATGCCGGCGCACCGGGGAATATGGGGGTCATGATAGCTGACCCGGGCGCCTTTCTGCCTCAAAATGTCAATGATTTTTACTCCCGGGGACTCCCGGTTGTCGTCCACGTCCTTCTTGTAGGCAATTCCCAGGACAAGGATCTGGGAGCCTTTGAGGGGCTTGCCATGCAGATTCAGGACTTCGGCCACCCGCTCCACCACGAAATACGGCATGTTGGTGTTGATTTCGCCGGCCAGCTCGATGAAGCGGGTGGAAAAGTCATATTCCCGGGCCTTCCAGGTCAGGTAAAAGGGGTCAATGGGAATGCAGTGCCCCCCCAGCCCCGGGCCGGGGTAAAAAGCTTGGAATCCGAAGGGCTTGGTCTTGGAGGCCTCGATAATTTCAAAGATGTCCAAGCCCATGCGCAGGCAAAGGATTTTCAGCTCATTGATGAGGGCGATATTGACCGCACGGTAGATATTTTCCAGAAGCTTGCTCATTTCCGCCGCCTGGGTGGAGGAAACCGGCACCACCCGCTCCACCACCTGGCGGTACAGAGCCACGCCGTGCTCCAGGCAGGCCGGAGTAATGCCCCCCACCACCTTGGGGATGGTCCGTACGTCAAAGTGGGGGTTGCCCGGGTCTTCCCGCTCCGGGGAAAAGACCAGGAAAAAGTCCCGGCCGGCCTGAAACCTGGCGGAGAGTATAGGCAAGACCAGCTCCGCGGTAGTGCCGGGATAAGTGGTGGATTCCAGGGAGACCAACTGACCCGGGCGCAGGGTCCGGGCAATCAGCCGGCTGGTGTGCTCCACAAACCGCAGGTCCGGCTCCCTTGCCGGGGTAAGCGGTGTGGGCACACAGATGATCAGGACGTCCGGCTCCCCCAGGCGGCTCATGTCATCGGTGGCGGCAAACTGCGGCTTCCCCGGTCGGGGCTTGACCAGGTCCGCCAGTCTGGCCGCGGGGATATGCTTGATATAGGATTCGCCCCGGTTGAGCTTCTCCACCTTGTGGGGGTCTGTGTCAAAGCCCAGCACCGGAAAGCCCACTTCGCAGAACCGCAACACCAGGGGCAAGCCCACATAACCCAGGCCGATGATGCCCACCAGGGCCTGTCTGGTGTTAATTTTGTCCAACAATTTCATAAGCCGATCCGATCGCAAGTTTAAAAGGGCGGTGGCAGGCCGCCCCGTAAAGGAAAAGCCCTTTTCCGTTTAATAAAAGATTTGCATCACTGCCGAATGATTAATGCTTGAAGGCCCGCTGGCCGGTGAAGACCATGGCCACCGGCGGCTCCGCTTCATTGCAGGCCTCGATGACTTCGTAGTCCCTTATGGAGCCGCCGGGATGGCAGACCGCACTGATGCCCTGGCGGATGCCCACGTCCACGCCGTCCCGGAAGGGAAAGAAGGCGTCGGAGATCATCACCGCGCCAATGAGCCCGCCTTTGGCCGCTTCGGTCTCCTTGTCGATCTCCACCTTGTCCGACGGTTCCTTTTTGCGCTGGAGGATCTCAAGCTCCAGAGTCTTGTAGGGGATGCCGAAGCGCTGAAAGCAGAGTTTGTCGGCATACTTGGTGTAAGCCTTGAAGACTGCGATTTCGGCCACCCCCACCCGGTCCTGTTCGCCGGTGCCGATGCCCATGGTGACCCCGTCCTTGACAAACAGGATAGAGTTGGAGGTCACACCCTGCTCCACCCACCAGCCGAAAAGCAGGTCCTCGTATTCCCGGTCCGTGGGCTCCCGCCGGGGCCGGTATTCTTTGCCCTGATGCACGGCCACCGCGGGTTTGAAATCCTCTTTCTTCAGGATGGCGCAAAGGGGTGACTGCTGCACGATGAGGCCGCCGTCGATAAGGCTTTTGAAATCCACAAAGCGGCGATGCACCAGGTGCTGCAGCCGGTCGAAGCGGTCCACCCGGATGATGCGCAGGTCTTTGGATTTTTTCAGAATCTCCAGGGTGCCCTCCTCGAAATCGGGTGCAGCCACCACTTCCAGGTAATTGGCGCTCACCAGCTCTGCGGTGGCCTTGTCCATGGGCCGATTAAATACGGCGCAGCCCCCGAACGCGGCGATGCGGTCAGCCATGTTGGCTTTGTCATAGGCTTCGGCCAGGCTCTCGCCCCAGGCCGCGCCGCAGGGGTTGTTGTGCTTGAGAATCACCGCCGCGGGCTTTTTTTGGAGAAACTTGATGATATTGAGGCCATTATCCAGGTCCGTAAGATTGATTTTCCCAGGGTGCTTCCCGGCCTGGAGCATGGCGCTTTCGTCCAGGGCGCTTACCAGGCCAAAACCCGGCTCGATGAACCGGCAGTTTCCCAGAACCAGATTGCCGTTCACCAGTTCGTACAAGGCGGCCTCCTGGTCCGGGTTCTCCCCGTAGCGCAGCCCGCTTTCAATCAACTCCCCGGTCTTGGGGTCAGGAATCTTCCAGGTGCGCTTGCGGTAGATGAGCTTCTGGTCGCCGAAGGTGATGGTCATCTCCGGAGGGAAGTGATCCGTCAGGATCGTGCGATACATGGCCTTGAGGTCGCTCATGGGTTATTCTCCTCAGGTGTTGATTTCGCTTATTGTGCCATTAACGTCCGGGTCTGACAAGCCTGGAGACGGCGGGGGGCGCCTCATTGACTTAATTGGCTATGGGTGCTAATATACTTGATAAAACGGCCAGAGCCAGGATGCCGCTTTGTCTGGTGGGCGGGACCTTTTCTTCGTTTCTCCGGACTGATCGGATAATTGCATGGAAATCAGGCTGATGGACTTTTTGCTGGGGTTTGTGTCCGGAGCGGGGCTGGGCGTCATCGGGGCCATCGCCACGGGACGCATCCGCAGATGGCTGGGGCGCTCCGAAGCCGGACTCCTGGCCGCGGAAAACCGGGAACTCAAACGCCGCCTCGCCGCCAAAGACCGGCACATTGCCAAAATGCTGGCGGAAACGGCCCGTCTGGCGGAAAAGCTGGGGGAAACCGCCCTCCATCTCAAAGAGGATGCCAGGCTGGTCGAAACAGACACCAAGGTCACAGTGATCCGGGAGGAATCGAAATGAGCCGCAGCGACCTTTCCATAAACGGCGCGATTGTGGGGGCGTTGGCCGGGTTGGCCGCCGAACTGACCCTCCAGGAGATTACAGGACATCACTTCACTCACGGCCTGCTGGAGCTTCTGGGCGCGGCCGCCGGCCTCTGGCGTCTGGACCGCCGCCTCTATGAGGCCTTGCAGGACTCCCTGACCCGGGCCCGGGAGCGGGACGACCAGGACTATCGGGAAGTCAAGCGCAAGATTGAGGAACTGGCCGATGACCTGCCGGAACTCAAGGAAATCCTGAGCAACATGCTGGACGCGGGCATCCGGGCACAAAATGCATAAGGGGAAAAGATAACGGAGAAAAACCCAGAAGCCTTTGGCCTTTTCTCCTTTTAACCTTCTAATCCTGATTTTTTCCTGGCATGTTCGGTATAGGCATATTGGTGGGTTTGGGCCGGCGTTTGTTGGCCGGGCCGGTGGCGGCCTCCGGGATGCTTCCGGCAGGCTATTACCGCCACCTGGCCATGGCCGCCATGGAGGAGGAGGATTTCCCCAAGGCCCTGGAATACCTGCAATGGGCCCAGGACCGGCTGTTGGTGCAAATCCTGATTTTCCGGCTGCGGCTCCTGAAGGCCCGCCATCGGGAAAAGCGTCAGGCCCTGGGTCTGTTGCTGGAGCAGCCACAGCCAATAGCCCAGGCGGAAAAACTTCAGGCTTTGGCTCACCAGGAAGACCGGGCCCTGGACCTGCTGGGCCGGTATGAAGCCCGGGCCCTCAGGATCCTGGGCGGCAACCGCCGGGATGAAGCGACCGCGAAATGACCCCGGACGTCTTTTCTGCTTAAATATGACCGGCTCCCGCACACACACCGGGAAAATTTCCTTGGAACCCTCCCGGGGGCCGAACCCTGAGCTTTTAGGGTCAGCCGTGGATAAGGACTTTGACTTCATGGGTGTGGCCCTGGCCCAGGCCCGGAAGGCCGCGGCCGCGGGGGAAGTGCCGGTGGGCGCGGTGGTGGTGGGGGAAAACGGGGATATCCTGGCCCAGGCCCATAATGCCCCCATCGGCTTGAATGACCCTGCGGCCCACGCCGAAATCCTGGCCTTGCGCCAGGCCGCGGCCAAGGTGGGGAATTACCGGTTGCCGGGTGCCACCCTCTATGTTACTATCGAACCATGCCTCATGTGCGTGGGGGCCATGCTTCACGCCCGCATCCGGAGGCTGGTGTTCGGCTCAGCCGACCCCAAGGCCGGGGCCTGCGTGTCACTGTACCGGATTCCCGAGGATGCCAGGCTCAATCACCGGATGGAGGTCACCGGCGGCATCAGGGAAAGCGAGTGCCGGCAATTGCTCCAGCACTTTTTCCGGGTCCGGCGCGAACCCAAAAATAATTAAATGTGGGGCGGCATGGCCCGCTTTTGAGCGGTGCCCACCCTGCATTAGCCGGCTGCCGGCCACTACTTTGGAGGGGTACCGAAGTGGCCGTAACGGGGCCGACTCGAAATCGGCTTGGGGGCTAATAACCCTCACGTGGGTTCGAATCCCACCCCCTCCGCCATTAACTGCGGTTTTCGGTTTTCAGTTTTGGCCTAAAATCACGGAAAACCGAAAACGGCAAACTGAAAACTGTTGTTCCTGCGGAGAGATGCCCGAGCGGCTGAAGGGGCACGACTGGAAATCGTGTGTGCGTCCAAAAACGCACCGAGGGTTCGAATCCCTCTCTCTCCGCCATTGTTAATGCCGTTTTCAGTTTTCGGTCAGATTGAAAGGGATTGCTGACAGATTGAAAAAGACTTCGCAACAATAAACAAGCTGGCTTTTAATGACCTGCGAAAAGACCACCTTATCCAGGCTTAACTCTCTAATTTCTCGGATTTTCTTTTGATGTCTTTTCAACTGAAAACCGTCTCTATGCTATGTATCAGGTCTTAGCCCGCAAGTGGCGTCCCCAGAGATTTGAAGAGGTGGTGGGTCAGGAACCCATTACGGTGACGCTGCAGAACGCCCTGGCCCAGGGCCGGGTGGCCCATGCCTTTCTGTTCAGCGGCTCCCGGGGTGTGGGAAAGACCTCGGTGGCCCGGATCCTGGCAAAGGCGCTCAATTGCCAGCACGGCCCTACCCCCCACCCATGCAACGAATGTCAGCCCTGCCGGGAGATCACCGCCGGCTCCAGTCTGGACGTCCTGGAAATCGACGGCGCCAGCAATCGGGGCATCGACGAAGTGCGGGACTTGCGGGAAAAGATCAAGTATGCGCCGGTACAAGGGCATTATAAGGTCTATATCATCGACGAAGTGCACATGCTCACCAAGGAGGCCTTCAACGCCTTGCTGAAGACCTTGGAGGAGCCGCCGGCCCACGCGGTTTTTATTCTGGCCACCACCGAGCCCCACAAGGTACCGGTCACCATTATGTCCCGTTGCCAGCGCTACGATTTCCGCCGTATCCCCACTTCCCTGATCCAGGAGCACCTGGAAAAGCTGGTGGAGCAGGAGGGTTGGAAAATCGAGGCCGAGGGCCTGGCCCTGGTGGCCCGGGAGGCGGAAGGGAGCATGCGGGATGCCCAGGGTTTTCTGGACCAGGTGGTGACCTTTGGCGGCAACGCGGTCTCTGCCCAGGAGATCGCCCGCATTCTGGGGATCACGGAACGGGGGGCTATCATCACCGCGGCGAGGGCCATCGTCGAGCGCCAGGGGCCGGTGCTTCTCACCTTGATTGACGATCTCTACAACCAGGGTCATGACCTGAAGCGTTTTTATCTGGATCTTCTGACCTATTTCCGCCACCTGCTGCTGGCCGGGCTGCATCCCGAGGCCCGGGCCCTGGTGCCCGTGGCTGACTCGGAATGGGAGGAGCTCACCCGCCTGGCCCGTCAGGTTCCGGCCATTCACCTGCACAATCTTTTAAGTGTCCTTTTGCAAGGGGAAGAGGAACTGCGCCGGGCTCTGCAGCCGCGCCTGGCCCTGGAAGTACTCCTTCTCCGGCTGGTGCACCTGGAGCCCCTTATACCCCTGGAAAACTGGCTCAAACGCCTGACAGACCTGGAACAACGTCTTGCCCGAGGTGCTGCCCCGGCCGAACCTAAAAAGGAAGCGATTCCGGCCGCCGCCAGGACCGAAGACCTTCCGACGGTTCGGGAACCGGCCGTGCCGGAAGACCTGGCCGGTGTCTGGAGCGCTTTTCTCGATTTTATCCGAAAAGAAGAGAACGGCCCGCTTTATGCCAAATTGTCCCACTGCCGACTGGAAAAGATTTCCGACCACTGCCTTTATATCAAGGCAGGACGCGCCTGGTCCCTGGGAGGAGCCCGGCAGGAGGCCAGGCTTAAGAAACTGGTGCAGGCCTTTTTCGGGCCCCAATATACCCTGAGCCTGGAACTCGTAGAAAAAGGGCCGAATAAACTGCCCAATGCCGGGGGCCCGAAACCGCTGACCCTGGCGGATCTCAAACAGCAAGCCCTGGAGATTTTCGGCGGCCGCTGGCTGGACGCCGGCGGCGAGGAGGAAAAACCGTGAAGAATTTGAGCGGCCTCATGAAGCAGGCCCAGAAACTGCAGAGCCGGATGGCGGCCCTGCAGGAGGAACTGGGACGGCGCACCGTCAGCGCCCAGGCCGGCGGCGGCATGGTGGAGGCCACGGTGAACGGCCGCCAGGAGCTGGTTTCCCTGCGCATAGACCCGGAGGTGGCCAACCCGGAAGATATCGAAATGCTCCAGGATCTGATCACCGCCGCGGTCAACGAGGCCCTGAACCGCAGCCGGGAGATGGTAGCCCAGGAAATGAGCAAACTTACCGGCGGCCTGCAGATACCAGGATTGTTTTGAGAGATCGCAGGAGCCGCGGCCCTACCCTCCCATTTACCGCTTAACGCACTGACGATGGGCGGGGCTTCCAGCCGTTAAAACCCGGACTGCAGGTCCGGGCCAGCGTTTATGGGGCCAGAGCGAGGATGGGCAGGGGGAGGTCTCAGGTTTCGATTTCCGGATCTTTATCCTGAGACCTTAACACCTGGAAACTGATATTAAAAAGGGTCATCATGGTCAAA
>FWPV01014563.1_pt1 | contig 11513 bp, 8 predicted proteins | sample 2228371 | NCBI WGS metagenome assembly FWPV01 (sample SAMEA103939776, study PRJEB20133) | metagenome | reverse complement strand
CCTTCCCTTGTAGGGAAGGGGGCCGGGGGGCTATAGTCCGGCGAAGCCGGGTTAGGTTGGTCTGCGCCGAAAAACCTACCCTTGTGAGCCGGCCCCCTTCTCCCCGATTCAGGGAGGGGAAGGGGGTGCAGGGGGTAGGGGAGGGATCAGCCCACCCGCTTCTGGAAGCGCAGCGCGCTGACGACCAGGGTGACGAGGCCCATCGCCGCCAGCAAGGCCGTCTGCGACCAAAGGGCTTCCAGCCCCACCCCCTTGACCACAATGCCCCGCACGATGACCAAAAAGTGGGTCAGGGGCAAGAGCTGGGCAAAGGCCTGGGCCGGGCCGGGCATGGATTCCAGCGGGAACATGAACCCGCTCAACAGCACGGTGGGCAGGACGATGGCCCCCATGAGCTGCTGCGCCTGGTCCTGGGTCTGGGCCACGGTGGAGATGAACAGCCCAATGCCCAGGGAAAAGATCAAAAAGACCACGCTCAGGGTGTAGAGCAACAGCGCGTTGCCGTTCATGGGCATCCCCAAGACCAGGATCGCCACCAGCAGGGCCAGGGTCACGTCTGCCAGCGAGATGACGACGAAGGGCAGCATCTTGCCCAGCATCAACTCGATGGATCGCAGGGGGGTCACCATGAGCTGTTCCATGGTTCCCTGCTCCCGCTCGCGGACGATGGAGAGGGCCACCAGGGCCAGGCTGATCCACTGGAGCACCGTCCCCACCAGGCCCGGCACCCGCAGGATGGTCACGCTCATATCCGGGTTGTACAGGATCTGCGGCCGGAAATCAATGGGCAGGGCGAACGGAAGGCCCTTGAGCGCGTCCGCGATGAGCTTGGCCGAGTGCTCGTTGGCGATCAGGCCGGCGTAGCTCAGGGCTGGCAGGGCCACGGCCGGGTCCGCCCCGTCCACAAAGAACTGCACCGGGGTTTGCTGGCCGGCCTGGATGGACGCCGCATAGTCCGGCGGGATGACAAGCGCCGCCTTGACCTGCCCGGCGTCCAGGAGCTGGCGCACCTCGGCATAGCTGGTCGCGTATTCCAGGACCACAAAGTAGCCGGACGCAGCAAAGGCGTTGATCAGGGCGCGGCTCTCCGGGCTGCGGCTCTGGTCATAGACCGCCAGCGCCAGGTCCTTGACCTCGGTATTCAGCGCATAGCCCAGCAAGATCAGCGAGATGATGGGCTGGATAAAGATCATCGCCAGGGTGCGCCGGTCGCGGCGCGCCTGGATGAACTCTTTGCGCATCAGCGGCCAGACTCGCCACAGGACGACGTGTTGGATTGCAGATTGCAGATTGCGGATTGCAGATTGCGGATTGCGCCTGCTCATCGTTCGCTCTGGGAGTTGGATGGATGGGCCGGGATGCCCCTATACCGGATTCCCCATCTAGCGGCCGATGCGCGGGGGCTGGATGACGATGTTTGCCCCCACGTCATAGGTATCATAGACCAGGTTCACCGTGCCGCTGCCGGTCATGATCTCCTGGTACGCGACCTGGCCGTTCAGGGTATAGCGCACCACGTATCCGCCGTCCACCGCCGTGTAGATGTCGCCGGAGCCGGTGACGGTGCCGTACTCGGTCTGGGCGTTCTGCACGCTGTAGACCCAGTGGTGGCACAGGATGCCGTTAACTGTCTCGTCTGGCCCGCCCTTTTGAACGCCGGGGACGTAGGGCAAGAAATCGCCGACGGAGTAGACGTATTCCTCGAACTGGGCCGCAGCCACGGCCTCTGGCACCGGGTACCAGGGCTGATTGCCGAGCTTGATCCACAGCTTGTCGCCGATCCAGATGGCCTCCACCTTGTTGCTGGGCAGATACTGCATGCCGGCCCCCTCGGCGCTGACGACGATGTGCATGGCCGGCTGATTGGTGTTCACGTCGGCCTGGTAGTGATAGGTGCCGGAGGCGCCGGTGCCGGCCTCCGTCAGCTGGACGGTCATTTTCTGGCGGAACGTGCCCAGGCTGGCCAGGCCGCCGGACCGGGGATCCACCGAAGTGGGAGGGACGGCCGGGCCGGCGTCCGGCGGCGTCGTGGGTTGGGACGCAGCGGTGGGCTGCGGGGCCACGGTGGGAGCCGGCCCCGCGGTGGGCGGGATGGCCGTGGGCTGGGCCGGCGGGCTGGTGGGCGCTGGCTGGCCGGCCGCCGGCGGCGTGGTGGGTTGCGTCGGCTGGCTGGTGGGGCTGGGGGCCAGGGTGATCGGGGTGGCGATGAGCGTTGGCCCCTCGATGGTGACAGTGCAGGCCAGGGTGCTCATCGTCACCAACAGGATTGCGAACAGGGCGCGGTAGGTCTTCATATGTTCCTCCTTTTTTAGTCTTGGTTTTTACGTCAACACGTCATTCGTCAAACGTCATTCGTCAAACGTCATGCGTCACGTTTGACGCCTGACGCATCACGCATCACGTTTCACGACCCCATGCAAGAACACGTCTGCCAGGGTGGGGGCCAGTTCGTCGTAATCGAAGGGTAGCTCTTCCTTCATGCTGAACACCTCTTGCCCCAGGATAAAGATCAGGGCCATGCCCAGGATAACCCGACTCAGTATCAGCGGATCCAGGTCGCGGAAGATGCCTTGTTCTACCCGTCGTTCTACATAGATCTGAAAGATGGGAAACACCTGCTCGTTCAGGCTGCGAAAGACGGTACGGCGCAGGTCCGGGCTGACCGACTGCATGGCCGCAAAGTAAAAGCGCAGGTGGTCGGCATAGTGCTCGCCCAGAGCAAAGCCGGCCCGCAGGATACCGGAGAGGAGGGTCTGGTCATCCGATTCATCCGCCAGGTCGCTCTCCGTGCCCAGGGCGCCGGTGAACATCATCAAGGGCAGGTGGATCAACACCTCGCGCAGCAGGTCATCCTTGTCCTTGAAGTAGAGGTAGACGGTGCCGTCGGCCACGCCGGCCTCGCGGGCGATGTCACGGATAGAAGCGTCGTGGATGCCTTGGCGGACAAAGACCTCGGTGGCGGCGGCCAGGATCTGCTCGCGGCGTTCGATGAGGCGTTGGCGTTTCCCCGGGTCATTCCCTTCGGGGGCGAGTTGCTGGATGAGCACCTGGGCCAGCCGTTCGGCCTCGGCCGGGGAGGGCATGGTGAGGATTTCCACATCGGCCACGCGGGAGAGCAAGGGCGTGAGGCCGGGAGGCCGGCTCTCACGGGACACGGCCAGCTTGGTGATGGTCGCGCACAGCTCGGCGGCGTGGCCCACGTAAAGGACCTTGCCGGCGCGGTCTTTGAGCATGTAGACGCCGGGACCTTCGGGCAGAGTGGGCGCGCGTTCGCGCAGGAGGGTATTCATGTCGCTCTCCGGGTTTGGTGAATGAACGTGCGACCTTTTTACTGAATAGTCATGCATGAATTATACTGAATAATCATTCATTTGTCAAGGGTCTGGAGTGGGCGATGCAGGCAAGTGGCGGGACATTATGGATAGCAGGGATCATGGGGTTGACGGAACAGATGTTTTTGGATATACTATGAGCAGGGTGACCTCAGCCTACCCTTGCGAAGGTGACAAATGCGTCGGTGATCGGGCACGATCCCGCCAAAACAGACCGATTTTGCCTGCGAATGGACCGCAAACCTTCGCAAGGATGAGCAGTTCTGAGCAGGATATGCGAGGCGAGCGTGTGTCCGGTGTAAAGACAGCGGCGATATGGTGAGGGCTGGCGCCGGGCGCGGAGTCGGCGAGACGACACAGCCTGAGAAAAGATGCTGGTGCGGCAATACCAGGTGTTGCCGCTTTTTTGCTTGGCGGCTCGTGATCGTCCGTGGCGATGCGTATCCCGGGCAGGGCCGACGAGCACTTGCAGTCTGGAATCCCCTGATGTATACTTGAAATCCTGGCGGGGATGATGGGAAACAGCCCGAAGGCCCGGCACGTTCTATGGTAAGTCCTGTTACACCTGCCCCGAGTCCTGGCGAAAGCCCGCTGGGTCGGCCCTGGAAACGAAGGCCCTGTATGAGACGGGCCGCACGGAATCAGATCGCGCGGCTTTAGCAGAGCGGGGTGGTGAAAAATGCCTGTTCGGTACGTGTACCCGCAACGTGAGCGGAGTTGTGCATCGGCCCCATGAATATGAGCGCCACCCCCAGGAAGAGGCTGGTTAACTACTGGACAATCGTGTGGGTGCTGCCATTTGTCGTGCTATTGCTGATGCTGTGCCGGGCACCGTTGGTGGGCTTGGTCCATCGCGAGGTCGGGACACGGGTCTTTTTACAGGCAGTTATTCCAAGCGATCAAGCGTCCAGCAGTTATCGCTGGCAGGTGATGGTCAAAGATGCCCAAGCCTTGGAAGTGGCCAGGTGGCATCTGAGCGAGGCCAATAGCCACCTGGATATACAAGGGTCTCAATGGAACACTTGCCGAACGCTAGGGCTGGTAGAACTGTCCATAGGCCATGTGCCAGACGCCCAACGTTTGTTTCTGTGTCGGCTGGAGGCGGTCCCGGATGACCGGTTTGCCCGATTCTTTTTGGGTGAAACCTACCTCCGCAGCGATGAGCCATATCGCGCCATCGAGCAGTGGGAGGCCGCCGGCGCGCGTACACCACTCATGTGGCTGGGTGAGACTCTGCAGCAGTCCGGCAGGCTCAAAGAAGCTATCGCCGCTTTCGATGCGGTGTCACGGTTGGACCCCACGGATTTGCAGTCTCGTAAAGCCGCGGCTTTGCTGATAGAAGAGATCGACACGCAGCAAGCGCTGGCACGTTACCAGGAGATCATGGCGATAGCCCCGGAATGGGATTTCGGGTACGCACACTATGGCCGCATTCTGTTCCAAGAAAAGCAATACGAGCGGGCAATCCCATTCTTCGAGCAAGCATTGCGGTGTAAGCCGGTGACGCCCGCGTGGATACTGGAGTTGCTAGGACGGTCGCACGCGGCGCTGGGCCGATGGGAGCAGGCGGCGATGGCATATGAGCAGGCGATTCACGCAAACCCTACACTCCTGGAAGCATACAGACTGATGGGGGATGCCCAGTGTGAGCTGGGGCATCCCGAAGTCGCGCGCGCATATTATGAACAGGCCATCATGCTGGGTTATCCAGACACACATCTTCAGCCGGTTATCCAATACATCATCCAGCGGGGCGAGTGTCCATCGCGAAAGTAGCACCAATTACCCATTCAGGGGTGTTGGACAGGACAACCAGAGATGACGCTAGAACGAGGAGCGGCACACGTGCCCGGTGGACGCACGCAGGAACTCAAGACCATCGTCCGCGGAGCCGGGATCAGTTTTGTGGGCAGCATCTCCAGCCTTCTGCTGGGCATTGGTTTTCAGTGGCTCTTGGCACGGTTGCTAGGCCCGACCAAGGTGGGCATTATCAGTCTGGCCCTTTCGATATTTGGCTTGGCCGCTCTTCTGGCTGAGTTTGGGTTAGAGCAAGGCGCGATACGCTTTGTTGCATTGTACATGGATCGTGGGGATCGGGGTCGGGCCGCTGGCGTCATCATCGCTGGCGTGCGTATCATCGGTATCCTCAGCCTGGCCGTAGCTGTCATCTTGTTTGGTGCGGCTGATCCGCTGGCAGAGCAGGTCTTTGGCAAGCCGCCGTTGGCTCCTGTGCTTCGCGTGCTGGCCATCAGCCTGCCCTTTGCAACGGTTTCCAGCTTTCTTATGTTCGTGATGCGGGGTCTGAAGCGGGTAGAATACGAGGCGGCGATCAACCAGGTCATTGTGCCCCTGCTCAAGATCGGTGGCTTGATCGTGGTGGTCTACACCGTCGGTTATAGCGTGGTGGGGGTGGCCTGGGCTTTGTTGCTGGTGTCTATTGTCGGGGCTGCATTGGCAATCATCAGTATGTGGCAGCTATATCCCCTGCGTGGTCAGTCTGAACGACCGGTACTGGTTACACGGGCTATGCTGGCTTTCTCCTGGCCCCTGTTGCTGATCGGGATCGTCAACAAGGCTCTGCAAGAGGCTGAAACGCTGTTTCTCGGTGTCTGGGTTGCCAGTGACCAGGTAGGCATCTATTACACCTGTTTGAGAGCCACGGTACTGATCACGGCATTTCTGATCGCATTCAGCACCATATTTGCCCCCATCATGGCTGGGCTGCATGGCCGACAGGAGCATGGGCTATTTGGCAGTCTGCTCAAGACAGTTACCAAATGGGGGTTCAGTTTGAGCATACCCGTTTTCCTGGTGCTCTTTGTCTTCAGCGACCAGGTTCTCCTCGTTTTCGGTCCGGGATTTGTGGAAGGAGCTCCCATCCTGCAAATCCTCGCCGTATCTCAATTGGTCAATGTGGCCACCGGTCCGGTGGGATGGGCCTTGACCATGTCGGGCCATCCCCGCCTGGAGTTGCTGAACTCGCTGTTCTTTCTGGCAGTGAACATCGCACTGGCTCTGGTATTGATCCCCCGCTATGGGATCATGGGCGCGGCGTTCAGTGGAGCCGTGGTGGTCGTTCTCATCAACCTGCTGCGGCTGGTCGAGGTGTATGTTGTCCTGCATGTCCACCCGTATAATCTGAGTTATCTGAAACCGGTTGCGGCCGGCATTTTGTCCTTGCTCGTGCTGGTGGGGTTACGCCCCCTCGTGTCTGATCTGTCTGCATTCGGACAGGCGGGCATATCGGCTTTCGTTGCATTGTCCACGTATGTGGTGGGATTACTGGTCTTCCGATTGGATGCAGACGATCGCATGGTATTGGACGCAATCGGGCGTCGGCTGGGTCGTCTCGTATCTTCGCGAACTGGTGAGGATAGGATAGAGTGAGCGCAAAGATACGGCGCGTGCTGATCGTGGGCTGGGATGGCGCGGATTGGGGCGTTCTAGAGCCTATGCTACAGGCCGGTCGCCTACCTGTCTTGCAGCATCTGATCGCAGAAGGGGTGAGCGGGCCGTTGCGCTCGACGATCCCCACGCATTCGTACACGGCCTGGGCCTCGTTCATGACGGGCAAAAACCCAGGGAAGCATGGGATCTATGACTTTGCCCAGCACATTCCCGCCCAGCCTGGACATCCACAGCCCATTGACCGTCGTAGCATAGCGGGTGAGACCTTTATCGAGACGCTGTCACGGCATGGGTACCGGGTAGGCACAGCACACGTCCCCATGTCCTTTCCACCGGTTGCGGTCAATGGTTTCTGGATCAGCGGGATGACCATTCCAAAGGGGGCCACCTACACCTACCCGGCCGATTTGCAGCGTGATCTGGAAAGATATGCCGGCGGGGCTATCGCCGATGATGTTGAGTGGCACTGGCTGGAAAACGATTGGGAGCAAGTGCTTGCTCAGGCTGACAGGGTGGCGCAGGTGCAAGCGCGCGGCCTGTTCTATTTGCTGGACCGATTTGACTGGGATCTGTTCATCCACGTATTCGTGTCGCCGGATCGGTTACAGCACGTGATCATGCGCCTGATAGACGAGGCCCATCCGGGTTACGATGCTGAACTGTCCGGGCGTTATCTGCCACGTGTGCATACGCATTTTGAATTGCTGGATCAGACGTTAGGCAGGGTACTGGAACAGGCGGGCCAGGACACGCTCGTCTTACTGATCTCGGATCATGGGTTTCGATCATGTTGGCGCAGTTGGTCGGCGGCTACCTGGCTGCGCGAACAAGGCTATCTCCAGACACACAGGGACTGGCGCAAGTTACGGGGGCGGCTTCGCGGCCCGCTGCGTCTCCTGATCCGCGATCCAGAAAAACAACACGCCTGGGCGCGCCGGGGAGCCCGTATGCTCGGCGATAAAATAGACTGGGACCATACGCGCGCTTACGTGGTCTCGGCTATGGAACAGGGTATTCGCATCAATCTGAAGGGCCGGGAGGCGATGGGCGCAGTGGACCCGTCCGAGTACGATGCGTGGCGTGAACGGCTCCGGTCGGAACTTGTCGCGTTGCGTGATCCAGACACGGGACAGCCGCTCGTGGATCGCGTGTATTTGCGCGAGGAGTTGTTTGCCGGCGAGAGACTGACCAGCGCTCCCGACCTGGTTTTCGACTTGGCGTCTGGTGTGACGGTTCCCACCGGCACGCTGGGCCATCGTCTCGTGGCTCCAACCGGTTGGAAGAGCGGCGATCACGCGATCAATGGCATATTCGTGACATATGGGCCAGGCATCCCTGTTGGAAAGCGACTGGAGGGGGCTCGCCTCATTGATATCGCCCCCAGTGTTCTTCACGTGCTGGGTGCGCCTGTCCCCATTGATATGGATGGCACCTTCTTGGATGGCCTGTTTGAAAGCACAGATCTGGGGGCAATTCAATTCGAGACAGCTCAACCGAGCGCCGTCCGTCAGGCTATCTACACCCAAGAGGAACAGGAGGCAGTCGAGCAGCGGCTGCGCAGCCTTGGGTATCTGGAGTAAGATCTTGGCTGCGAATTGCACACGGCCATCGCTCGCGCTCTCCGAAGGATCGCCGGGGAGCCAGACGAGGAGGTCAAACCGGTGATAAGTCAGTTCGTATCACGTCCGCCCATCATCGTTCGATCCGGGCGGTGGTTGCTGCTCGCCAGCACACCCTTTCTGGCGATGCTCATTGGTTTCCTCATCGCAGCCATGGGGGAGACGGCCTACTTGCTTATTCCCGGCGCGTTGCTGGTGCTCGCTATCGCCATAGCCGGGATGCGCGTTGAACGTGTGCCTTTCTACTGTCTCGTGGCTGTTCTGCCCCTGCAAACGATCCTCAAATCGGAAGCGATGGCTACCTCGCTGTTGATCATCCCCGGGGCGGTAGCCATATTCGCGTGGGCAGGACAGCTTCTCTTGCGGCGGCAGCCCATCTTGTTCGACCGACGAACGGCGATATTGTTGATCCTGCTAGGGATGTGGGTCATGTTCTCCGCCATCCGGGCGGGCGGCATCGGCGCCGTCTTCGTACAGGCCCGCCCATTCTGGCTGGTGGTGATCCTGTTCCTGTTGACCCAGAACGTGCTGCGGGAGGAACGGCACCTGGCCGAACTCGGCTGGATATTGATCGTCTCGTTGACGTTTACGGCGATCTATGTTATCTTTGAGCAGGTACGGACATTTCTCGCCGCAGGTGGCTCCCTCAGTGCCACCGAGCTGCATCTGGCTGATCTGGCCTTGGGCGACATCAACACCACAGCCATGCAGATCTCGATGGGCATCCCCTGGGCTATCTATTTCATGTGGATGATCAGAGGAACAGGTCATCTAGCCGGTTATGGTCTGGTTCTTGCCATTGGGATCCTGTCCGTCGGTGTGCTCAGCACGCTATCTATGGGCGCCTTCGTGGGGCTATGTGCGATATTGTTCATGACGATACCCTTGCTGAAAAGCCGCGCTCAGCGGGTACGCCTCGCGTTGCTCGCCATTGTTTTGCTGGCCGTGGCATTGGCGTCGCCGTTGAGCCAACGGCTCGACGAACAGCTCGGGGCTATTCAGGAACAAGAGCCTTCTCAGTGGTTTTCTGCTCGCGTGTTCGTCTGGCAGGTAAGCTTGCAGGCGATCAGCCGAGCGACCATGACTGGGTATGGACCTGGTACCGAATCCACTTTTGAAGCCACGCGCGAGTATCTGCCGGCTGAAGTAATTCAATGGCAACTGCGGACAGGCAGACTCCCGGGGACGGTACCACACAACCTCTTCCTATCTGTCGTCATGGAGTTCGGCATCCCGGGCTTGCTGCTCTTTCTCGCCTTCCTGACTTCCGTGCTGTGGCCCCTGTGGCGCGCGATCCGACGGCAATGGCAGATGCCAGAGGTCAGGCCAAGCTTGTACGCCGGGCTGGCGATACTGGTCAGCCTGATCGCGTTCCTGGTGCAGGGGATGGCGCTCAGCGTGCATCTCGACAAGTACCTGTGGCTGCTGCTGGGGGCCGGCGCCGCTTTCACGCGCATCGTCGCGGACGCCGACGTACCGGCAGCGGAAAGACCATGACACGGGGAAACTGCTCACCCTCCCGCAGATTTGGGCGTTTTCTCAGCCGAAATGGCCCTCCTGAACGAAATGCAACCCCGAAACGCCGCCAAAGGCAAGCAACCTGCGGGAGGGTAGGCTGACTGACCATCGGCCTAGCGGGTGCTGACGCTATTTGATTGGTCAAGAACTGCACATCGTCTTTGACCCGTTCCCCGGCCAAGACGCGCTTCAGCCCTTGTCGGACGAACTGAACGCCAAGCGCACGGCGTTACCTTGGCTTAGCCACTTGGTGGTGCAATTCCGGCTCACCCAGGACCAGCCGCTGTACCCGCTGGCGGAGTTGGAAAAGCGGAAGCGACTTTTTGGAGACGGGTAGCGCCTATGCCATGCTCTAAACACTACATGAGATACTACCGGTCAATGTCAAATTTCCATCTACTGAGTATATTTCGGAGATATGGGTATGTCATACAGTTGGACAAGGCTATTTCTCGATGAGGTGGGAAGAGTTGGGCGCATTCTTTCACTTCCTATCAGACAGTCTAGTCACGATTACCATCATGTTTATGAAAGACTTCTCGCGCGGCTGCAAGAGCAATGTGATTTGCCGAAATCCTCGTGGAAAGTTCTGGAACTTGGGCCGGGGTATACCTATCCAGTTGGCCTGCTCATGTCTAATCAAGGCATTGAGTATACAGGCATTGATACGCTTAGGATTTTTTGGCGAGATGGGCGTCGATGGCGGTATAAGGAACGTTTACTGTCGGGCAGGAGTCGCTTAAGCGCATTGGGTTCAGCTTTTGTTGTGTGGCCATTTGAGCTTTTATACTATCACAGACTCCAGAAACTTGCCGGAAACGAACTTAGGCACAAGACCGTCAGGTTGATAACGTATAATGGCGACACACTGCCCTTCCCAGATGGGGTTTTCAATATTGCTGTGTCCAATGCGGTCTTGGAGCACATTTCCGATTTGGATCGGGTCATCTCTGAAACGTACCGCGTGTTGGAACCCGGCGGGGTCGTTGACATGGTGTGGCATAACTGGTATTCCTGGTCCGGAAATCATTTTCCAGACTCGGTAAACCGTCGATATCCTTGGGGACACCTGACTGGACACTTGGAACCGCCAGCAAAGCTAGGATTAAATCGAAAATCACCAGAGGATATACTTACCAGTTTCAAGCGCTTTTTTGATGTTGTCAGTGTTGTTCCCATGGATCCTGAGCACCGGTTACTAAGCGAAGATGGATTTATTTGGGAGGGAGAAAAGTACTTGCAAGATGAACTCGCGGCAGCTTTAAGTGTTTTTCCGAGAGAATGGTTGTTGAGCAAAAGCTATCTTGTCCAGGCACAGAAAACCTCTTGATCACTGGCCAGCGGGGCAAGTCCTCCAGCGATTTTATCGAGTTTGGCATGGCTCAAGATGGATAGAAGGACTTGGTGAACGGTGGTTATTTAAAGCGAGCAGACATATATGCACATTCTAGCAGTTCACTCCAGTGGGGTTGTGGCCGGCGGTGCCGACGCCGTGTACGTGTACGGCACGCGCCTGCTCGCCGAGCGCGGCCATCCGGTGGCCTGGTTGACCGCCGGACCGTGCCCGGTGGCTGCCGAGCTGGGGCATCCCCTCTTCTCGCTGCCCGACTTTCAGGGTGCGGGCAGATTCAGACAC
>FWPV01014560.1_pt1 | contig 11514 bp, 9 predicted proteins | sample 2228371 | NCBI WGS metagenome assembly FWPV01 (sample SAMEA103939776, study PRJEB20133) | metagenome | reverse complement strand
CCGGAGCCTTGCGCAGCCGCGCCCGTCAGGGCCTGACAGGAGGAGAGGGGGAGGTACGGGTCAGGAAGCCCTGCAATGTCAGCAAGCGGTTCCTGACGGCCTTCTCGTAGGTGGCGTGCAGGGGTCTGGGAACGACCAGGCGGATTCCCGACGCAATGATCTCATCGACCTGTCTCTGCGAGATGCCCGGCTGAAGTGTCAGCAGAAAGCGATTGCCGACTTCAGGCGCTTCCCGCAGAACCTGCCGCCATCGATCCTTGCAGGTGGTCTTCAGCGCCACAACTGCCGCTTGCTGCCGCTGCCGGGGGCTGGAGTAGGCGGAAGAAGCCGGAATGATGATGTCGGGACGGCCAGGCAGATCCGGTTGAGTCTCATGGGGTATTCCCCAGGCATCCAACAGGTAATGCACGTGGTGCTCCAGGGACTTTCCGGCCCGGGCCTTCCGACGCTGAAGAATGCTCTGCGCCACGGCAAGGAAGTCCTGGATCGATTCGAACCCCCTCTTGATCTCCGGAAGACTTGCGTGTTGCTCCAGACGCTGAAACAGATCATATTCGGCGTCGCGGAGCTCGAGCAGGAGGCTGTCCGGGTCTTCGATTACAGCCTTCCGGAAGCCGGGACTGCACTCTTCGAGCGCCCTGCGCGCCGTCCGTGCAATCTCCTCGCTCGAGGGAAAGACTGTCGGGGACGGCATCACTTTTTTGAGGTATGTTTCAAACTTCCGGTCGAGGCAGGCATCGACACTCATCTGAAGCTGGCCGGCGACATACGCCCCCCATCGGGCCCCCGGAGGGATGCTCAGCGCTGCCTGGACGGTTTCCACGTTCTCATCGCCGCGCACAACAAACGCCAGGAAATGCAGAGGCGCGGTCGGCACGAGAACCAGAAGATCTCCGATATACTCGGGCTGCAGGAAAGGGAAACCCTGGCCAAATCGTGTGAGTCTGTATTCGGACCGGGTTCGCTGGCCGTACCACTTGACACGCGAATCTGTTCGAATGCCACCCGGCCAGTCCACCGAGACACGTTCCTCGCCGTTAGTGCCTTTCTCGGGCGGTATGGAGGTGAACAGCTCCCAGCAGTTCTTCGGCAGATAGAAACCGCACTGATGGGATCCCGTGAGGCCGACGTCGTTAGGACTGATAGTCTTGAGAACGGCTTTCCCGTAGTAGAGAGCCGCATCCAGCGCCTCGAACGGGTCGGATGCCGGCCAGTCTTCCCTGACATCAAGATGACTGTCGCGATGCATATACACACATCCTCCTCAGCGGGCACCTGTCGCAGGCCGGTCGTGTGGAGCAGACCTGCATCGTGAAATCGAGCACCGCGTAGTTGAACTCGCGTATTTGCTGGCGGGGAGTGAGCTGATCGGCAAGGTTACGGAGCCACTTCTTCCGACGGGTCTCGCCGTCGTAGGGCCTGCCCGTCAGCCGGCACAGCCACCGGACAACGTTCGCATCGATCAGCACGGCACGCCGGTTCCTGTGAAGAGAAATGAAAGCTGCAGCGACATACTCGCCGACCAGAGGGAGGGCTAGCAGTTCCTCCCGGTAAAGCGGAACGTGCCCCCCTCTCTCCGCCAGACGGGCAGCGAGCTGGCGGACGAGCGGGATACGCCAGGCGAGGCCCAGGGGTTTCAACAGATCTGCGAGCTCTTCGTCGGCGGCTGAAGCCAGCAACTCCGGCCTGGGATATGCAGCCAACAGACGGATGTAGACAGGAACCACAGCCGACGCGCGGGTTCGTTGCAGCAGGACTTCTGCTACCAGTCTTTGCCAGTCTGCACCGTTGCTGCGCCAGGGATACTGCCTGAAGTTGAGGCGCCCCCACTTTCGGAGGGTCCGGCGAATGCGGCGCAAACGGGCAGGTCCAAAGGTAGACTGGGCTGGGTCGGGATGTATGGCCGTGCTTCGGCCAGGCAACGAATCACCTCCTTGGCCACCGCCTCTGCCACAGGCACGACTACGGAGTTCCCGAACTGTTTGTAAGCACGGGTGTCGCTCACCACGATTTTGAAATCCTCCGGGAAGCCCATCAGGCGGGCGCACTCACGCGGGGTCAGGCGGCGCGGGTTGGAGCCCGGCTGGGGAATCAGAATCTCGGACCCGTCTTTGTAGTAGCGGGCGCTGAGAGTTCTTGCAATGCCGTCGAGGTTCGCGAGCCCGTAGCCAAAGCCGTTGCCTTTTGCTCTATGTTTTTCGGCATATTGCCGAAGGTAGTCCCATAGATGGTCGGTCAGGGTATAGCGCGGGGGAACCTCGGCCTCCAGGATGTCGGAAAGGCGCGGCTGTCTGTCCTCCAGCTCCGGAAACTGAAACACGAGAGGCTCCCGAAAACCGACAATGAAGATGCGCTCCCGGTGTTGAGGCACGACGGCACGGGCGTCCAGGATACGATAGTGGACGTGGTAGCCGAGTTCCTTCTCCAGAGTGTCGAGGATGACCCGGAACGTTCTGCCCCGGTCGTGAGACTGAAGATTCTTGACGTTCTCGAGAACGAATGCCGGCGGGCGATGATGGCGAAGGATACGCACCACGTCAAAAAACAACGTGCCCTGTGTAGGGTGGGCGAAGCCGTGTGCCACTCCCAGTGCGGTATGCTTCGTTACGCCGGCAATGCTGAAGGGCTGGCAAGGAAATCCTGCCACGAGAATGTCATGAGGGGGTATCTCTTCCTCTCGAATCTCGGTGATGTCTCCCCGCGGTGTCTCTCCGAAGTTCGCCGCGTATGTTTGCTGGCAGTAGGCATCCCACTCGCTGGAAAACACGCATTCAGCTCCGGCTCGCTCGAATGCGATGCGAAAGCCTCCAATCCCCGCGAAAAGATCGATGAAGCGGTAACGCCGGGGAGTCATCGCGGAGCTCCGGCGCCGGTGCGCAACGGCGGGAACAGGTCGCCGACCTCGACGTCGAGGGCCTTCGCGATGCGGATGAGGTTCAGCGCGGCAACGTTGCGCTCCCCGCGCTCGACGCCGCCGTAATAGGCCCGGTCGAGCCCCGCCTCCTCCGCAAGCTGCTCCTGAGTGAAGCCGCGGGCCTCCCGGAGAGCCCGGATCCTGCGGCCCAGCTCCACCAGCTCTGTACGGGCACGCTTTGTCTGCATACCCGGTACAATAATCGCCCCCGCCCGCCCAATCCACGGCCTATGAGTATCATCGCGGGCTGAGGGACCCTGCGGGCCGGACCGAAGCACAGCATCCGGCGGAGGAGGACGGGCCCTCGTACAACTACCGGTTTTCCGACAGACGACTGGAAGCGGCGGCGGATCCTGTGCTATCGTATCAGGGAGTAATGACTCACTTTGCGTCGGAGGCTACCAGCCGTCCGGCCCCGGACCCGGGCGAGGCATTCAGACCCCGCTTCGCTTCAGGCCCGTCTGCATACGGAAGGAGGAACGAACCTTGAGAAATCTCGTTCTCGCACTTGTGCTGACCGCAGCGCTTGTTTCGGCAGCGGCGGCTGACTGGCAAAGCTTTGTCATCCGCAACGCCTCAGGCAGCGGCAATCCCCCTGCCATCAACGACCTGGGAGGCGGAGTGCTGGAGTTCGTGATCGCTGAAGGCGGTCAGAAGGCCGGGCTCGGCACCAATGACCTGAACGGCTACAAGATCGGCGACATCAGCAAGATCTTCATCCAGAGATTGGACGACTACACCCGCTTCACCGCGGGAAGCGGACCCTACGTGGCTCCGTACTTCAACATCTGGGTGACTGACGGGACGCCGGGCAGGTATGTCGTGGCGGCCAATGAGCCCTCCAATCCCGAGTGGACAGGTTTGACCCGGTGGGACATGGACTGGGACATCCTGAAGACGAAGACCGTCAAGTTCTACGAGAACACGGACAAAAGCTGGCTGCCCAACAACGGCGTCGGCCTCACCTTCGAAGACATCGCTCACCTGTTCATCCAGGCGCCCTCGGTGGCCGAACTGACAGGTGGTTGGTCCGGGCTGGGAAGCGGAGCCCCGAGGGAGTTGGGAACCAACGTGGCGTACGGCTTCAACTGGGTCTTCGGCGACACGCTGTCCAACTACGTCTCGGGCGATCCCGGATACCGGGTCGCGAGCCCTTATGTGGCCGCCATTCCCGAGCCTGTCTTCTTCCAGATGGGCGCGCTGATGGGTCTGAGCGGGCTGGGACTTCTGCGGCTGCGCCGTCGGAGCCACTGACCGGCAACCGCAGTCTTCATATAGGACTGTTCGCGGGAGCGGCCGTCACAGGCCGCTCCCGCTGTCTTTCCGGTGCCCCCCTCCCTGATGCCTGAGGGCGGCTTTTCCGATACCATGCACAGCGCCGCATCGGACGAGCGCAAAGGCGGGAAGGGTCAATGAAACGACACGCTCTTGTCACCGGGGGAGCCGGGTTCCTGGGGTCGCACCTGTGCGACCGGCTGCTGGCGGAAGGCTGGCGCGTCACCGCGATGGACAATCTCATCACCGGGGACACGGCCAACATCGCCCATCACGCCGGAGACGCGGACTTCCGCTTCGTGCACTATGACGTCACCAACTACCTGTTCCTGCCGGAGAAGGTGGACTTCGTGTTCCATTTCGCCTCTCCGGCCAGCCCGGTGGACTATCTGCAGCTGCCCATCCAGACCCTGAAAGTGGGTTCGCTGGGGACGCACAAGGCGCTGGGGCTGGCGAGGGCGCACGGGGCATCCTTCCTGCTGGCCTCCACCTCCGAGGTGTACGGCGACCCGCTGGAGCATCCGCAGAGGGAGGACTACCGGGGCAACGTGAATCCGGTGGGCCCGCGGGGGGTCTACGACGAGGCGAAGCGGTTCGCCGAGGCCATGACCATGGCCTACCACCGTTACCACGGGCTGGACACGCGCATCGTGCGCATCTTCAACACCTACGGGCCGCGGATGCGCCTGAACGACGGCCGGGTGGTGCCGGCGTTCGTCAGCCAGGCGCTGCGCGGCGAACCTATGACCGTGTTCGGGGACGGCAGCCAGACGCGCAGCTTCTGCTACGTCAGCGACCTGATCGAGGGGATTTACCGGCTGGCGCTTTCGGGCGAGCACGAGCCCGTCAACATCGGCAATCCGGCGGAGATGACCATCCTGGCGTTCGCGGAGGTGATCCGGCGGGTGACCGGGACGTCCAGCGAGATCGTCTTCCGCGAACTGCCGGAGGACGACCCGAAGGTCCGGCGTCCGGACATCAGCCGGGCCCGCGAGCTGCTGGGCTGGGAGCCCCGCGTGGGCCTGGAGGAGGGCATCCGGGAGACCATCGCCTATTTCCGCGGACGGGTGTGAAGGGGGAGGGCGAAGCTCCCGCTGAGCCGTCTGGTGGAGAGTGGGGATTTGTTTCGTGGTTCGGCAGGAGCCTCACCCTCCCGGGAAGGTGACGTGGGAGGGCGAAGCTCCTGCTGAGCCGTTGGTGGAGTGCGGGGATTTGTTCTGCGGTTCGGCAGGAGCCTCACCCTCCCGGGCGGGTGTCCGGAATCTCGAAAGGAGAGCTTGGGACGCCTGAAGAAGGGCGCCTCGTAGTTGATATGATTCCTGAAACCGGCCTTTCCCCCACTGCTTAGATAATCTGCTGTGATATCGGCAGGAGAATTCGAACACGCTCTGGTGTAACCATTGGATGACATTCAGGAACGCCCTCAGGACAGAAGCCGGAAGCATCCTGCTCACGGCGTGATATTCAATCTTGATAGGGGCACGATTGTGATGGTGGCGGTCTGCACGAAGGACCGCGTGCCTTGGCTTGCGTCCCCGGAGGTTCATCTGCTGGTGAGAGAAGTCTGGCAGGAAGCCGACGCGTGGCTGGTAGGGCGCTATGTGGTAATGCCGGATCACGTCCATTTGTTTGCGGGTTACTCGGGCAGCCCGCTCTCGTTGGACGCCTGGGTGCGCTTCTGGAAGTCTCAGGTTTCGAGGCGGCACAGAGTGGACGGGCATCGGTGGCAGCAGGGTTACTGGGACACGCGGCTCCGCTCGTGGGAGTCCTACGAAAGCAAGTGGGAGTATGTCCGGGGTAATCCCGTCCGGCACGGGTTGGCGGAGCGACCGGAGGATTGGCCGTATCAGGGCGAGATTCACGCTCTGGCATTGTAGCCGCGTAGCCGTCCAGGCGGGTTTTTTGTGCGGTTCGGCAGGAGCCTCACCCTCCCGGGTTCGTGATGGGGAGGGCGAAGCTCCTGCTGAGCCGTCCGGTGGAGTGCGGGGATTTGTTCTGCGGTTCGGCGGGAGCCTCACCCTCCCGGGTTCGTGATGAGGGAGGGCGAAGCTCCTGCTGAGCCGTTGGTGGAGTGTGGGATTTTGTTTCGTGGTTCGGCAGGAGCCTCACCCTCCCGGGTTCGTGATGAGGGAGGGCGAAGCTCCTGCTGAGCCGTTGGCGGGGTGCGGGGATTTGTTCTGCGGTTCGGCAGGAGCCTCACCCTCCCGGGCGGGTGATGAGGGAGGGCGAAGCTCCTGCTGAGCCGTCCGCCCGCGGTATACTGTTCCCGGTATGGAGCAGGAAGGCCGGATGGATGCCGCTCTCTTCCGGGGCGCGCTGGAGGAGTCGCTGCAGGCGCTGGGAGCCGGGCTCGACGGGGACGCCCGCGAGCGCCTGGAGCGCTTCGCGCTTCTCGTGCTGGACGCCAACCGGCGGATGAACCTGACCTCCATCACCGCCCCCCGGGAGATGGCCGTCAAGCATTTCGCCGACTCGCTCAGCCTGCTGAAGCTGGGCCTGCCCGACGGCGCGAGCGTGATGGACGTGGGCTCGGGAGGCGGCTTCCCGGGAGTCCCGCTGGCCATCGCCCGGCCGGACCTGGAGGTGGTGCTGCTGGACGCCACCCGGAAGAAGACGGCCTTCCTGAACGAGGTCTGCCGCGAGCTGAGCCTGTCCAACTGCAAGGCCGTGACGGGCCGCGCCGAGGTCCTGTCCCACGAGCCGGCCTTCCGGGAGAGCTTCGATGCCGCCGTCTGGCGCGGGTTGGGGGAGCTGCGCGTGAGCGCGGAGCTGTGTCTGGCGTTCGTGAAGGTGGGCGGCGTGGGGGTGGCGATGAAGGGTCCGCGGCTCGACGAGGAGATGCCGGCGGCAAAGCCGGTCATCGGACAGATGGGGGCCCGGGTGGAGCGGACGGTGGAGGTGTCGCTTCCGGACGGTCTGCGGCACCGGCTTGTGGTCCTTCGCAAGCACAGTCCCACCCCTGCGCGCCTGCCGCGCCCCTGGAACCGCATCCGGCGATAGGCGGCTTTGCGCGCCTCTCCCGGGCGTCCGCCGCACCCGGGGACCGTCCGGAAAGGCGCCGGCGGCCCGGGAACAGGAAAAAGGCGCGGCCTGCGCCGCGCCCCTCAGTCTGTCCTTGAGACCGGATGGATGCCGGCCTTACTTCACCTGCTCCGCCAGCTGGCTGCCGCGGGCGGCATCCCGGAGCTTCTTCAGCGCCTTCAGCTCGATCTGCCGCACCCTCTCGCGCGACAGGTTCATCTCGCCGCCGATCTGCTGCAGGCTGCGAGCTCGTCCGCCCTCGAAGCCGAACCGCTTGGCGATGACCATGCGCTCGCGCTCCTCCAGGCAGTCCAGCAGGCTCTCGCTGGCCTCGCGGCGCGCCGTGACCAGCACGCTCTGCTCCGGGTCCTCCACGTTCAGGTCCGGGAGCAGCTGCACCAGCGGCGTCTCGGCATCGGCGGACACCAGGCTCTCCAGCGACACGGGCTCCGCGGCCACCTTCTGCAGATCCAGCAGGCGGCGCACCGACACGCCCGTCGCCCGCGCCAGCTCCTCGTTGGTGGGCGGGCGGTTGTACTCGGACTCCAGCGTGGAGCGCACCTGCTCCATCTTCCGCAGCGCGGCCGCCAGATAGTTGGGCACGCGGATGGTGCGGCTCTGGTTCGCGATGGCCCGGCTGATGGTCTGCTTCACCCAGTGGGTGGCGTACGTGCTGAACTTGTAGCCCTTGGAGGGATCGAACTTGGTCGCGGCCTTCATCAGACCGATGACGCCCTCCTGCACCAGGTCCTCGAACGGGATGGCGCGGAAGTCATGCTTCTTGGCGATGCTGATGACCAGACCCAGGTTCGACTCGACCAGCTGCTGCTTGGCCTTCAGATCCCCCTTGCGGATGCGCTTGGCCAGCTCGATCTCCTGCTCGTGCGTCAGGAGACTGCGCCGGCCGACCGGCGGCAGGCAGGTCCTCGTCGAGCTGTTGTTCACCGGGTCGTCCCTCCGGGCATCCGCCCCCGAGCTGCGCCGGCTGCTCTTGAGATCCTTCACCGCAGTACTCACTCCTGATCCTCGTCCTTTCCTCGAGACCCCTCGTTGACTCTGCTTCGACTGCTGACTGACTTGCTTAACGCGGTACACCCTAAGTTAAACGACGTTATCCGCCGTTATGTTCCCGCGTTTTGCGTGACCGCCCTCCTCCGCCCGCCCGGGCGGAGACGAAGACCGCATCCCCCAAAGAGTGCTTTACCCTTCAGAAGCGCGTCTCAGTCGCTTTTTCCCCACATATTTGACGGAATCCGGTAATGGATATGGTTCGCGAGCGGACGCACAGGAATGTCCGTCGTTCGCGCTCCTTCGGGCAACCGGGGGAGGTGTCGGCCGGCCAGCGGCGGCCATGGCAGACCGGCCCTCTTTATACTAGCAAATACGCGGAGGCGTTCTCAAGCGGTTTCGGGAATGTTTCCAGATTTTTTTCAGACTTTTTTCGGCCCGGTGTCCGGCTGCAGGGTCGCCGGCAGCAGCCAGAGGCTTGCCGCCGCCGCGGCGAGCACTCCCGAGTCGTTGAACACGAGGAGCGCCGCCGCCGTGGCCCACAGGACCCGCGCCGCGCTCTGCCGGACCTTCAGCCTCCAGCCTGCCAGGGCCGCCCCGCCCGCGCCGGCCAGCAGCAGCAGCGCCCAGGGGCTTCGCTGAAGCAGCAGCAGGTTCAGCGACGCTTTGCGCGACACGATCTGCCACGCTTCCGAGGCCCCTCCTTCGCGGACGGCGGCCGCGGCCCGTCCCAGGTGGGACCGTTCCTGCTCGGGACGCAGCATGTCCGCCACGGCCAGTCCCGCCGCGATGGCCGCGCACGCCCCGAGGGCCAGCGCCGCCCCCCGCCAGCCGCGCCGGGGAAGGCCGCACATCAGCGCCACGGCCGCGCCGGTCAGGCATCCCAGCATGACGCCCGCGTTGGCGCCCAGGAGCGGGTGACCCGCAAACACCGCCGCAGCGAGCATCAGCAGCCCTCCCGTGCCCGGGCCCGCCCGTCCGCGCGCCGCCAGCAGACCGGCCAGGGCGGCAGCTGCTCCCGCGAACAGACCTCCGTACTCGTTCCCCAGCCCGTAGTAACGGGCTCCTCCCTGCACCTCGTAGCTGGCGGGAGCGCCGGCCAGCCAGCCCAGCGCGCAGAACAGGGCGACCTGGGCGGCCGTCGCGGCGGCGAGCAGCGGCAGCGCCGCGCGGGGCGCCAGGCGCAGACGCAGAAGGACCGCCAGTCCGGCCGCCCCCGCTGCCGCCGCCGGGACCCACGGGACGGGCAGCCGGAGAGGCACCGCCGCCAGGAGTCCGGCGAGAGCGGGCGCAGGCGCCAGAGCCAGCCCCTGAGCCAGGTTGAGCGGAGCCCCGGCGGAAAAGGCCAGGACGGCGGCCGCCGCCAGCGCCACGGAGGACGCGTACACGAATCCGCGCACAATCCCCCGGCTGCGGGCCTGCCTGTCCGCTTCCCGCTGGATGGCCTCGAGCCTGCTCAGCGGCGCCGGGTCGGGCGACGTCTCCGCGGGCTGCCCCCCGCCGATGCGTCCATCGGAGCCCAGCCATGCGCAGATGGCCGTGGCCAGATCGGTGTTCGCCACCACCCCGGGCCGCCGTGTGGAGCCGGACGTCAGGAGCGCGGGCCCTTCTCCCTGCCGGAAGCTGAGCAGCGGAGCGAGCGAGGAAGCGCCCGGCTCCTCCTCGTCGAACACCTGTCCCGGAGAGGCGACGACCAGCCGCCATCCGGCGGGCAGCAGGCGAAGACAGCCGTCGACCAGCGCGTCCACGCTGTCCATCACGCGCCCGCGCATCGCGGAGCGGGCCTCGGGGAGCGCCTGGGGCTCGTAGAGGGCGTAGCGGGCCGCGTCCCCCGCCTCCACCACGATGAACTGGTGCCGCTCCAGGCTCTGCCGCAGGGTGCGCAGGAGGGCGTCCGTGTCCGTCCGCAGACCGAAGGGGAATGCCGGGTCGCGCCGCGTCATCCCGCTTCCCACCTCTCCGGACCGCGCCCGCCCGCTGGAGTCCAGCACGAACAGCGCCGCCGGGCGAAAAGGCACGCCGGGGAGGTCCGCGTTGCCCAGCACGGTGCTGGAGATGCCCCGCGCCTCGAGGTGGCTGCCCAGCGCCCCCGGCCGGAGCGGGTACGGGGCCGCCCGGGCGCGCCGCACGTCTGCCAGGAACTCCGGAGCGAACAGCCGCGACGCGCCTCCGGGCTCCCCGTGCCTCGACTCCCACACCTGCCGCGCCGTCCGGCTTCCCGGCCGCTCGGAGTCCTGCAGGATGAGCGCGCTGCGGGTCCCCGCCGCCGCGCGGCTCCCGGCGGCCAGGGTCAGGTATCCCGACACCAGGGGGTCGAAATCGGGAGGGACGAAGGGCGCCGGAAGGGGCCGGCCGATGCGGCTGCTCATCAGAGCGGAGCTTCCTTCGTCCGCGATGCGGCGCAGGGCGGGCAGCTTCTTCACGTCGTCGAGCGTGAGGGACGGGACGAGGATGAGCAGCACCCCCGCGTCCTGCTGCGCGCCCCGGGGGGCGCAGAGGGCGGGCGGGGCGGCGGCGGGCGCCGCCAGCAGGCAGGCCGCCGCGACAAGTCTCAGAGCCGCGCCGCGCACGGGCCGCCTCCCTCCGTCGCAGCGAGCAGCGTGTCGTAAAGCAGCTCCAGCCTGAGTGCCATCTGCCGGCCGGAATGCTCCGAGCGGACACGGTCGCGGGCGGCGGTCCCCAGCCTGAGCGCCTCTTCCGGGCACCGCAGGAGCGACGCCACGGCCGCGGCCAGTCCCTGTGCGTCCCCGGCCCGGACCGTCCGTCCCGTCACGCCGTCCTCCACCGGCCCCTGCAGCTCTTCCTCCCCGGCGCACACGGGCGGGACGCCCATCGCCATGGCCTCCAGCAGCGTGCGCGGAAGGTCGCGCGAGGGCACCGGGGCCACGACGACCGACGCTGCGGCAAGCAGAGGGAAGAGGTCGTCCACCGCTCCCGTGCACCGGACTCCCATCCCCTCCAGCCTGTGCCGGAGCCGCCGGGACGGCGCGTCCGGAGGGCTCTCGCCCGCCAGCACGAGCTGAGCCTCCGGAGACGCGCGGAGGATCTCCTCCGCGGCCGCGGCCACCTCGCGGGCGTGCCGGCCCGGGCAGAGCCGGGCGGGGAGCAGGACCACCGGGCGTTCCGGCTCCAGCCCTGCTGCCTCGAGAGCGGCGGTCTTCCGGGCGGAGGACACGCACGGCTCGTCCACACCTTCCGGGATGAGCGTGACCCGCTCCGGGTCCAGCCCGGCTTTCAGCAATTCCTGGCGGATGCCCCGCGACGGCGCCACCACCTGGTCCATGGCCCTGAGTGCG
>FWPV01014556.1_pt1 | contig 11515 bp, 12 predicted proteins | sample 2228371 | NCBI WGS metagenome assembly FWPV01 (sample SAMEA103939776, study PRJEB20133) | metagenome | reverse complement strand
CAGCGCCTCATCAACCAGGCGAGCAGCGCCATCCAGAGTGGTCATTCCTTCAAACAGGCTGATCACCACCGCATCCGCATCCGATTGCGTGGGTAAATCGGTCAACACCCGAATATCCATAGGGAACCCTTCCCTCCACTCCCAGGTGTACGTGAGCAAACACCAGCTCGTAGACAACAGGCATGGCCAGCAATACCCCGGCCACCCCGCCAAGTGTCACGCAAAACAGCGCGCTTTTCAAGAACTCGCTACTCGCGAACATTGCCCGTTGAAATGCAGTACCGTGGCCGGGAAGAGTCATCTCCCCGGAAAGCGGACACCGCGCCACTCAGCCTGCGCACTACGCGGCCTTGCAGTACAATGGCAACTGTTAGACGACCGGCGTCAAGACGGCAGGAAAGCGCCCATGCTTCCCGAAAGACGTTACCGGACTGCTATTGTTGCGCTGCGCCACGGCAACTGGGAGGACGCGGCTCACCATCTACTGACCATTGCGGCAGAGTATCCCTCCTATCGCGATGTGGAACAGGTGCTCACCCGCCTGGAGCGAACCCGCCCTGCCGCATACTGGCGCGCCGTCATCGAGGTCGCCCTGGCCCGTAATGCCTGGGACCAGGCCGCCAAGGCCCTGGAGCGCCTGAGCGACCTCAACCCGGCCCCGGCAGATCTGGATGCGCTGCGCGATCGACTGGCAGCCCAGCTCGCGGCTCCGGCGCCGGCCCCGACGCCCCCCCAACCTGGCGCTACACAGATTCCGGCGGTGCCAGCGCCTGTCTCCGCCCCGCCAACACCACCGGTGGAACAGCCTGCCACACAAGCCATCCCAACCATCGGCGGCGACTCCCGGGGGATGTCTTCTGCATTCCGTAATCCGCTGTTCGACTTTGTATCTGATCCGCTGCCGGAGATTCTGGCGGTCGATACACCGCCTGTGACTGAGACTCCGGCGCAGTCGGAGACGCCCACTGTCGATACCGGAACCACCTCAGCCGAATCCGCCACCTCTGCGAACAGCCTTGAAACGACGCTTGACCAGCCAGCTCAGGCTACCGAAAGCCCCCCTGCTGAACGCTGACGCGGCAACGAACATTCATTGCAGGCTGGCTGCCAGCACCGGAAACCCGAAGCCGGTCTCGGTGAATCCCCACCGCGCGTACAACCGACGGGAAGTCAGATTGCTGCGCTGGGTATTCACGGTCGTTAGCGGCAGCCCATGCGCATGCAGAATAGCGATCACATTGGCCAGCAGAGCAGCACCAACACCCTGCCGCTGGAATGCCGGGATAGTGGCCAGCCGGGCCAGATGCGCTTCGCCATTCTGCACTATGGCAATGGCATACCCGACCGGCAATCCATTGATCTCGGCCAGCAGGAAGACCGCCGCCAGTCTCCGGGCCACGGGAAAGTCAGCAGCATCCAGCCGCCAACGAGCCGCAAATGCTGCGCGGTCGATCTCCCTCACCTGTCCCAGCCGGTTATCATCAAGTGGCGTGATGCTCAAACCCGGAGGGCGCAGGGGCGGCAAAGGCACGGGTGCATCAGCAGGGCGTTCAAGCAGGATCACCTCTTCAACCTGGCAGAAACCGGCGTCCAGCAGTGGCCGCTGTGCCCAGTCCTCAAGGATAAGAACGCAGACCTCGTTCGCCCCCCTGACACGCAGGTCACGCGCCAGGCATGACCATAGCTGGCGCGTCGCCCGTCCGAGACTGACATTTTCGCCCACCGCCAGCAAACGCAACCAGCACACGCCTTCATCCGGAGCGCCTGCTGCCAGCACTGCGACGATATCCTCGCCATCATACCCGGCGCAGACCGCCACCCCTGGATCGCTCAGCCATGCTTCCGGAGTCTGCCAGTCAAGATGCATCATGACCGACCGCGCCCGCGGCAGTAGCGAGAGAAGGCCGCGCCTGGCTCCCACAGGCACCAGACGCGGCGTGAACGGGCGGCTTGACAGCATACCTGCACATCCCAAAAGAAGAAACCGGCAGCGAGGGCAATCACTACGAGTCCAGTGCGGTCAACGCCTCCGCCGCCGGGGTGAAGTTCGGATTGATCAGCAACGCCTGGCGCAGATTGCGTATTGCCCGGTCAGTTTCGCCAAGCGCCGCTCTTGCCAGCCCGGCGTAGTAGTAAGTCTCTTCAATGGTGTGTTCCCCTTCCGGCGTAGTTGACAGGTTATAGCGCACCAGCTCCAGCACATCGCTGTAACGCCCGGCCCGGTAGTACGCCTCAAAGGGGCCAAACTGGTACCAGAGCATCCGCCAGGGTAATCCTTCGTCCGCCGCCCGCGCCAGATCATAGGCGGCTGCCGCCTGCTCATACTGCTCCAGAAGGACGTAGCTTGTCCCCAGGTTGAACCAGGCAAACGGATCACCATTACTGGCGGCCGCTTCCTCACGGGCAACGACCAGGGCATGTCCGTAATTCTCATGCGCGTCAGCATCTGTGCCAAGCAGCGCCAGCAACTCCGCCTCTTTCTCCGGTGGATAGAGCACGATATATACCCGGTTGAAGTGTCGCCAGTAGCGCTCGAAGGTGTGCTGTGGATAGAGGGTATCCGGCCCCAGGTAAGAATCCTGTGTCAGGATCGTCCGGCTCTGATCATCGTACCCTGTAACCAGCAGGTAATGCCCCATCCAGTCCTGGCCCTCCGGCTCAAAGCCCGCTTCGACAATCACCGGAAAGCCCGCGTTGACCAGTTGCCGCAGCCGGTTCAGGTCGCCGCCATAGCGAACCAGTGCCCTGACCGAACTGAAAGTGTTGACAAATGCCGCCATCTGGTCAGGGCTGACGTTTTTGTCCTCCGGATCGGGCTTCAGCCAGCGAGCTGCGACAAGCTGGTTATCGCTCCATCCAAAGTAACTCAGGGCTATCGTCAGGGTGGCAGGGCCGCAGTTATTCCAGCCCTGGTATTCGTGGCGGAAACCGGTCAAACGCACCGCTGCAGGCAGTTCATTTCCGCCCTGGGCGTGGATCGGCGCACCCACCGCCAGCAACCACAACGCCAGCAGCGCCCTGGTCAATACAGCCCTACGTCCATCCATGAGTTGCCGGCCTTTCCCGGACGATTAGAGGACGATAGTAACTTCCACAGCGATCATCCGGCAACGCCGTAACGATCATTTTCAGGGCAAACCACGCTAAAATCAAGCCAGTTGCCCTGTCTCACACCCTCCAAACAGATAGAGAAAAGGGGTGGCCATGCGCCAGCACGTTGATCTTCTGATCACTCATGCCCGTCAGCTCTGCACCGTCCCCACCCACAACAACGGCCCCCAGCGCGGCCACGCCCTGGGCGACCTGGGCGTCATCGAAGATGGCGCGCTGGCGATCCTCAACGGTGTCGTACAGGCCGCCGGGACAACCGGGCATATTACCGCCGACTACACCGCAGATCGGATCATTGATGCTTCAGGGCGGCTGGTGACCCCCGGTCTGGTCGATCCACACACGCATTTTGTCTGGGCTGGAGACCGGGCCGGGGAGTTTGAGCAACGCATCAAGGGTGCAACCTACCAGCAGATCATGGCTGAAGGCGGTGGAATCAACCGCACTGTCCAGGCCACACGACTGGCCAGCCTGGATGAACTGGTAACTATCGGTCTGCGGCGGCTGGACCTCGCCCTGCAACACGGCACCACCACCGTTGAGATCAAGACCGGTTACGGCCTCAGCACCGCTGATGAGATCAAGATGCTCAGTGCTATTGCCCTGCTGGATGCTGAGCATCCTATCCGGGTCATCCCGACCTTTCTCGGCGCACATGCAATCCCACCGGAATATACTGGCCGTCCTGACGCTTACGTCGATCTGGTCGTGGAGGAGATGCTACCGGCGGTTGCCGCCTGGAAAGCGGAACACTGGCCGGGTGTCATGTTCTGCGACGTTTTCTGCGAGGAAGGCGCGTTCAACCTGGACCAGACCCGCCGTATCCTGGAAGCTGCCCGTCAGGCCGGGCTGCTCCTGAAGATACACGTCGATGAATTCACCGCGCTGGGTGGGACGCGCCTGGGTGTTGAACTGGGCGTCACCTCTCTCGATCATCTGGATGTCACCCCTGACGACGAGATCGCCCTGTTGGGCGCTAGCCAGACGGTCGCCGTCGCCCTGCCGACAACGCCTTTCGGGCTGGGCAGCAACCGCTATCCCCCGGTACAGAAGCTTCTCGACGCCGGGGCCATCGTCGGGCTGGCAACTGACTGCAACCCCGGCCCAGCCTGGACGGAGAACATGCAGTTCGTGCTGGCCCTGGCGACCCGCTACCACCGCCTGACCCAGGCCCAGGCACTGGTTGCCAGTACGCTCAACGCTGCCTGGGCCCTGGCACTGGGCGACAGGGTGGGCAGCCTGGAGCCGGGTCATGCCGCCGATATCGTGATCTGGTGCACTGATGATTACCGCGAGCTTGGCTACCATTTTGGTGTCAACCTGGTCGAGGCCGTGATCATCGGCGGCAAGCCTGTCTGTGGCTCTCTAGACGCCGAGCTGACGTACTGAAAGGATGGGCGGCTTTGCGCATCGACGGCAGCCGAATCGTCCTGACCGGTGCAGCATCCGGCATTGGTCGTGCACTGCTGGAACTGCTGGCGGTGCATCCCTGCCGGATCATTGCCGCTGACATCCAGCCAGACCTGTTGAGCGAAGCTGTTCAGCAGGCAGCTGGCCGCGCGATTATCACGCCCTGGATTGGCGACCTGGGGCAGGCACCGGATATCGACGCTCTCTTTGACCACGCCCTGACAACGCTGGGCGGGATTGACCTGTACGTTGCCAGCGCTGGCTTCGCCTACTACGAAAAGCTGGAGCATGCTGACTGGGATCGGCTGGTGCGGCTCTTTCACGTCAATACGCTGGGGCCGATCTACGCGGCAATCCGCATGGGCGAGATCAACGGCCAACATCCCTACAAGGTGGTCATTGTCGCCTCAGCAATGGCTCACCTGGCTATCCCTGGCTATGCTCTCTACGGAGCCAGCAAAGCGGCGCTTGATCGCTTCGCGGAGGGCTACCGCCTGGAACTGGACGATCCGGCCCGCTTGCTTCTCGTCTATCCTATCGGCACCCGTACCGCTTTCTTCCGGCGCTCTGGTGGTGAGAGAGACGCGCCTTACCCCTGGCCCACCCAGAGCGCCAAGCAGGTGGCCAGGGCCATCCTGCGCGGGATCGAGCATGATCAACGATCGGTGTACCCATCACGTTTGTTCGCGACGTTGCTGCTGATCGATCGTTTCATTCCGCTAAGCCGCCGCCTTGAACATCTGATCGAGCTGCGCCGTTTCCGCCGCTGGCTCAGCCAGGGCAACCGGTGACCCGCGGCCAGATCAAAGCATCTAACAACGTAGCACCCCATAGCGAAAGGGCTTCCTATGCCTGCCCCTCTGCGGCAAATCATCCGCCGCCACCCTAACCTGGTCTTTCTGTTGTGCCTCCTGACCCTGTTCGGGCTGGCTCAGCTTACCCTGGGCACCCGTCCCTCGCCCATCGATTCTGTCGAAGCGCTGGACGCGAAGCTAACTGCCGGTCAGCCGGTTATCATCGAACTCTATACCAACCTCTGAACACAGTGTCTGATCGCCAAACCCATCGTGGATGGGTTAGAAGCTGACCTGTACGGCAAGGTTGAGGTACTGCGGTTGGATATTCTAACTGAGCCGGGCCGCGACATTGCCGGGCGGTTCGGCGTGCGCGCTGTACCAGCCTTTATCCTGTTTGACAGGAAGGGCCACGCTGTTGAACAGCACAGCGGCATCCCCAACCGGGACGCGCTCCGCGAGGCTGCACTCGGTCTTGCCGGTTCTCAATAGAGCGACCGTTCGTAGCGAAAGTAGCAGGGCCTACAAAGCGGAGTCCTCCGAACCGGCATCATGCCCGCTGATGCGCAGCCGATCCCGCAGTTCGTTGATCGGGGCCAGACAGCCATCATCGGCGCGGCGATAGTACCATTGTTCCCAGCCGTTACAGGGGCCACCAGCCAGGTGCCGCCCGATCTGATGAATCGAGCCAGTCAGCTCACCATAGCGAAGATGACCGCTGGCCAGCACGATCGCCACAACTTCACTTCGCCCTCGGAAGTACAGCGCCTGCCCTGGCGCCAGCAAACCGCTTTCCAGTAGCATGCCAAAAGGGATACGCGGCAATGCCCGACGCTCTGCAGGAACAACAACGCCCTCCCGATCGTCGCCCACGTCGACGGCGGCAATTCGTTCCCGTGCCAGCTGCACGTAGGCCGGGTCGCGCTCGATGCCGATCCAGTGACGGCGCAGCCGCCTGGCAACTGCGCCGGTTGTCCCGGTTCCAAAGAATGGATCCAGCACCACATCGCCGGGATTAGAACTGGCAAGGATGATCCGGTAAAGCAGCGCCTCTGGTTTCTGGGTGGTATGGGCCTTTTTGCCATCCACCTTTAGCCGTTCCTTACCGGTGCAGATCGGCAGCGTCCAGTCGCTGCGCATCTGCAGATCGCCGTTGAGCGCCTTCATAGCCCGGTAATTGAATGTATAGCGGGCACCTTTGTGCTTCTGGACCCACAGCAGTGTCTCATGCGCGTTGGCAAAGCGCACTCCCCGGAACTGTGGCATCGGGTTTGACTTCACCCAGATAACATCGTTCAGAATCCAGAAGCCCAGATCAAGCAGGATAGTGCCGATGCGGTAGATGTTGTGATACGTGCCAATCACCCATAGTGTGCCGGTGTCCTTGAGCACCCGTCGGCAGGCCGCCAGCCAGTCACGGGTGAAGGCGTCATACGCGGCAAAGCTCTCAAAGCGATCCCAATCATCGTCCACAGCGTCGACCTGCGTCAGGTTGGGGCGCCACAGAGCGCGCTGAAGCTGCAGATTATAAGGAGGATCGGCGAAAATCAGATCGACCGACTGCTCCGGGAACCCCCGGAGCAACTCCACGCAGTCACCTTCAAGCACCTGATCAAGCGGCAAACCGTGTTCGTCGTTCATACACCAGCTTCCGGAGGTTCCCTCATCCGCTGACCAGCGGGGGAGTTGGCGAAGGAGTGAAGGTTGGCGTTGGTGTCGCTGGCGTCGCCGGATTGGGTGTATCCGTTGGTACAGGCGTTGGCAACGGGGTGTTGGAAGGCAGCGGTGTCAGCGTCGGCAGGGGGGTATTGGTGATCGATGGCGTCGGCGTCGGGTTGAGGGGACGCAACAGACTCTCATGCATGTAACCCAGCGTCGTGAAGAATGGACTGTCATCCAGATCAACAATGAACCATTCAGCATCGGTATAGTCACGCTGCAGGACGCAGACGACATCTCCTTCGCGGCGTGTTGTAGCCACCGCGCAGCGTGTGCTGGCACACTCTCTAACAATCGCCTCCGTAACAACGACTCTGAACTCCTGGCAGGCTGGAACCGGCGTCCGTGTTGGTACAGGGGTAAAGCGTGGCCGATCCGTAGGCAGCAGTCCCGTAGCCACCGGTGTCTGTACAGCGGGCGTCAGTGGCGTGATCGCTGCAAAAGCGCCGCGCATGTAATTGCGTACGCCTACCCAGATGAAATACCCTCCGAAAACCAGCGCTGCTCCGAGGAGAATCACCAGCCAGGCCGGAGGGCCACCCTGCCCGGAAGAACGATATCCCATGGTTGTCAATAACCTGCACTCATCCCATCCCCGTACGACCCTGGTGCCTGTCGGCTCATCCGCCCTCAAGCGCATCCCAGGCCAGGACGCCCGGCGATTCTAACATGGATGAGTCGCCCGCGACAGAGCGCGAAGCACTGAGAGCATCTCCATTAATGCAAAATTGAGAATAACACAATCATCCACGGTTTAGTAAATTTTTCCTAAAAGCGTTCCCTGGCAGTTGACGTTTTCGTCTGGTTGTGCTAACGTACAGATAGCCTGGCGACAGGTTATCCGGTCAAATCATTCATCAGGAGGTATTTTCCCATGTTGTATCTGCCGCGTGAAGAAGGTCAGGGTCTCGTCGAGTACGCGCTCATCCTGGTGCTGGTCGCCATCGTCGTTATTGTCATCCTGGCCCTGCTCGGCCCGGCCATCGGTAACATTTTCTCCAACATCGTTGCCGCTCTGTAAAATCCTGAAGCCGGAGCGCCCTGTCAGGGGTAGCTACCCTAGTGAAGTTGACCAGGCCCACCCGCTGCGCGGGTGGGCTTCTTTTAATATTCTACGGTGAATCCTCTCCCATCCAGAACCCAACTGTATCACACCATTGCTTGCCGCGCGCCGATTATTGCCAGAGTCTCTGATAGATTCTGCCTGTGCGCCACCATAAAGAATTAAGGTGGAGATTCCCCGAGTCTGTTACAATTACTGTTCATCCTTTGCCAGATCGAGCCTCTCGACAAATTCACGGCCTGAGGCCCAGCGTTACCGGGGATACCCATCCTCCAGGAGGTTAACGCATCGATGTCCATTAGCCTGCTAGCTCGATCGATCGAGCCATCGCCCACCCTCGCCCTGAATGAAGAAGCGCGTATCCTGCGTCAGAAAGGCGAGCCAGTCATCAACCTGGGTATCGGCGAGCCAAAAAACAAAGCGCCGATCACAGCGATTTTGTCCTCAGCAGCCCAGCTCAAGAGCGGTGAGATCAAGTACGCGCCCAGCGATGGTATGCCTTCCCTCAAGAAAGCTATCATCCGCTATACGGAGGAAAACTACAACCGGCTGGTGGCACCGGAAAATGTGATCGTCTCCATTGGCGCCAAGCACGCCATCTACAACGTGATGCTTTCCATCCTCAACCCCCAGGACGAGGTGATCATCCTGGCCCCCTACTGGGTGAGCTACCCCGAAATCGTCAAGATGTGCTATGCCGTGCCGGTGATTGTCACCCCGGAGGATGGTTCCTTCCATCCACGCATGGCTGACATTGAGCGCGCCGTCAGTTCCTACACCAAGGCGATCATTGTCAACAGCCCCAACAACCCATCGGGGCTGGTCTTCTCCTCAGAATTCATGGCGGAGATCGTGGACTTCTGCGAGCGTCGGGATATCTACCTGATCTCCGATGACATCTACCACAAGCTGGTGTTCGATGGCCGGCAGGCGCCACCGGTCTACCAGTTCACCCGGCGCGATGTTGAGGCTTCCAAAATCATCGTTATCAACGGCGTCTCCAAGCTTTACGGCCTGACCGGCGTGCGCATCGGCTGGACGATCGCCAATCGTCAGGTCGTCGAAGCCATGAACAACATCCAGGCGCAGACCACTTCCTGCCCGCCAATCATCTCCCAGGCAGCGGCAGAAGGCGCCCTGACCGGTATCCAGAGCACGGTTGAAAGCCTTCGCCTGACCATCCAGAACAACCGTGATGTGGTGATGCAGGAGTTGCGGACGTTCACCGGTGTCAGGACGGTGCCTCCCCAGGGAACGTTCTACTGCCTGCCGGATTTCCGGGCTTATAGCAACAACTCCGTGGAACTGGCCCAATTCCTGCTCAAGAAGGCTCTGGTGGTCACGGTGCCGGGCAGCACTTTTGGCATGGAAGGCCACCTGCGCCTGAGTTTCTCCGGCTCGGTCAAAGACCTGACCGAAGGGATTGCGCGGATGCGCTGGGCGCTGGATCCAAACGCGCCCAATGAAATCTATATCGGGGACCGCAAGATGGTCCGGGACTGGATGTAAGGGACAGCCGAGATGAACAACCTCCTGAGTATCAAGACACCCGCCCAGGATGAAGCTGGTGTCCTAAAAAGCGACTATGGACTGGCCAACCACGGCCTGGGCAACCTGAATACGGTTTACTGGAATCTGCCCGCTGAGGCTCTTTACGAGGAGGCCATCTTCCGGCGTGAAGCGCGTATCGCCCGAACCGGTCCACTGGTAGTCCATTCCGGCAAACACACCGCCCGCGCCGCCCAGGACAAGTACATCGTCCGCGAGCCAACCACTGAAGAGCACATCTGGTGGGGCGAATACAACCGCCCGATGAATCCGGACAAATTCAGCGAGCTGTTCAGCCGTCTGCAGGGCTATCTGCAGGGCCGGGACGTTTTCGTCCAGGACTGCTATGCGGGCGCGGACCCTGCCCACCGCCTGCCGATCCGGGTGATCTCCGAACTGGCCTGGCATTCGCTCTTTGTCCGCAATATGTTCATCCTGCCCCGCAATCGGGAAGAGTACCGTCAGCACGTCCCGGAGTTCACCGTCATCGCTGTGCCGTCTTTTAAGGCCTTTGAGTCGATCGACAACACACGCACCAGCACCTTTATCGCCATTAACTTCGCCCAGCAACTTTGCATCATCGGTGACTCAGGCTACGGCGGTGAGATCAAGAAGGCCATCTTCACCGTCATGAACTATCTCCTGCCCCTGGATGGCGTGATGACCATGCATTGTTCGGCCAACCAGGGCGCCACAAAGGATGACGTAGCCCTGTTCTTTGGCCTGTCCGGTACGGGGAAAACCACGCTTTCCGCTGATCCCAGGCGCGGCCTGATCGGCGATGATGAGCATGGCTGGAATGACGAGGGCATCTTCAACTTTGAGAATGGCTGCTACGCCAAGGTGATTCAGCTCTCACCCACAGCCGAACCACAGATTTACAGTGCAATTCACCGCTTTGGGGCCGTCCTGGAAAATGTGGTTTACGATCCGGTGACCCGCTTCATCGACCTCAATGATGACAGTATCACCGAGAACACACGCGCCTCCTACCCCCTGGACTACATTGGCAACGCCATTCCGGAAAAACGCGCTGGCCATCCCCGGAACATCATTCTGCTCACCTGCGATGCCCAGGGTGTGCTGCCGCCTATTGCCCGTCTGACTACCGAGCAGGCGCTCTACCATTTCATTTCCGGTTACACGTCCAAGATCGCTGGAACCGAGGTCGGCCTGGGTGTTGAGCCGGAGATTACCTTCAGCGCCTGTTTTGGCGCACCGTTCATGGTTCATCACCCGACGTTCTATGCGGACCTGCTCAAGCGCAAGATCGAGCGTTATGGCGTCAATTGTTGGTTGCTGAACACCGGCTGGGTCGGCGGACCGTATGGCATCGGCAAGCGCATCAGTATCCAGCACACCCGTGCCCTCCTGAGCGCCGCTCTTAACGGCGATCTGCTCGATGTCGCGTATTACACCGATCCCGTTTTTGGCTTCCAGGTTCCCATGCAATGCCCCGGCGTGCCGGAGAATGTACTGTACCCGGCCAGGGCCTGGCCCAGCCAGGCGGAATACAACCAGAAGTATCGACAGCTTGCCGCGCGCTATATCGATAACTTCAAGAAGTTTGCTCCGGATGCGCCGCCTGAAGTTATTGCCGCTGGCCCGAAGCTGTAGAACGCAGCACGAAAGTGCCGCAATCCTTCCGCCCGTGCCCCCTTGAGAATTCAGGGCACGGGCGGCGACATTGCCGTTCCAGACAGGTGCAGGAAAGGCCCGCCCAGGACTCTGGCAGCAAATGAAATGACCAGAAAGCTGTTTTATGGGAGGGAGAGAGGGGCCGCCAATCTCCCCTACCCTTACCTAACCTGCGGATCGATCAACTACTCCGAAAGCAGGTCTTGACAGCCCTTACTGCGCCGAGTAAGGT
>FWPV01014555.1_pt1 | contig 11515 bp, 9 predicted proteins | sample 2228371 | NCBI WGS metagenome assembly FWPV01 (sample SAMEA103939776, study PRJEB20133) | metagenome | reverse complement strand
ACTCCAGGCGTCCCCATGAGTGGGGACGCTGCAAGCTAAAGCTCGCGCCACAACCACCACACTCCGTGGCGCAAGCACTCCTGCTTGCCGCGGCGGCACGGGTGAGGCTGCGATCGCTGACTTGGCAGTCGAATACGGAATCGTACCGCCGGCTCACCTAAGCTATAATCCCTTCAAGGATTTCACCATGAAGAAACTCGTGCTGCTTGCGGCTGCGGCCGCTTTGTGCGTTTCGGCGCTGGCTCAACAGGCCCAGCAACAAAAGATTCAAACCCTGATCATCACCGGTCAAAACGGCCACGATTGGCGCGGCGTGACGCCGCTTCTGCGGAAGGCGCTCGAAGATACCGGGCGTTTCGAGGTCCGGGTCACTGAAGAGTTTCGCGGCGCGGGACCTGAAACCCTCGCGCCATACGATTTGGTGGTTTTGAACTATTTTGAACGCCGCCAAAAGTCGCTGTGGTGGGGCGAGCGCGCTCAAAACGCTTTCCTGGATTTCGTTAAATCCGGCAAGGGCGTGGTGGTCTACCATTTCTCGGTGGCCGCCTTCGACGGCTGGGAGGAATACGAGAAGCTGTGCGGCGCCAACTGGAGGCCCGGTCAGGGGCATCATTCCCCATCCCACGATTTCGTAGTGGACATTAAGGATGCGGACCACCCCATCACCAAGGGTCTGAAGAAGAAACTCCCCCAACCCCACGACGAGCTTTACGCCAATCTGAAATGGCAGCCCCAAGGCAGTTACCGGGTCCTGGCCACCGCTTGGGACGACCATTCCCGTTATAAGAACCCCAAGCAGCCGACCCCGGGTCCCGGGCTGCACCAACCCATGTTGTGGGTGCTGAATTACGGCAAAGGGCGAGTCTTCACCACGGTGCTTGGGCACGACGTGCCCGCGGTACAGACGCCGACATTCGTCGTCACTTTCACCCGCGGCGCCGAATGGGCCGCCACCGGTCAGGTGACCCTGCCCATACCGCCGGACATGCGCGAGTAGCGGTTACCCGCAAGCCGCCCGGCTCCGGGTGCAGCTATAGGAACTCCACCACGGAGGCGTGGCGGACGGCTTTGTTTTGGCGCAGTTGCGCCAGGACGGATTCAGGCACCTGGCTGTCGGTCTCAACGACGGCAACCGCCTCCAGCGGTTCGCCCGGGCGCGCGGGGGCTTCCTGCCGCCCCAGCGAAAAGTTGGCGATATTGATGCCGTTGTTCCCGAGCACGGTGCCCACATGCCCGATGACTCCCGGCACGTCGTCATTGCGCATGTAGACGAGGTGCCCGCTGAGAGCGACTTCAACAGGAATCCCATCGACTTCGATCAGGCGCGGGCGGTCCAACACCACGGCGCCTTCCACGCTCGTGACGCCCGAATCGGTTTCTAACTCCAGGCGGATGGAGTCTACCCGCCCGCAGCGCGCCTCACGCTTTTCGGTAACCGTCAAACCGCGCTGCTGCGCGATCTGTAAAGCGTTCACCAGATTCGCCCGCGACGAAAGCCAGCGGTTCAGGACGCCTGCCAGCCCGGCATTGCGAAGCAGATTCGTATTCCCTTCGCCGATCTTGCCGCAGTAGCCCAAACGCACAGCGCGCGGATTACCTACCGCCACGTGCGACGCGAAGTTGCCCAGCCTTTCGGCCAAAGTGATATACGGCTCGATCGCCTTGAACTCCTCGGGCGACAGCGCCGGCATGTTCACGGCGTTGATCGCCACCCCGTGCTTCAGGTACTCGACCAGTTGCTCCACAATGCGAATGCCGACGATTTCCTGCGCTTCCTCGGTCGAACCGCCGATATGCGGCGAGGCAATCACGTTGTCAAAGGCGAACAGCGGGTATCCCGGCGGCGGCGGCTCGGGCGAAAAGACGTCCAGAGCCGCGCCTGCCACCTGCCCGCTTTCGAGCGCCGCCCGCAGCGCTTCGGGGTCGATCAGCTCCCCGCGCGCGCAGTTGATGATGCACACGCCGCGCTTCATCTTGGCGAACGCGGCGGCTGACAGCAGGTTCTTGGTCTCCGGCGTCAGCGCCAGGTGCAACGTGATGAAATCGCTCTCGGCGTACAGCCGGTCCAGGTCCACCAGCTCGATGCTCAGGTCCGACGCGGTTTCGGGCGTGACGTAAGGGTCGCAAGCCAAGATCCGCATTTCGAACGCCCGCGCCCGCCGCACGGTTTCCCGCCCGATGCTTCCCAGACCGATGACGCCGAGGGTTTTGCCGCGCAGTTCGTGCCCGAGGAACTTCTTCTTCTCCCACTTGCCGCTCTTGGTCGAGTTGTTCGCCTGAACCACCGAACGAGCCAGCGCCAGCATCAGGGCCATAGTGTGCTCAGCCACCGAAACCGCGTTGCCGCCCGGCGTGTTCATCACCAGCACGCCCGCCGCCGTCGCCGCCGGCAGGTCCACGTTGTCCACGCCCACGCCCGCGCGCCCGATGACCCGCAGCTTCGGCGCCTGCGCGATCACGTCTTTGGTCACCTTCACACCGCTGCGCACCACCAGCGCTTCACAATCCGCCAGGTGCTGCGTGAACTCCTTGGGATTCGATACTACGATCTCCCAGCCAGGCTGCGCCTTCAATAGCTCGATGGCGGCAGGAGATACCGATTCAGCAACCAGAACCTTTAGCATTGGGCCCCCCGATTCTTATTTCTTCAAACCCGCGGCTTCGGCGTACACCCGCTGCACGGCGGCTACGCCCGAGCCGAACGTCACCGGCACGCCGTTCGCCGCCAGGATCAGCTCCAGTTCGGCAATCACGCCGAACAGGTCCGCAAAGTCGAAATACCCCAAGTGGGCGATACGGAAGATCTGCCCTTTCATCGAGCCTTGCCCGTTGGCGATGATCGAATTGAAGCGAGTGCGGAACTCCTTTACGATCACCCCGGAGTCCATCCCCTTCGGCGCGCGCACGGCGGTGACAGATGCGCCAGGCGACTTGGGAGCGAACAGCTCCAGCCCGAGCGTCTGCACGGCTTCCCGCGTCGCCTTCGCCAGAAGCTGAGCGTTTTCCACCAGGTTCGCCATCCCGACTTTCTTGATGTAGCGCAGCGCTTCCGCCAGCGCCAGAATCAGGCTCGTGTTCGGCGTCCAGCTCGATTCGCCATTGGCGGCGTTTTTCTTTTCTTTTTTGACGTCGAAATAATAATGCGGCAGGTCGCTCGTCTCCGCCAGTTTCCACGCCTTGGGGCTGATCGACAGAAACGCCAAGCCCGGCGGGATCATGAAAGCTTTCTGCGAGCCGCCCACCACCAAATCGAGCCCCCAGCCGTCGATATCGAGCGGCATAGTGCCGATCCCCGTGATGGCGTCCACGATGAACACCGCCTCAGTACGGGCGATGATCTTACCCATGGCTTCAACATCATGCACGGCGCCGGTTGAAGTTTCAGACGCCTGAACGAAAACCGCCTTGGTGGCGGGCTCCGCTTTGAGCGCCGCCTCCACGGCTTCCGGCGCCACGACGTCGCCGTATTCCGCTTTGAGCACGGTTGCATCCAATCCGAACGCCTTAGCGATTTCCACCCACCTCTCGCCGAACTTACCGGCGGAACAGACGATCACCTTGTCTCCGCGGCGCAGAAAATTCGACGCCGCGGTTTCCATCGCCCCGGTGCCGGACGCCACAAAGATCAGCACGTCGTTCGACGTGCCAAGCACTTCTTTGAGGTCCGCGAGCGCGGCGCGATATACATTCCTGAAATCTTCGGTCCGATGATGCAGATCCGAGGCCATCATCGCGTGCAACGCCGCTGGATACAAAGGCGTTGGGCCAGGTGTAAGAAGACGCTGTTTCCTGATATGCATGGCGGTAGAGTTATTTTAGAATAAATCAGACAGACGGGCGGCGGTGTCCGCGCCGCGCCGTTACTTCCACGTGACGCCCCGCATGTCGCCGGTGCGCATGAACTGCTCGTGCATCTTGAACGCCGCTGATAGCGTCTGCGGCGTGTGCCCGCTTTCCACAAGGTCCAGGTAGGCGTTGAGCTGCTCCCGGAAGTCGGGATGCGCGCACTGGTTGATAATCAATTGCGCCCGCTCGTACGGCGCCCTGCCGCGCAGATCCGCCACCCCGTGCTCGGTGGCGACAATCTGCACCGAGTGCTCGCTGTGGTCCATGTGGCTCACCAAGGGAACGATGGTCGAGATCTTCCCGCCCTTGGCGGTCGAGGGACAGGTAAAGATCGAAATGTAAGCGTTGCGGGTGAAGTCGCCCGAACCGCCGATGCCGTTCATCATCTGCCTGCCCATGACGTGCGTGGAATTCACGTTGCCGAAGATGTCCACCTCGATCGCAGTGTTGATCGAGATGATGCCCAGCCGCCTCACCACCTCCGGGTGGTTGGTGATTTCCTGCGGACGGAGTAAAATCCGCCGCCGGAACCACTCCAGATTGTCGTACACCTGCCTGAGCGCCTCCGGGCTCACCGTCAGCGAGCAGCTCGAGGCGAATTTCACCCGCTCGTCCTGCATCAGCCTGATCACCGAGTCCTGCAACACTTCGGTGTACATCTCGAACGCCGGAATGTCCCGGTGCGCGCCAAGAGCTCCCAATACCGCGTTGGCGATGTTGCCCACGCCGCTCTGAATGGGCAGGAAGCAAGTAGGGATGCGTCCCGCCGCCATTTCCGCGGCGAGAAACTCAGCCACGTAGTTGCCGATGGTGCTCGTCACGGCGTCCGGCGGATCGAATCCGCCGCTTTCATCCGGCAAGTCCGTCTCCACCACCCCCGCAATCTGCGCCGGATCCACTTTGATCACCGGCGAACCGATGCGGTCAGAGGCCGCGAAGATGGGGATTTCCCGCCTTCCCGGAGGATTCGCGGGTTCATAGATGTCGTGCATGCCGAGAAGCGTCGGCGGATGCCTGCGGTTCAATTCGATGAGTATCTTTTCCGCCTTGTGGCAGAACGTGGGCGCGGCGCCCACCGAAGAGGTCAGCACGATGCCGCCTCCCGCCGTGATGTCCGCCGCCTCCACCACCGCCCAGTGAACTGGTCCCAAAAAGCCGTAGCGCACCGCTTGAGGCACCATCGACAGGTGCATGTCGAAAAAGCGCGTCTCGCCGGCGTTGATACGCTTCCGCAGTTCCGGACTCGATTGATACGGCGTGCGGAAGCTGATGGCGTCCGCTTCCGCCAAAGCGCCGTCAAGCGACGGACCTGTCGAGGCGCCCGTCAGCACCCCGATTTGGAACTCCCGCCCCGCGGCGTGCTCCCGCTTCGCTTTTTCGGCAATCGCCAGAGGAATCGCTTTGGGCGCTCCAGCGGGCGTAAATCCGCTGAACCCTACTGTTTGGCCGTGCTGAATCATCTCCGCGGCTTCCGCCGCGGTAAGTAAAGGATAACCAAATATCACGACTTGTTCTCCCGATAAACTCTCAAAAGCTTCTCTGCGGCGCGGAACGAGCTCATGCGCCCGCTCAGCACATCCTCCTCCAGCTTTGGCATGAGGGCGCGCACTTGCGCATTGCTTCGAAACTCTTGCCGCAGTTCGTTGTCAATCACCTCGTACATCCACTTCTTCACCTGCTCCCGCCGCAGCGTTTCGAAGTAGCCCGTCTGCTTCAGCCAGGCGTTGTGTTCGGCGACCGCCTCCCACAGTTCCGCGATGCCGTCGCCGGTCTTTGCCGAGCAGGTGAGCACGCGGGGGCGCCATCCCGAAGGACTCGGGGGAAAGAGGTGCAAGGCGTTCTCGTACTCCCGCCGCGCCGCCTGAGCGGCGCGCACGTTCGCTCCATCCGCCTTGTTGATGGCGATCAGATTCGCCATCTCCATAATGCCGCGCTTCATGCCCTGCAATTCATCTCCCGCGCCCGCGAGCATCAAAAGCAGAAAAAAATCCACCATCGAGCGCACCGCCGTCTCCGACTGCCCCACGCCCACGGTTTCGATGATGATGTGGCGGTAGCCTGCCGCCTCGCACAACAGCATCGTCTCGCGCGTGCGCCGCGCCACCCCGCCGAGCGAACCTCCCGAAGGCGATGGGCGGATGAAGGCTTTCTCATCCGCCGCCAGCTTCTCCATGCGCGTCTTGTCGCCCAAAATCGACCCGCCGGAAAATTCGCTCGATGGGTCGATGGCCAGCACCGCCACCTTGGCGCCTCGCTGCCGCGTGAGGTACGAGCCCAAGGCGTCGATGACGCTGCTTTTGCCCGCGCCGGGCACGCCGGTGATCCCCACTCGGATCGAGTTGCCTGTATAGGGCAAGCAGTGCTCGAGAATGTCCTGCGCCAGTTCCGCATCGTCCGGGCGGGAACTCTCGATGAGCGTGATGGCGCGCCCCAAAATGACCCGGTCCCCGCGCAGCACGCCATCCACGTACTCGCTGAGCGAAAGGCGGCGGCGCCGCGCGCGCGCCCAAGCGCCGGGGTTGACGCGCGGCGCCGTATTCCCGCCTTTTTGAATGCTCAGTGCGGTGCCTTCCAGATCCAGCGGCAGTTCGGGCAAATTACCTCTTCTCCCCCACCGGTTCGCCGAGGAGGATGCTAAGAATCTCTTGGGCGCAGGCCGAGATCACCGTTCCCGGCCCGAACACGCCCACCGCGCCCGCCTCGTACAAGAACTCGTAGTCCTGCGGGGGGATGACGCCGCCCACAATCACCAGGATATCTTCCCGGCCTAGCTTCTTGAGCTCTTCGATCAACTGCGGCACCAGCGTCTTGTGCCCCGCCGCCAGCGACGAAGCGCCCACCACATGAACGTCGTTTTCCACCGCATGCCGCGCCACTTCCTTCGGCGTTTGAAACAGCGGACCGATGTCCACGTCGAAGCCCAGGTCGGCGAACGCCGTGGCCACCACCTTCGCGCCCCGGTCATGCCCGTCCTGTCCCATCTTGGCGATCAGGATACGCGGGCGACGCCCTTCGATCTGCGCGAATTCGTCCGCCATGGCGCGCGCTTTCCGGAAATTCTCGTCGCCGGCGCTCTCCGCCGAGTAAACGCCGCTGATCGACCGCACCGCCGCCTGGTAGCGCCCCCACACCTTCTCCAAGGCGTAGGAAATCTCGCCCAGCGTGGCGCGCTTCCGGGCGGCGTTCACCGCCAGATCGAGCAAGTTGCCTTCGCCGGTTTCCGCGCACCGCGTGAGCGCTTCGAGCGCGGCTTCCACCTCGGCGGAGCTGCGCGACTTCTTCAGCTCCTCCAGCCGCTTGATTTGCGCGTTGCGAACCGCTGTGTTGTCGACTTCGAGCACATCGATCGGCGGCTCCTGCTCCAACGGATAGGCGTTCACGCCGACGATGATGTCCTTGCCGGAGTCGATGCGCGCCTGCTTCCGCGCCGCCGCCTCTTCGATCCGCATCTTTGGCAGCCCCGTTTCGATGGCTTTCGCCATGCCGCCCAGCTCCTCGACCTCTTGGATCAAGCCCCAAGCGCGGTGAGCCAGCTCATGGGTCAGCCGTTCGACGTAATACGAGCCGCCCCACGGATCCACCACATGCGTAATGCCCGTCTCCTCTTGGAGGTAGATCTGCGTGTTCCGGGCGATGCGCGCTGAGAAGTCCGTCGGCAGCGCCAGCGCTTCGTCGAGGGCGTTGGTGTGCAGCGACTGCGTATGCCCCATCGCCGCCGCCAGAGCCTCGATGCACGTCCGCGCCACGTTGTTGAACGGATCCTGCGCCGTAAGGCTCCACCCGGACGTCTGCGAGTGCGTGCGCAGCGCCATCGACTTCGGGTTCTTCGGTTCGAACTGCTTCACGATCTTCGCCCACAGCAGGCGCCCCGCCCGCATCTTCGCGATCTCCATGAAGTGGTTCATCCCGATGTCCCAGAAGAACGAAATCCGCGGCGCGAAGTCGTCGATGCTCAAGCCCGCGTTGATGCCGCAGCGCAGGTATTCGAGCCCGTCCGCAAGCGTATACGCCAGTTCGATGTCCGCCGTGGCGCCCGCTTCCTGCATGTGATATCCCGACACGCTGATGCAGTTGAACTTGGGCATCTTCTCAGCGCAGTACCGGAAAATATCGCCGATAATGCGCATCGAAGCGGCGGGCGGGTAGATGTACGTGTTGCGGACCATGAACTCCTTCAGAATGTCGTTCTGAATGGTCCCGGTCAGCTTCTCCGGCGGCACGCCCTGCTCCTCCGCCGCCACAATGTAAAAGGCCATGACCGGCAGCACGGCGCCGTTCATGGTCATCGACACGGACATCTGATCGAGCGGAATCTGATCGAACAGGATCTTCATGTCGAGGACGCTGTCGATCGCCACGCCCGCCTTGCCCACGTCGCCCACCACGCGCTCATGATCCGAGTCATAGCCCCGGTGCGTGGCGAGGTCGAAAGCCACCGACAAGCCTTTCTGCCCCGCGGCGAGGTTGCGCCGGTAGAAGGCGTTCGACTCTTCCGCGGTCGAAAAGCCCGCGTATTGCCGGATGGTCCACGGCTGCATCGCGTACATGGTCGAGTACGGACCGCGGAGATAGGGAGGGATGCCCGCGGCGTACTCCAGGTGCTCCAACCCTTTGAGAGCCTCCCGCGTGTATTTCGGGGCGATGGCGATGTGTTCAGGCGAAAGCCATCCGCCGCCCTCCGGCGCCGTCGCGGATCCCTTCGAAGGTTGATAATCAATCTTTGCGAAATCGGGTCGCATGGCTTATCCTTTCACCCCCAATCTCTCTTGCCAAGCAGTCAGTGTCTCAGCCGCATTCGAGCGGATGTGAACAAAATCGGCCACACCAGCTTTTTTGAGTTCGTCCAGGCTTTCCGCCGGATAACCGGCGATGATCAGCGGCGTGGAGCCTAGCAGCCGGCACAGCGGCGCCGCTAGAGCCGGGTACTCCGGATCGGACGAACACAACACCACGGCATCGGCTTGGTCAGTCTGCGCGGCCACCGCGGCGTCTTCCACAGTCTCAAAATGCCGGGTGACGATTTCAAATCCTGCGCAGCCGAAGAAATTGATGCAGAAACCGGACCGCGCCTTCCTCATCTTCAGGTCGCCCATCTCGGCGAGCAGGAACTTGGGCGTCTTGCCTCCCGCCGCCGCGTGGCGTTCGGTTCGCAAGCGGATGTCTTCGAACACCCGCGCCGGGCGTAACGGGAATTTTCCAGGCTGCTGGATCTCGCCCAGCATCTTCTCGTGAACGTTGGGGTACTGGTTCGTCCCGACGACGATCCGCCGGCGCGAAGCCACCGCTGCTTCTCGCGCTCGGCGCGCTTTCTCGATTTGTTCGAACACCCACGCCTCCGCTTTCCGGAACCCGCCGGCGGCTTCCACCTGTTGCAGCAGTTTCCAGGCTTCCCGCGCGATAGCGTCCGTAAGCCACTCGACGTAGTAAGAGCCCGCCGCCGGGTCGATCACCCGGTCAAGCATCGCTTCCTTCTTGAGAATGATCTGCGTATTCCGCGCAAGACGGCGCGAGAAGTCTCCGGGCCGGCGGTAAGTTTCGTCGAACGGCCCTACGGCGATCGAATCCGCGCCCCCGAGCGCCGCCGACATCGCCTCGGTCGTCGCCCGCAGGAGGTTTACATACGGATCGTAGATGGTCTTGTTCCTCATGGCCGTGCGGCAGTGGATCAGCGGGCGGAGCGACTCTTCGCCGGCGGCGCCCCACGCTTCCATCATCTGCGCCCAAGTGGACCGCGCCGCGCGCAGCTTCGCGATTTCAAAGAAGTAATTCGAGCCTGCGGCGAAGGAAAGGTAAAGCGAGCGGGCCGCCTCTTGCGCCGAAAGCCCGGCGGTTGTGAGCGCCGCCATCGACTCGGCGGCTTCCGCCAACCCGAAACCCAGTTCCTGAACCGTCGTGCCGCCCTTCTCCGCAAACCGCGAAGCGTTCACCACAAAGGGGCGGAATTGCGGCGCAGCCGCCTGAACCCGCCGCGCAAGCGGCGCCGCCTCCTTCGCCCACAGGACCGGCGAGACGTCCAGCGTGCCCGCTAGCGGCCGGGTTTGTATGTAGTCCGCGATGGCGCGCAAAGCTTCCAGCCCGTGCCCATCCGCCCGGAAGTGCGTGCGCACGCCTTCCAGCCCCGCCGTCAGGACGTCCACTTCCGGCTCGGGACCCACCGTGAAGATCACCTCTTCAGCGCCCCGGGCAATGGCAGCCCGCGCCGCGGCGTTTGCCCGCTCAGGGTCCTGCTCGTAGATCTCCTCGCAAATGCCCCAATTGGCCGAAGGTCGCGCCGCCGTGAACTCCAGATGCGCCACGTCCTCAGAACGGTAATAGGGTTTCACCGTGATCCCTTCTTCCGTTTTCCAAAGGAGCTTCTTGGCGTAATCGGCGCCCTTAAGGTCTTTATGGATGGCCGCTTCCCACTCAGCGGTCGAAACCGGGGGGAACTCCGCAAACAGTCTTTCTTCCGTCGCGCTCATACGGCCTCCTCAGTGCGACGCCGGGTCTTCAACCACCTCTATCAACATCCCAAAAGGCGAGTCTTCCCTCGACTTGGGATGCACAAAAAAGATGGTGGTGCCGCGCGAACCCTTGCGCGGCGCTTTGTCGATCAGCTTGAATCCAACCGACGCCATGTAATCGTAAGCCGCCTGCGCGTTCTTGACCCGGTACGCGATGTGCGCGAAACCGCCGCGCCCGCCGTTCTTCTCAATCAGCTTTTGCACCGGCGACTCCGCGCTCAGGGGCTCCAGCAGTTGGATCAGGTTCGGTCCGCCGCCGATTTGGAGGAGCACTTCCCGCACCTGATCCGCGCCATGCACCTCCTCGCGGTGAATTTCCCTAAAACCTAACAGCTCATAGGCTTTCACTTGCGCTTCCAGTTGACCTTGCGGAACCGCAATGGCCACATGGTCGACGAACTGAAAGCCGGGTACGTTCGCAACTTCTTCCGGCATATGAATGAGTCCTCGTTCGTTATGAAATAAATCACTCTCATTGGCGGGAAGGCTGCGCCTGCACCCGGCGGAGACCGGACCGGCGCTCGCCTCCCCCGGGTTATTCAAACTCGACCAGCACCTGTCCCGGCTGCACCGCGTCGCCCACGCTGGCGTTGATGGCTTTGATTTTGCCCGATACAGGCGCCGTGATGTTCGTCTCCATCTTCATGGCTTCGAGCACCAGAATCGGATCGTTCACCTGTATCTGCTGGCCGGCGTGCACGTTCACGCGGACCACAATGCCGGCGATGGGGCTGCGGCAGACTTTATCTTCGTTCACCTCTCCCGACGGCGCCGGCGCGGCTGCCGCAGGCGTAGGAACCGCAACGGAGGGCACCGCAGCCGGAGCGGCCGGATAATACGGAACGGGACCGAGCGAAGGACCGCGGTCCTCTTCCGCTACTTCCACATCCACTTCGTATGCTTTTCCATCAATGGTAATCTTCAGTTTCAAAGCGACACTCCTTCCTGCTTGCGTTCTTCGTTAACGGCCCCGGTATGGCAGATTGCGGGCGGCTTGCACAAACACGCGGCCCTGCTGCGCCCATGCGCTCGTGGCCGCCACCGGACGGACCACGCGGGCGCTGCGAACGCGAGCTTTCTTACCAAGAAACGCGGCCACAGCCGCGGAGATAACCATGAGGATCTCGGGCGAGATCTCTTGTTCGGCGGATGGCGGAGCCGGAGCC
>FWPV01014552.1_pt1 | contig 11520 bp, 6 predicted proteins | sample 2228371 | NCBI WGS metagenome assembly FWPV01 (sample SAMEA103939776, study PRJEB20133) | metagenome | reverse complement strand
CCCAGTATGCCTTCAAGTTGGGACAGGCCAACCTTGCTCAGCAAAATATCCATGAGGCGATCGAAAACCTGGAGAAGGCCACAATGTTGGATATCCACCTGACTGAGGCCTGGTTGTCGCTGGCATCAGCTTACCAGATGGCCGGAAAGCTTCCGCAGGCCCTGGAGGCCGCCAGACGGGCGAGTGAGCTGGACCCGGCCTCGGCCGAGGGTTTGCTGGTTGCCGGAGAGGTCGCTCTGGCAATGGATCAAATCGACTCTGCGCTGGAATTTGGGCAGGACGCGGTTCGGCGCGAGCCAGATAGTCCGGAGGCCTTTCTCTTCCTCAGCAACGTGTGGACCGTTAAAGGCCGGCCGAGCGAGGCCCTGGCAGTTCTGGAACAATCCTCTCCAGTGGTAAAGGGCAGCTATCCGGTAGCTTTTGAACGGGCTCGCCTGATCCACAAGGTTCACGGGCCAAAGAGAGCGGTTGAAGTGCTGGAAAAGCTGGCCAGAGATAATCCTGAGGAGCCTGGCCTGCTGGGGTACCTGGCAAATATCCAGGCCGAAAGCGGCGAGGTGAAACTGGCCGAGCGGTACGGATTCAAAGCGCTCAGGTTGAATCCCGACCAGCCGGACCTGGCGCTGATGTTGGGGAAGTTGCAACGGAAGTCAGGACAGCTCGATCAGGCGGTATATCTGCTAGGTGAGACGATTCGCCTGGCACCAGATCACCTGGAGGCGTATCTTGAACTGGCGTCGGTTTACCAGGAAAGGCGCGAGTATGCCCAGGCGCTGGAAATTTACCGCCAGGCCATGCGCATTGCGCCAAATGACTACCAGGCATTTTATCAAAGTGGTTTGATTCTGCGTGACAGCAAAGATTATGCCGGTGCAGAGGCAATGCTGCGCCGGGCCGCCAACATAGCTCCCGACAATTTGAGCATCCGCCGTCAATTGGTTGCGGTTATTGCTCTAAATCTGGTTCACAGCAAACAGGAGGTATCAGTTTAGAAATGAAGGATTACCAGAATACTGAGCAATTCCGGCGCGAGAACACTCTTTCGCGCGAAGGGGTAATACGGCTGCTGCGCGCCGCGATAGAAAGCAACGAAAATCGTTTTCTGCGGCAGGTAGCGTTAGCCTGGCTGACTGCTTTCCCCGGTGATATGGAGGTCGCGCTGTTGCAGGCCCAGGCTTTGATCGCTGAAGGCCGGTCCGAACAGGCTATTCCGATCCTGGAGCGGCTGCACGGCAAAGACCCGCTTGATCTGGGTTTTACCCTGGCCCTGGCCCGAGCCTGCTATGGAATCGATGAGGCCCGCCATAAGCGAGCGCAGACGGTGAACTTTGTTTTGGGTGATTCAACCACGCCTCGCGTAAGCCTGGAGGACTGGGGAATACCTTTACGGGCTGCCTGGCAGGCGCTGGCCGTCCGCCATTACGCGGAAGCCAGGCGGCTGGTGGAAGAAACTTTTCATCTAGAACCAGATCCCTTCCTGGCGGCAGTTATGCATGTTTTGTCGATCCGCTCTGGACAGGAACCAAATAACATCCTCCGGTTAGCGCAGGCTTACCACGAAAAGTGGCCCGATTGTCTTCCGATCGCGCTGGTTTTGGCTGAAGCGCAACTGGCCCTGGGTAACGAACCCGAAGCCGTACGCCTGCTCCATTTGAGTGTGTCACATGATACAACAGGACGGGTAGCTCGCCGCCTGTGGGGCGAAAACCACCCATACCGCGCGCTATGGCCGGGGGAAGGTGGAATTCACCCAATGGTCATTCACTTTGATCTGCCTGTGCCGGCTGGTGTGGCTGCCTGCCTGGGCTGGAACAGACTGGGGCCCGGCGAACAGTTTGCGGTTGATCTGCTTGCTTCTCAAGCGAGGCCTGCCGGAACTGACCCTGCTCCACTCTCTGAAGCACAGGCTGCGAAGGCGGGTGATACTCTCCTGGAGATCCCAGAAGGTGTTGAGGTAACCCCGTGCACACCGGATAGCGGTGCAGAAAAGGGGATTTTCGCGCAGGAAAATCCTGTTTCACCAGACGCAATTTCCCAGGAGCAGCCCGGCCAACCTGGGCAAAATGCACAGCCGCTGGCAAACCGCACAGAAGAGACGGTGCAGTCGGAACACCACCGGTCACCAGGGAAAGATACCCGGTCCAGCCTTTCAAGCAAGGTGGAGAGAGAATTTGGCCGGCTGGCGAAAAGCCTGAAGCACCCGGAACTGGCTCGTGCCGATGGCCGCTTCCCGGTTTATATTATCCTGTCATCCCGGGAAGGCCTGGCGGGTCAGTATGGTCCTCAGACGGCTGGAGTCGTCGACGAAGAACTTCGCCGCCTGTCCGGGCAGGTAAACAAGCGCCGGGGTTGGGAAGCGTTGGTTTATTACCCGGATGATGCTGAGTGCACTGCCCGGTTTGGATTAACGCCAGTGAATCCACGTTCGGCCTGGAATATCAAACATGCGCTCGTGGACCTGGATGAGGCCCTGTCCAAACGGGGTGAAATGATCGGGGCGCTGCTGATTGTTGGGGGAGATAGCGTCATCCCATTTCACCGTTTGCCCAACCCAACCGATGACCTCGACGGGGAGGTGCTGTCCGACAGCCCATATGCTACCAGGGATGTGAATTATTTCATTCCTGAGTGGCCGGTGGGACGCCTTCCGGGAGAGACAGGGCCGGATGCCGGCCTGTTGTTGGATGAAATCCGCGCAACACTTCAATATCACAGCCAGTATGTCAAAAACAAGCGGGTTTTTGGGATGGCCTGGTGGTTGTGGATGCGCGAGAGACTTGAGCGGCTGATTCCGACGAGCCCCAAGCCGAGTTTTGGGTATACCGCGGCCGTCTGGCGGCGTTCGTCCCTGGCGGTCTTCCGGCCGATTGGTGCGCCACACACAGTCCTGGCTTCACCACCAACCGCTTCGGGGAGCATAAAACCGAAGCAGATCCTTGGGGCCAGCCTGGGTTATTATAATTTGCATGGCCTGGATGACAGTCCGGCCTGGTATGGGCAGCGCGATCCATGCGAACCAGGGATTTATCCTGACTACCCGGTTGCGATGTCGCCCGCTGATCTTCATAAGAATGGCCGCGCACCGCGCTTTGTCTTCAGCGAAGCCTGTTATGGTGGGCTAATCCATGGCAAAAAAGAAGGAGATTCCCTGGCACTCAAGTTCCTGGCGCTGGGAACGCTGGGCGTGGTGGCTTCAACTTGCATGGCGTACGGTTCGTTAAACACGCCGTTGATCGCTGCAGACCTGCTGGGAAATATGTTCTGGCAGCATCTGAAAGCCGGCCGGCCGGCTGGCGAAGCGCTTCTGCGGGCCAAAGTAGATATGGTGCGGGAGATGAACCGCCGGCAGGGCTACCTGGATGGGGAAGACCAAAAGACATTGATCTCGTTTGTGTTATATGGCGATCCTTTGGCAGCGTATGATCAATTCCCAGGGCGCGTGAAAAGCATCTACCGCTTTAAGGATCATCCCGTGGTCCCCACGATTTCCGACGTGGTGGTCGAAGAACCCGAGGTTGCTCGTTTGCCTGTTGAAACCCTAAACCAGGTTAAAGCTGTGGTGGCCGAATATCTGCCCGGGGCGGATCTGGCAGGCATGCGCTTCTGCCGGCTGCGTGCCAATGGCGCGGGTCCGGAGACCGGGCAGGCCAAGACCGGTCGAGGTGAAAACGGCCGGGTGGTGGTGACGGTCAGCAAACAGGTAAAGTTTGCCCAGCACATGCACCGGCATTATCTGCGGGTGACGTTGGATGAAAATGGCCGGGCGGTGAAGATGGCACTGTCGCGTTAGGCTGGTGTCTATTCGGCATAGCCGCACACCAACCATTCACCGCCCTGGTTGATGACTTTGAACTGCTTGCCGGCCAGCTCAAAAGACGCATCTTCGTTGTTATAAGTGGCGATAATGGCCCCGCTGCATTCGATCACGACCGAATCAGCCGGGGCCGTTGCGCCGGTTTCGACAGTTTTACAGTCGACTCCTTCCAGGCGTGCTTTAACGCCGTAGAAGGCAGCCACGTCGGCACGCGCGCTGCTCTCCCAATCAGCGCAAGAAAGGGTCGCAATCCGGTCTTCGTCACCGTTTACGATGGCCTGAAAGTATTTCTCTACCACTTCACCTGCATTGTTGTTTGCCGGACTACCACAGGCGGATAATATGCCGGCCAAAATGAAAATGATAGCGACCTGGATGGCGAGGGCTGCTTTGTCTCTCATGGGCGACCTTTCTCTTGGGATGCACTCAGCGTTTCGGTTTATAATCTAGCTTTGAATTATACTGCAAGGTAATTCGCCGAAAGTCCATTGACCCTCTACTGGTAAAGATGAAAAATATGCGCCGTATCATTTTAGTCGCCCGCAGTTCGCTCGTAGCCAGTTGTATTTGGCTTGGACTGACCGCGTGTGCTGTTAGCAGCCCTCCTTCTCCAACAGCCATCACGGCCAGCCTGACCAGTCTCGCTGAAGTCACCCTCTATCCATCCAATACTGTTTCCCCACCTGTCCAGACCCAAACCCCCACGCTAACGCCTGGAGTAACCACCAACGCGACTGAACTTGAAACTGCCACAGACGTCCCCAGCCCAACGGTGACAATAACGCCAACCAGGGGCCCGACCCAAACCCTGGCCCCGGACGCCTGGCAGAAAGCGCCGGTAATCCCAACGTCGGTCAGCCGGCGGGTAAAGCTGATTTACCAGATGGGCCTGCTCAAGGGAAACAATCCCCGGGCCTTCTCAAAGGTCGGTGACTGCAATACAACCATGCCTTACTTCCTGGGCGATTTTGACACGCCAGAAAAATACGACCTGGGCAGTTACGTCGACCTGCAGGAGACAATCGATTTCTTCGCTGGATCGTACAGCCGTACCAGCCTGGCGGCCAAGGATGGATTGACGGCGCATGCATCCCTGTCGGTGCTATGGAATACCTGGAAGGACTGTGAAACCTACGAAACGCCACTAACCTGCGAATATCGCATTCACCGTCCGATGTATGCCATCATCTCTTTTGGAACCAACGACGCCAACGGGACGGTCGATTTTGAGATCGCGCTGCGCAAAGTGATCGAAATGACCATCGGTAACAGTATTATCCCGATCCTATCGACCAAGGCTGATAACGCAGAAGGGGATAACTCGATCAACCAGACCATCGTCCGGCTGGCCTATGAGTATGAGCTGCCGTTGTGGAATTACTGGCTGGCGGTTCAGAATCTGCCTGATAAAGGCCTGCGTTCTCCCGAACACCTGTCGGCCGGCCCGAATGGTTTTTCGACCCTTACAGGTGAAAACCTCAGCTTTGGCTGGCCGGTGCGAAACCTGACGGCGCTTCAGGTTCTGGATGCGGTGCGGAAGGCGGTCGAAGCAGAACCGTAATTGATTCTGGCGATTGACTATCGTATAATTACCCGCTGTTGGACTGCGGTTTTGGGGTTCTGTATCCTTTTGTGCGTGTTCATCATGCCTGCATGAAAGGCGATCAAAAACCAATCAACTTTTATCTGGAGCGAGCATGAAGAAAATTTTGACCGGCGCGGAAATCCGGCAGAACTTTATTGACTTTTTTGTCAACAAAGGGCATACCTTTGTACCTTCCTCTTCCCTTGTGCCTGGCGGGGATGCAACCCTGCTGTTCACAAATGCGGGGATGGTCCAGTTCAAGGATGTTTTCCTTGGTACCGACCAGCGCCCATATACCAGGGTGGCAAATTCGCAAAAATGCATGCGCGTGGCCGGAAAGCACAACGATCTGGAAGATGTTGGCCGGGACGATACGCACCACACGTTCTTTGAGATGCTCGGTAACTGGTCGTTCGGCGATTACTACAAGAAAGAAGCGATTGCTTGGGCCTGGGAACTGCTGACAGAAGTATGGGGACTGGAAAAAAGCCAGTTGTACGCGACCTATTTTCAGGATGAGTATGGCCAGGTGCCGACGGATGAAGAGGCTGCCGCAGCCTGGAAGGCCCAGCCGGGGATTGATCCGGCCCATGTGCTGCCGTTTGGCCGCAAGGACAATTTCTGGGAGATGGCCGATACCGGCCCGTGCGGGCCCTGTTCGGAAATTCATATCGACCGCGGGATTGACGCATGCGACAGGCAGAATGAGGCGGGCCATGTTTGCCGGGTGAATGGCGATTGCAAGCGGTTCCTGGAAATATGGAACCTGGTCTTTATCCAGTATAACCGCACCAGCCCAACACAGCTTGATCCTCTGCCGGCTACTCATGTCGATACAGGGATGGGCTTCGAGCGCATCGTATCGCTGCTGCAAGGAGTTAATTCCAACTACCGCACCGATCTACTCTGGCCGCTGATCGAAGAGACACGGGCGATGACAGGCCAGACCATCGAACAGGTTGACGCCAACTTCACGCCCTACCGGGTCATTGCGGACCACGGCCGGGCGGCAGCTTTCTTGATCGCCGACGGTGTTGTCCCGGGCAACACTGGCCGGAATTATGTCTGCCGGATGATCATCCGCCGGGCGGCTCGTTTTGGCTCCAAAATTGGGTTGATTGAGCCATTCCTGGCGCGGGTTGCGGATGTGGTGATCAAGAACTATGGCGGATTTTTCCCGGAACTGGTCAAAAACCGCAAGACCATCTTGATGAATATCACCCGTGAAGAAGAGCGTTTCCAGCGCACAGTCGAGGGCGGGCTGAGCCAACTCAACGAGATGCTGGCGGAACTGCGCAAACGCGGCGAGGACACTCTGGATGGACAGCGGGCTTTTGACCTGTATGCCACGCACGGGCTGCCGCTGGAACTGACCCGCGATGTGGCCCAGGAGCAAGGTCTGAAGGTTGACGATGCGGGATTTGTGAAAGCCATGGACGAGCACCGGATCGCTTCAGGGGCCGGTAAGGCTTTTGGCCCCCTGGGCGGCGAAGATGTCGATGTCTACCGGGCGGTTCTGGAGGACTTGCAGGAACGTGGAGAGCTGAGTTCTCAAGGGGTTGAGTATGATCCCTATGCGTCTTTTGAGACTGAGGGCAAGCTGCTGGCGCTCCTGCGCGGCGGTGCGGTGGTTGAGGAAGCCCGGGAAGGCGATCGGGTGGAAATCATTCTCCCGCGGACCGGTTTTTATGTAGAATCCGGCGGCCAGGTGGCGGACACCGGGCTGATTGTTTCGGCTGGCGAGCCACGCTGGGAAGTGCGCATCGACGATACTCGCCGCCCGGCAGCGGGGGTCATCACTCATATCGGGCAGGTGATCAAAGGCAACCCGCGGGTGGGCGATGTGGCGATCGCTTCGATCGACCTCCAACGCCGGCGAGATATCATGCGCAATCACACTGCGACCCACCTGCTGCACGCCGAACTGCAGGCGGAGTTGGGAGAACATGCCCGCCAGGCCGGCTCGCTGGTGGCGCCCGACCGGCTGCGTTTTGATTTTACCCATCCCGAAGCCATGACCCAGGAGCAGCTCGAAAGGGTCGAGGCAGCCGTCAACCGCAACATCCTGGAGAATTACCGCCTGGAGATTGCATTCAAGGACCGCGAAGAGGCTATGGCGGGCGGCGCGATGGCATTGTTTGGTGAGAAATACGGTGAAGTCGTGCGGACAATCACAATTGGCGAGGCAGATCCAATCTCCTACGAATTGTGCGGCGGGACGCATGTCAACGAAACCGGCGATATTGGTCTGTTCCTGATTACCAGCGAGAGCAGCGCGGCCGCCGGGGTACGGCGGATCGAAGCGGTGACCGGGCGCGGCGCATATGAACTGGTGCAGAAACGCTTCCGCGCTCTCAAGCAGGCTTCTCACCTGCTGACCAGCGCGCCTGATGAGGTTCCAAACAAGATCAGCCAGCTTCAGGATGAACTGGAAGCCGCCCGCAAGCGAATGGCGGCTCAGCGCCAGGAACTGGCAGCCAGCGAGTTCACCCGCCTGTTGGATAATGTGCCGTTGGTGGCGGGTGTGCCGGTCCTGACCGCTCTGCTGCCGAACGCCGATGCAGAGGCGCTGCGGGCGATGACCGACCGTTTCCGCCAGCGCTACCCGAGTGGGGTAGTGGTGGTCGCCAGCGCCCCCGATGGGCGCCCGGTAATCATTGCCGCGGTGACGGATGACCTTGTCAAGCGCGGACTTAACGCCGGCGAGTTGGTGAAAACCGTTGCCCAGGTGGTAGGCGGCGGCGGCGGCGGGCGGCCAAACCTGGCCCAGGCTGGCGGTAAAGATGCGGCAAAACTGCCCGAAGCCCTGGCATCTGTCGCGCCTTATGTTGCGGGAAAGCTGGCGAAGCAATAGAATATTGCCGGTTTATTCCTCACCACTTTTCAAGAATTCTATCAGCAGGCGCACACCGAACCCGGTGGCGCCTTTCGGGGCATAGGGCAGATCCTTGGGTGTGCTGGCCATCGCGGCGATGTCGAGGTGCGCCCATGGCACGCCTTTTTCAATAAATTCCTGAATGAAGGCGCCGCCCAGGATGCAGTGGCCTTCACGGCCGCCGGAATTTTTCAGGTCCGCATCATCACCTTTAATGGCGTTGCTAAAATCCTCGTCTAGAGGAAGGCGCCAAAGGCGCTCGTACGTTTTTTCACCGGCTGCAAAGAGCTGGCCGGCCAGTTCGTCATCGTTGGAGAGCAGGCCCGCCCGCACCCGGCCCAGCGCAACCATAACGCCGCCGGTCAGGGTGGCCAGGTCGATTATTGCCCGCGGTTTATACTCCTGTTGGGCGATAGTCAGCGCATCGGCCAGCACCAGGCGGCCTTCGGCATCAGTGCTGATGATTTCAACGGTTTTTCCGTTGAGCGTTGTGATGATATCATCCGGGCGGTAGGCCTTTTCAGAGATCATATTTTCTGCCGCGCTAATGATCCCGACCAGTGGGGTCTTCAACTTCAGCTCAGCAGCTGCCTGCAGAACGGCCAGTACATCAACCCCGCCGCTTTTATCGTACTTCATCCCGACGATCCCTTCGGTGTTTTTAATCGAGTAACCGCCGGTATCAAACGTAATTGCTTTGCCAACCAGAACAACCGGCTGGCTGTCGGTTGCGCCGCCATTGCCAGGGTATTCCAGGATAATGATCCGGGGCGGTGTCTGGCTGCCCTTGCCAACGGCCAGAATGGCCCCTGCGCCCATCTGGTTCAGCTCGACCTCGTCGATAACCCGCAGCTTGAGCTGATATTTTCGGGCTACCTCGCCTGAGCGCTCGGCCAGGGTCAGCGGGTTAATAACATTTGCCGGTTCATGGCTGAGGTCGCGCGCCAGGAGAACTGCATTCGTGACCGCTTCCACTTGCCCGGCCAGGACCTGGTAGCTTTCCAGGCTGTCTTTGCCGCGCAACCTGGCAGTGATAGTAGGGCTGGCCTCATCACGCTGCTTATACCGATCGAACCGGTACGCGCCCAGCTTCATTCCTTCACACAGGGCATTGGCGGCGTCCATGAAGGAAAAGTTGGGCTGGTCTGCCAGGGCGAGCTTCAGTGTATCCAGGTCAATATCGATCAATTCCGCGCCGTACCCAACCAACCATTTGCCCAGCGCTCCTCCGGCCCGGCGCGCCATCTCGGCAGAATACGATTCGGCTTTGCCAAGCGAAACAACCACAGTATGCCCGCCGGGCGCCCTTTGCAGAACCAGCAGGTCACCCGGCTGAGTGCCTGGCTGCCCAACGACCGGCTTTTGCGGAGCAAAGCGAAATTCGGCTGACAGTTCCGCCGGGGCAGTTTCTTCTCCTGCAGCCACGAGCCGGATTGGATAGGTGGGGCGATTTTCAGTGCTCAATGTTTATCTCCTTGATTTCATGGTGTTTTTTCAGGCTGAGCAGCGATGGGGGGATCATTAACAGGTTCTACGCCGTCAATTTCCCACAAGATGATTTCAGGCGGGCAAAGGAAGCGCACGCGTGGAGCGGCTTTCCCCTCCAGGCCAATCCCGCGGGTTACATAGAGGGTCATGTTCCCTACCTGGGTACGACCTGCTTCAAAGCGCTTTCCGTAAAGTGAAGCCGCAAACAAAGCGCCAAACCATGGCAGGCGGACCTGACCGCCGTGGGTGTGGCCTGACACTTGCAGGTCGATCTTACCGGTGTTGGCTGCATTTGGCGCAAGGTCAGGGGTGTGATAAACCAGGATGGTGAAATTTCCGTTTGACCTGGCAGTGAGTGTCTCCAGGCGCGGACCATCGTTGAAGGGACGGTGTGTGCAGGTGAGCCCGATCAGGTCCACGGTCTGGCCATTGATGTTCAGCGTTACCAGGTCTTCCTGGAGCCAGTTGTGATGGAGCCCATCCACCAGGCGAGGGAAGACCGCTTCCAGATCGACAGCCGGGCTGCCGGAAACCACGTACACACCCCCAGGGGCCTCCCATTGGCCCCAGATTTCCCGGGCGTTTTGCCAGGCCACTGGATCTTCAATATAGGAAAGATTGATCACATCCCCCGAAAAAAGGATCAGGTCCGGGTGTAGATCTTTGATTATCTGGTTGAGCCGGTGCTCCCGGGCAGTTATTCGCTCAATGTGCAAGTCTCCGAGATGGAGGATGCGCACCGGCCTGCCCGGCTTTAGCTTGGAGGAACGCAGGGACTGGTAGGTGATCGATATGTGGTGGGGCTCAACCCAAAAGCTGTAGATGACCAGCAGCGTTCCGATGAATTGCAGTACGGGGGCAATTGGAAACGGTAAAAATGCAAACGGCACACGCAGGACCGCAAGAATAAGGGTTGGCGGTTTTGGAGGGCCATATGAACGACCCGCTTTTGGCAGCAGCCACAGCAAAAGCCAGTCCGCTATGAAAAACGACCATAAAATGACCGTCCAGGTCCAGTTTCCGAAGGTAGGGATAAGCGCAAGCAGAAGCAGCAGGCCGGCGAAGAGCCAGGCCGGTATCTTTTCGAGATCTTCCACCCTGCGAAGAAGTACGTCAAAATTGTTATCGAGCGTGCCTGGAAAATTACGGCGTTGCGAAAAGTCGGGGATAGGCTCCAAAGGTGGCATCCATTTCTATGAAAGGCAGTGCTGCCTGTGACTGGTAAAAATTCCCTTGCCAATCACCGGCAACGTCAATCAATTTCATCTATGCTTTTTGTTCTTCCAACGCAAGCACCAGTTCGCGACAATAATTCGGGATATCCGCTACTACTCGACCCCACACGATACATCCACTGCGGAAAGCGCTCTCATCGCGCCAGGTCGCCCCGGCATTCACGAGATCATCTTTTATGCCTTCACTGCCGGTAGCGTCATGTCCCTTCACAATACCGGCGCTGATCCCGACCAGGCCAGCATGACAAATCATCCCAATGGTTTTTTGCTGATCGTAAAGGGTCTTTACCAGCCGCTTCACAGGATCATAGCGGCGGAGCTTGTCAGGTGCCCACCCGCCAGGAACGCAAACCGCATCAAACCATTGTGAATCCATCTGTGAGAAATTGATATCCGAGGCAGCATCCAGGCCGCCCTTTCCCCGGTATACCCGACCTGCTTCCTGGCCGGCAATCGTTACCTGGGCTCCCTCTTCTCGCAAGCGCATCACCGGAACCCAAAATTCCAGGTCCTCGAAGCCCGA
>FWPV01014545.1_pt1 | contig 11522 bp, 10 predicted proteins | sample 2228371 | NCBI WGS metagenome assembly FWPV01 (sample SAMEA103939776, study PRJEB20133) | metagenome | reverse complement strand
GGGGAGGGTTTGGGAGGGCGTAGCCCTCCCAAAGATACCCCATTTTCATCGTGGCGTTGTGCGCCCCGCGCATGACCGTCTAACGTGAACATAGCCCGCCTGCGGGAGGGTTTGGGAGGGCGCAGCCCTCCCAGGAACAACTATTTTCATTCCGGTGTCGTGCGGCGTCGCCCGTGGACGGCTGAGGTGAAAATAGGGGAAACCCGGTTTGCCCACGCCCCTGCCTGAAGGTGTGTCAGGCGCCCCCTACCGCGATTGGGGTATGGGGAAACCCGGTTTTCCCCACCCCCTGCCTATTGCCGGTTGCGAAGCTCGCCTGCGCGGGCTATAGCGGAGCAGGGCGTGTTTACGCCACTGTCACCTGACAGCCGCAGCTCAGGTCGATCGTGACGGGTGCGGTGAGGGTGCGCCGCGTGTTGCCTGGCGTGTCGTGGTAAACCGCCCCGGTGCGCGGGTCGAAGATCAGCACGTCCTGGACGCCGTAGGCCAGGTAGAATGGCGCGCCGTCGGCGCCGAGGTCCTTCTCCTCGTAGCCAGGGCTGAGCACTTCCACGACGGCGGCCGGGATCACCTCCAGGGCCTCGTCGGTGTCAGGCGGCTCCTCACAGAAGATCGCCAGATCAGGGCGCTTGATCGAGCGGTCAGGGTCGCCGAAACGAATCAGCGTGTCGGCAAGGGCGAAGCAAGCGCAGCCCGCGGAATGGCCCGGGATAGGGCGCAGCGAGCGCTCGATGCGCTGGAGGGCTTTCTGATGGCGGCTTGCCGGCGAGGTCTCCCACTTCGCGCGACCGCGCACATATTCGAGTCGCACCGGCGCCTTGACGGCGTCGGTGCGGGCGATCAGCTCGGCAATGTCGATCGTGACGCTCATGGTCGTCTCTCTCGTGGTCGGGACGCTGCCCCTGCGCTTCAGTATAGCACCTCGCTCTGCCGTGATGACCGGCTCACATACAATCATATAATTTCGAGGGGTAGAGGGCAACCCGGCGTTCCCACACCCTCCTGCTGTCCCCCTCTCTGCTCCGTTACCCCGGCGCCAGCGCCAGCAGCACCGCCAGGCTCACCAGGCTGAGCGCCGACGAAGCCACTACTACGGCAACCACAAGGCTCGGACGAGCCTGGAACTCGATGGCGGTGATCGTCGTATGCACGGCGGCGGGCATGCCGGAGAGCGTGATACCAACCGCCAGCTCCACGCCCTGAAGGCCCAGCATCAGCCCGAGGCTACAGGCTACCAGTGGCGAAACCACCAGTCGCAGCGCGCAGGCCAGGGCCACCAGCCAGGGATCCTCGCGTGTGACCCCGCCCGCGAGTTGCGTGCCGAGCACGATCAGCATCATCGGTAGCGTGGCCTCACCGAGCAGCGTCATGCCACGGAACAGGCCGAGGACCGCTCCGCTGCTTGCCGCGGGGTCGAAGCCCGCCGCGCGCGCCAGGAGGGCCGCCGCGGTGGCGTAGACCTGGGGCATACGCAGCACGCGCTGCGTGACCTCCAGGGGCAGGGTGGCGCTGGATCGGGCATTCCCCGCTGCTCCCACCGCAACACCCACTGTCTGTCCCATAATCGCCTGGACAATAAAATAGAACAGCGCCAGGCTCAACCCCTCCTGGCCGAAGGCGAAGCGCGCCACCGGCAACCCGTAGTTGCCCGAGTTCATAAACGCGCTCACCAGCACCAGGGCGCTCAGGCTGCCGCCGCGCAACCCCAGCAGCCTCCCCGTCGCCCAACCGATCAGCCCCATGGCCAGCAGCACCCCCAGCGCCAGGGCCAGCATGCGCAGCGCCCCCGCGCCCGACAGATCAGTAGTCACCAGCGAGGTGAAGATCAGCGCCGGGCTCAAACCGTAGATCACGACCCGGTTCAACGTAACCTGGTCGAGCGCCATGCGTTGTCGCAGCGCCACGCCTGCCCCGGCGACCAGGGCAACCGGCAGCAACACTTCGAGGAGGATACGGATCACAAACGCCTCCGATTGGACCACAGAGCGGCATGTTGCGCAGACGCGATCCTCGCGGGCGTGCTCCGGTTCCCCGCGCAGGGGCGAGAGGGAGACGCCGCAGAGACCAGGTCAGCTTCACCCTTGATACGGGGCCCGGCGGAGCGGTAGAAGTGCGGATTGGCGGAGGTGATCCAACGCGATGCCATCAGGCGAAATTGATGCAGCAACGTACTCTCGCCCGGCTCGATTGCGCTTTATAGCACCGGTAAAGCGCTGACCGTTATGCTTTGCCAACTTGTCATACCAATTTCATTTGAATACTCCGCAAGCGGTGTTCGGTCAAAGCGCATCAGAACGCCCTGCACGATAACCTGCAATCCAAAATCTAAAATGGTATCAGCAGTACCCGTTCAGATTTGGGGTAAGGTGGACCCCGGGTGCGCGGGCGTCCCGGCTACTAGCAGCAGATACATCGCCCCTCCGGCGTGACCCCGGGTGCGCGGGCGTCCCGCCTGCAATGGCCTGGATGCGGGCAGGATGCCCGCGCACCCGGGAGAAATGTAAACACCTGCTGTCAGCAGTACCTGTTCAGACTTCTCCTGGGATCGCGGACACAGACGTAGCGACGTTGCAATGCAACGTCGCTACAGGTGTCTGGACGAAATTCCTTTCCCCAACTCTGAACAGGCGCCTGTCAGTAGAACACTTGTCCTGTTGGTAAACCTGTGGTATATTTGTTCCAAACTATGTTATGCGGAGGACATATGCTCGCGATCAATACCATCCATCTAGGAGATGCCCGAGAGCTTTTGACGCAGATCGACCGCGAGACGATTGCCTGCAGCATCTGGTCGCCACCATATCATGTTGGGAAGCGGTATGAACAGGACATGGATTTTGAGAGTTGGCAAGCGCTGCTGAGAGATGTTATTGCTCTTCATACGCCTATTCTCAAACCCGGCGGATTTCTTGCGATTAACATTGCCGATATATTGTGTTTCCCGGATCCTCACATGCCCCGAATTCAGGCGGCTAATCCTCGACGCCACCGTTCAGCAGTCACCCGTGAGGATGTTCTGGCGGCCAGGGCTGAATATCCTCACTATAATAGGTATCAGCTTGCGGAATTGTTAGGATGCAGTGAGCAAACCATTGATCGAAGGCTTAATGGCAATAATATCCGAGGAGGGAAATATGCCACGCAGACTCGTGTCAAATTGGTGGGCGGGATTATTGAACAAGCGGCATTAGATGCAGGCCTGTATCTCTATGATCGTCGCATATGGGTAAAAGATGCCGCCTGGGAAAACTCAAAATGGCATACGCTTTCCTATCGCTCTGTTGACGAGTTTGAATACATTTACCTGTTCTGGAAACCCGGTATTACGGTCGTAGATCGAGCTCGTCTTACTCCGGATGAGTGGGTGAATTGGGGTTCACGTGGCGTATGGTCTTTTCCCTCCGTCCGGGCGAATGATGATCACGAGGCAAAATTTCCCCTGGAATTGCCACGGCGTCTGATCAGGCTCCTGACCGATCCGGGAGATATCGTGCTCGACTGTTTCATAGGTAGTGGCACCACCGCTGTGGCAGCGTTAATAACAGGGCGAAACTACATTGGAATTGAGAAAGAGCCTGAGTATGTCAAACTTGCTCGGAACATGTGTGCGAAGGCCGCAGCTACATTAATCACACAGGCGAATCAGGAACTGGAGTCTGGCAAGGACAGTGTACAACTAAAGCTGGCATTGGAACAAGGAGTGAACTACGAAATCAATCCTGCCACGTAAAAGTTGGCACTCCTTGTGAGTCAAGGGTAATACGTTGCACCCGCCAGGATTTCTTGCGAGCTAGTTTTGTAAATGAGAGACGAGCGCGTTGCTTCTCACCCCGCGTCGGACTATCAGGCCCGACATTCCAGATATGATCTGTAGATGATATTACGTAATCGCTCTCCAGTTTGCCATTCGGTAGCGCGGCTATCAAGATTGACTTCAAAATGCGACCCGCAGAGGTTTCGTCGTAATGATAGTGTACAAAAAGCGTTGTCGTAAGATACGAAATTCCGCTCGACAGATTAATGATAGGCTTCAATCCCCCGGCGGTATCTACAGTCGTGCCATCTCCACGCTGAAAAAGAACGCGCAACGAGGTTTGCGAGATTTGAATGCGTCCGCTGGAAGCGCTCTTTTCTGCTTTGGAGTCAACAAATAACGCTTGACGGATCATATATTCCGGTAAAAATACATATCTCGCTTGACGATAATCAACCGTTCCATAGAGACGTTGTCGAATTGGAAAGCCGCTCAGTTCTCTTAGAGCTTCTTGCGTAATATCTTCAGCTACACTATCTGCATCGTCAGGAGAATTGCGAAACTCGTCCCAGGCGTTTGTTGCAAAGTTGAGCAACGCTTGAGTTGTCGATCTCATTGACAACTTTTCGATGGCCTCGATTTCGGAATTGCTGAGACTGTCCGGTTGTCTTTCCATTAGAGTTTCTCCCTCAACCAATCCCCGCCGATCATACCACTTCTGTCAACTCCATACCTGTATTGAACGCTGGAACACCGACCAGGAACAGGCTGCGGCCATTCCAAACCCTTCCGCGAGCGGCTTGTTTCCTGGGAGGGCGTAGAGGCGGGGCGCCGCCGCGCCGCTGACGCGCAAACACCACGGGCGCCATACGTCTGAATACGTGCCTGTGTCGGATATCCGAAATCTCGTTGGAGTATTAGACAACCCGGCAGATGTGCCATGAACATCAAAAAAGCGACTGACCCACAGGGGGGCAGCCGCTGAAAAGGATGGACAGACCGGCAGTGTCGCACGCTGGGGAGTACTGGCTGCCGGTCTTGATCTATCTGCTATAAGCATACTCTGTGGAGTTACAACGCAGATCGTCAGCCTCCCCTGAAAGCGCTGACCGGGAAGCCCATGCCTTTCAGGTGCAGCGTTTCTGGCGGATGGCGCCTGATGCGCTGCCGATCCTCCCCCCAGCCCCCGCTCCAGCGAAACCGGAGCGGGGGAAGCAGGCTGCCCTCGCCCCCCTCTCCACCTGCGGTGGAGAGGGGGGCTGGGGGGGTGAGGACCTGCCCGCCCCTGAGCGCCAGCAAGCCTGCGGACGGAGCGCTGTCGTCTGGTCTTGATGAGGAGAAGGCAGGGGGTGAGGACCTGTGTTGTGTCCGTTTGGGGCAGCCCCCCTTCGATACCGTGTAAAACTGTCCGCCGATTCCATACCCCCTTGTCAGGGCCCCATTCGTTCGGCAGCATGGATCTCAGGAAGGAGGGCCATGCTGATGGGTCACCCAACGAGCCATGCTATCCGCGTTGCCATGGTGGAACGGCACCTGGCTGGCGAACCCTTGGAGCAGATTGCCACCGCGATGCAGTTGCGTTTCTACACCGTGCGCACCTACTGGCGCGCCTACCGTCAACATGGCTGGGCGGCCATTCAGCCGCCCCGGGCCGGTCCGCCGCCAAGTGGGCCACTCGGCCACGCGCACCCACGCATCAAGTATGTCCTGCTGCGCCTCAAACGCCAGCATCCTGGCTGGGGCGTGAACAAACTGCGCCTCGCACTGACCCGGCGTCCCAGCCTCCAGGGGCTGGAACTGCCCCAGCGCAGTGCGCTGGCCGCCTACCTGACCCGCTTCAGCGCACGCCTGCAGCGTCCCCGTCGGCGCCCCACCCAGCGCCCACCCATTCCCGCGCTGCGCCCACTCGTGCAGCCCCATCAGGGCTGGCAAATCGACTTCAAAGGCGATGAAGCCGTAGCTGGGGTCGGACGGGTTGCGCCGCTAATGGTCTGTGATACGGCCAGTGGTGCCCCCCTGGCGGGGATCATCCATACGGTGCAGGCGCGTGGCAACCAGCAGGGGCTGACCGCACGGGTGGTGCAGGCGGATCTGCGGCTGGTCTTCACGCAGTGGGGCCTGCCGGAGGTCATGCAGATGGATAATGATGCCCGCTTTATTGGCAGTTGCCGCCGGGAATGGCCTGGGCAGGTGCTGCTGTGGCTGATCGGCCTGGGCGTGCAGCCGCATATTAATCGGGTGTACCGTCCCACCGACAACGCCATTGTCGAGCGCAACCATCAAACCTGGACGGCGCACGTGGTCGTGGGACAGCAGTATGCGGATGTGGCCGCGCTGCAAGCGGCGACCGATCAGGCCTTTGCGGATCGCATCGACCTGCTGCCGACGCGCAACCCACGCTGTGGCGGGCAGCCGCCGAGCGTGGCCTTTCCGACGCTGCGGGAACCGCGTCGCCACTACGATCCCGCCCACGAAGCCGACCTGTTTGACCTGGCGCGTGTGGATGCCTACCTGGCCGGATGGCGCTGGGAGCGCACGGTGGACCGCAGTGGACAAATCTCGTTGGCCAACCGAAACTATCGGGTGGGAACGAGCTATCACGGCCAGATCGTGCGCGTGCAGTTTGAGCCGACGACCCGCGCGTGTGTGGGTCGTCTGATCGATGGAACGGAAGTGCTGCGCACGCACCTGGTGGAGTTTGAAGCAGACCATATTTGTGGCAGAATACCTACGACTCGTTGAGCGGGGGTCAGTTAACGGACACGCTACCTGTTATCGTAAGGGGGCTGCCCCCGCCGGTTACAACAACCTGCCCGCCCCTGAGCGCCAGCAAGCCTGCGGACCGAGCGGTGCGGATGGCGCCTGATGCGCTGCTGGTCCTCCCCCCAGCCCCCCGCTCCAGCGAAACCGGAGCGGGGGAAGCAGGCTGCCCTCGCCCCCCTCTCCACCGCAGGTGGAGAGGGGGGCTGGGGGGGTGAGGACCTGCCCGCTCCTGAGCGCCGGCAAGCCTGGGGACCCGTGGGATGTGCGGAACCCGGGGGTTGCGCCCCGGAAACGCTACACTTGAGAGGACTCACTGATATGCTGAATGGGACCATCTTACCAGCGGCTATGCTTCTCGCGGGTAAGAGCGCTGCGCTACAATGACCGGTGCAGGCACGAGTAATAGACGGAGCCGGTTCATCGCCTACAATGAAGCTACGTGAACACCGAATGAACGATGTGCCGGAGCTGGCCATGACCACGTATGCAGTGGCGTCCCATCCGCAGGATCTCGTCGCGGCGAAGCCCGCGCCCTACCTCTCGGTTGTCGTGCCGATCTACAACGAGGAGGAGAGCATCCCGGAACTCCACGCCCAACTGACCGCCGTCCTCGACCGTCTCGGTCATCCCTATGAGATCCTGGCGATTGACGACGGCTCGCGCGACCGGAGCTTCGCTCTATTGCGCGACCTGGCTGCCGCCGATGAGCGCCTGCGTGTCATTCGCTTCCGTCGCAACTTCGGGCAGACCGCCGCCTTCGCCGCCGGGTTCGAGCGCGCCCGCGGCGAGTGGGTGATCACCATTGACGCCGATCTGCAGAACGACCCGGGCGACATCCCCGCGCTGCTGGCGAAGGCCGAGAGCGGCTTCGATGTGGTCAGCGGCTGGCGCGCTCGCCGCCAGGACCCGTTTCTCAGCCGGCGGCTGCCCTCGCTCATCGCCAACCGGCTGATCTCCTGGGCCACCGGCGTGCATCTCCACGACTACGGTTGTTCATTGAAAGTCTACCGGGCCGAGGTGGTGAAGAACATCGATCTCTACGGCGAGTTGCACCGTTTCATTCCCGCGATCGCCTCGTGGCAGGGGGTGGCCGTCGCCGAAGCGCCGGTCAACCATGCCGCGCGCAAGTACGGACGCTCAAAGTACGGCATCGGGCGCACCACCCGCGTCCTGCTCGACCTGATCACCGTGCGCTTTCTGCTCTCCTACTCCACCCGGCCCATGCAGGTCTTCGGCGGCATTGGTCTGCTGAGCGCGACCATCGGCAGCGCGCTGCTGCTGTACCTGGGCTACGTGCGCCTGGTTCTGAGTCAGCCCATCGCCGACCGGCCCCTGGCGCTCCTGGCGATTCTGCTGGTCGTGATTGGTGTGCAGTTCCTGGGTATGGGCTTGCTCGGCGAGTTGATCACGCGGGTGTACTATGAGGGGCGCAATCGGACGATCTATGTGGTGCGCGAGGAGTTGAACAGCCGTGGCGCCTCAACGCTACGAATGGAGTGAACGATGGCTGCGCCAAAGCGCGTGCTCATGGTGGCCCCAACCCCCTACTTCCTCGACCGCGGCTGCCACGTCCAGATCTACGAGGTCGCGCGTTCGCAGCAGTTGAACGGCAACGATGTCGCGATCGTCACCTACCACCTTGGCAGGGACGTCGGCGCTATCCCGACATACCGCATTCCACCGATTCCGTGGTACCGGAAACAGTCAGCCGGGCCATCGTGGCACAAGTTGTACCTCGATGTGCTCCTGATGGCGCGCACGCTTCAGGTAGCCCGTCGCTATCGGCCACATATCATTCACGCCCATTTGCACGAGGGCGCCGCCATAGCCCTGCCCATTGCGCGCCTGCTCGGCGTGCCCCTGGCGCTCGATCTGCAGGGGAGCCTGGTCGGCGAACTGGTCAACCACGGCTTTGTGCAGCAGCAGGGTTCGCTATTCCGCGTGTTTCGAGCTATCGAGCGCCAGATCATTGCCCGGGTTGACGGGATTCTTATGTGGAGCTATGTCAGTGAAGCGTTGCAGCGCATGTTCGACTTCGACCCGGCAAAGGTCTTTCCCGTAGACTACGGCGTTGATCTGGAACGCTTCCGGCCCTATCCCAGAGACCAGCTCGCGGACCTGTACACCCGCCTCGACATCCCCCGTGAGCGGCTCGTGGTGGTGTATCTTGGCGTGTTAAGCGATTACCAGGGGGTTGATCTACTGCTCGAAGCCATCCCCGACATCGTGCGCGCCTGCCCCGATGCGCATTTTCTGCTCATGGGCTACCCCAACGAAGAGCAGTACCGATCCCGGGCCAGGGCGCTGGGGATTGCCGATCATGTCACCCTGCCGGGACGGATTGACTATGCCCGGGCGGCGCGCTACCTTTCTCTGGGCGATGTGGCGGTTTCGGCCAAGCTCACGCCGATGGAAGGCAACGGCAAACTGCTCAACTACATGGCCTGCGGATTGCCGACGGTCGCATTTGACCTGCCGGGCAACCTGACGACCCTCGCCGATGCGGGGGTCTACGCTCCAACCGGCGACGGCGCAGCCCTGGCGGCGCAGATCATTGCCCTGCTGCGCGACCCGGCGCGCCGCCGTGACCTGGGTCGCCGCGCCCGTCTGCGCGCCGAACAACGCTACTCCTGGCGCAGTATTGGCGTAACGATCAACCAGATGTACGATACATTGCTCGCCCGCCAGGCTGTGGGAGCGCAGTCGGACGCGGCGGCGCCACTCTCTGAAACAGTTCCAGTGAAAGACTGACGATGCGCAAACTGGCCGTTCGTGGTACGGTAACCGCCATCTTGCTTGGCTGGCTCTTCAGCCAGGTGGAGGCTGCCAGCATTGCGAGCGTCTTCGCGCAACCCAGACTACAGTGGCTGGCGCCGGCGATCGCAATGAACCTGATCGCGGTTGCGCTGCTGATCTGGCGATGGCGCGTCCTGCTCATCGGTGTGGGCATCAAACTGTCGTTTTTGCATCTGACGAGAGTTACACTGATCAGCACCTTTTTCAGTATGTTTTTGCCCTCCTCGATTGGCGGCGACATCATGAAAATGGTCATGCTGGTTCCCGATACCAGTCAGCGCGAAGCTGCCATTTCGTCGGTAGTGATCGACCGGGTGGTTGGAATGGCGGTGACGATTGCCACCGGCATCCTGGCGGTCATGTTTCTGCCTGTTGTTTGGGGCGATCGAGCGATGATGGGAACGCTGGCCGTTGCAACGTCGCTCTTCGCTCTGGGGGTTGTCGCTCTCTTCAGCCGAACTCTGTTTCGGTGGGTCGCCTGCCTGGCGCCAGGCTTCCTCTGGCGGCGCTTTGGCCCGAGCGTCCTCAAGGCGCACCAGAGCATCATCGAGCTGCGCCGGCGACCGGACGTTCTGCTCGCTGCCGGGATCGTCTCGATCGTGCGTCAGGCGGCGATCTGTTTGTCGGTTTTTTGCGCCGGGCGCGCCTTTGGGATCGCTGCCGGGCCGGTGATCTATTTTGCAGTTATCCCAATTGCGCTGGCAATTACAGCCTTGCCTTTTACGATTGGCGGCCTGGGTTTGCAGGACCAGGCTATGATCCTGCTCCTGGCGACCGTAGGCGTGACCTCGGCGGAAGCGCTCTCCCTCTCGATTTTCTTACACGTGATGCGCACACTGGTCGGCCTGACGGGTGGGCTGTGGTTCGCTATCGGGCGCCGGCGCCGGCTGGCAGTGGAACGTGATGCTGTTGCGGTTGGAGGAACGGCGCATGAGAACGATCACCTGCAACCTGTGCGGTAGTCTCGATCAGCGCCTGCTGTGCATCGGCTACGACCGCGACAACCCTCAGAACAGGCGCATCTACAGTTTGCAACAGTGTTCGGGTTGCGGCCTGGTGTATCTCAGCCCGCGTCCTGATACGCCCGAAGAACTGGCGGAGATCTACCCGCCAACCTACGAAAGCTATATGGGTGAGCGCCAGCGCTTCCTGGTGTGGATGCGCCGGATTGCCTGGCGCCCGGAGCTACGCGAAATAGTATCTCGCACTACTCCTGACAGCGCGATCCTCGAACTGGGTTCGGCAACCGGCGAGTTTCTGGCGGAACTCCGGCGGCGCGGGCGTTCCCGCCTCCTTGGTCTCGAACTAAGCCCGGAGGTGGCACAGATTGCCCGCGAACGCTACGGGCTTGACGTTCGCGCCGGGCAACTCGAGGACGTGAGCCTGCCTCCCAACAGTTTCGACCTGGTGCTGATGCGCCATGTGCTTGAGCATCTGCCCGATCCCCGCGAGACCCTGACCAGGATTGCCCGCCTGTTGCGGCCCGGGGGCTACTGCATTTTTACCATTCCCAATATCGATTCGCATACGGCGCGGATCTTTGGGCCGGACTGGTATGGTTACCAGTTTCCCCGTCACTTCTTTCTCTTTCCAGACCGCACCCTGCATACGCTGCTCGCCGTGGCCGGTTTGCGCGTTGAGCGCGTGGTGCATCAGCCAACCCCGAATGTGTGGATTGGCAGTACTCGTTTCTGGCTCGCCGCCCGTGGGCACACCGCCCTGGCGCGCTTTGTTCGATACCAGAACCCTCTGGCGGTAGCGGCATTCGCGCCCCTGGGGCTGGTCTCGGCGCTCATGCGCTCGAGCGGCGTCATCCGGGTGATCACGCGCCGCCCCGTCTGTGCCGGCGCTTCACAATAGATGTCCATGCGGCTGCGCCGCACAACGCCGGAATGAACATAGTATTGTTCCTGGGAGGGCGCAGTAGGGGCGCGGCGCCGCCGCGCCCCTACGCCCAAACCCTCCCGGCAGGGAGGGCTTGCCGCCCCCACGGGCAGGGGGATGGGGAAATCCGGTTTGCCCATATGTTATACCAACTTTAGATAGATAGTCACGTATTGGGCAGCCACGCAAACCCGGCCACACCCTGGACAACTGCGGGATGCGCGTGCAGATACTGACACCGCTCGACCACGCGCGCTTGCAATGCATCCAGGCTGGAGAAGCACTCATTGGCGACCGCTTCCCGCAGCAACGGAACGACCGGTTC
>FWPV01014539.1_pt1 | contig 11523 bp, 13 predicted proteins | sample 2228371 | NCBI WGS metagenome assembly FWPV01 (sample SAMEA103939776, study PRJEB20133) | metagenome | reverse complement strand
CGATCCAGTGGTTGAGGCCGGACACGGTCTCGGTGACGAAACGCAGCAATCCCTGTTTCATCAGCGCCTGCAGCAGCGCGTTGCGGAAATTCTCCACATCGTGCTGCAGCAGCAGATCGATGATCGCTGCGATTTCGGGCGGCGGCGATTTCTCAGGGGTGCGCGAGCTGATCAGCTGGGCGAGTTCCGCGGTGCTGCGATTGATGATCTTGCCGGGACGGTGCCCGTAGTCGATCAGCAGGCGCAGCAGGCGCAGCTTTTCGAGATCGGGCAGCGAATAAAGACGCTCATCATGCTGATCGCGCCGCGGCTTGGGAAAGCCGTAGCGACGCTCCCAGACACGCAATGTGTCCTTGGACAAACCGGTATCGCGCTCGACAGCGGCGATGTTGTAACAGGCCGCCTGGGGATCAGTGCTGCTGTCCAGTATCGTTGTCATATGTCTTGGACAATATAAGGATTAATCGAATGAATATGGGAATTTTCGGTTCATTTCTGTATCTTTGACCAAGACATTATTGGTCATTAGCAGGACAAAGTCAATCCAAACAGTGACAGGATACTGTGCCAATCGTAACGATCGGCATGTTTCCTGTTGATAGCGAGCTGTGTTTTGCACAAGACAGGAGCTGAACATGAATGCGCCGGAAAAATGGTTGTTACCCGATGTGCAGGCGATCGCCGACCGCCGCAACGTCTACATCAACCGCGTCGGGGTCAAGGCACTGGTTCATCCCCTGCGCATCGCTGCTGCCGGTGGCGATCCGGTATCGACGGTCGCCACGGTCGACATGACCGTGGGCCTGCCGCCTGAAGTCAAGGGTACCCACATGTCCCGCTTCGTCGAAGTGCTGCAGCAGTGCGAGGAGGCCATCGATACGGCTTCCTTTGCCCGCCTGCTCGAACGCATGCTGCAGCGGCTCGATGCGCAGAGCGGCATGATCGAAATGCGCTTTCCCTACTTCATCCGCAAGCGCGCGCCGGTCTCCGGCGTCGAAAGCCTGCTTGACTACCGCGTGATGTTCCGCGGTGAGCAGACGCCGGAGGGCGCACTGTTCACGACCCGGGTGTCGGCGCCGGCGACCAGCCTCTGCCCCTGCTCGAAGGAAATCTCGGAATACGGCGCCCACAACCAGCGCTCCGAGATCACCATCACCGCGCAATGCACCGAGCCGCTGGCGATCGAGGAACTGGCCGGGATCGCCGAGCAGGAGGCTTCCTGCGAAGTCTACGGACTGCTGAAGCGGCCGGACGAGAAGTACGTCACCGAAAGGGCTTACGACAATCCGAAGTTCGTCGAGGACCTGGTGCGCGACATCGCCTTGCGCCTTGACGCCGATACGCGGGTGCGCAGCTATGCCGTGGAAGCCGAGAACTTCGAATCGATCCACAACCACTCGGCCTATGCCCTGGTCGAGAGGGTGAAATAGCATGCATCCCGGCGCGCAGGGCAAGCGCATTGCCGTGATCGGCTCCGGCATCGCCGGCCTTTCCGCCGCCTGGTTGCTGTCGCGCCGCCATGCGGTCACGCTGTTCGAGGCCAATGACTACCTCGGCGGACACACTCACACCGTGGATGTTTCCCTGGACGGCATCACCGCGCCGGTGGACACCGGCTTCCTGGTGTTCAACGATCGCACCTATCCCAACCTGATCGCGCTGTTCGACCATCTCGGCGTGCAGTCCTGTGCCAGCGACATGTCGTTCTCGGTGCGCCTCGAGGACGCAGGCATCGAGTGGGCCGGTGCCAGCCTCGACACCGTGTTCGCGCAGCGCCGCAACCTGCTGCGCCCCGCGTTCTGGGGCATGCTGGCCGACATCCTGCGCTTCAACCGGGAGGCAACGGTGCTTGCCCGTTCGGATGGCGGCGCGGCGGGATCCCTGGGCGAGTTTCTCGATGCCGGGCGCTATGGACATGCTTTCCGCGACTGGTACCTGCTGCCAATGGCGGGCGCCATCTGGTCCTGTCCGACGGCGGCGATGCTGCGTTATCCGGCGCAGATCTTTTTCCGCTTCTGTGACAATCACGGCCTGCTCCAGGTCAGCGACCGGCCGCAGTGGCGGACCGTGGTTGGCGGCGCACGCAGCTATGTCGGGAAGCTTGCCGCGGATATCGCCGACTTGCGCCTCGCCACCCCGGTTGCCGCGGTGCATCGCCGGGAACAGGGTGTTGTTCTGCAGGCCGGCGGCGCCGAAGCCCGCTTCGATGCCGTGGTGCTGGCCTGCCACAGCGACCAGGCCCTGCGTCTGCTTGCGGACGCCGACAGCGAAGAGCGCGCGGTGCTGGGCGCGGTCGGCTGGCAGGACAATGAGGTGGTGTTGCATACCGATGAGAGTTTCCTGCCGCGTTCGCGCTCGGCATGGTCGGCCTGGAACTATCACGCCGGCGGCGAGGACGATGCCGGCCGGCCGGTCGGCGTCAGTTACCTGATCAACAGGCTGCAGCCGCTGCCGTTCCGGCGGCCGGTCATCGTCACCCTGAACCCTGCGCGCGCGCCGCGTGCGGAGTCGGTGATCGACCGCTATGTTTATGCCCATCCGGTATTCGACGCCGGCAGCGATGCGGCGCAGGCCCGTCTGCCCCGGTTGCAGGGACGCCGCAACACCTGGTACTGCGGTGCCTGGACCGGCTATGGTTTTCATGAGGACGGCCTCAAGGCGGGGATGGCGGTTGCCGGCGGTTTCGGCGTCATCGCACCCTGGCTGGCCCAGCCCGAGGCGCTGAAGGTTGCCGCATGAGCGTTGTTTCTCCCCGCGCTTTGCTCTACACGGGCACGGTGATGCATCACCGCCACGCGCCGGCCGAACACGCCTTCCGCCACGGCGTGTTTTTCTTGCGATTGCGCATCGACGGACCGCCACCGGAATTGCCGGCCCTGTGTTCGCGCAACCGCTGGAACCTGTGCGCTTTTCACGACGCAGACCACGGTCCGCGCGACGGCAGCGCGCTGGAGCCCTGGATCCGCGGCCTGCTTGCGGACCACGGCCTGGCCTGCGCCGATGGCGCGATCTGGCTGCAATGTTTTCCGCGGGTCCTCGGTTATGTCTTCAATCCGGTCAGCTTCTGGCTGTGTCATGACCGCCGGGGCGCCTTGCGCGCGGTGCTTGCCGAAGTCAACAACACCTTCGGCGAGCATCACAACTACCTGCTGGCCCATGACGATGCGCGGCCGATCGCCGCCGGTGACTGGCTGACGGCGCGCAAGGTTTTCCATGTCTCGCCGTTTCTCCCGGTATCCGGCGCCTACCGTTTCCGTTTCAGTGACGCCGGCCCGCACAGCAACTTCCGCATCGATTACGAGGATGCACGGGGCCACCGGCTGGTCACCGGCGTCGGCGGCACGGCGCAGCCCCTGACTGCCGCCTCGCTGGCGCATGCGCTGCTGCGTCATCCCGCACTGACCTTTGGTGTGATGCTGCGCATCCACTATCACGCGCTTCGGCTGTGGCTGAAGCGCGTTCCGTTTTTTCCGAAACCCCTGCCTCCCGCCGAGGACACCACACGATGAACAACACGCTTACCGATGCCGCGCCATCCGGCAATGAACCCGCAGCCGCCCGCTGGCTGTTCCGCCTGCTCGAACAACTGCGTTTCGGCAGCATCACCCTGTGCACGCCAGACGGCAGGCATCTCGAGTTTGCCGGCGCGCGCCCCGGCCCGCATGCAACCCTGAGGATGACGGACTGGCAGGTCTGCGGCAACATCCTGAGCAAGGGCGATATCGGGCTTGCCGAGGCCTACATCGCCGGCCGTGCGGATACCGAAGACCTGACCCAGCTGCTGCTGCTCGGCGCGCTGAACGAACAGGCGATCGAGCAGGCGATACATGGCCGCTGGTGGGCGACGCTGGCCTACCGCCTGCGTCACTGGCTGCGCCCGAACACCCGTGCCGGCAGCCGCCGCAACATCCATGCCCACTACGACATCGGCAACGATTTCTACCGGCTGTGGCTGGACGGCACGATGACCTATTCCTCGGCGCTGTTCGACGGCGACCTCGCGCTCAGCCTGGAGCAGGCACAGTCCGCAAAATATGCACGCATCCTGCGCGAGCTCGGCGCGCAGCCCGGAGACCATATCCTCGAGGTCGGCTGCGGCTGGGGCGGATTTGCCGAGCATGCCGCGCGCGCCGGCTGCAGGGTCACCGGCATCACGGTGTCCGAGGCGCAGCTTGGATATGCGCGCTCGCGCATTGCCGCCGCCGGGCTTCAGGATCGCGTCGAACTCAGGCTCTGCGACTACCGGGACCTCGAAGGCCGGTTCGACCACATCGCCTCGATCGAGATGTTCGAGGCCGTCGGCGAGCGTTACTGGCCCGGGTATTTCGCGGCCCTGCGCGAGCGGCTGAAACCGGGCGGTCGCGCGGTGGTGCAGACCATCACCATCGCTGCAGCCAAGTTCGAGAGGTATCGCGGCGGCACCGACTTCATCCAGCAGTACATTTTTCCGGGCGGCATGCTGCCGTCGCCGGAACGCTTTCGCGCGGAAGCGGCGGATCAGGGTCTTGCCCTTGCCGGCATGCACGCTTTCGGCCTCGACTACGCCGAGACGCTGCGCCGCTGGCACCGTAGTTTCGACGCCGCGGCTCCGCAGGTGGAGGCGCAGGGCTTCGATGACCGCTTCATGCGCACCTGGCGCTTCTACCTCGCGTATTGCGAGGCCGGCTTTCGCGCCCGTGCCACCGACGTGATGCAGGCGATGCTGGTGCATGCCTAGAACGGCATCCTGCGCACTGGTGCTGCTGCTGGCCTTGCCTGCGGCGGCGATCAACGTGCCGCCGCAATTGCCGGTGCCGGTATGCAGCCTGCTTGAGAGCTGCCGCATGGTCGGCAAGGGGCGGCTGCGCTGGTGGGGCTTTCATGTCTATGACGCCGCACTTTGGTCGCGCGACGGCCGCTGGCAGCCTGATGCACCGTACGTGCTCGACATCGTGTACGCACGGCGCGTCAGCGGCACTCAGCTTGCCGCCACCAGCATCGACGAAATGCGGCGCATGGGTGTGACCGACGAGGCGAGGCTGGCGCGCTGGGATGCTGCCATGCGCACGGTGTTTCCCGACGTCGAGGCGGGCAGCCGGCTGATTGGCGTCTATTTGCCGGGGCGCGGCGCGCAATTCCATTCGGGTTCACGACCCCTGGGCACCATCGAAGACCCGGAGTTTGCCCGGCGTTTCTTCGAGATCTGGCTGGCCCCGGGAACCCAGAAGCCGGAGCTGCGCAGCGCGCTGCTCGGTGGCGATGAGCGCGCTCGGTAAGCCGGCACTCGCGGCCTATGCTGCTGTCGCGCTGCCGCTGGCAGCTGCGGCACTGCCGGTGCACGTGCAGGTGCCGAAGTACTACAGTGAACTCGGCCTGGATCTTGCGCTGGTCGGATTCCTGCTGCTCGCGGTGCGCCTGCTCGACGCGGTCAGCGATCCGCTGCTGGGAGCGCTTGCCGATCGCATTCCCTCGCGCCGCGGCGGCCGCAAGGCGATGATCGCTGTCGCGGTGCTGCCACTCGCCGCGGGATTCTGGCTGTTGTTCAATCCGCCGGCGGTGGGCACCGGGCTTGCCCTCTGGCTTGCAGGCTCGCTGGTGCTGACCTACCTCGGCCTCAGCGCCGCCAGCATTGGCCATTTCGCGCTGGGCAGCGCACTGTCGCGAGACTATGGCGAACGCACCAGGATCACCGCGGCACGCGGCATTGCCGCGCTCACCGGCGTGCTGTTCGCTGCCGCGGTTCCGGAATTGCTGGTGCGGTCGCAGGGGGCCTCCGCCGGCCTCGCGCTGTTTGCGGCCGGCTATCTGCCTCTGTTGTTCGTGGCGACCGCCATCACGGTGGCGGCCGGCCCTGCGGCAGCGACGGTGGCGGCGCGGGCGGTGACGCTGCACGCCCTGTTGCAGCCGCTGCGTAATCCGCGCTTTCGCCGCCTGGCATCGGTTTTTCTGGTCAACGGCATTGCTGCCGCGGTTCCTGCGACCCTGCTGCTGTTTTTCGTTGCCGACGTGCTGCAGCGGCCGGACCTGACGCCGCTGTTCCTGGTGCTCTATTTCGTTGCCGGTGCCGCAGGCATGCCCTTGTGGGTCCGTCTGGCCGCCCGTATCGGGAAATCGCGCGCCTGGCTGCTGGCAATGGCGATCGCGGTGTCGGCTTTTGTCTGGGCATATGCTCTCGGGGCCGGGGACGTCGTGGCATTCGCCGCTGTCTGCGTGTTGTCCGGTCTTGCCTTCGGTGCCGACCTCGCGCTGCCGGCTTCGCTGCTGGCCGACGTGATCGATGACGATGAGGGCCGCGACGGGCGGCCCGACGGATCCTACTTCGGCCTCTGGCACCTGCTGGAAAAGCTGGCGCTGGCGCTGGCGGCGGGCATTGCGCTGCCCCTGTTGCAGTGGCTGGATTACACGCCGGGCACGGCAGCAGAACAGGGATCGGCGCTGGCATGGGTCTATGCGCTGTTGCCCTGCATGGTCAAGCTGGCTGCGGCGCTGATGCTGTGGTTTTCGGAACTGGAACCGCGGGGGGCGCCGCGGGCATGGAAAGGAGTCGGGGCATGAAGGGATTGCGGTGGACGCTTGCGGCATTGCTGCTGGCACTTGCGGGTTGCGGCTCGGTACCGGTTGAGCGCTATCGTGACGAACGGCCTGCAATGGATCTGCAGCGCTACTTCAACGGGACCATCGATGCCTGGGGCATGTTCCAGGATCGCAGCGGCAAGGTCGTCAAGCGCTTTTACGTGAGGATCGATGCTCGGTGGAACGGGGACACCGGTGTCCTCGACGAGCATTTCGAATATTCGGACGGCACTCGCAGCCGCAGGGTGTGGACCCTCACCCGGCTCGATGCCAACCGCTACCGCGGCACCGCGGACGATGTCGTCGGAGAGGCCATCGGCGAAGTGCAGGGCAATGCGCTGCGCTGGCGGTATGTGCTGAAGCTCGATGTCGACGGCAGAACCTGGGAAGTGGATTTTGACGACTGGATGTACATGATCGATGATCAGGTCATGCTTAATCGATCGGTAATGAGCAAGTTCGGAATCCGGCTCGGCGAAGTGATCCTGAGTTTCCGCAGGCGCACATGAGCCTGAACCGCCCCCTGCGCGATTGGTCCGGCAAGCGAGTCTGGATCATCGGCGCCTCCAGCGGCATCGGCGAGGCGGTGGCGCGCGCCCTGCTGGCGCAGGGCGCCAGGGTGGCGCTGTCGGCGCGCAGTGCGCACGAACTGGAACGCATCGCGGCGCTGCATGGAGCGGCCGCGATGGCGCTGCCGCTGGACGTGACCGATGCCGCGGCGGCGGAAGCCGCCCTCGCGCGCATCGTCGAGGTCTGGGGCGGCATCGATTTCGTGCTGCTGTGCGCAGGAACCCATCAGCCGGTGCGTGCCTGGACGCTCGATGCCGCCGTTGCGCGCCGCCTGGTCGACGTCAATGTCAACGGCGTGTTCAATTGCCTGGCGCCGCTGGTGCGGCAGTTGCAGCAGCAGCGCAAGGGCGCGGTCGCAATCGTGGCGAGCGTCGCCGGCTATGGCGGTTTGCCCACGGCACTGGTCTATGGTGCGACCAAGGCCGCGCTGATCAATCTGGCGGAAACCCTGTACCTGGACCTTGCGCCGCGCGGCATCGGCGTGTTCCTGATCAATCCCGGCTTCGTCAAGACGCCGCTTACCGACCGCAACACCTTTCGTATGCCGGCATTGATCAGCGCTGAAGAGGCGGCGCAGGCAATACTGGCAGGGCTCGGGCGAGGTGATTTTGAAATCCATTTTCCGCGCCGCTTCACCGCCTGGCTGAAGTTCATGCGCCTGTTGCCGTACCGGATCTATTTTGCGCTGGTGCGCCGGGGAACGGGCCTGTGAACGCGCAGAGAATCGACGCGCTGGTGCGCTATTTCGAAACGCTGAGTCCGGAAACCGTTGGCGCGCTGCCGCAGTTCTATGCGCCGCAATGCCGTTTCGTCGATCCTTTCAGCGACGTGCGCGGCGTCGGGCGTGTCGCGGCCATATTCCGTCACATGTTCGAGCAGCTCGACACGCCGCGGTTCATCGTGCGCGAGCGCTTGGCCGGGGGCGAGCGCGTGCTGCTGACCTGGGATTTCGAATTTCGCTTCCGGCGCTGGCGCTCCGGCGAAGTGCAGCGCATCCATGGCGCGAGCCTGCTGACCTTCGATGCCGCCGGCCTGGTGGCCGTGCATCGCGATTACTGGGATGCCACCGAACTCTACGAAAAGCTGCCGGTCATCGGCTTGCTGATGCGCGCGCTGAAACGCCGGGGGCGCCCGCAGGCGCCCCCCGATGCGTAGTTTTAACTGCTTGATTTTATTGATAAATCAATCCAGGTACTCAAATACCCGGACGACCTTGCGGACGCCGCCGGTAGTGCGCGCAACTTCGGTGGCGTCAGCGGCTTCCTGGCGCTTGACCAGGCCGAGCAGGTAGACCACGCCGTTTTCGGTGACCACCTTGACATGCAGCGGGCTGAATTTGCCGGCATCGACGAAACGCGCCTTGACCTTGGAGGTGATGACCGAATCGTTGGTGCGCGCCTGCAGCGAGCTGTTGCCGGCAACCTGCAGCTCGTTGAATACGCTGCGCACGTTGTCGACCGCGCGCGCGATGCGCTCGGCCTCGGCTTTTGCGGCTTCGGTGGGTACTTCGCCGGTCAGCAGCACCGCGCGGTTGTAGCTGGTGATGTTGATGTGCGCATCCTTGATCTTTTCCTCGATGCGGCTGGCCGCCCTCAGTTCGATACCCTGATCCTCGGTCATGGTGCCGACCGTGCGCCGGTCCTCGGCGACCATCACGCCGGCGGCAACGCCGCCGGCAGCAACGGCGACGCAGCCGGAGACCACCGGCAGAAGTGCGAGCAGGGTAATGGTGACAATGTTGTTGCGCATTTATTCGACTCCCAAAAGTAGACAGTCAATGCCGTCGCACATGCAGTGCAGCGTCAGCAGATGTACTTCCTGGATGCGCGCGGTGCTGCTGGCGGGAACGCAGATGTGCACGTCATCGCCCTTCAGCATCCCGCCCATCCTGCCCCCGTCGCGTCCGGTGAGCGCGACCACATGCACACCGCTTTCGTGTGCCGCTTCGATGGCGGCGATCACATTGGGCGAATTGCCGCTGGTGGATATCGCCAGCAGCACGTCGCCCGCATGGCCCAGCGCGCGTACCTGCTTCGAGAACACCTGCGTGTAATCGTAGTCGTTGGCGATCGACGTCAGCGTCGAGCTGTCCGTGGTCAGCGCCATCGCGGCCAGTCCCGGGCGTTCGACCTCGAAACGGTTCAGCAGTTCCGCGGAAAAGTGCTGGGCGTCGGCGGCTGAGCCGCCATTGCCGCAGGCCAGTATCTTGCCGTCCTGTTGCAGGCAACGCACCATCAGCTGCACGGCCGCCGCGATGGGGACGGCCAGGGCGTCCATGCTCTGCAGCTTGAGATGGGCGCTTTCCGAAAAATTCTCGCTGATGCGGCTGATCAGATCCATGGTGGGCCGGATTGTACTCCGAACCCGGCCACGGATTGGCGCAGCCCTTCATTCCTCGATGACATTGCACAGCCACTCGATGCGCGGCGGTTCGCCGCTGAGCAGCACCGCATCGAAGCGGCAGGCCGGTGCCGTCGGGAGGCCGGCAAGGTAGTGGCGCGCGGCTTTCAGCAGCTTTTCGCGTTTTGCCGCGTCAATGCTGGCGGCCGCGCCGCCGAAAGCATTGCCCGAGCGGCGGCGCACTTCGATGAAAACCAGCATTTCGCCATCGCGGGCGATGAGGTCGAGCTCGCCGTGGCGGCACCGGTAGTTGCGGGCAATGATGCGCAAACCCCGGCCTTCGATGAAGGTCGCGGCAAGCGCTTCCGCGGCCTCACCGCGCGGGTTCAAGCTGCCCCGGCAGCACTGCCTGGACCTGACCGTCGGTGTAGCGGCCGGCGACCAGTTCGCGCTCGATGAATCCGTCCATGCCGAGCCGCAGTCTTCCGGTGACGCCGTCGAGGCGGAGATCGCGCACGCCTTCGAGCAGTTGCCGGGCAATGCGCCAGGCGTCGATGCCGAGCGCGTAGAGACGGTCGAGCTCCGCGCTGACGGGGGCCTTCGGGCGCGGAAACGCCGCGATCCGCGGGTGATCGGGCTCCAGCAGCCAGGGCATGTCGACGAAAAGAATGCCGCCAAGGTCATGTCCCGCCAGCGGGCCGAGGTCACCGCCGTGCACGCCCGATGTCGCGTAGAGCGGTACGGCACCGAGGTAGGGGCGTGCAATCCGGGCTTCCGGGTGGCCCATGGCGAGGAACACCATGTCTGCTCCGTTCAGGCCGCGGGATACGGCGCGCAGATTCTCCGGATCCGGTGAAAAGGGAAGGTCGGCAGCAATCGCGCCACCGAGGCGCGTGAATTCCGCGGCGAACGCAGCCTGCATGCGGCGCTGTACCGGCCCGCTGCCGCCAAGAACCGCCGCATTGCGACGGCCGCCATCCCAGGCAAGGCGGGCAACCTGGCGCGCCTCGGTCTCGACCTGCAGGCCCAGCACATAGAGGTTGCCGGGCATGCGTCCGACTTCGTCAGGCATGCTCAATGCGAGTGTCGGCACGGGCACCGGCTCGCCAAAGGCCAATGCCGTGACGGCATCCCGGGTCAGCGGACCCACGACGACCTGTGCACCGGCGGCAACGGCAGTGCGATAGCCCTCGATGTTCGCGGCCGGGTCGCCCGACACCACATACTCGCGCAGCGGCAGCACGGGACTGGCCTCGCTGCCGGCTGCGGCGCGGAATCCGTCGCGGACCGCCGCCGCGTGCCGCGCGAACACCTTTGAGTTGACCGGCAGCAGCAGGGCGATGTGAGGCACCTGTGTTGTGCCCGCGGCGGCCACGGCTTCGCTGGCCAATGCCGGGCCTGCTCCGTATAGTAGGCAGCCGAAAGCCACAGCGGCCGCGAGCCGCAACAGTCGATGAATCATCCGCAAAACCCTGTGACAGAGGAAATTTCGAATGCGCGCGGCAGTGCCGTCGCATGTCCCGGGACATTATATGTAGTCGCGACCCCGATCGGGAATCTCGGTGACATCACTCTGCGCGCGCTGGATGTGTTGCGCAGCGCGGATGTCATCGCCGCGGAAGATACGCGGATGACCGCCAGGTTGCTCAATCGCCACGGCATCAGCGGCCGGCTGATTGCGGTGCACGAGCACAACGAGCGGCGGGCCGCCGAAACAGTGGCCGGCATGCTCGCAGACGGCAAATCGGTGGCCCTCGTCAGCGATGCCGGCACCCCCGGCATTTCCGATCCCGGGGCGCAGGTGGTGGCTGCCGCGCGCGCGGCCGGACATGCCGTGGTGCCGCTGCCCGGCGCCAACGCGGCGGTGGCAGCGCTTTCGGCCAGCGGGTTTGATATTGCCCGCTTTCTGTTCTGCGGGTTTCTGCCGGCACGTGCCGCGGAGCGCCGCCGGGTGATAGGGGAGCTGGCGACCGAGCGGGCACTGCTGGTGTTCTACGAGGCGCCGCACCGCATCGCGGACTGCGTAGCCGATCTTTGCGCTGTTCTCGGCGGCGCGCGGGA
>FWPV01012225.1_pt1 | contig 11523 bp, 11 predicted proteins | sample 2228371 | NCBI WGS metagenome assembly FWPV01 (sample SAMEA103939776, study PRJEB20133) | metagenome | reverse complement strand
AAGAAAAGATCAGGCTTCGAAGGGATATATTTAATTCAATCCGAAGACTGGATATTCTTCAAGAGTTGATAGAGGATCCCACAATCACCGAAATTATGGTTAATGGTCCCAACAACATCTTTATAGAACAAAATGGAAAAATTTTTCCTTGTACGAAAAGCTTCGAATCAGCGCAAAAGCTAGAGGATGTGGTGCAACAAATCGTATCACATTCGAATCGAATTATTAATGAAGCCTGCCCAATTGTGGATTCCCGGTTATCGGATGGCTCTAGAGTAAACATTGTACTCTCACCGATAGCAATGGAAGGCCCGATTATTACAATAAGAAAGTTTCCTAATAAGCCCATAACGATAGAGCGTCTCATTGAGCTCGAATCAATTTCCACAGAGGTAGCCAGATACTTAAAACAGCTGGTAATTGCAGGTTATAACATTTTTATAAGCGGGGGTACCGGATCCGGTAAAACCACATTTCTTAATGTTCTATCTAATTATATCCCCTCCACCGAAAGAATTATTACAATTGAAGATTCTGCGGAACTTCAGATACGTAATATCCCAAATCTTGTCCGGCTGGAGGTACGAAATGCTAACTCGGAAGGAAGCAATGAAATAACCATCCGAGATTTAATTAAAACGTCTCTTCGCATGCGCCCCGATCGAATAATCGTGGGCGAAGTAAGAGATGCAGCAGCGATTGATATGCTTCAGGCATTAAATACAGGACATGACGGTTCCTTATCAACCGGGCATGCCAATTCACCTGTTGATATGTTGAGTCGATTGGAATCTCTTGTGCTTTTAGGGGCAGAGATTCCGCTGCTGGCAGTCAGAAAACAAATTGCATCGGCCATTGATATCATCGTTCATTTGGGAAGGCTTAGAGATCGCTCTAGGCGGGTACTCGAAATAACAGAAGTGCTGGACTGCAAAGACGGTGAGATATTGTTAAATCCGCTATTTGCATTTTTGGAGGAGGGAGAGGAGGATGGTAGAGTAAAGGGGACTCTTATGTTGAAGAATGAGTTGATTCATAAAGAAAAACTGATGAGAGCAGGATTAAATATTGATAATTTTCAACAAGTGAGTAACGAACTATAACTAAAATTCCTGAAAAGAGGCTTGACGTGATTAGTGACTATAATACCTATCATTTTACCTTAAAAGAAAATATAAAATATATACTGCAGGGAACTGTAGTGATTATTATTTTTGGCACCCTATTCTATAAAAGCATCATAGGAGTCCTGTTTTTAATTCCAACTATATATTTTTATAGAAAAAGTAGGACGAAGGAGCTGATGAAAGAACGCAAGTGGAAATTAAATCTACAGTTTCGGGATGGAATTCTTGCTCTTTCAGCCGCCTTGGAGGCGGGATATTCCTCTGAGAATGCATTTGAAGAAGCGTTTAAGGACCTAAGACTTATATATCCAGAGGATTCACTGATTTTAAAGGAATTCTCTTATATGATTAATCAAATTCGAATGAATATCACGGTTGAGAAAGCCTTAAGTGATTTTGGGGAACGGACCGGAATTGAAGATGTTTTAAGCTTTTCTGAAGTATTTTCCACAGCCAAAAGAACCGGCGGTGACTTAATCAATGTAATCAAAATTACAAGCAACATCATATGCGATAAAATCGAAGTTAAAAGAGAAATTATCACCCTAATTACAGCAAAACGTCTTGAAGCAAATATAATGAAAGTAATTCCCCTCATGATTTTAATCTATCTATCTGTTTCATCTCCAGGTTTCTTGGATCCCTTATACCACAATATATTTGGAATATTTGTAATGACAAGTTTCTTGCTGTGTTATCTGGGAGCCTATCTATTAATCGATAAAATTGTTGCTATTGAGGTATAAGGAGGCAGGAATGATGTTAATTCTTCTTATTGGTATCCTGTTTCTATTCGGGGTGGGATATATTTATTGCTTACGAAATACCCCGGAGTGGATAAAAAATATTGATAAAAAGGAACATAAACTATACGTGTTATATCCCTTGTCAGATTTTATCCTGACAAAGATCGGCTTAGAAAGGATTTTAAACCGAAAAGATCGTATTACCGATTCGATCAAAGCACTTTATGTTACTAGCAAGCCGGAACTTAAGCAAAAACTTTTCTGGTGTAGAAAGCTTTCCCTTGTTATCGCAATTCTCATTCTATTTGATCTGTTATCTCTGATTGGACAATTACAATCTACCAGTAACTCCATTATTTTAAATGAAAAATATATCATGCGACCTAATTACGGAGAGGGGAGCACTGAAGTTGAACTGAAGGTTACCCTGGAACAGACCGATGATCTCAAAACTACTGACAAGGATGTCGTTCAACAATCACAAGATTTAATCATCAATGTTGAGGAGCGCAGATATTCACAGGAAGAGATATCAAAAATCTTCGAAGAAGCCAAGGAGTATTTAGAAATTACTGTCCTAGGAAATAATGAGTCAGCAGATCTGATTTATTCTAATTTATATTTTGTGAGGAACATCCCGGGAACAAGCATTACGATCGAATGGAAGCCGGAGGATTATAATCTGGTTCATACGGATGGTACTATTAATAATGAGGAAATTGCAGCTGAGGGTATTGCTACGAGAGTAATGGCAATTCTTACCTATAGCGATCAACGAATGGAGCATACGATATCCTTTCATATTATGCCGAAGCAGGAAAAGGAAGAGAATCGGCTGATTAAAAAGTTGCAAGAGGAAATAAATACGTTTGCAAAGGAAAGTGCAAACGAGAACTGGCTTGAGCTACCCGAAAGCATAGAAAATTACCACCTAAACTGGAAAGGGGAAGATGACAATACCAGACCGACCTTATTTTTCTTTGGAGTGCTAATGGCAATTCTGGTTTGGTTCTATGGAGATAAAGAACTTGACAAGCAAATGAAGAAACGGAAAGATCAGATGTTGATGGATTACCCTGAGATAATTAATAAATTCACTCTTTTGGTCAATGCAGGAATGACAGTTAAGCAGGCATGGAATAAAATTGCGGAAGATTATAGTATAAAGACGATTATAAAGAGCTATGCCTACGAGGAAATGCTCACAACCGCCCATGAGCTTAAACTTGGACTACCGGAAAGTATCGCATATGAACAGTACGGCAGAAGAATTGGGCTAATCCCGTATATAAAATTTAGTTCTTTAATAACACAAAACTTAAAAAAAGGGAATAAGGGCTTCACCGAACTACTGATGAGGGAAGCAATTGAGGCCTTTGAAGATCGAAAGGAAACAGCAAAGAGACTAGGAGAAGAAGCTGGAACCAAGCTTTTAATTCCGATGATGATTATGTTAATACTCGTATTCTTAATCATTCTAATACCTGCATTCTCTTCCTTTGGGATATAGATCATAACGGATTTGAATGGAAAGCAGAATTACTAAATATAAATCCATTTTACTGAAACAATGTTACTGTTGAAAGGAGAGACTACCGTTTTGTCGGTAGGGCAAAAACGAATGAAGGAACGTATGAAAAGGTTATACTGGAGAGCTGCTACCAAGCAGGTAGAAGGAATTGGAGTGATTGAAATTATTTTGATATTAGTAATTATAATTGGGCTGGTAATCATATTCAGAAACGAGATCGAGGCAATCATTGAAAAAGCGTTTGATGCTATCAATGGAAATATGGAAGCAGCTACCGAAAATATTGAAGCACCTATATTGACTAAGTAATGATACGGTACAAAGTTAAGTACAGGGGGGGAGAAAAATCTGAATAAGGAAATACATAGGCAAGAGACTAAGGGCTCGATTACGGTATTTTTAACCCTGATTCTATTATTAATTCTATCTCTGCTATTCACAATCATCGAAGGAGCCAGAGTTGGTACGGCTAAGGTTTATGCAGAGAGAAGTTTAACAACCGCCATGGATTCGGTATTAGCCGAATATTATGGGCCTCTTTGGGAGGAATATCATATCTTTGGGTTAAATACCGGGGAGGGCTCAGATAAGGAACAGAAGGAACAAATAACATCAAAATTATCGGATTATATGTCCTATACCTTTTCACCAAATCAAAACCAAAACCCTTATAAAGACTGCTTGGAGCTCTACGATATTTCACTAGATTCAATCTCAGTAAAGGACGAGACGATGTTAATGGATTATCAAGGAGAGCTACTGATTAATGAAGCTGTGGAGTATATGAAATACAGCGAAATTGGTGATGGCATCGAACTATTGCTAGATAAGCTGACACTGTTAGAAACACCGAAGAAGGTCAGTGTTATCTATGAAGAAAAAGAAAAGGTCGAAGAAGAACTGGTTGAAATTGATGAAGGTATCCTAGAGCTCATGGAATTACTGGACGGGCTAAAAACCGGAAAAAAAGGAATTGAACTAAATAACGATGGAACGTTAAAGACAGCAGAGTTTTATGTTAAGAAAATCTGTTTTGAAGAGGTTTCCAAGGATGCAGTAGGAATTAATCAGGATGATATATTTCTGGCGCTAAAGGATAGCTATACTAATCCAACATTAGAGTTTGATACAATTAGTAACAGTATAACTAATATTGAGCTAGTCCTTCAGCGGCTTGCTGAAATTCCAATAGATGAAGAGAATATTAATTTAACAATAAGTGGATTGCAAGCACAACTACCACAAATAAATTCAGCAGACGAAGAAAACACAGAAGTACAGCGACAAATCGAGGCGATTTCAGATAGTATTAATGGACTACAAGTATATAAAGAGGCGCTGCAAAAGGAAAAAATTAATATGGAACGGAAAAAAGTTCAGTTGGTTTCAGCGATTCACGCGTCGAAGAATCGTTTATCTCAGATAATAAAAGAAATATTGCCATTGATTAATGTTTCGATTGCTACGATTGATAATATTATTCAAAAATCAGAAAAGGCAGAACCTTTAATAAAAGAATAAGAGGAAAGCCTAAACAAGGCAAAAGATTCAATCGGCGATGATATTTATGCTGGTTTAGAGGAGGGCTTGAACGAACTCAAGCGATATACGGCCAGGGATGATAGCGGCTTCGACTTTACGGGAATGAAATCAATATTAGTGAGTAACCGTTCTGTTCTAGAACAAGCTTCCTCGGAGCTTTCACAAGAAATGTATCAAAGCTCAAATGCTACCTTTAACAATGCTAAGAGTACATTCAAATCTTATCAAATAAGGGGATTAACATTGGATTATAGTACGTTAGTCTTTGACAAGCAAAAAGATCCTCTGAGTGAGGTAAATACGCTTCTACAGACTGGAATAACAAGCCTGATTATGGATCCGAACACAATATCGAAAGCTGAATTTACGATAGAGCAACTACCGTCTGTTATCGCGGCAATGTCAAAGGAGGATCAGGATTTCCTATCAGGACTAACTTCTTACTTTGAAAATACCGCAATCGGTGGTAAAAGTTCTGGTATGAGTAATGTTTTTAGTAGTTTTATAGATGGAAGTCAAATTCTTTCTATGGCAGGCAACGGGATTAATCAGGTTACCGAGCATTTTCTATATCAGGAATACCTAAAAGAGCACTTTGGAATGTATCCCAAGGAAAATGAGGACCTCAAGGCACGAAAACCCTCCGTCCTTATTTATGAACAAGAATATTTATTGGTTGGGAAAATGTCAGATCAAGAAAATCTATCTTCGGTAGTCTCAAGAATACTTTTTCTAAGAACAATTCTAGATTTTGTAAGTATATTGGGAGACAAAGCAAAAGTAAATGAAGCGAAGTTGGTAGCAGCATCGTTGGTTGGTTTTACCGGTCTACCAATTTTAGTGGGTATAACACAAACATTAATTTTACTAATTTGGTCCTTTGCAGAAGCGTTAGTGGATACCTGCGCCTTGATGATGGGCAAGGAAGTACCGATTATAAAGAAACAGGTGGTGATGGAATTTGCTGATTTATTTGTAATAAATCGAAGCCTATTTCAGTTTAAGGCATCCAAGATAGTAGAGCCAAAGAGATTATCCTTCTCCTATTATGATTACCTTCGGGTATTTCTTCTTCTTAAAAATAAAGAAGATTTAGTCTATCGATCGATGGATCTAATCCAAGAAAATATAAATATTCGATATGTAGATTCATTTCTAATAGAAAATTGCCTCTTTGGATATCAGGTAGAGGCAGACTATATGATTAAATCTAAGTTTACGGCTTTTTCCTTTGTAAATAAATATATAGGCGGTAGCGTAAGTGGCTTCCCCTTTTCTACAGAAGCAGCTTATAGTTACTAACCGGATTTGGTGGTCCGGGATGTCCGTTCATCTTTCGTTATTTCTATTGGTCTATACTATATCTATTCAATCAAAAATAAAAAAACTCTCTCCAAGAAATCATTTGCGTATAAAAAGATCATTCGTTTCCTTAGAGAAGAACGGACATCCCGAACCACCAAAGAAATATGCAAGTTTCGAAAGAATTTAAAGTAAGGCAATTTATGGTTTCATTATATTTCGTAGAATTGATCAGACTTAAGGAGGCTCGTGTGATAGACAAGAAGAAAGAGGATACGGATACGATAAAAGATCGTTGTGAAAGAGCGTCTTTAACGGTGGAAGCAGCACTTGTTATGCCGCTATTTCTCTATTTAATGATAGCTTTCTTATATTTTATTCAAATCTTCACCCTACAAGAGCAAATACAATCGGCAATTACAAAAATGGGATTAAATTTGTCAAAGAGTGCTTATGTGTACAGCGATTTTCTAAGTATCGACGAGGCTCTTAATTTTGATGAAACGATATTTGGTACGGAACTAGATATTGGACTGCATGAACTGACGAATGCAATAATAGCCAATGGTGTATTAAAAGGCTATGCAAAGAAATATCTAGACACAGATCAGATAAATGATTCTTGCATTCAAGGTGGTTTTTCAGATATTAGTTTTAGTAGTTCTAAACTAAATGAAGATAATTGTTTTGATATCATAGTAAGGTATCGGGTAAGAATTCCGATTAATCTATTTGCTATCGATGATATGCGCATGATTCAAAGAGTAAGAGTTCGAACTTGGACGGGTTATGAAGTAGCAGCTACCTACAAGGTCGAAGAAGAAAGTGTTAACAATGAATCGATTGTATATATTACGGAAACAGGGATTGTATATCATAAAAGTATAAACTGTTCACATTTGAAATTATCCATTCGCTCCGTGCAAGGGATACCGAGTAGTGAGAGAAATAATAGTGGTGGAAAATATTATCCTTGTGAACACTGCGGTACAGAAAATATGAGTGAAAATGCGATATACTACATTACATCAAGCGGAACAAAGTATCATTCTAGTTTATCTTGCTCAGGGATTAAACGTACTATTAATGAAATACCAATCACTGAAATAGGTAATAGATTACCATGCAAGCGGTGTGGAAAATGATTATAGTTGTATTATATGGAAAATGACAATAGTTATATTATCTTGTGAACGAAAGTTTGAAGGGATAGAAAAGGAGGTCATATGGCTGAACTGTTTATAAAAGTTATTATGGGAGTAATGTTATTGTTATGTGGAGTACAAGATGCTCTTAAGAAAAAGATATTTATCTGGATAATAGCAGTTGGCGCAATCTTAGTGGGAGTGTGCTTACCTTTTTGCGATACTGTTGCAATACTTGATAAAATCGGAGGGATAGCAATCGGGGCCAGCGTAATCATCATCAGCATAGCTACCGGTGGTAAAATTGGCATGGGAGATGGATTTTTACTTTGCGTAACAGGTCTCGGATTAGGATTTTGGAATAATCTTGAGCTATTTGCCGTTGCGCTTTTCTTAGCGGCAGTTATTTCTGTCGCATTATTGATTTTTAGGCTGGCAGATCGTAAGAAAAGCATCCCGTTTGTACCATTTCTGCTACTTGGATATGTGTTTTTAATAATAGCAAACACAGGCATAGGAGTATGAGTGATAAGCACAAGTATCAGAATATAATTGATAAACACAGGCATCCGAGTATGAGTGATAATAACAGGTATCAGAATATAATTGATAAACACAGGCATTGGAGTATGCTTGATAAGCACAGGAATCGGAGTATGATTGATAAACAAAGTATTATTAGTATATTAAAAAAAGATAAAAATAATAGTTTATCCGGAAGTATAACGGTGGAGGCGGCAATGGTTATGCCCATTGTTATATTCACCATATTTGCAATTATATATCTTGCATTTTATCTCCATGATATGTGCAAAGTACAGGGAATGGTGAATAAGACACTGCATAAGGCTGGAATTACTGTAAAACATGATGCAGATATTGCGACAGGAGAAGTTCTATATGAGGATATTAATGACAGAGGAGTATTTTACTTGTTAGTTGGAAGTACGAAGAATGACGAAGAAACTCAAGTTCAAAATTATCTGAAGCAAGAACTATCGAAGGGTCTTTTTATTTCTAAGATTACCGCAGTTGATGTAAAAGTAGGTAAACTAAAAATTACAATATCGGTAGAGGCAGATACGAATGTATCTCTGCCCATTTTTAAATATTTGTTCGATTCCTTTTCCCATAAAGAGATTAAGGGTGAATATCCGGTTCACAATCCATGCGAAACAATTCGGTGTGCCGAGGTTATTTTAAAGACGGGGTCGCAGATTAAAGGAGTAGATAAATTGCATGAGAAACTGAAAGATATATTTAACATTGAATAAAAGCAGTAGTGGAAGATTAATGTGAAGTATTAATCATTAAATAAAATCAGTAGTAGAAGATTGATGTAAAATAGCAGATACAGTGGAGGATTTTATTTAGTATTGCAGCTGATAAAAGAATACAGCAGATATAGTAGATTTAACACATACTTCAGATGATATCGGCAATATGAAAAACAATGCATGTGTGAGTAAAAGATCAGATATTATAGATTTTACGGATATGGGAACAGATAAGGAGAATTTGGAATGGACGTAGAGTATAAAAAAGATCTTCGGCATAATTATATGGTAATTGCAGAAAATGAAAATCAAAAAATTGATCCTTATTGTATTAAAATGCTGAAGCACCAAGCTGTTGAAGGGGTTCTTTTAATGGAACAGAGGCAATTGGATAACCGATTACTATTCTATTATGACATTACCGCCAAGCAATCAATGATAAACTTTTTTGATAAGGCCGTTTTGTCTTACGATAGAGTTGCGAGTTTATTCACGAAACTTCTATATACCCTGGAAGAAGCCTACGAATATCTTCTGCCTGGGGAAGATTTTATCATTTCACCGGACTATATTTATATGGATGTTTCCACAAATAAGCCATACCTTTGCTTCGTTTCCGGTTATGCAAAAAGTGTAAAGGAGCAAATAAACACCTTACTTGAATATCTTATGAATAAGGTTGACTATAATGATAAAAACGCAGTCTTATTGGTGTATCAATTATATGCTGTGAGTCGAGAGGAAGGATTTACTCTTGAGCATCTGCTAGAGGTGCTGCAAAAGCACACCCTAGACGAGCACGAAATAAAGAGTAATCAGAAGGGAATACCTTCGATAAATAATATGCAGGAGAAAGAGGCTAAAATAGAAAGTCGTCAATTTAGAGAGATAAATTTACAGAACATAGATAATCCTCAGAAAGAGAGGGGTCAACAAAAATACGGGTTTGGACAAAGCAATAGTATCGAACAAAACAGTAGTTTTGAACTAAACAGTAGAATAAAACAGATTAACGGATTCCAACAGTACAGCGGAAGTAAACAGAACAGCGGTAGCCCACAGAACAACAGAATCCAACAAAACAATGGAATACAACAGAATAGCAGGAGTCGGAAGGACAACAAAATTCAGTTATTAGAAGGAATTCAACAAAACTACGGAAATCAACAGAAAGATAAAAGTAGCAAGATGAATTACCCTCATCAGAAAAATAGTAGTCTACAGAAGGAAAGAGAAAGATTCTCCCATCAGACCTCCGTTGAGAATAAAGAAAGAAAAGACAACGGGATGTCTGTTATGATGGAAAAACTAGAGGGAGAAGATGAGATCTCTTGCTACCCATTAAAGACCTATTTATATACAGTAGCTTGTGCGGTAGTAGGAGCGATCTTTGTGACACTTACCGTTGCTTCCAACATTCTCTATAACGAATTTGGGAATAGAATAAATTACAGTAAGCTCTTTGCGTTGTTTCTTATCTTTTTCTGTGTTGAAGGGTATCTGCTAAAAAAAATATGGGATAAGAAGAATAAAATTACTAAGTTAATTCAAAAAAAGGAATATATCGATCCCAGGGAAGAACCCGATGCGATAGGTGTACATAACAGAAAACCTTCGAGTAATGTAAATAATATAAATATTGCGAACATTGAGAACATTGCTGATAAAGTTCCTACAATGCAATATGATTATAGGATAAATCAGCCGGTCAAAGACGATATCTCACCAATGAAGCTGAAAAGGATGAAGTTGTTAGAGATGCACACAGATAATACTGATCACAAGACAACAGAGTCGGAAGAAGTGGACAACCCCACCTGTTTACTAAATGAATCATTAGAAAAGACGACGCTAATTTTAAAATCACTGGATGAGCTAAACTATAAAACAATTCATATGATAGATTTCCCCTTCTTTATAGGAAAACTGAAGAAAAATGTGGATTACTGTCTTGAAAAAGACGTAGTTAGTAGATTTCATGCCAAAATCACCAAGGAACTAGAGCAGTATTACATAACCGATCTAAACTCAACGAATGGTACTTTTGTTAATGAGGAAGCATTGACGACTTATCAAAAAAAAGAAATCAAAATAGGAGATGAGATAGCCTTTGCCAATATCAAATACTTATTTTTAGAGAGGAATTAGAGAGGAATTAGAAAGCGAAAAAGGTAAAAAATTTAATAATAATAACATTTTTAGCAATTATGATTTTTCTAATTTTTAAATCTTCCCTATTACAAGAAAAAAGATGGAAAGACACAATAAAATATGGAGATATGTCAAAAAGAGAAAAAATTTATCCTGAATGTATAAAAATGATAATTGAAAAGCCAATCTTGGGTTATGGACCTGTTAATCATTTATATGTCTTAGGACAAAGATTGGGTATGATTTTTTTGGACACACATAATTTATTTTTTTGGATTTTAACAGAGGTAGGAATTGTTGGTGCAATACCATTTTTTATTGCCTATTTCATAATTGGAGAAAAAGCAATTAGTTCCAGAAAGGGGTTTTGGAGTATTATGCCAATGAGTTTATTTGTATATTTTACAGTCATAAATCTTGGAGGAACTTGGCACTATAGAAAACTATTTTGGGTTATAATGGCTTTTATTTCATCAGAAGATAAAGTTTAATGTTAAAAGGAGAATAAAATATTGAAAAATAAGTTAAAAGATTTTAAAATAGTTGTAATTACATCAAGTTATCCATCTCAAATAAATCCATTACCAGGTATTTTTATCAAAAGGGAAGTTGAAGAATTGAGCAAGTTAGGATTAAAGATTTATGTTATCTGCCCTGTAAATATTATAAAAAAAATTATGCATAAAGGGGCATATAAAAAAA
>FWPV01014538.1_pt1 | contig 11524 bp, 8 predicted proteins | sample 2228371 | NCBI WGS metagenome assembly FWPV01 (sample SAMEA103939776, study PRJEB20133) | metagenome | reverse complement strand
CCCCCCTACGAACAGTTTTACAACCCCCTGCCAGGCCTCCGTACCGTCTGTGCAGGCTGGACCCGCCCGTCAGGCTGCGGTGAAGGGCTGCAGCGCCTGCTTCACCCGGTTAATGATCTCCTCAAACTTGTCGGAGCGATACTCGTCATATAACCCACATCCGGCGTCGGCCAGTTTGTCAAAGACGTGGGCGCTGTCGATGTAATCCACCAGTTCCTTGGCGCTGGCCACCAGCTGTTTCACCTGTTCGTCCATCATGCCACCTCACCAACTAAGGTCTGCAGGAAAGGTATCACGGCGCCGCGGCCAAGGCAAGGGCTTGCTGCGGTCAGGGAAAAGGTCTTGACGGCAGGAGGAAAAAAAGATACATACCAATATTGTCATCCAGGCACGTAGCTCAGGGGGAGAGCGCTACCCTGACACGGTAGAGGTCACGAGTTCAAATCTCGTCGTGCCTACCAGAAAAGACCAGGGGCCGGCCCTAACGGGCCGGCCCCTGTGGTATTTCTATGCTCGGGGTTGTAGGGGAGGGGGCTGGGGGCTGGGCCCCTGGCCCCCTCCTATGAACAGTGCCACACCCTGCTAGTGGGCGTGGATTTCCGCCTCCCCGGGCACTTCGGGAACCGGTGGCAGGAAGGCCGGCGATGGCAAGGCCGCGGCCTCGGCCTTGCCCTGGAAGAGTTTTTCCGGCTCTTCCAGTACCAGGGCCCGGAGCAGGACTTCGTCCATGTGCTCCACCGGCACCACCTCCACCGCCTTGAGGATGCGGGCGGGGATGTCCTTCAGGTCCTTTTCGTTGTCCTTGGGGATGAGGACGGTCTTGATCTGCCCCCGGTGGGCGGCGATGATCTTTTCCTTCAGGCCGCCGATGGGCAGGACCCGACCCCGCAGGGTGATCTCCCCGGTCATGGCCACATCCCGATGCACCGGGATCTTCAGGAGGGCTGAGACGATGGTGGTGGCCAAAGTAATCCCGGCCGAGGGCCCGTCTTTGGGGATGGCCCCTTCGGGGATGTGAATATGGATATCCACCCGTCGGTAGAAGTCCTGGGGCAGCCCCAGCTCCGCGGCCCGGGAGCGCACGTAGCTCATGGCTGCCTGGGCTGACTCCTGCATGACCTCCCCCAGCTTGCCGGTGATGATCAGCTTGCCCCGGCCGGGAAGGATGACCACTTCGGTGAGCAGGAGTTCCCCCCCGAACTCGGTCCAGGCCAAACCGGTGGCCAGACCGACCTCGTCCTTTTCTTCACTGCGGCCGAACCGGTATTTGGGCACCCCCAGGTATTTGGGCACCGTCTGACTGGTTACCCGGACCTTGTGGTTCGGGCCTTCCTTAGCCACTTCCCGGGCCACCTTGCGGCAGATGGCCGCCAGTTCCCGCTCCAGGTTGCGGACCCCGGCTTCCCGGGTATACTGCCGGATGACCGTCAAGATGGCGTTTTCGGAAAACTCAATGTTCTCCGGCGACAACCCGTTGGCCTCCCGCTGTTTGCGGATGAGGAACTGCTGGGCAATGTGGAGCTTTTCCACCTCCGTATAACCGGGGATACGGATGATTTCCATCCGGTCCTGCAGCGGCAGGGGGATGGAATAGAGATTATTGGCCGTGGTAATGAACATGACCTCCGACAGATCGTAGTCCATGTCCAGATAGTGGTCGTTGAAGGCGTAGTTCTGTTCCGGGTCCAGGACTTCCAGCAGAGCGGCGGAGGGATCGCCCCGGAAGTCGGTGCTCATCTTGTCCACTTCGTCCAGGCAGAAGACCGGGTTGTTGGTCTTGGCCTTGCGCAGGGACTGGATGATCTTACCGGGCAGGGCGCCGATGTAGGTGCGGCGGTGCCCCCGGATCTCCGCTTCATCCCGCACTCCGCCCAGGGAGAGGCGGACGAAATTGCGGCCCAGGGCCCGGGCCACGGACTTGGCCAGGGAGGTCTTGCCCACGCCGGGAGGGCCCACCAGGCAGAGGATGGGGCCCTTCATCTTTTTCACCAGACTCTGGACGGCCAGATACTCCAGGATGCGCTCCTTGGGCTTCTCCAGACCGTAGTGGTCTTCTTCCAAGATGCGCTCAGCCTCGACGATGTCCAGTTTGTCCTTGGTCTTATCGTACCAGGGGAGCGACAGGATCCAGTCGATGTAGTTGCGCACCACGGTGGCTTCCGCAGACATGGGGCTCATGAGTTTGAGCTTCTTGAGCTCATGGCGCACCTTGGCGCCGGCCTCAGGACTGAGGCGTTTCTTTTTGATGCGCCTTTCCAATTCCTGGATTTCGCTGCGGAAATCGTCCTTTTCGCCCATCTCCTTCTGGATGGCGCGCATCTGTTCGTTGAGGTAGTACTCCTTCTGGGTCTTCTCCATCTGCTTTTTGACCCGGTTCTTGATGCGCCCCTCGATCTGGAGGACTTCGATCTCCCGTTGCATGACGAACAGGACTTTTTCCAGCCGTTTGATGGGATGGATGATTTCCAGCAGCGGCTGTTTCTCTTCGATCTTCACCGCCAGGTGCGAGGCGATGGTATCGGCCAGGCGGCCGGGATCGGTGATGGCGGTGACGGCCTGATAGACCTCCTGGGGAATTTTCTTGTTCAGTTTCAGGTATTGCTCAAACGAGGAGATATTGGTCCGCATCAGGGCCTCCACTTCCGTGGACGACTCGAACGGCTCAATGATTTCCTCCACTTCCACCAAGAAGAAATTTGGGTTGGTGAGGTAATGGCGGATCTCGGCCCGACGCTTGCCTTCGATCAGGGCCTTGACCGTCCCGTCGGGCAGGCGCAGGAGCTGCAGGATGTTGCCCAGGGTGCCGAAGCGGTAGATATCCTGCTCCCCAGGTTCGTCTTTTTTGGCATCCTTCTGGGTACAGAGCAGGATGTAGCTGTTCTGGCTCATGGCGTGTTCCAACGCCGCGATGGAACGCTCCCGGCCGATGAACAGCGGCACTACCATGTACGGGAAGATGACGATGTCCCGGAGCGGCAGCAGGGGGACCGGGAAGGTCTGACTCCTGACGGTGTCGCCGGAGGATTTGGGGCGATTCAATTTAAAGATCATAAAGCGGTCACATCCCTCGGACCCATCAGGCGCTCTCCGCCTGGGGCTCAAAAACTAAGATGGGTTTTTCATATTTCAGGATGACTTCCTCATTTACCAGGCACTCCCGGACATTCTTGAGAGAAGGGATCTCATACATGATGTCCAGCATGGCCTGTTCCATGATGGCCCGCAAGCCCCGGGCGCCGGAGCGGCGTTTCAGGGCCTCCCGGGCGATGGCGGCCAAGGCGGCCTCGGTGAAGTGTAGGTGGACATGCTCCATCTCAAACAGCTTCTGATACTGCTTCACCAGGGCGTTGCGCGGTTCTTTGAGGATGCGCACCAGGGCCTCTTCGTCCAGTTCCTCCAGGGTGGCGATCACCGGCAGGCGGCCGACAAATTCGGGGATGAGGCCGAATTTCAGCAGGTCCTGGGGCTGGACTTTGGTCAGGGTCTTGCCTTGGCGACGCTGCACCCGGCTCTGCACATCGGCCACAAACCCCATGGTCTTCTTGCCGATGCGGGTGTTAATAATGTCTTCCAGGCCGTTGAAGGCGCCCCCGCAGATGAAGAGGATGTTGGTGGTGTCCACCTTGACGAATTCCTGCTGGGGATGCTTCCGTCCCCCTTTCGGCGGCACCGAAGCCAGGGTGCCTTCGATGATCTTCAGCAAGGCCTGCTGCACCCCCTCCCCGGAGACGTCCCGGGTGATGGAAGGGCTGTCGCTCTTGCGGGCGATCTTGTCGATTTCATCGATGTAGACAATACCCCGGCTGGCCTTTTCAATGTCGTAATCGGCCACCTGCAGCAGGTTGAGGATGATGTTTTCCACATCCTCGCCCACATACCCGGCCTCGGTGAGGGTCGTGGCGTCGGCAATGGTGAAGGGCACGTTGAGGATTTTGGCCAAGGTCTGAGCCAACAGGGTCTTCCCGGAACCGGTGGGGCCGATGAGCAGGATATTGCTTTTCTGCAGTTCCACCCCATCCATCTCCACCCGTGAGTTGATGCGCTTGTAGTGATTATAGACTGCCACTGACAGGATTTTTTTGGCCCGTTCCTGGCCGATGACATACTCATCGATCTTTTTCTTGATTTCTGCCGGCTCGGGAATGGACAGGCGGGCGCTCTTGATCTCCTCTTTTTCGTTTTCCTCGGCAATGATGTCATTGCACAGCTCGATACACTCATCGCAGATGTAGACGCTGGGTCCGGCGATCAGCTTCTTTACTTCACTTTGACTCTTGCCGCAGAAAGAACAGAGCAGGTCTGAACCCTTGTCATTGCCTCTTTTACTCATACAGATTCCTCCCCAGACTCCGGAGGGTTGGCCTGGCGCCGGGCGTCTGGTCTCTTGGGGTGGTGCCGGGAGTGCTCCTCCCTTTGTTTAGGTATGTCGACTGAAAGCCTGAATATCTTTATGCCTCAGGCATCCTCGGCGGCCGGCTCCACCCCGCTGAGGTGACCCTCCCGGGGCTTGGCCGGGCGGCTGCTGATGACTTCATCCACCAGGCCATACTCTTTGGCCTGCTGCCCGGACATGTAAAAATCCCGCTCCGTATCCCGGTTGATGCGGTCGATGGGCTGGCCGGTGTGCCGGGCCAAGACCTCGTTGAGTTCCTGGCGCAGGCGCAGGATTTCCTTGGCCTGGATCTCCACATCCGTGGCCTGCCCTTGGAAACCGCCCAGAGGCTGATGGATGAGGATCCGGGCATGGGGCAGGGCGAACCGCTTGCCCTTGGCCCCGGCCGCCAGCAACAGGGCCGCCATGCTGGCCCCTTGGCCCATGCACAGGGTGGACACCGCCGGCTTGATATACTGCATGGTGTCATAAATGGCCATGCCTGCGGTTACCAGACCGCCCGGCGAATTGATGTAAAAATGGATGTCCTTATCCGGATCTTCCGATTCCAAAAACAACAGTTGGGCGATGATGACGTTGGCCACATCATCGTTAATGGCGGACCCCAGGAAGATGATCCGGTCCTTCAGGAGGCGGGAGTAGATATCATAGCCCCGCTCCCCCCGGGGGGTCTGTTCCACCACGTAGGGTATCAAAATGCTCATGCAGTACTATCCTCTGAGGGTTGCGCCTCGGCCGGGGCCGAAACGACGTTGGCTTGTTCAATCAAGAATTCCAGGGTCTTTTCAGCCCGGATCTGTCTTTTAAAGTCCTCCACCATGCCCCGCTGTTCGTAGACCTTGCGGACCATCTCCGGGGTATCCCCCACGTCCTGGGCGATACGGGCATAGCCGGCGGTGACATCCTCATCCGAGACGGTGATGTTTTCTTGGGTGGCGATCTGATCCAGGATGAGGTTCACCCGGGTCTGTTTTTCCGCCTGGTCCTTCACTTTTTCCAGCAGGCTGTCGATGTTTAAACCGGTAATATTAAGCCCCCGGGACTCCAGGAGGCGGAGCTGCTGGCGGACGATGGCTTCCTGTTCCCGCCGGACCAGCGAGGGGGGCACTTCCACGGGGTTGCGTTCCACGATCTGATCCAACACCTGCTGCCGCTGCGTCTCATAATTCTTCTTTTCCTGCCGCCGCTGCAGATCCTGCCGCACCGCCTCTTCCAGATCGGCCAGCGTCTTGAATTGCGGGGAGAACGCTTGGGCCAGGTCATCGTTCAGTTCCGGCACCTTGAGCTCTTTGACGTCCTGAATCTCGACCTGAAATTCCACCGTCTTGCCGGCCAGGGCCGGATTGATGAAATCTGCCGGCACCTCCATGGTAAATGAGGTCTGGCTGCCTTTTTCCAGCCCCAGCAGGCGCTGCTCAAACTCACCCGGCAGCTTGCCGGCGCCCACCTCCACGTAGGCGTTGTCGCTGCCGCCGCCCTCTATGGGCACACCGTTTTCAAAGGCCTGATATTTCAGGACGACGAAATCTTTTTCCCGGATGGGCCGCAGTTCGGCCACCGGTTCCAGGGTAGACCGCAACTGCCGGAGCTCCTCCAGACGCTGGGCCACCATCTCATCGGTCACCACCACGGGCGTCGAGGTGATGGTCAGCTGGCGATAATCCTGGGCAGTGAACTGCGGTGCCACCTCCACTTCCACACTATATTGAAAGGCGTCCCCTTCCACCAGGGGCGGCAGAGCGTTGGGCATTTTTACCGTTACCGGCTGCAGCTTGGCCTCATCCAAGGCCTCGTTGAGCGACTGCCGGAAGAGTTCCTGACTGACCTGTTCCTCAATTTCTTTACCGTAAAAGCGCTTGAGGATCGGCCGGGGCACCTTACCGGGCCGAAAACCCTTGATGTTTGCCCGCTTGCCCCAGCTCCGGTAGGCCTGATCCATCTGTTGGGCCACCTGCTGCGACGGCACGGCGACGATTAGTTTGCGCTCCACGGGGCTTAACTCTTCTACTCTCACTTCCATACACAGCACCGTTTGTCGATGAATTTTCCTCCCCCGATCAGACCACCGCCGTTAGTGCCCTGTTTGCTCCAGCAGTATGTGGTGCGAGAGGGGGGACTCGAACCCCCACGGTTGCCCGCTGGATCCTAAGTCCAGTGCGTCTGCCAGCTTCCGCCACTCTCGCCCTCTTTACTCACAGTAATGGCTTCGGGAACTCTTGTCAATCAGCGTGATCCTGACCTCAACATATCTCTAATGTATACTCATTGCCCAGGCAAGTCAAGGTAACTGCCAGAGAATACTACGTCATGACCAGATGCCGACCCTGCCCCCCTCTGAGGGGGTTGATAACGCGTCGGTAGGGGAGGGGACCAGGGGCACAGCCCCCTGTTCTCTCCCTTGCGACCTCTCCCCCCCCCGACGGGAGCTTTCGGCGGCACCCAAAGCTGACCATCCAGGATCTCCTCCCTTACGCAGCTCTGGCCCGGTGCTTTGCCGGCCGAAGCGGCATTTATGGTTCCGCGTCTGATGGTCGTGAGGCATGCATCGTGTTGGCAGCTAGTGTAAATAATTCATATTAAGTATTGTAAGAGTTTCTTAATATCTTGTACACTAAGAGTAGCTTTTCAGGTCCCGCCCGTCGCAGCCGGAATTTGGGCGGCCGGTGGGGCCGGCTCGAGGCACGGTCCGGGGAGGAGCACCTCCTCCCGACGCCGGTCCGGCATCCGTGCCAGACTTCTAGTAGGCTGTTGAAAAACTCCCCGCCCTACGTGATGGTGGGCGGATAGCCCTGATTTTTAGCTTTTGGCGTAGCCAAAAGCGGCCGTTGGGGTTGGGGGAGAGGTTGTAGGGGAGGGGCAGGGGGCTGTGCCCCCGGGCCCCCTCCCCTACGAACACTTTTTCAACGCCCTACCCATGGTGGCCCTCCGCCGGGGTCGTCCCGGTGAAAGGTGCACCCTGATGTGCTGATGGGGTGTCTTTTTCGGTTAACCGCATCATCAACGACAGAGGAGAGCGTTATGGCCGATTCCATTACCCTCAGCGTTATCAAAGCCGATGTGGGCGGCTATGTGGGACACTGTTCCATGCATGGCGATCTCATCGAAGAGGCCTCCAACCGCCTGGAGGAGAGCCGTATCAGAGGGTTCCTGGTGGACTTCCATGTCACCGCCTGCGGTGACGACCTGGAGCTCATCATGACCCATCGTCATGGACCAGACCATGAGGAGGTGCATCGCCTGGCCTTTGACACGTTCATGGCCTGCACGGAGGTTGCCAAACGGTTGAAGCTCTACGGAGCCGGACAGGATCTACTCAGCCACTCCTTTGCCGGCAATGTCCGGGGCATGGGGCCGGGCGTGGCGGAGATGCAGTTCGTCGAACGGGAGGCGGATCCCATCGTCATCTTCATGGCCGATAAGACCTCTGCCGGTGCCTGGAATCTCCCCCTGTACAAAATGTTCGCCGACCCCTTCAACACCGCCGGCCTGGTCATCGCCCCCAGTCTGCACGCCGGTTTCCGCTTCGAGGTCCTGGATGTCATCGAACATAAACGTATCATCTTCGATGCCCCGGCGGAGATCTACGATCTGCTGGTCTTCATCGGCGCGCCCGGCCGCTTTGTGGTGAAGGCGGTCTATACCAAGGATGGCGATATAGCCGCGGTCTCCTCCACAGAACGGCTGGCCCTCATCGCCGGCAAGTATGTGGGCAAAGACGATCCGGTCTGCATCGTCCGCTCCCAAGGCAAGTTCCCTGCCGTGGGGGAAATCCTGGAACCCTTCACCATGCCCCACATCGTCGCCGGCTGGATGCGGGGTTCCCACCATGGCCCCCTCATGCCGGTGCCGGTCTATCAGGCCAACCCCAGCCGCTTTGACGGCCCGCCCCGGGTCATCGCCCTGGGCTTCCAGATGGCCCACGGCCACCTGGTGGGGCCCTGCGACCTCTTCAACGATCCCAGTTTCAACGAGGCCCGACGGCTGTGTAACATCATCGCCGACCACATGCGCCGCCACGGTCCCTTTGAACCGCATCGCCTGCCAATGGACGAAATGGAGTATACTACCATGCCGGTGGTGATGGAAAAACTCCAGGATCGTTGGGAGGCCCTGCCTGCCTGACCCCGTCAGCCCCCCATCCGCCGCCGTGGCCGTCCGGGATGGGGGGCGGCCGTCCGCCCCTCAATTGACTTCCATCCTAATGGAGATAGGCAGCAAAAGCCCAGAACGGTTGCGACAGGTGTCACCGGCCTCAAACTCAGGCCGCAGACCTGCCAGGTGTCAAGAACCGGCCAGAGATCTCATGGCAACCTCTCCTCAACTGACCCTGCGGTTGTCCGGCGAGGAGCTTCATGATACAGTATGCCCACAGACAGCCGGTGATTGCCGGCCGGCAATACCTAGATACGGTTGTCCCCGGCCTTGAAAGCGCGGCATTTACCTGCAGTCGCTCCAGGCCAGGGGTCACGCCATCCTGAGAGGTCATCCATGGAAATCCCCGATAAAGACACCATCAAAGAAATGCAGGCCAGGCTGGCTTGGACGCCCAAATTGGTGTGGGACCAGCTGGATGCTGCGGCTCGGCAGCAGGTGGAGGACTATGCCCAGGCCTACCGGAAGTTCCTTGATGAGGCCAAGACCGAGCGGGAGGCTGTCCTGACCGTGCAGCGTCTGGCCCGGGAGCGGGGTTTTGAGGATCTGGCCGACCGACCGACCGGGAAGAAGTACTTCCTCAATTATCGCGGCAAGACCATCGCCCTGGTGGTTGTCGGGCAGCGGCCGATACGAGAGGGGTTAAGGATCGTCGCCGCTCACATCGACTCCCCCCGCCTGGACCTGAAGCAGAACCCCCTCTATGAGGACACGGACCTGGTCTTCCTCAAAACCCACTACTACGGCGGCATCAAGAAGTATCAGTGGCTGGCCCGGCCTTTGGCCCTGCACGGCGTCATTTACCGCCCTGACGGCCAGGCGGTCACCCTGCGGCTGGGAGAGGACCCCGATGATCCGGTGCTCACCGTCTGTGATCTCCTCCCTCATCTGGCCCGCAAGGCCCAGATGGATAAAAAGGTGGATGAGGCCTTCCTGGGGGAGAAACTCAATCTCCTGGCCGGCTCCCTGCCCCTGGGCGATCAGGAGACCAAGGAACGGTTCAAGCTGCACCTGCTGCACCTGTTGTCGGAACGCTATGGCGTGACCGAAGAGGATCTGGTCAGCGCTGAACTGGAGGCCGTGCCCGCCGGACCGGCCCGGGAAGTGGGTTGGGACCGGTCCCTGATCGGCGGCTATGGTCAGGATGACCGGGCTTCGGCCTTTGCCGCGGTGCAGGCCATTCTGGACGTGGATGAGCCCCCGTACACCTGCCTGACCCTGCTGGTGGACAAAGAGGAGGTGGGCAGTGCCGGCAATACTTCAGCCCAGAGCATCTTCCTGGAGGAGTTGGTAGCCCGCCTCTTGGAGCTGCAGGGGGACCCAGCCAGCCGGCGGCGCCAGGCCCTGATGCAATCCCAAGCCATCTCCGCCGACGTGGCCGCAGCCCTCGACCCCGATTGGCCGGAGGTCTATGAGAAACGCAACGCCGCCCGCCTGGGCTACGGCGTCGTCCTCACCAAATATACCGGCCACGGCGGCAAGTACCACGCCAATGACGCCCATGCCGAATACATCAACTGGATCCGACAGGTCTTCAACCAGGCGGGGGTCATCTGGCAGGCCGCGGAGCTGGGCAAGGTCGATGAAGGCGGTGGCGGCACCATCGCCAAGTTCCTGGCCGCCTATGGTATGGACATCGTGGACTGCGGCCCGGCCCTGTTGTCCATGCACTCCCCCTTTGAGATCGGCGCCAAGGCTGATCTGTTTATGACCTGCAAAGCCTTCGGAAGTTTCTTCCAGGCCGCCGGATAACCGGACGTGGACACCAGCGATCCTCCGGTGAGGTGAGACCTTCGGGGGCAACGATTCGCCTTGCAGCCCGGGAAGGAAAAGAGTATATTTATTCGGAGGCTAAGGAACGCTGGCACCAGCCCAGAAGGCGGGGTGCCATTCTGATCCAAGTTTCCTGGTGGCAGCCAAGGCGTTGCCCCCGGCAGCCACGCTGCGGCAAGGGATGTGGAAACAGGAAGATTCGCATGAAAAAATTCTTTGAACGGGTCAGCACCAAGGGCGAGGCGCCCCAAATCGCCTCCTTCAGCAATATGATGACCTTTTACAGTCTGCTCTTTGTGCTCTTGGCCATCCCCTTTGTCTTGATCGTCGCCCTGGTGTGGCTCACCGGGGTGATCGGCTTCAGCACCTATATTTTCCTCTTTCTGGGAGCTCTGGCAGCCCTGGTGGGCTGGCGGGTCTACCGGCGTTGGCGGGTGTTTAAGGCCAGGCTGGCCGCTCAAGGCGCTGAGATGAGTGATATTGTCAAGGAGGCGACCCGCACCGGCAAGGATGTGGAAGTTTCGGTGATGAACGGGTTGCTCACCTTCCGCTATCACGGCCGGCGCGGCAACGCTCCCCTGGTCTTGGCAGCCCCCCCCTTGGCCCTGGAAGCGCCCGGGGAGGTGGTGATCGGGGCCGAGGCGGGGAACGGCGACGCTTGGCAGGCTAGCCGGTTGCGCCAGGAGCTGGAAGGGTTTCTGCGCCTGCGGGATTCGGGCGTCATCAGTCAGGAAGAGTTCGAGGCCATCAAAAACCGGCTCATGGCCAAGTTTGCCGACCCGGAGCCGGCCGTGGAACTGACCCAGGCCGCAGGCTGAGGACTTAGCAGGCTATTGAAAAAGTGTTCATAGGGGAGGGGGCCAGGGGGCACAGCCTCCTGCCCCCTCCCCTACAACCCCTCCCCCAACCCCGGCAGCCGCTTTTGGCTGCGCCAAAAGCTGAACGTCTGGAAGAAGATATATGGCGCTGAGTGAGGAATTGGAACGCTCCGGCAATTGGCTGTTCCGCTGGCGCAGCTATCTGCCCCTGTTGTTGGCGGCGTTTTTTCTCCTGGCCCTCCACGAGGTAAGTCAGATGCCGGGGCGCCGCGGTCCAGGACGGGGCTGGGAGCTCTTCTGCCTGGCGCTGTCGATGGTAGGTCTGGCGGTCCGGGTCTTGACGGTGGGTTTTGTGCCCCGGGGGACCTCAGGCCGGAACACCAGGGGC
>FWPV01014537.1_pt1 | contig 11524 bp, 9 predicted proteins | sample 2228371 | NCBI WGS metagenome assembly FWPV01 (sample SAMEA103939776, study PRJEB20133) | metagenome | reverse complement strand
GGACGGGGGCTCGGCCGCCGGCGCCGCTGGCCGGCCCCGGGCCTCGGCCAGCATCGCCTCGACGTCGATGCCGGTTCGGGCCCCGGCTTCGCGGATCGCCGCCACCACGCTTTCCCGCCAGGGCGCATCGGCCGGGGCCTCGCTCAACAGCTCGCGCCACAGCCCGAGGGCGGTGGCCGCGTCGCCCCGCTGCGCCGCGGCCAGGCCCAGATAGTAGCCGGCCCGCGGATCTTGCGGCCGGCGCGCGTGCACCCGCCCCAAAAGCTCCTCGGCCTCGGGGGAGACCGTCCCGCCGCCGGCGGCGATCAACAGTTCGGCCAAGGTCAGCTGCGCGGCCTCGGAGTCGGGGGCCAACGCCAGCGCCCGGCGGGCCGCCACGACTCCGCCCAGCGGATCACCCAGGGCATTCTTGGAGCGGGCCAGCAACAGCCAGCCCTCGAGCTCGTCCGGCCGGTTCGCCAGGCGCTGCTCCAACCGGGCCACGAGCGTGCGGATGTCGGGCCCCTGCTCGGCGGGCGGGACCCGGGCGGCGAGCGGCTGGTCGGGCAGCCCGGGCGAGCCCAACTGTCGATAGAGGCCTACGGCCGCAGCCGGAACCAAGAGGAGGGCGAGGATCAGCGCCAGCCGGCCGGCCGGCGTCGGCCGCAGGTCGGGATCGACCCGACCGGCGGCGCGCACCAGCCGCCGCTCGATCTCGCGCCGGGCGGCGGCCGCCTCGACCGGCCCGATCAGGCCGCGCTCCCGATCGCGTTCGAGCTCGGCCAGCTGCGCGCGGTAGACGGCGAGCGCGGCCTCGCGCGGCGTGGCGCGCGCCGGGCGCAGGAGCGGCCAGGCCAGCGCTGCGAGCGCGACCACGAGGAGCAGTCCCGCGGCCAGGACGAAGCTGGTCATGCCGGTCGATCGCCACCCCGCTCGGCGGGCAGCAGCCGGGCCAGGACCGCGCGCTCGTCGGGCGCGAGCTCGGGCTCTTCGGGCGGGCCGGCCCGCCGCCGCAGCGTCACGACGAGCAGGCCCGCTCCGGCGAGGAAGACGAGCAAAGGCCCGAGCCACAGGAGCAGTGTCGCCGGCGCGAAGGGGGGCTCGAGGAGGACGAAGCTGCCGTAGCGATCGACCAGATAGGCCTTGATCGCCGCCTCGTCCTCGCCGGTGAGCAGCCGCTCGCGCACGATCCGGCGCAGATCGCGGGCGAGCGGCGCATCGGAATCGTCGATCGACTGGTTCTGGCAGACCAGACAGCGCAGCTGTTTGCCCAGTGCCCGGGCGCGTGCTTCCAGGGCCGGATCGGCCAACATCTCGTCCGGCGAGGTCGCCGCCGGGGCGGGGCCGGTCGGGGCCGCGGCCAGGGCCAGGGCGAGCGCCACGGCACGGGTCGCCCGACCGAGGCCGCCGCGAGCGCGCACCCATCCGACGTTCGAGGCGTGGCGGAGCGGGTTCATCGGGTGAGGCTCGCGAGCAGCGGGCGCAGCGTGCGCTCGACGTCGCGCGGCTGCAGCGGACCCACGTGACGGTAGCGGATCTTGCCCTCCGCGTCGATCACGAAGGTCTCGGGGACACCGTAGACGCCCCAGTCGATCGCCGCACGGCCCTCGCGATCGGCGCCGATCCGGGTGAAGGGATCACCCAGCGCCCGCAGGAAGGCCAATGCATCGGCCGGTGCGTCCTTGTAGTTGATGGCGTGGATCACGACCCCTTCGCGCGCCAGCGCCTCGAGGACCGGGTGCTCGACCCGGCAGGGCACGCACCAGGAGGCGAACACGTTGACGAGCATCGGCCGGCCGCCGAGGTCGGCGCGGGCGAAGCCCCGCTCGTCGCGGCCGGGAAGCGGCGGCAGCGCGAACTCCGGCGCCGGCCGGTCGAGCAGGGCGGTGGGCAGGGTCCGCGGGTCGCGTTCGAGCCCGAGGGCCAGGAACACCCCGATCGCCGCGAAGGCCAGCACCGGGGCGAGGTACAGCCAGCCGCGCCGGCTCGCTCCCGCCGGCTCTCGGGCGACCCGGCCGCTCATTCGGCCGGCACCGCGGCGGCGGCGCGGGCCGGGCGCGGCGCCCCCACCCGCCACCGCCGATCGGAGAGCGACAGCAGGCCGCCCGCGGCCATCAGCACCGCGCCGCCCCAGATCCAGACCACGAGCGGGTTGTGGTAGAGGCGCACGGTCCAGGCCCCGCCCTCGACCGGATCGCCCAGCACGAAATAGAGGTCACGCCAGAGCGTGCTGTGGATGCCGGCCTCGGTGGTCGGCTGCCGCTCGACGATGAAGAAGCGCTTGTCGGAGGCCAGTTCGGTCACCGGCCGCCCGTCCCGGGTGACGGTGAAGGTGCCGCGCTGGGCGATCCAATTGGGCCCCTGCACCTCCCGCACGCCCTCGAAGCGGATCGTGTAGCCGGCGAGCTCGGCGGTCTCGCCGGGCCGCATCGCGAGGATCCGCTCACTCTGGCCGGTCGAGGTGGCGGTGACGCCGATCACCAGCACACCCAGGCCCAGATGCGCGAGCACCATGGCCCAGCTCGCCCGGGGCAGGCGCCGCAGCCGCTCGACGACCCGGCCGAGCCCGCCGCCCTGCGCCGTGGCCCGGCTCACCGGATCGGCGAGCGAGCCCAGGATCGCCCAGGCCCCGAGGCCGTAGCCCAGAAGCGCCAGGCCACCGCGCAGGTCGCTCGCCAGCGCGATCACCAACACGACGGCCAGGCTCACAAGGGCCGCGGGCCACAGGCGCACAAGCGCCGGGCCCAGTTCGGCGCGCTTCCAGGCGAGCATCGCCCCCACCGGCAGAACGAGCAGCAGCGGGACCATCAACGGCACGAAGGTGGCTTCGAAATAGGGCGGGCCCACCGAGATCTTGGGACCACCCAGGACGTCGAGCGCCAGCGGGTAGAGCGTGCCCAGGAGCACCGTGGCGGTGGCGGTGGCGAGCAGGAGATTGTTGAGCAGGAGTGCGCCCTCGCGCGAGATCGGCGCGAAGCTGCCGCCGCCCTGGAGCGACGGCGCCCGCCAGGCGTAGAGCGCGAGCGCCCCACCGATCGCCACCACGAGCAGGGCCAAGATGAACACGCCGCGCGCCGGGTCGGAGGCGAAGGCGTGGACCGAGGTGAGCACGCCCGAGCGGACCAGGAAGGTACCGAGCAGCGACAGCGCGAAGGTCAAGATCGCGAGCAGGATCGTCCAACTCTTCAAGGTGTCGCGCTTCTCGACGACGATCGCCGAGTGCAACAGCGCGGTGCCGGCGAGCCAGGGCATGAAGGAGGCGTTCTCGACCGGGTCCCAGAACCAGAAGCCGCCCCAACCGAGTTCGTAATAGGCCCACCAGGATCCGAGCGCGATGCCGAGGGTGAGCGCGGTCCAGGCCGCCAGCGTCCAGGGCCGCAGCCAGCGCGCCCAACCGGGGTCGATCCGACCCTCGAGCAGGCCGGCCACGGCGAAGGAGAAGGTCGTGGAGAATCCCACGTAGCCCAGGTAGAGCATCGGTGGGTGCATCGCCAGGCCCGGATCCTGCAGGATCGGGTTGAGCCCGCGGCCTTCGAAGGGGGCCGGGTCGAGCCGCTCGAACGGGTTGGAGGTGAACAACATGAAGGCCAGGAAGCCCACGCCGATCAGCCCCTGGATCCCCAGCACCCGAGCCTTGAAGAGCGACGGCAGATCGCGGCCGAAGGCGGCCACCGCCGCGCCGAACAGGGCCAGGATCCACACCCACAAGAGCAGCGAACCCTCGTGGTTCCCCCACACCCCGCTGATCCGGTAGACGAGCGGTTTGGACTGGTGCGAATTGGCGGCGACGTTGGCCACCGAGAAGTCGGACACCACGTAGAGGTGAACGAGCGCGCCGAAGGCCAAGGTGATCACGAGGAGCTGGGCCAACGCCGCCGGGCCGGCCACCGCGACCAGCGCGGCGTCGCGCCGGGCCGCCCCCCACAGCGGCAGAACCGCCTGGGCCACGGCCAGAGCGAGCGCCAGGACCAGCGCGAAGTGACCAAGCTCGGCGATCATCGGGCCGGCTCCGCCGCCTCGTCCTTCCAATGGCCGGTGCGCTTCAAGGCGTCCGCCACCTCCTTGGGCATGTAGGTCTCGTCGTGCTTGGCCAGGACCTCGCTCGCTCGGAACACCCCACCCGGCTCCAGCTGGCCCTGGGTCACCACGCCTTGGCCTTCGCGGAAGAGATCGGGCAGGATCCCCCGATATACGACCGGCACGCGATGGGCCCCGTCGGTGACGGCGAAGCGGATCTCGCCGTCGGCGCCGCGCTCGATGCTCCCCGGCTCGACGAGCCCGCCCAGGCGGAAGCGCTTGCCCGGCTCGACCTGGCGCGCGACCAGATCGCTCGGCGCCACGAACAGCGAGACCTTCTCGCCCAGCGCGGCGAGCACGAGGGCGGCCGAGCCACCACCCAGGAACAGCACCAGGGCCACGAGCAGGAGGCGCTGACGCTTACGCAGCCGCATTCACCGTTTCCCGATCGCTCACCCTTCGCCCGGCGGGACGGCCTCGCGCCGCCGCGCCACGATCGGCCGGGTCGGGCGCCGGCTCTCGGCGCGCCGTTCGGCCCGCAGCCGCTCCGCCTCGGCGGTCCGCTTGCGCGCCCGGTACCAGCTCTGCCAGAACAGGCCGCCCAGGACGGCCAGGGTGATCCCGTAGGCCGACCAGACGAACGGCCCGTAACCGCCCATGGCGAGGAACTCGCGCACCGCTGCCTTTCCGCTCCGAGCCTCGGCGTTCCGCTTCGGGGGAGGATAGCAGCCGAGGTGCGGCAAACAAGGCGAGCACGGCTGCGACCGGCTGGCGCGAGCGATCCCCGGGGAGCCGGCCCGTGGCCGACCTGACCGGCGCCCTCGCCGGCGCGCCCGAGGAGGCTGCGCCGCCTGGACGGGAGGCCACGACGCTGGCCGAGCTCGACCGGGCGCTGGCCGCCCGGCTGGCCCGGGGGCGGGCGGCGATCCGTGCCGAGTTCGAGGCCGGCGGCGATCCCGAGCGGGTCCACGCGGCGCTGGCCGCACTGGTCGACGAGCTGGTCCGCGCGGCCCTGGAGTGGGGCGATCGGCGGTTCGGCAGCGCCAACCGGACCACCGGCGAGCGGCTCGCGGTGATCGCGGTGGGCGGTTACGGGCGGGCCGAGCTGGCCCCCTTCTCGGACGTCGATCTGCTCTTCTTGCACCCCTACAAGCCGGCGCCCTACGTCGAGCAGATGACCGAGTTCCTGATGCACCGGCTGTGGGACCTCGGTTTCAAGGTCGGCAACGCGCTGCGCACCGTGGCCGAATCGATCAAGCTCGCGAACGAGGATCTCTCGGTCCGCACCGCGCTGCTCGAGGCCCGCTACCTCTGGGGCGATCGCGCCTTGTTCGACGAGCTCGTGCGCCGCTACGACCGCGAGGTGCGCACCGGCCACGAGGCCGAGTTCATCGAGGCCAAGCTCGCCGAGCGCGACGCCCGCCATCAGCGCACCGGCGACAGCCGCTACCTGCTCGAGCCCAACGTCAAGGAGGGCAAGGGCGGGCTGCGCGACCTGCAGACCTTGATGTGGATCGGCCGCTTCCTCTACGGCGTCACCGATCCGGCCGAGCTCGTGCGGGTGGGGGTGTTGACCCCGCGATCGCTCGCCACCTTCCGCCGCTCGCGCCGGTTCCTGTGGGCGGTGCGCTGCCATCTGCACTGGATCACCGGCCGGGCCGAGGAGCGTTTGACCTTCGAGCTCCAGGAGCAGGTCGCCCGCCGCATGGGTTTCAAGGACCGCGGCCGGACCCGCGCCGTCGAGCGCTTCATGAAGCGCTACTATCTGGTCGCCAAGGAGGTGGGCGCGCTCACCCGGATCGTCTGTGCCGCCCTCGAGGAGCGCCACCAGCGTCGCGCCCGCTTCCGCCTGCCGCGCTTCGGCTTCGGTCGGCGGCGGATCGACGGCTTCGTGATCCACGGCGCGCGGGTCGGTCTGGCCGAGCCCGATCTGTTCGAGCGCCGGTCGGTGGCCATGTTGGAGCTGTTCCATCTGGCCCAGGAGCGCGAGCTCGACGTGCATCCCGACGCGCTGGCGGCGATCGGCCCGAGCCTGCGCCGCATCGACGCCCGCTTGCGGGCCGATCCGCGGGCCAATCAGCTGTTCTTGGAGATGCTGCTGTCGCGCAAGGACGCCGCCACCACCTTGGGCCGGCTCAACGAGGCCGGGGTGCTCGGCCGGTTCGTCCCGGAGTTCGGCCGGATCGTGGCGCAGATGCAGCGCAACCTCTATCACGTCTACACGGTCGACGAGCACACCATCCGGGCGATCGGCGTGCTGGGCCAGATCGAGCGCGGCGAGCTCGCCCAGGAGCTGCCGCTGGCCACCGAGATCGTGCCCAAGCTGGTCTCGCGCACCGAGCTGGTCCTCGCCACCTTCTGCCACGATCTGGGCAAGGGGCGCGGTGGCGATCACAGCGCCATCGGTGCCGAGATCGCCGAACGACTGTGTCGCCGCTTCGGCCTACCGGAGGCCACCACCGAGACGGTGTGCTGGCTCGTCCGCCATCACCTCCTGATGAGCGACACCGCCTTCAAGCGCGACCTCGACGATCCCAAGACGATCCAGGACTTCGTCGCCCAGGTCCAGTCACCCGAGCGGCTCAAGCTGCTCCTCGTGCTCACCGCGGCCGACATCCGCGCGGTCGGCCCCGGGGTGTGGAACGGCTGGAAGGGCCAACTGTTGCGCGATCTCTATCACGGCGCGGCGGCGGCCATGCAGACCGGCGATGCGGCCGGCTGGCACGCCGCGCGGATCCGCGCCGCCCGCGAGCGGCTGGCGCGAGCGCTCGCCGATCTGCCCGAAGGCCCGTGGAGCGCGGCCGAGATCGAGGCCTATCTCGAGCGGCATCCGCCGCGCTACTGGGTGGGCCTGCCGCTCGACGAACATCTGCGCCACGCCCGGCTGATCCGCGCGGCCGACGCGGCCGGCACCCGGCTCACCATCGACTTCCGCTTCGACCGCTTCCGCTCGCGCAGCGAGGTGCTGATCTACACCGCCGATCATCCGGGGCTGTTCCTGGAGATCGCCGGTGCCCTGGCGGTCAGCCGCGCCAACATCGTCGACGCCCACATCTTCACGACCAGCGACGGGATGGCCCTCGACGTCTTGGGTTTCCAGGACGCCGAGACCGCCCAGGCGATCGACGACCCGGCGCGGCTCGAGCGGATCCGCCGCAACATCGAGCGGTCGTTGCAGGATCCCCTCTGGCTCGAGCGCGAACTCGCCCGACGGGCGCCGCCCAGCCGCACGCGGCTGTTCACGGTCGAACCGCGGGTGCTCGTCGACAACGCCGCGAGCCGCACCCACTCGGTGATCGAGGTCAACGGCCGCGACCGGCCCGGGCTCCTCTACGATCTGGCCAAGGCCTTGAAGGATCTGGGCATCGTCGTGCAGAGCGCGCACATCGCCACGTACGGCGAGCGGGTGGTCGACGTGTTCTACGTCAAGGACGTGTTCGGCATGAAGATCACCGCCAAGAGCAAGCTCGCGCGGGTCGAGCGCCGGCTGCTCGCGGTGCTGGCCGGCCCGGTGGCCGCGGCCTGAGCCCGGTTCGCCGGTGCCCGTCGACTCCCCGCCACCCGCCACCGCCGACCGCGCTGCGGTTCGACCCGCCGCCCGGCCCGTCGAGCTGGTGCGCGCCGCCTTCACCGTCGGGTCCTGGACCCTGGCCTCGCGGCTGTTGGGCTTTCTGCGCGATCTGGCGATCGCCGCGGTGCTGGGGGCCGGCGCCGCGGCCGACGCTTTCTTCGTCGCCTTCAAGCTCGCCAACATGCTGCGCCGGCTGTTCGCCGAGGGTGCCTTCGCCGCCGGCTTCGTGCCGCTCTTCGCCCGCACCTTGGAGCAGGAGGGCCCGCAGCCGGCGCGCGCCTTCGCCTGCCACGCCATGGCGGTGATGGCGGCGATCCTGCTCGTGGTCGTGGGCCTGGCCGAGCTCTTCATGCCCTGGCTCGTGCGGGTGCTGGCCACCGGCTTCGCCCCGGGCAGCGAGCGCTATGCGCTCGCGGTCGAGCTGTCGCGGCTCACCTTTCCCTATCTGGCGCTGATCTCGCTGGCCGCCCTGGTCTCGGCGGTCCTCAACGGGGTCGGCCGTTTCGCCGCCGCGGCCTTCGCGCCGATCCTCCTCAACATCGTGCTCCTGGTGGCCATCGGTCTGGCGCTCCTGACCGGTGCGAGCGCCGCCCACGCCCTGGCCTGGGGGGTACTGATCGCCGGCGTGGCGCAGCTGGGCTCGCTCTCGCTCGTGGCCGCCCGCGCCGGCTGGAGCGTGCGGCCGCGCTGGCCGGGAGCCGCCGCGCGGCCCCGTCTGACCCGGCTGTGGCAGCTGATCGTACCCGGCATCCTCGGCGCCGGGGTCTACCAGCTCAACCTCGTGATCGACACCTGGTTCGCCTCGCACCTGCCCACCGGCGCGGTCTCCTACCTGTTCTACGCCGATCGGCTCGTGCAGCTGCCGCTGGGGCTCATCGGCGTGGCTCTGGGCACCGCGCTCTTGCCGCTGCTCGCTCGCCAGCTGCGCGCCGGCCGCGAGGACGCCGCCCGCCACAATTTCGAGCGGGCGCTCGAACTGGCGCTGCTGTTGGGCCTGCCGGCCGCGGTCGGGCTCGGCACGTTGGCCGGGCCGATCGTCGCGGTGTTGTTCGAGCGCGGCGCCTTCGATCGGGCCGCTGCCGAGGCGACCGCCGCGGCGCTCGCCGCCTTCGCCCCGGGGCTGCCGGCCTACGTGCTGGTCAAGGTGCTCGCGAGCGGCTTCTTCGCCCGCGAGGACACCCGCACCCCGGTGATGGTGGCGGCGCTGTGCCTGGTCGTGAACCCGGTCGTGATCCTGGCCACGATCGGCCGGCTGGGCCACGTCGGCATCGCGCTCGCGACCTCGGTCGCGAGCTGGGTCAACGCCGGCCTGTTGGCCCTGCTGCTGGCTCGGCGCGGGGCTCTGGCGCCGAGCGCCCGGCTGCGCCGACGGGCGCTGCGCCTCGTGCTCGTGAACCTGGCCTTGGCGGCGGCGCTGTCGGTGCTCGTGGCCGGCCTCCCGGCGATCGCCAGCCTGCCCGGCCTGGCGCTCGCCGTCCCCGCCGCGGTCCTGGTCTATCTCCTCGCGGTCCAGCTGGCCGGGGCGGGGGATCTGGGCGAGCTGCGCGCGGCCCTGGTCCGCCGCCCGGCCGCGGTGGTCGAGCCCGAGCGCGCGGCTTGACAGGCGGCCGTGCCGCGTGATGACGAGAGGCCTCGTTCGCCGGCCGGCCACTGGCCGGCTCCGCGCCTCCATCCCGGATCCTCCTCGCCATGAGCGGTCTCGTCTTCTCCGGCATCCAGCCCACGAGCGGTATCCATCTCGGCAACTATCTCGGCGCGATCCGGCACTGGGTGCGGCTCCAGGACAGCTTCCGGTGCATCTATTGCATCGTCGACCAGCACGCGCTCACCACCGTCCACGACCCCGAGGCGATGCGCGCCAACACCCGCGAGGTGGCAGCCGCGCTCCTGGCCTGCGGCATCGACCCGAAGCGCTCGATCCTGTTCGTGCAGAGCCACGTGCCGGGGCACGCCCAGCTGGCCTGGGTGCTCAACTGCGTGACCCCGCTCGGCTGGCTCAACCGGATGACCCAATTCAAGGAAAAGGCCGGCAAGGACCGCGAGGGCGCACCGGTCGGCCTCTACGCCTACCCGGTCCTGCAGGCGGCCGACATCCTGCTCTACAAGGCCACCCACGTGCCGGTGGGCGAGGACCAGAAACAGCACCTGGAGCTTTCCCGGGACATCGCCGCCGCCTTCAACCGGCGCTTCGGCGAGGGCTTCTTCCCGCTGCCCGAGCCCATGATCCTGGGCGAGGCCACGCGCGTGATGAGCCTGCGCGACGGCACCAAGAAGATGTCGAAGTCCGATCCCTCCGACCAGTCGCGCATCAATCTGACCGACGACGCCGAGACGATCGCCCTCAAGATCCGCCGGGCCAAGTCCGACAGCATCGAGGGTCTGTGGGTCGACGAGGAGAAGCGGCCCGAGGCCACCAACCTGCTCACCATCTACGCGGCCCTCGCCGACCGGCCGCGGGCCGAGGTCGAGGCCGAGTTCCGCACCACCTTGTTCTCGACCTTCAAGACCAAGCTCGCCGAACTGTGCGTCGAGAAGCTCGCGCCGATCAACGCGGCGATGCGCCGGCTGCTCGCCGACCCGGCGCACATCGACCGGATCCTGGCCGAAGGTGCCGAGCGCGCCCGGGCGATCGCCGATCCGATCCTGGCCGAGGTCTACGACCGCGTGGGCTTCCTGCGGGTCTGAGGGCACGCCGCCACCGCGCCGCGCCCCGGCCGCGCCGGGGCGCTTGTCGCCCCCACCGCGGCGGGGCTAAGTGACCTGTGGGCTCGGTGCCCGCCGGTGATCGGCCGCCCTTGCCGGGCGGCCGCCGCGGCCCCACCTCCAGCGTCGAGTCGGGAGATCGCCATGTTCATCCAGACCGAGCCGACCCCCAATCCCGCGACGCTCAAGTTCTTGCCCGGTCAGCCGGTGCTCACCCGCGGCGTGGCCGAGTTCGGCGATCCCGAGGCGGCCCGCGTCTCGCCGTTGGCCACCCGGATCTTCGCCGTCGAGGGTGTCAAGGGCGTTTATCTGGGCGCCGACTTCGTGAGCGTGACCAAAGCGGACGGCGTGGAGTGGCACGAGCTCAAGCCGGCCGTGCTCGGCGCCATCATGGAGCATTATCTCTCCGGTGATCCGGTGCTGGCCGAAGGCGTCGAGGCCGAGATCGAGGACACGGGTTCGGACGATCCGGTGGTGGCGCGGATCAAGGAGCTGATCGAGACCCGGGTCCGACCGGCGGTGGCGCGCGACGGCGGCGACATCGTCTTCCGCGGTTTCGAGCGGGGGATCGTCTATCTGCAGATGCGCGGGGCCTGCTCGGGCTGTCCGTCCTCGACCATGACCTTGAAGGCCGGCATCGAGAACCTGCTGCGCTATTACGTGCCGGACGTCATCGAGGTGCGCGCGGTCGGCTGAGCCCAAAGGACGTGCGCGCGCTGGCGATCCGGGTGGGATCGAGCGGGCCGGAGGTGGCGGTGGGTGACGGCACCGCTCGGCTCGGCGAGCGGGCGCGACCCGGCGGCCGCGCCGAAGAGCTGGCCCTGCTCGTGCGCGAAGCCATGGCGGAGGCCGGGTGGGGCTTCGCCGATCTGGACGTGTTGGCGGTGTCGACCGGCCCGGGCAGCTTCACCGCGATCCGCGCGGCGGTCGCGGCGATCCGGGCGCTGGCGTTGGCCACCGGCCTGCCGGTCTACGCGTCGAGCGACCTCGAGCTCGCCGCCGAGATCCTCGGGCCCGGGCCGGAGCTGCTCGTGTTGGCGCCGGCCGGCCGGCAGGAGCTCGTGGTCCAGCGTTTCGGGGTCGACGGGTGCCCGCTCGAGCCACCGCGGCGGGTGGACCGGGCGGCGGCCCGGGTCGAGGCGGAAAGCGCGCCGCGCCTGGTGCTGGTCGACGTCGAGGGATGGGACGGTCCGACGGGCGTACGCCTGCGGCCCTCGGCCGGAGCGCTGCTGGCCGTCGCCGCGGCCGGCCGGG
>FWPV01014536.1_pt1 | contig 11524 bp, 8 predicted proteins | sample 2228371 | NCBI WGS metagenome assembly FWPV01 (sample SAMEA103939776, study PRJEB20133) | metagenome | reverse complement strand
ATTGAGTTTTTGCACGAGGGCTAAAAGGTCCGATTCCTCGGTTTCAGCCGGCAGCCTATGGACCCGGGCTAAAATGCCCGCCTCAAAACAGGCCTTATCCTTTGCTCTCACATAGGCGGCTGACGCCGGGTCTTCCCCTACCAGGATAACGCTTAACTGTGGAGGAAATTTAAGCTGCCCTACCTGGGCCTTAATTTCCTCTCTTATTCCTGCCGCAATCTCTTTGCCATCGATTATTTGTCCCATAAGTTATCCACACCCTTTGCCTTTACTTCACGTTGTGTTTATCTTTGTTCCTTCTTTATTTTTAAAATCGGTTGGGATTTTCTATCTTCACCGATCTTTCTGTCGTCTTTTTTCGGCCTTCCAGCAAGCCCTTTTTGTTATCAACAGCTCCGCCTTTGGTTGTGGATAGCCCTGCTTATAAAAAATGTTTCACGTGAAACATTCTACCATGCCCTGGGGGTCCTGTCACTTACCAATACAAAATTCCTCAAAAATCTTATTAATAACTTCTTCGGAAACTTCTTCCCCGGTCACCTCGCCTAGGGCCACAACCGCATCCTTTAGGTCAATGGTTGCCAAATCCAAGGGCTTGCCCGCAGAAAGGGTCTCGGCAACGCGGCTGAGCGCTTCTTGGCAGACCGCAAGTTGCTCTTTGTGGCGGAGCCGGGTAATAATGGGTTGATTAAGGGCTAAAATCTTCTGGCTGGCAACCAGGTTTACGACGGCTTTTTCCAGATCTTTAATCCCCTGCCCCAAAAGGGCTGAAACCCGAACTGTAGGGGCCTCAAAGTTGATGTCCGCAAATGAGGGGTGTTCGCCTAAATCTATCTTGTTAATAACTATAATAGCTTTTTTCCCGGCTATGGCCCGGAGAAGGTCCTGATCGGCAGGAAGAACCCCCTCGGGGGCCTCTAGGACCAGAAGGACTAATTCGGCCAAGGCCAGTTTCTCCTTTGCCCTCTCCACTCCGGCCTCTTCGGCCTTGTCCCTTGGGTTCCGCAGGCCGGCGGTATCAATTAGCTTAAGCCAAAGCCCCTGGATATTGAGCCGTTCTTCCAACAGGTCCCGGGTGGTTCCCGGCATGTCGGTTACAATGGCTCTTTCTTCCTTTAACAAGGCGTTGAGCAGGCTGGATTTCCCCACGTTCGGCCGGCCTATAATTACCGTGGTCAATCCCTCTCGCAGGACTCGTCCAAGGTCCGCGGTGGCTATCATCTCCGCCACCCGGGCCTGGCAGGAAGCAACTTTTTCTTGTATCCCGGCGAGAGACGGGTCTTCTATGTCTTCAGGAAAGTCTAGGGAGGCTTCCATCTCAGAAAGAACGCCCAGCAAGGTTTGCCTAAGGTTTCTAATCTGTTTAGAAAGATCGCCCTCAAGCTGCCGAACCGCTAAAAAGGCGCTCTCGCGGGTAGGGGCCTGAATAAGGTCAATAACGGCTTCCGCTTGGGCAAGGTCTAGCCGCCCATTAAAAAAGGCCCTTTTAGTAAACTCCCCGCGCTGTGCCAGCCGGGCGCCCTGGTGCAGTGATAACTGAAGGACAGTCTGAAGAATTACGGCGCATCCATGGCAGGAAATTTCCACCACATCTTCGCCAGTATAGCTGTTGGGGGCCTTAAAAAAAGAAAACAGGGCTTCGTCCACATTCTGTCGGGTTTTGGGATCAACAACCCAGCCGTAGTATACTTGATTAGCCCTAATGTCTTTGTTTTTCCCTGGTCGCTGGGCAAAAATCCGCTTGGCGATAGTCCATGATTTAGGCCCGGACAGTCGTATAATGCCTATGCCGCCTTCTCCCAGTGGCGTAGAAATGGCAGCAATGGTATCGTTCTCATTTTTCTTCCGGCCCACTAGCGGTTGGCTCCTTCGGCGCCACCACAACGCGTCTTAGGCCGCCCTCGCCACGTGAAAAGGATTTGGCTTTCTGGCGCGCGGCAATTGCCAAGTGGATTGCTCTGCGATCGGCCGCGGACATGGGGGGCAGGATGACCTCTCGTCCGCTGGCAATGGCTTCCTCTGTTGCCTCATCGGCCATTCGCTCAAGTTTTCCCCTTTTCTTTTCTCGGTAGCCGGCAGCATCAACGATTACCCGGATCTTACGGGCATGTCGCCGGCTTAACATGGAGCTGACTAAAAGTCCCAAGGCCTCGAGGGTTGTGCCCTCTTTCCCTATAATTCGCCCCAGATCATCTCCTTTAATTTCCAAAAATGGGCTGTCTTCCGCGCCTGAAACCAGACTAACCAGGGTTACAAAGCCCATTCGGTCTAATATGGCGGCTAATATTTCTTTTGCTTCCTCGCCAATAGAAATTTTTGGGCCAATTTCCACTTCCGCCTCTTCTGCGCCAAATACTCCAAGCACGCCGGCCTTGCCTTCGGAAATGACCTTAATTTCGGCGTTTTCACGGGAAATTCCAAGCACTTTAAGTCCTGCCTCTATTGCTTCTTCAACGGTTTTGCCTTTCATTATGATTGTTTTTGTGTTGCTCATCTGCTCTGCGTCACCTCATCTTGTTTAGAATATACGCCTGCTGGGCCATGGTAAGAAGGTTTTGCACAACCCAGTAAAGCTGCACTCCGGAAGGGAAAGTCAGCGATATGAAAGCAATAAAAATTGGCATAAAAACCATCATTCCTGTCTGTGGTGTGCTCGGCTGGGACATCATTTTCTGGGTTAAATAGGTCGTAACCCCTATCAATAACACGAGTATATAAGTTTGATCCGGCGCTGCTAGGCTGGTAAGCCAAAGAAATCCCGGCCGAACGCCGGGCTGGTTAACCAGTGACAAAAATTCCGGAGAGGTCAAAGTGAAAAAAAGCGCGATAAAGACCGGTAGTTGTAAAAGAAGGGGAAGGCATCCCCCTAGAGGATTTACGCCGTGTTTTTGGTAAAGTTCGATAAGTTCTTTTTGCATCTTTTCCGGTTGATCTTTTAATTTTTTCTGCAATTCCGCGATTTTTGGCTGAATTTTTTGCAAGGCGTTCATCTGCTGCGTGGACTGTAACGTTAAGGGGTAAAGGATAATTTTTACCGCTATGGTGAGAAAAATTATCGATAAACCGTAGCTGCCGGAAAACGAGTAAAAGAGCTTAAGGACGTGCAACATAATTTCAACTAAAAACTGGATTGGGTTCATTTTACGGGATCGGCTCCTCCAGGATGAAATGGGTGACAGCGAAGCAAACGTCTAAGCCCCAGCATAATGCCGGCAGCAGGTCCATGGCAAATAATGGCTTCCTTGGTATATTCCGAGCAGCTGGGATAAAACCGACACTGCCGGGCAAACAGCGGAGATATTATTTTCTGATATATTGAGATTAAAAGTAAAAGCCCTGATTTTAGCATCTTTTACCTGGCATTTCCTATCACTTTCAACTTAGACAGCGCTCTCATGAGGCGCGTTTTAACCTCGGGCGTGCTCAGCTGGCAGGCTTTTGCCAGGGGCAAAATAACCGCATCTACCCGCGGCTGAAAATCTACGCTAAGCAAGCGGAGTCCCTCTTTAAAACATCTCCGGAGGCGGTTTCGGATAACCGCTTTTCCTAGTTTCCGGGGGGTTAAGACGCCCAAACGCGAAAACCCTTGGGCTGGGCGGAGCACAAAGATTTTAAAATATTCTTCGGTGAAGACCGTTCCTTGGCTGAGAATTTTTTTGATCTCCGAGCCGCGGAGCGTCTTTGTCTCTCGTTTTACAGTCAGATGGCCAGCCGCCATCGTCCTTTGGCCCGCCGTTTTTTCAAAACGCTCTTAGAGCGTCGCCTAAAACCATGCGTTCTTTTTCGCTTTATTCCGTGTGGTTGGAAAGTTCGTTTAACCATCTTATATTTGTATAATCTTAATTATACCCACCGCGCAAACAGCTGTCAAGTTGCCCCAAACTTTTTGTTGCATCTTTATCGGGGTTTTGATAAAATTTAACTGGTGCGATCAGCTATCCACAGCGCTGGAAAGGGATAGGGTACAAGCAAAAACCTGTCAGCGGCTCAGCGTGGAAAGTTGCGGCAGAGAGCCCAAGAAAAAATGGCTGGCCCAAATTTCATGTTGCCTAAGGGGGTTATCCCCAAAAAAACCATGCTCTGTGGATAGCCGTAAGCTAGTTTTTTGCTATAAAATCGCCTTTTTTTGCTGGTTAATTGCCGCCTGTGGAAAACTAAAGTTTTTGGTTGTGGAAAAATAAAATATGGAAGATTTAGAAGTTTTGTGGAACGATCTTCTTCTTTCGGTTGAAGGGCAAATATCAAAGTCGGTATATGGTGCTTTAATTTCCTCAGCAAAGCCATTGTCTTTGATTGACGGGTGTCTGCGAGTTGCGGTTCCAAATGAGGTTGTGCGCGCTTGGTTGGCCGAAAATTCTTCGCGCCTGTTGATGCCAAATCGCGTTTCCCGCGTTGAGTTCGAGGTCGGGCCCAAAGAACTGTTTGAAACTCCGCTTTTAGAGCGGTCCGCGCAACTTTCGCTGCCGGTAACTTCAATGCCGGAGGCTCTTGCCGGAACGCCTAAGTCCCTGCTAAACCCAAAATATGTTTTTGAAAATTTTGTGGTGGGCCACAACAACCGCTTTGCCCAGGCAGCGTCTCTGGCAGTGGCGGAAGCTCCGGCTAAGGCCTATAATCCGCTTTTCCTTTACGGCGGGGTGGGGCTTGGCAAGACGCATTTAATGCAGGCCATTGGTCACCATGTAATGAAAAATATGCCGCAGGTTAAAGTTCTTTATGTTACTTGCGAAAAATTTACTAATGATTTAATTAACGCTATTCGGTACGGCTCCACGGCTGATTTTCGCAACCGCTATCGTGACATAGACATTTTATTGGTTGACGATATCCAGTTTCTCGCTGGGAAAGAATCCACCAAGGAAGAGTTCTTTCACACCTTTAATTCGCTCTACGAGGCGTCAAAGCAAATTGTCCTTTCTTCGGACCGACCGCCAAAAGAAATTCCAAATCTGGAAGAACGCTTGCGGTCGCGCTTTGAATGGGGGCTAACCGCTGATATCCAGTCCCCGGATTTAGAGACCCGTTTGGCCATCCTAAAGAAAAAAGCCGAGCTGGAAGAGATCTCGGTTCCCGAAGAAGTATTGGGGCTGATTGCGGAGAAAATAACTTCAAACATCCGCGAGCTGGAAGGAGCCCTTATACGGATTGTGGCTTATTCTGCCTTAACCTCAGAAGAAATCACTCTGGCGTCGGCCGATGAGATTATAAGAGATATTATTTCGCCTAAAAAGGATCGTCCCGCGGTAACCATTGCCCTGATAAAAAAGGCAACGGCTGAATATTATAGTGTTAAAATTGACGATATGACAGCAAAAATTAGGACAAAGGAAATCGCCAATGCCCGCCAGGTAGCCATGTTTTTAGCCCGGGAGCTTACTTCGGCCTCTCTACCTAAAATTGGTGAAGAGTTCGGCGGTCGTGATCATACCACGGTTCTTTACGCTTACGAAAAAATTAAAGATGAACTGCGGCATAATCCCGAGATTGAAACCGCGGTTAAAGAGATTACAGCGTCTATTAAGAAAGAAGGTGGTTAATAACTCTTGGGTTTTTTGTGGATTAACGGGTTAGGTTAAGATCGGCCTTTTTATCCACAAATTATTATTTTTCTGTTTTTGCTTTTTTTGGTGTTAGTCCGCTTTAAATTGGTAATACTAACACTATTAACAGTGTCTACGACTACGTATTTTTTATATATAAATAAGCAGTAACAGTATTCATGCTAAAAAGGAGGAAAAGAGATGGAATTTTCTTGCCAGCAAAAAGACTTATATGAAGGTGTCCAGGCGGTTGAACGAATCGTTGCAACTAGATCTACTCTTCCAATAATAGGCAATATTCTTTTTGAATTAGGTAAAAACAACCTAAAAATGTCTGCTAATAACCTTGAAATGGGAATTGAGGTTACCATCCCGGCAAAAGTAGAAAGCGAGGGCGCAATTCTAATACCTGCCAGAACCCTCGCGCAAGGAGTTGGTAAATTCCCCGATGGGAATATTAATTTTAAGGCCAGTGAAAAAGGCCTAGTTAGGATTTCATATAAACAATCAACTTTTAATCTTCACGGTCTTCCCCCAGACGAGTTTCCGGTTCTTCCCAAAATAAAAGAGGGTAAAATTATTAGTTTGGACCCAAAACTTTTTTCGGAAATGATAAAGGAAACCATTTTTGCGGTTTCACTTTCAGAAGAAAAACACGTTTTAAACGGTGTCTTGCTAGAAATAGGAAAAGCCGAAACCGCAGGGGATACTTCTAACCTAAGACTAGTTGCCACTGACGGATATCGTCTTGCCAAGAGAGGTGAAAAAATATCGCCCGCACCAGCCGCCCAGCTTTCTGTAATTGTTCCTGCCAAGGCCCTAGCAGAGCTTTCGCGACTTTTAACCGCGGCCAGCAATGGCGAGCTCAAAATCCTGTTTAGCCCGGAACAGATCGCCTTTAAATACAAGGACTCCTATCTTGTTTCACGGGTAATTCAAGGCCAATTTCCAAATTATCGGCAGGTAATACCCAAGGGAAGCGAGACCAAGATAACGGCTCCAACCCAGGCATTGCTGGAGGCTGCCGAAAGAGCCGCAATTATTGCTTCCGGTTCGGCCAATATTGTTAAAGTTGAAATCCGGGCCGGAAAACTTCACCTGGCAGCCGCCACTCCGGATGTTGGCACAGTTGATGAAGTGGTTGAGGTGGAAATTTCTGGGAGCGAAAAAGCAGCTGCAGCCTTTAACGTTCGGCTGATAACCGATGCCCTCAAGAATATTCCCGGAGAGAAAGTGGTTTTCGAGCTTTCCGGGCCACTTTCGCCCGGGGTAATTAAACCCGCAGATACAGGACTGGACTATATTTACATTATCATGCCCATTCGCACTGCGGAAACGGCAGGGTAGACAAGGTGCAGCAACTGGGAGACCTGTTAGAGCAAGCCACCGCAAAATCCGTCGCCTTGAAGATTTGCCGGATATTGAAAACTTGGGAAGAGATCGTACCTGAAAGGATAAAAAGAAACACGGAGGCCAAAAGCGTTAAAGGCCGAACGCTCTTTGTAGCCGCCAAAAGCCCAGCCTGGGCCAACGAACTAACGCTATTGAAAAACTCGCTCATTGAGAAAATAAACGCGGCCATGGGAATGAAGGCCATAAAAGACATTCGGTTTCAAGGAGGCAAGTATGGGTAAAGGAGAAGAACGCCGGGGCAGAGCAGAATACGACGCCTCTAAAATAAAAATTCTGGGAGGCATCGAAGCCGTCCGAAAAAGACCGGCGATGTATATTGGCTCTACCGGCAAAGCCGGGCTGCACCATTTAGTTTACGAGGTTGTCGACAACTCGGTGGATGAAGCCCTGGCGGGATTCTGTGATACGATAGAGGTAACGCTTCACAAAGATAATTCTGTTACGGTAGTTGATAACGGTCGCGGCATACCATTTGATACGCATAAAGAAACCGGCCGTCCGGCTGCCGAGGTGGTGTTGACCACGCTTCATGCCGGCGGCAAGTTCGGGGTGGGGGTTTCGGTCGTCAACGCTCTTTCGGAGTGGATGGAAGTGGAAATTTGCCGCGACGGTCAGATTTATTCGCAGCGCTTTGACCGCGGTAAGGCTAGGCCCGAAAAAAAAGTTGCTGCCAAGGAAGCTAAAGGGCGAACCTCCACAAAAGTCTCTTTTAAACCAGACCGCGAAGTTTTTGAGGATATAGAGTTTGACCCGGCCACTCTTTCCCACCGCTTGCAGGAACTGGCCTATCTTAACCGCGGGCTTAAGATCAAGTTTACTAACGAGAAAAACGGCAAAAGCGAGACTTACCATTATGAGGGAGGAATAGTTTCTTATGTGCAGCATTTAAACGAAGGCAAGGACGCGTTGTATAAAACCCCGGCCTATTTTTGCACGGAAAAACAACAGATTTTTGTCGAGGTTGCAATGCAACACTGCCGGGATTATTACGACGAAAACATCTACTCTTTTGTTAATTGCATTCACACTAAAGAGGGTGGGACGCATCTGGTGGGATTTAAAGCCGCCCTTACCCGTTCTATAAATAATTATGCTCGTCGGCACGGGCTGGTAAAGGAATCAGAGAGCTTCGCCGGAGAAGATGTCAGGGAGGGACTAACCGCGGTTATTAACCTACGCCTTCCTAATCCCCAGTTTGAGGGCCAGACCAAGACAAAACTGGGAAACTCCGAGGTTAAAGGGATAGTGGAATCAATTATTGACGAGGGGCTGACTAACTACCTAGAGAAAAACCCGGTAGCGGCTCGGGAAATCGTTGAAAAATCACTAATCGCCTTTAGGGTAAGGGCCGCGGCCAGAAAAGCCCAAGAGCTGGAGAGAAAGAAATCCGCCTTAGAGACCGCCATGTTGCCGGGAAAACTTGCGGATTGCTCTGAAAGGGACCCTGCCAAATGTGAGCTTTTTATTGTGGAAGGAGATTCTGCCGGTGGTTCTGCCAAACAAGGCCGGGCGCGAGAGTTTCAAGCGATCCTCCCTTTGCGCGGAAAGATCCTGAACGTGGAGAAGGCAAGGCTAGATAAAATTCTAACTTCAGAGGAAATCCGCGCCATGATTACCGCCATCGGCCCGGGAGTTATTACCGGGATGGCGGAAATCTCTCAGGAGAGCGAGCGGGAAAGTGAGCTGACGGCAGAGGAAATCGCCAAACGATTAAGCTATCACAAAATAATCATTATGACCGATGCCGATGTTGATGGAGCACACATTCGGACGTTGCTTTTAACCTTTTTCTACCGCTATGCCCGGGCAATTATTGAAAACGGGAATCTTTTTGTGGCCCAACCCCCGCTTTATCTTGTTAAAAAAGGGAAAACCCAAAAGTACGTATACTCTGAGGCCGAGCTTAAAAAGACGCTGAAGGAAATGGGCGATGACGGTATTCAAATCCAGCGGTACAAAGGCCTAGGCGAAATGAACCCTGAGCAACTTTGGGAAACCACCATGAACCCGCAGACTCGTACATTATTGCAGGTACAGGTAGAAGACGGAGAGGTCGCGGATGAGATTTTCAAAGTATTAATGGGTTCGCAGGTTGAGCCCAGGCGCGAGTTTATTATGCAATATGCCAAGAAGGTAAGGTGGCTGGACGTTTAAGGTCTGAACAATGAGCAAGGATAAAGCAAAAAAAACGACCAAAAAGCCAAAAAAAGAAAGGCAAGAAAGCCCCGCACTAAGCGAGGATACAAAGGCGGAAAACACTCTACCACAGGCAAAAATCATACCTATAACTGTGGAAGATGAAATGAAGGCCGCCTATATTGATTATGCCATGTCGGTTATTATTGGTCGAGCCCTGCCGGATGTGCGCGATGGACTTAAGCCCGTACACCGGCGCATCCTTTATGCCATGGATGAACTTGGGCTTGGACCAGGGAAACCGCATAAAAAATGCGCCCGGGTAGTGGGAGAGGTTTTAGGAAAATATCATCCCCATGGCGACATGGCGGTTTATGACGCCTTGGTGCGCATGGCGCAAGATTTTTCCTTGCGCTATCTTTTAGTTGATGGACAGGGAAATTTTGGCTCGGTTGACGGCGACTCAGCCGCGGCGATGAGATATACGGAGGCTCGTCTTGCCCCGATCGCGGCAGAGCTCCTTGGCGACCTTGAGAAGGAAACAGTAGATTTCGGCCCGAATTTTGATGAGTCGCTTAAAGAACCATTAATCCTGCCGGCCAAATTTCCGAATCTTTTGGTAAACGGCGCATCCGGGATTGCAGTTGGTATGGCGACAAATATTCCGCCCCATAATCTTAATGAAGTCGTCGACGGAATAACCGCGGTCATTGATAATCCAGAAGCCGAACTTTCAGAGATTATGAAGCACATCAAAGGGCCCGATTTTCCAACCGGCGGGCTGATTTGCGGCGACAGCGGCATCAAAGAGGCCTATGCAACCGGGCGGGGGCTGTTAACCTTGCGAGGGAAGGCCTTTTTTGAAGAACTGAAAGGCGGCAAAGACGCCATTATTGTTACCGAAATTCCCTACCAGGTTAACAAAGCCCAACTGATAGAGCAGATTGCTAACCTGGTTAAGGACAAAAAAATTACCGGCATTTCGGACCTAAGAGATGAATCAGACCGGAAAGGGATGCGGATTTACATTGAACTTAAGCGGGATGCCAACCGCGATATCGTCCTCAACCAACTTTATAAACATACTGATCTGCAAGTTACCTTTGGAGTAAATACCGTTGCTTTGGTCCACGGCGAACCCAAAGTTTTGACGCTGAAAGAACTTATCCAGCAGTATATTGCGCACCGCGAAGAAGTTGTTACCCGCCGGACAAAGTTTGAGCTGCGCAAAGCCGAAGAAGAGGAGCATATCCTGCAGGGGCTGGTAATCTGCCTCAAAAATTTGGACGCGGTTATTAAACTAATCCGCGCCTCTAAAAACCCGGACGAGGCCCGCGAGGGGCTGATGAAAAACTTTGATCTGACCAAAATCCAGGCGCAGGCTATTTTGGACATGAAACTTCAGCGCCTGACTCAGTTAGAGAGGGAAAAGATTGAAGAAGACCTAAAACGCCTTATCCGCCTAATTGCCGATTTGAAAGCAACTCTGGCCTCAAGGAAAAAAATCTTGGGGATAATCAAAAACGAACTGCAGGAGATCAAAAAGAAATTCGGGGATAGCCGCCGGACAGATATAGTTGGAGAGGCAACCGAGCTGGCGGCAGAAGACCTAATCCCTGACATTGAGGTTGCCGTCATTCTTACTCGGGATGGGTTTATAAAACGCATGCCGGTGGCAACCTTTAGATCCCAACACCGCGGAGGCCGCGGAGTTATGGGAATGGTTACGAGGGAAGAGGATGTCATAGAGAATATATTTACCGCAACCACCCACAGCTTTGTTCTGTTATTCACCTCCCAAGGCCGGGTCTACCGGCTGAAGGTTTATGAAATCCCTGAGGCCAGCCGTACCGGCAAGGGGCAATCTATTGCCAATCTGCTTCAACTGGGCGAGAAAGAGGCCATTACCGCCGCTATTCCGGTTAGGTCTTTTGATAAAGAAACCTTTCTTTTCATGGCAACCGTTAACGGCGTGGTCAAAAAAACCCCCCTGAAGGCCTTTGCCAATATCCGTCGGACGGGGATTATTGCCATCTCACTCAAGGACAGAGATGAACTCCGTTGGGTCCGCGAGACGGATGGTAAGATGCAAATTATCATGGCCACCAAACAAGGCAAGACCATCCGCTTTAAGGAAAGCGATGTGCGGCCCATGGGAAGGTCAGCTGCCGGGGTTAAGGGGTTCTCCTTGCGCAAAGGAGATCAGGTTGTCTCCATGACCATTGCCGAGGCCAAAGTTTGCATCGACGCGGTGCGCAAGTACAACGTGGTCTTCCAGACGGGCAGCCAGCAGCGTTCGAGTCGCGAATTCCGCGTGGCCTGCGAGGCGGTGCGCAACGGGCGCATCGGCAAGGTGAAGACGGTGTACGCGGCCGTGGGAGGGCCGAGCCGACCTTGCGACCTGCCCGAGGAACCCATGGAACCTGGCCTGGACT
>FWPV01014531.1_pt1 | contig 11525 bp, 4 predicted proteins | sample 2228371 | NCBI WGS metagenome assembly FWPV01 (sample SAMEA103939776, study PRJEB20133) | metagenome | reverse complement strand
TTCACCATCGAAGGCGACACCTTCGATGCGGTCGTCTTCGAGGGTATCGCCGACCCAATAGGAGCGTCTAAGTTCCCAAGGTGCGGCGTTAGCATCACCTAATAGCCTTTTCTCTGCCGACCAGTAAAGCGGTCCGTTGCCGCTGTTGAATAGGTTGAAACGGACTTGGGTTTCGAGGTTAGGGTCGAGCATCTCGTCGATAGTATAAGTCGAAGGGGTGAACTCTGGGTGGAGTAAATAGAAATCTATGTTTAAACTGTCGTGTTCGGGGAGGAATAAGTCGGTGTATGTGGAATCATTGTATCCCCGTTTGCGGCAGGTGATGTCGAAGGGGACTTCGGCTAAAGATTCGGCAATTCGCCAATAACCTTCCTCGTTAGTATAAGCGACGAAGCCGTGTTTAGTGAATACCGTTGCACCTTCAATGGGCAGTCCTGTTGCGAAGTCGGTTACCCATCCGTATAGGATTCCGGCTCTAAATCGTGGTGAGGTGGTGAAGAGTATAGCCCTACCATTAGTCAACGGTGCAGAAGTAACATCGTAAACATTTTTAAAGTAATAATTCAAGCCAGTTTTTCCATCTGGACTTGATATACCTACAGAGGCGTAAGGGATATCGTCGTCCCAGGCTTGGTCTTCTTGTCTTATATTTTCGTTATTGACGGAAATTTGTCTATATTGGAACAAGATATTTTGGTTTCCGGTTTCATTGGTGATCCAATGTCGTCGGTCGAGCAATATAACTTGGAAAGTAACTTCGACATTTTGGGCGGAGCGTAAGCGCATTCGGTGCCATTGAACAATAAAGCGATGTTCGGTGGTGTCGTGGAAGTAGAATATACCGGAGCCATCGCTAAAATTAAGGTCATCCCAGAAAGGTGCTAACATACCGACTCCACCACCGATAGCGTGGTCCATAGGCCAGTTTTGGAAGTTGGTGATTAAGGGTTGCGAGCCCATACAGATAAAGCCATTAGTGGCGACAGTAATAGAGTCATAAAGTCGGTCATAGAACTGAGTGGTGCACCCTAAAGCGATGACTCTTGCTTCGCCGATATTATAGGGGGATTGTCCGGTGAAGTTGATGCGGGTTCCGGTGAAATCACGGTCTTGGATTTGGGGACAGATTTCAATCCATTCATATTCTGGAGCGATGTCCCATAGGGTATCGGTATTATCAAAGCATATATATCCACCTGCGTCTGGTCCCATAGGGGCGTTGGCTCGGGGACGCCTAATTTTAACTTCAAACTCTGCGCTATCCACAAATCCTTCTTGGGTGGTTATAATGGCGAGCAATTTAGTTTTAGAACCGGGGACAACTACTCGATTTCCGCTAACACTAAAGGGGGTCAAAATTCGTTGAACCGCATTTGGTTCTATGCGTGGTAAGTTTGAGGCTTCGCCTATGACTGTAACCCCCATTCCTAAACTTCGTAAAGTTACTTGCGCGGGTGGTGCGACTGTGGATCCGATGTTCTTAAATTCTAAATTCATATTAAATAGAGAGTCGGGGATCTCGTTGCCACCGACCACGCGCGCCAGTTCCCAGTTGGGGGCTACAATGTTAAGAAATATAGCTGATTTCCAATGTGTATTATCGCTGAAGAAGTCAACTTCCAACACAGGTTTAGTGGAAGGGCGACTTAAACCATCCGGGCAAATTGGCGAGATTAGAAAATCCACGCCGTTGCTGCCCTCAGCGGTTTGACCTGGGGATATATCTCCGAACCAGATATTGTTGTGGTCTACTATTTCGATATATGGCGAAAGGCTGTTTATATTGGCTTCGAGGTTTTCTACAGCCGTTTGGTTTCCGGTGTTGCGGGCGACGAGGTTTATGCGGAAAAATTCATCTGGATTTAAGGCGTCATCACCGTTACCGTTCAATTCTTCGAAGGAGTGGTTACCAACCGAGATATATATAGATGGGGTGGCGACAGTTGCGGTGTCAAAGAATGGTCTTATATCTCGCCCTGAAACTGTCAAGAATAGTTGGGTATTAAGATGTAAGGTGTCGCGTTCGGTGAGCACGAAGCGGGCATAACCTTCAGAATCGGTTTTAGTGGTTTTCATCCACATTCGGTTGTATGAGGCATACTGGGCACCTTGATTTGGCGGTGGCATAGGACCTGGGGCATAGAGCGTAACTTGGGCATCTTGAACTGGGGTTTGAGAGCCTATCAGGTTAACTTGGGTTTCAATTAATCTGGTTCCGGGTGCAATTCTGTCGGGGAAGGTTGCGGTTACTTGGCGTGGGATTCCAATCCAAGGTTGGATGCCTGGGTCACCCCACATATCGGTATCGGTTTTAATGTGTTGATAGAGGGGTCTTTGATTTGCGCCACCGGCTTGGAAATTGGGGAAAATGGTTTCAATATAGTTAAGTGAGAACATCCGAGCCCAACCGAAGGGCCAGTCGCGCTGGAGATGTCCATTTACCATAGCCAGCCAGATATAACTCATCGGTGCGGTGGAGGGCCAGCCCCACCCGCAAGTGCGCGCCACTGGACCTTTCATATTGTTGGCATCGCCAGTGCGGAACATAATTTCCAAAGTCCATTCACCGTGTCCGCTATAACAAATGTCAATCGGGAAAACTGTATTGTTATTTACCCCTTGAAAACTGCTTTGCCAATAGTATATTTCCGCACGACCAATACCTACGTTAAAACCTTCATTATATCTTTCTTGCATAAATTGACCCACCCGAGCGCCTTGTTGGTCGTACTCATAATCTTCAAAGAAGGGGATATTATTAAATCCGAGTTTCTTTAGTACTTCAATACCCCAACGAACATTAGTGTGTATAGTTATATGCCAGGCAGTGGTTGGAGAATTGCCCCAATGTGCGGAATACACAGGCGCGCGCCTAAACCATTCAGGATTTTGCATTCTCGGGGTCGCTTCGTAAGCCATTGTTCTACCGAACATAAGTTGCATCATACTTTCACTACCGGAGGGCATTCGGGAGAACGATACATCGGGGTGGATGTCGTTATTATCGCCTTCGAGGAGGGCGTAGTAATAGTCGGCATGGTTAGGTCCACCCCAAATGGTTTCGCCGGCAGGGCATTGGATTATCCATTGAGCGCCCGGGGTTCCTCTCTCATATTGTTGTCGGTCGCCGACGATGAAGAGGTGTTCAAATGGGTCCATCCGGTTATTGACATAGGAATTATAAGCATTTTGAACATTTCGTTTGACAGCATCGTAATTCATTCCGTCATTAGCGCTGACCGGTAAAATATCCATTTTATAGCCGGTTTTGCGGCGGAACTCTATCCAGTTACGGGCTAAGGGGATGCACTCTTCGCGGATGAGCACCAGGTAGTGTCCGACATAAGGGCGAGGTTCAACAGGGTCGTCGCGGAAGGCATCCGCACCATTTATGGATAATGTTTCTATAATCTCTTTAAAGACCGGACTGCGGTATCTTCTGACCGGGTTAATGACCGGGTTTATAGGGGTGGAGTTAGTATAACGAATCTCGGTGGTAACCGGAGGACTATGAATATATCTATTTTCGTTGAAATAATATTGTAAAGGGTAGGTAGTAACTTTGACTAAACGCACTCCCCGAATAACGAAGGGTTCGGACATTTCCGCATAATTAGCGGGATAGACACCTTCAGGGGCTGGGTCGAAGTTTAAAGCAACCACGGTGGTATCGTCGCATATTGCGGGTGGGTTGTTGGGTTCGATGTAGCGAACTTCACCAGGGGTTGCAACTAATTCTAATCCCACCTGGGGAGGAACAACTACAAACCTACTAATCGCGGGCAACATAGGCATATTGCGGTCGTAAGTTAGTCCCTCAGCAGGGTCAAGGTAGGTTTCGTAATCCATACCTTGGACTTGTATGGTGCGCGCTTCTAATCGCTCAGTTTTGAAGGCAAGTGCGGTTGAACTCATATCTTTCTTTATAACCGCAGTGGTGAATAGTTTGTCACTGCTCGGTGCGGAGTATAGAATATTCGCACCAGCAAAAAATACCACTGCAAATATAGCGATTAAAAAGGACACTTTTCGCTGTTTCATAAGAACTTTCTATAATTTAAGTTTAGTAGCGTCAATATGTTAGGGTTTTTATTGAATTAATTTTGTTATATTATATCCGTTTCTATCTATATATTGTAATTGACTATGTTATCGATGAAGCCATACAGCAAAAGAGCGCAAAAATTGTTCCAATAGTAAAAGTCGGGTTTTGCTGTATTAGATTAAACGGATATAAACAAAATTTTATAAGTTGATATACAATTTAATATTTTTTTTATTGATGTCAATTATTTTATCATTGTTTAAACAAGATTTTTAATTAATATATAATATCCTATTAAAATCTTAAAAAAGAGGTAAAAATGTTAGACCTCAAACCATTTGGAAGTAAGGGGCGGGTGGTGATAGAGTCAGTTTCGCCAGAAGTCGATGGGGGTAGATTTTCGGTTAAACGGGTAGTTGGTGAAAAGGTGGTGGTGGAAGCGGATGTATTTGCCGATGGTCATGATATAGTGGCTTGTAGGCTACTTTACCGTCATAAGCGGGATGTGGATTGGAAGGAGCGTCCGATGGAACACATAGTGAACGATCGTTTTCGGGGTGATTTTACTGTGACGGAGATGGGATTATACTATTATACTATTGAAGGTTGGGTGGATAATTTTATGACTTGGTTAAGTAGGTTAAAGAAACGGATAGAAGCGGGTCAGATAGATGAAGTGGATTTGCTAATAGGCGCAGAAATGATTGAGTCAGCGGCAAAGTTGGCTGGTGGTTCAGACCACGCTCGGTTGTGCCAAGCGGTTGAGATGCTGAAGCGCAGGGACTTTTTATCCGATAAACGGCAGTTGAGTCGGATAGGTAAGTTTGAGAGGGTCATATCGCGTTTAATGGGGCGCTATCCTGACCGCAGTAAAGTGACGCGCTATGATAAAGAATTGAAGGTAATAGTTGATCGCCCCAAAGCCCGCTTTTCAACTTGGTATGAAATATTTCCTCGTTCTTGGTCTAAAGAGAAGGGGAAGCACGGGACATTTGAGGATATTATCGCTTATTTACCTTATTTTGCTCAGATGGGTTTTGATGTTTTGTATTTTCCACCAATTCACCCTATTGGTGAAACCCTCCGAAAAGGGAAAAATAATTCATTAGTATGTGAGCCTGGGGATGTGGGCTGTCCGTGGGCAATAGGTTCAAAGGATGGGGGTCATAAGGCTATTCATAAGGATTTAGGCGATTTAAAGAGTTTCAAGCGTTTAGTTAAAACGGCACGGGATGATTATGGGATAGAAATTGCTCTTGATATTGCGCTTCAATGCTCACCGGACCATCCCTATTTAAAAGAACATCCTGAATGGTTTAAGAAGCGTCCTGATGGGACAATACAATATGCCGAGAACCCACCTAAAAAATACCAGGACATATATCCGTTTGATTTTGAGTGTGTTGAATGGCAATCATTATGGGCTGAGGTTAAATCTATATTTGATTATTGGTGCGAACAGGGGATTAGGATTTTCAGGGTAGACAATCCACATACTAAACCGTTTGCATTTTGGGAATGGTTGATAAGTAGCCTTAAAGAGCGATATCCCGAAATAATTTTACTATCGGAAGCCTTTACTCGTCCGAAGGTGATGCATAGGCTGGCTAAACTGGGATTTACGCAATCATACACCTATTTTACTTGGCGCAATGATAAGTGGGAATTGGAGAGTTATTTTAAAGAGTTAACCCAGTCGCCATCAAGAGAGTATTTTCGCCCCAACTTATGGACTAATACACCGGACATCTTACACGAGTATCTTCAAACTGGGGGCAGACCCGCCTTTATTGTGAGGTTAGTATTAGCGGCTACAGGGGGGGCAAATTACGGGATGTATGGACCGGCGTTCGAGTTGTGCGTGAATAGTCCTAAGGAGCCGGGCAGCGAGGAGTATTTGGACAGCGAGAAATATGAGATAAAGAGTTGGGATTTGGATGCACCGCATAGCATCAGACCGCTGATTGCTACGATAAACAGAATTCGTCGCGAGAATCCTGCGCTTCAGATGGATTGGTCGTTTGGGGGTGGGTTGAGGATACATCATATTGATAATCCCCTTCTTCTATTTTATAGCAAGCATACGGATGATTGTTCCAATATAATACTCGTGGCGGTCAACCTTGACCCATATAACACCCAAATAGGTTGGGTTGATTTGCCTTTAGACGAGTTTAAAATCCGCTGGGACGAGCCTTATATTGTTCACGATTTGCTAACCGATGAAAGATACACTTGGTTTGGCGGTCATAACTACATCGAACTGAATCCCCACAAAATGCCCGCTCATATCTTTAAGGTGATAAGGGAGTAGGGGGGAGTATTCTATTTTCCCTTACCTGTCAATATTGCGACGGGTAGAATTATTTCTTCTAAAGATATACCGCCGTGTTGGAAGGAGTCTTTGAAGAGTTCTAAATAGTGGTGGTAGTTAGTGGGGTAGACGAAGAAGTAATCCTCTCGGGCAAAGATGTATTCGGTATTTACGCCGCGTTTGGGCAGTTCCCACTTATTGGGTTCGCTGATTCGCAAGGAGTATTTAGGTTCAACTTTGAGGTTTCGCCCATATTTGTATCTAAGGGAGGCGGAAGCCTGTTTATCACCGATGACTTGAGCGCCTCGTTTGACGCGGATAGCCCCGTGGTCGCTGGTGAGCAGAATAGTGCCTCCTGCTTCGCCATAAGCCCGCATTATGCGGTATAGCGAGGAGTGCCTGAACCAAGAGCGTGTAACAGAACGCAAGGCGGACTCATCGGGTATCATCTCCTTTAAAATTTCAACCGATTGGCGAGTGTGAATCAGAATATCCACGAAGTTATAGACCATTGCGGTTAACGGCAGGCGGATATATTCCTGAATGTGTCGTTCAAATTCGGCGGCTTCTTCCAGTTCCAACACTTTAATATAGCGCAGTTCTGGTTTAAGTTCAATTCCGCGCCGCGACAGCAGTTTTTGTAAGAAATGCCGTTCAAATCTATTTGAGGAGGCTTCATCCTCGTCCCCTTTAGACCATAAATCGGGATAGATGCGCTCCAGTTCGGCTGGGGTTAGTCCACTGAAGAGGGAATTGCGGGCGTAAGGTGTAGCGGAGGGTAGAATGGAGTAATAACCTTCCCTTTTTATATTAAAGAATTCGCTTATCAGAGGTTCAATTACCAGCCACTGGTCTAATCTTAAGCAATCAAGCACTAAGAATAAAATGGGAGAGGCGGTTTTTTGGGTTAGGTTTATTTTCAATAACGGAACGAGCCATTTATCCACGAAGTCCATTGATAAAGGAGGCCGGTGGTCGGGTTTTTTTAGGCTGTCTATCCAAATCGTATAGTTTTCATCAATCCAATTGGCAAATAAGCGGTTGGCTTCATTGCGCAACTCTTTAATCATTGACTGGAGTTGGATTTCATCCCATAGGTCTAATTCAATTTCCCACAGGCTTAACCTTTGGTGTAGTTCTATCCAATCGAACCAGGTATTTGCGGTTTCAACGGCTTGGGCGAGTTCGTTGAATTCGTTAGCCCACCTTCGCGCCAGTTCGGAGGCTGAAATTTGGCGGCGTTCAAGGACACTTTTTAGCACCGATAGTATTTGGGAGGGATTAACAGGTTTAGTTAAGAAGGCTTCAACCTTGCGGCCGATGGCTTGTTCCATAAGTTCTTCGGCTTCATTTTTGGTAACCATAATAACCGGCAGATGGGGTTTTAAGCGCTTTAACTCCTCAATCACCTCAAGTCCGCTCATTGCGGGCATTATTTCATCCACTAAAGCGGCATCAAAGCGCTCTTGGCGGGCTAATTTTAGCGCGTCCGGTCCATTGGTAATGGGCTTTATCCGGTAGCCGCGTTCTTCGAGATAGAGGATATGGGCTTTCAGAAGTTCTATCTCGTCATCTATCCAAAGGATATGTTTATATTCGGGCATTATAACTATTAAACTTATATTTGTTAAATATGTTTCAATAAAAAGGTTATATATTTCAAAGGTTATGATATTGTAAAAGTAATCTTTGTCGTGAAACGGGGCACAAAGTTCATAAGACAATGATATTTATTTTAAAAGATAATGCAATTTAGAGAAAAAATTTGTATATTAATAAATTAAATTTTACTCAAATTAGTAAACAATCATTTATTTTACAAAAATTTAGCCATTAATGAATGTGATACAAGGTGAGCGCATAATCAGGCGTCCGATAGAGGACGAGATGCGCGACAGTTATTTAGATTACTCGATGTCGGTGATTGTGCAGCGGGCATTACCCGATGTCCGAGATGGACTTAAACCGGTGCATCGGCGCATCCTATATGGAATGAATGAACTGAACCTTGGTGCGGGGAAACCTTATAAGAAATCCGCTCGTATAGTGGGTGATGTTATGGGGAAATTTCATCCTCACGGCGATACTCCTATTTATGATGCTTTAGTTCGGATGGTTCAGGATTTTTCGATGCGATATCCCTTAATCGATGGACAGGGAAATTTTGGTTCGGTTGATGGCGACAGTCCTGCGGCGATGCGGTATACCGAAGCCCGGATGCATAAACTTGCCGAGGAATTGCTCGCCGATATCGATAAAGAGACGGTGCCTTTTGTTCCGAATTATGATGATACATTAAAAGAGCCTACCGTTCTGCCCGCTAAATTTCCCAATCTGTTAGTAAATGGTTCATCGGGTATCGCAGTGGGTATGGCGACGAATATTCCTCCCCATAATTTAGGCGAAGTGATAGATGGTTTGGTAGCGCTCATTGATAATCCTGAACTTACGGTTTCGGATTTGATGAAATATATTCCCGGTCCGGATTTTCCCACCAGCGGGATAGTTTATGGACTGGATGGAATAAAGGAAGCCTATGAGACAGGGCGCGGTAGGGTAACTATCCGGGCACGGGCGATGGTGGAAACTCCTAAAAGTGGTCGTGAACGCATCGTTATAGTTGAATTGCCGTATCAAGTTGAAAAATCTAAACTTATAGAACGGATTGCCGAACTGGTCAATCTTAAGAAAATCGAGGGAATAGCCGATATTAGAGATGAATCGGACCGAGATGGAATACGGGTGGTGATTGAGTTGAAACGGGATGCAATCGCAGATGTGGTTCTCAATAATCTCTTTGCACATACTGCTCTCCAGACTAATTTTGGCATAATAATGTTAGCGCTGGTGGGGGGAGTTCCGAGGACGCTCAGCCTAAAACAGATGTTAGAGGAGTATCTTAAGCATCGCCACGAGGTGGTTACCAAACGCACTCAATACGATTTGAATAAGGCTCGCGAGCGTGAACATATTTATGAAGGTTTAAAGATAGCGGTAGATAATTTAGATGAAGTGATAACTATCATTCGTTCTTCAAAGGATGCACAGGTGGCGCGCGAAGCGCTTATGAGCCGATTTGGGCTGTCCGAGGTCCAAGCCAAAGAGATACTTGATATGAGATTGGCACGTTTAACCGGGCTTGAAAGGCAGGCTATTTTAGATGAATTAAAGATGTTAAAAGAGTTAATATTTGAGTTAGAAGGCATATTGGTTTCTAAGGAGCGGCGTATGGCTATTGTGCGGGAAGAACTGTTGGATATAAAGGCGCGTTATGCCGATGCCCGGCGCACTGAACTGGTGGATACCATCAGCGAATTTAAGGTTGAGGATATGATTGCCGAAGAGGAGATGGTAATTACCATCACCAAGACTGGTTATATAAAACGGTATCCGGTCAGTGGTTATCGGCGGCAAAGGCGCGGTGGGAAAGGGCTTACCGGTCATATACCGCGCGAAGAGGACGCCATCCAGCATATGTTTGTGGCATCAACTCATAATTATATCCTTATTTTCACCGATAGAGGACGATGTTATTGGCTCAAAGTTCACGAGATACCTTCATTAGGGCGCGCTGCGCGCGGAAAACCTATTATAAATTTGATTGATATTCAGCCTGATGAACGGGTTGCGGCAATAGTTAATGTGGATAAATTTGACGATAAACACTTTGTATTTTTCGCCACTTTAAGAGGGATTGTCAAAAAGACTATCTTATCGGAATATTCCAATCCTCGTCGGAGTGGGATAATTGCCATAAACATTGAGGAAGGGGATTCATTGGTGGGGGCTGATATAACCGACGGCAAGTTTGATATTTTATTGGGGGCTTCTAATGGTAAAGCGGTTCGTTTTAATGAGGCGGAAGTTAGACCTACAGGAAGGGCGACTGTTGGTGTTGTCGGTATGAGACTGAGGAAGAACGACACTATTGTGGGTATGGTGGTAGCGCGTCGGGAAGGAACTATTTTAGTGGTCAGCCAAAATGGATTTGGTAAACGTTCCAATTTACACGAATTTCGCTTGACTAAGCGCGGAGCGCAAGGTGTCATTGCGATGAAAACCACCCCAGTTACAGGTCCAATGATTGCCCTGATGGAAGTTGTGGATAGCGATGATTTGCTTATCATTACTGTTTCCGGGATGGTCATTCGCCAGCGGGTTTCTGAAATTAGGACTATTGGGCGCGTTACTCAAGGGGTGAGACTTATAAACTTAAAGCGTGAAAATGGCGAACTGGACGCAATCTCTGATATCGCTAAAGTAGTTCGTGAGGATGAAGACGAAAGCGATGAAAACGATTTAGTTGAAGGCGGTGTTGGCGAAGAGCAGGATAAATTGTTTGAAGAATGATTTTGATAACTTTTACATAAAAATTTTATATGTTAGCCGAACCGCCACCCCAGCCATCGGAACCTGAAGTCGAGGATCCATATCGTCCTCTTTATCGGATGTTCGGTGCGCTAATTTTAGTCGCCGCGCTTCTATGGCTTAAGAATTACGATACTTGGACCTCCTTTTTAGGTAAATTACTATTGATTGTCAGTGGAACTGGGCTCGGTTGGCATCAGAGAAGATTGAGGCAATTGATAGTGGGTGATGACAATAAAAGTCCTCTTGATATTAAGAGTAGATTTATCAATTATCTAATATATTTTTTGGCTGTTGGCGGATTAATTTTAGGGAGTCCGATATTTAATGATGGGTTTCATTTGGGAAAGATGTTGCATTGGGTTTTAGGTGGATTAGCTTTGTTTTATGGTGGATATAAATTGATGGGTGTGGATAAGATTAGAAAGCCTATTAAAGAGGATGAAGATGCCGGTTAGAAATTAAATGGTGAATTTACTGGGTTTATAATATGAATATCAATAGCGAAAAGCGCATATTTTTAAAGCGGGTTTTGCTAAGAGTATTTGGGTTTTTAAGTTTCTTTGTGGGTCTATTTTTGTTATTGCCTTACATAGGTTGGAAGGCACAATTGGGTAAGATACTGCTAATTTTATCGGGGGTATTATTCGTAATTTTGCCTTTTGCAATATCGGAGGCAAAACCGGTTATGAGTAAAAAAGGATACATCTTTTTAGGAAGTTTTATTGCTTGTTTAGTTATGGGTGTGGGTATGATTTTGGTATCTAAGGGAAGCACAGTTTATTCTAATTGGCTCCG
>FWPV01014530.1_pt1 | contig 11527 bp, 7 predicted proteins | sample 2228371 | NCBI WGS metagenome assembly FWPV01 (sample SAMEA103939776, study PRJEB20133) | metagenome | reverse complement strand
TCACGCCACCCTTCTCCTCCCAAAGACCGTGCTTCAACTAGTGGATAAATATAGTCTAGCAAGAAGGGCAAAGGCAGGCCGGAGGCAGGCATTCATGCGAAATCAATATTTAAAGCGTAGGGCAAGGGTTTATCCCTTGCCACATTCGGCAAGACTCAAGGGCTTCCCCTACGATTTATAGGCATAATAAACTTGCTTTTTTATCCATCTTCTTTTCCCGCCGATACTTTTTCATCCTGCGCCTACCTCTGGCCTCCTCGCCCGCTTCTGGCCTAATTACGCCACAGTCTCCCGCGGACGAGGGAAGAAGAGAGGTGATAGGAATAAAATTCAACCTCTTAAATACATTTTCTTTTATGATCTGATTTATGTCAAGTTTTGTGCTCATTTTGCGGAAAGGAAAAAGGCTGGACAAAAATTGAGCAAAAAATTGAAGAGGATCTTTATAATTACCGCGCAGAAAAGGAGCGACCTGCAGTAACCCCTTTAGGGATTGGCCTTTTTTAAATCTCTGATTAGCAATTGCAGGAGTTGGCCAATCATTTCATAAGTTCCCAAGAGCGGATCCTTCCCCGAAAAAATTATCGTATTCTCCCAAACTTGCGAAAAAGAGGGAAAGTTCCCCTTTGGTGAAAGGATTAATACAGCGCGGTCAACAGTCACATTAACCATTCCATAATAGAGGTCATCAGTTTTGCGCTTATATAGGGCCACCCGGATATACAGAGATGGGCCTTCTTTAGCTCCGATTTTTAGTTGGGGTAGCTCCTTTTTGAAAACCGCCTGCACTTGATTTTTAATGGCTTCCTCTTTAATCCCTGCTTCCCGAGCATCACGCGTCGGTTCTTCAATAACTATCTGCAGACTCGCAATACCCTGCAGGTTACGCACTTTTGGATTTTCGCTACTTTGTACCCCGGAAGATAAAAAGAACATAAATAAAAAAAGGAAAAAAATCTTTTTCATGATCTCTCCTTCTCCGCTAATTATTCTTCTTCGTTAGTTAGACCTCTTTCCTTTAAGAATTCTATTCCCCGACGCAATTCCTCGCGCGTTGCTCGATGGTGAGTTTCTATTATGCGGATAGTCTCTGGCGTCATAAATTTTTTGAGCATGGTGTAATCTTCTTCGCCCCACCCAGGTGCCTCGTGATCATGATATCCCCGACAACCGTGGAGATGGACACCGATTAATAAGTGCCCAAAATGCTGCCCAAGGCGCTCTTGATCTTCTAAACCTAAATTCTGTTGGGTCGTAGCATGGCCTAAGTCATGCCAATAGCGCAGACAACTACCTCTAAATTTTTGAAAAATCAATTCTAATTCTTCTAAATTAGGGAAATCGTGGATATTATAGCGATTCTCTATTCCTAAAAAGACGCCCCTTCTTTCCCCTTCCTTAATTAATTTCTCCAAACTGCGCAAGGCGGGAGGCAAATAAAATTTACCCAATTTTTTTCTTTCCTCTTTTTTGTCCTGAAGTACTTTTCTCCCTTCAGGGGTATCAAGTTTTTTCTGGTCATACAGGGATGTAATTATCTCCATATATTCTGGCACGGGGAGTTTTCCTAAATGCAAAACAACTGCTTTAGCCCCCAATTCCTCAGCCCATCTTATAGTTTCTAAAGAATATTGGAGAGCTAATTTCCTTTCTTCTTCATCAGGAGAGGAGAGGGAATAAAAATCTCCGCTTGCTTTTTCTTTGGGGACTCCATTAGGAGTGGGGAAAAAATTGTGGATGCTCAATACCCTGAGCCGCCCCTTTAAATGAGGCCTCATTTCCAAAAACATAGGCCAGGTTAGGCGGTAATCCAATTCTATTGCTTTAAGGCCGAGCTCTTCTACAGCCTCAATAATTTCTCGCCCGCTATTAGTTATCTCGGAACGAAAGGAGGTTGATATCCCTAGCATTAATTTCCTTCATCTCCTTTTAAAAATTTCCAAAGCCCACTTGCTCCAAGAGGATCTCTATTTCTTTTTCTCCTTTAGCAAAAATTCCTGTATTGCCCAGGCGGACGCGGTTTAAACCAACACTCTTTACTTCTTGAAATGCTCTGATCATCTCCCTCAAATTTGGTGAACGATAATCTTTCATCTGATATTCCGGAAAAAAAGCTAAGATCGTAAACGGAATATCTTTATCCGTCTTTTCTAAAAGTTTAGCAATCTCCACCAATTGATCTGTTTCCACTACTCCTGGTATATACAGAGATAATACTTCTACTGTAAACCCTCTATTTTTCATCTCCCCGGGTAATTTCAAGACCCACTCATTAGAACAGCCCGTAAGCCAGCGGTGGACCTCGTTATTAAAAGCCTTTATGTCCAGCCAGAAAGCATCTATCCCGGCACTTTTTAGCAAGTCTAAGTGATACGGAGTTAAGCCGTAGCCATTGGTTTCGATCAAAACCCAGAGTTTTGTCTGCTCTTTTATTAGCTCGGCGCAGCGCACATAAAAATCAACTTGGCAGGTAAGATCGCCACCCGTAAAGCCTACGATATTGCGTACCGGACCAAATCCCTGAGGACTCAGGACAATCTGCGCCGGCTCTAAAACACCAGGACAGAGAGTTGACCGCTTATTATACAAAACACATGAACCGCAGCACCGGCATGTATCATGGGCATGGTAGGCTGTAGCTTTATCCCGAGGTTCAATCAAATTTACTTCCTTGTCGTATTTTATACAGGCCTGAAGAATTTTCTTTGCTGAATACCAATCCCCCTCGGCATGCTTACTAAAATGCCAGGAATGACATTTACGACAAGAGAAATTACACCCTGACTGGTAAATAGAAAGGTAATTTTCAGGCCGGGAAAGATGGATGGCTGATATGAGTCTTTCTGGTTCACCATCTTTTTCGCGTAGAGTTAAGCGGCAGGCTAAATCTTTCTTGCCACCTGTCGTCACTAAACAGCTCCCTGCTTTAAACCCTTGTTGGCGTAAAGGACATTCGGCCATAATCAACTAACCATCTAAATTAAAAATAACTTACTAATCAATAAGATTCAATAAAAAGAAAATATGTCCCCTTTCGTTCTTTCTCTTTTTCTTGGCTGTAACCTGAGCTAAATTGAGTGACCAAAAGCTTGCCCACCTGCGCTTTTCAAAAACAAAAAGGATTTTAAAAGATTAATCGGCAAATGTTTATTAAGCGGCCAAGAAGTGAACAAGGGATGAACCAGGGATGAACCAGGGATGAACCAGAGCTGAACCAAGTATGTAATAGCACAGGCCTTTAGCAAGTGCAGAATATGGCAAGGGATAAACCCTTGCCCTACAATTAAATCAGGTTCATCTCCAAATTAGTTGGTTAAATTCTTGACGAAAGCTTGCCTGGGGCCGGGAAGGAAAGGCAGATTGCGCCGCCAGCATCGGCGGGATATCCCCTTTCTATAAACTCCCAGCCGGCCATCCGCAACTTTTCTTCCGGCCCTTTGAAATCCCAGGATATTTCAGATATTCCAGGTCTTTTTGCGGCAACTAATTTGGAGATGACTCTTAAATCATTAATTCGTAGGGCAAGCCCTTGTGGCTTGCCGAAAGTGCGGCAAGGGCCAAGCCCTTTCCCTAATCGAGCCCGGGCTAAAGAGCGTAAAAGTGCCTTATGATCCCGAATGAACCCCCTGGCCTCTTATACGGCCTAAGATTTGGCCACCAAAGTGAGGGTGGGCAAGGGACAAAAAGTGCTTGACAGCTTTATAAAAAATATATATTTTTAGTAAGCTTTCGCAATTAAAAATTCAGATTATTTTTAAAAATAGGCTTTTCTCGATCGTTCTTTCTTCTTATTCCCCTCATTAATTTCATCCCTTTCATTTTTAATTGCCAGAGCTGATTTGGCCCATCAAGATAAAGTCTTTTTGAAGATTTTGATATTTGTTAAATAAATCTGAAACTATTTAAGAAATATCCACATTACAAAGAGAAGGAGGGGAGGCTATGAAACGCAGACCAAGATTAGCGCTGGAGGGAAAGGTATTATTTCTTGGGGCATTGTTATTAACAGCCATTTTTTCCGCAGCCATCGCCGCTGAAGCAACCCTTTTAAAGCCAGCAGACCAATCTGCGTCCCTGCCAGCTCAAAAAATTTCAACAAAACTTCTGGGAATTAATTCTATAGATAAAATCAAACCCCAAGGTGAATTCGTAATTTTTGTCCAACAGGGTAAAAAATGGGTAAAAGCTGGTAGTCTCGCTTATGACTGGTATCTTAGGGAAAGAGAAATAGATTTAAGGGAAATCTTAAAAGATAAAGGGAAGGCCAAAATAAAGATAGTGCAAAAAGGTGGAGAAGCAGCGCATATAGATTCTATATTCCTTGGCGGAGCTCCTCCTCAGGATGCTAAAGGGATTACGGATAAGCTTGCTTTACGTAAATTATCCAAGAAAGACCTCGATGTCACAGATGCATTTAACAAAACAATAGAGTTTACTTTCCCCGAGCATGGCAACAAGAAATTAAAATTAACAGCCAGAATTGAAGGCCCTATCAAAAATGCTTACCCCTTTTACTTCCCTCTAAAAAATTTGGGAAAAGAGATTAAAGCCTTCTCTCATTTCTACTCCTACGAACTTGATCCTCAAAATAAAGCGCAAGAGGGCAGGTTAATTTTTAAAGAATTTTCCCCTACAGGATCTGGACATCCATCGGGGTTCACTTATGGTTGGGTCAAACACGACGATGAGAATTTGTATATTAAGATAGATTTTACCCCCGACAATACTTTAGATGGCGATAAAGATTATGCCAAAGTTTTTGCCAAGACATCAACTGGAATCAAAGAGTTTAAGGTTTCGCTTAAGGAAACCAAATGGGGCAAGCCTTATTTCATCTATACTGACAAGGTTAACTACCAGCATAAAGTCTACGAATTTACCATCCCCCTAAAAGAATTAGGAATTGCTGCTGGCGCCAAGAAGGAAAATATTCACCTGGCCTTTTCAGCTTACGGGACAGCAGCCTTTAATGGTGTTTTATCTCCTTCTTTAGCTTACGATTCCCAAAACAACCGCTATCTCATAGTTTACTTAAAAAGCGAATTTCCTAACCCGCCCAGTGTTTATGGACACCTTCTAAACTGCGATGGCACAGCTTATGGAGATGAAATTTTAATATCCGAGGGTGAATATCAAAGATGGAATCCATCTGTGGCTTATGACAGAGCCAACCAAAGATTTCTGGTAGTGTGGTCGGAATATAACTCTTCTACCAGTTATGATATTTATGGGCAAATGGTGAATGCTAATGGCACTCTTAGCGGTTCTAATTTTGCCATAGCAAATGCAAATCAAGGGCAATACTACCCTCAAGCTGCTTATGACGCCGCCAACCAAAGGTTCTTAGTAGTTTGGGAAGACTTACGCAACGGAACCTACGACATTTATGGCCAATTAGTAAATGCCAACGGCTCGCTTTATAGCGGCAATTTCATCATTTCAGATGCCGCCAACTCCCAAGAGAGACCAGCCTTAGCTTATGACAATTCCAACCAGAGGTTTCTGGTGGTCTGGGCAGATACGCGCGGAGGCTCTGATTACGACATTTATGGCCAATTAGTAAATGCCAATGGTACGCTTAGCGGCTCTAATTTTGTCATCTCTGATGCCGCAAGCGCCCAGTATAATCCCTCCCTTGCCTTTGATAGCACCAACCAGAGATTTCTGGTAACCTGGGAAGATAGCCGCGGTGGCAGTTATTACGACATTTATGGCCAATTAGTAAATGCCAATGGTACGCTCAACAATAATAACTTTGTTATTTCAGACGAAGATTTTGATCAGCTTTGTCCCTCAGTTGCCTTCGACTCTGTCACCCAGAGATTTCTAGTAGTGTGGGAAGATATACGCAGTGATGAAACTTATGACATTTATGGTCAATATGTAAATGCCAACGGCACGTTAAGTGGCGCAAACTTGGCAATCTCTGAAGCAAGTTATGATCAGCGAACTCCTGTAGTAGCTTACAATTTAAACTTTGCCAATTTTTTAGTTGCTTATGAAACAAGAATAAGTGGAGAAATAACTGAATCTGACATTGGGGTCACCCTCATTGGCCCTGCCTGCACAGGTTACACCCTCACCATTAGTAAATCCGGCTCAGGAAGCGGGACAGTAACCAGCAGCCCAATTGGAATTGACTGTGGAACGGACTGCTCCCAAGAATATGGGAATGGATTAGCTATTACTTTGACAGCTACTGCTTCTACAGGATCAACTTTTGCTGGCTGGAGCGGTGATGCTGACTGTGCAGATGGGCAGGTTACCATGGACGCTAACAAAAACTGCATCGCCACTTTTAATTTGATTACCGTAGCAGCAGCCCCAGAAGAAGAAATAAAATTGAGAGGTGGAGGGGGTTGCTTTATAGCCACAGCCGCTTTTGGCAGTTATCTTGACCCGCATGTCCAGGTTCTGAGAGAATTTAGAGACAATTATCTTCGCCATAACGCTCCCGGCAGAATTTTTGTTGATTTCTACAACCACTTTTCCCCCTCCATCGCCGCATACATAAGTAAACACGAATCACTAAGGACAGCTACCAGATGGGCGCTGACTCCTATAGTCTACGCTTTAGAATATCCAACAGCGACTTTGCTACTATTCCTGGGATTGGTTATAGTTCCTTTGGCCAGAAGAAAATTAAAGAGCATACTGCCTCTTTTAATTCTCTTTAGCCTCTTATTTGCTGGCCCAGCGCTGGCTTTGCAAGGCCATATATTTGAACCGCAGGTGGGAGAAGATAAATTTGTTACCCTCCAATCTTCGCCTACTATGGCTGCTGGGCAATGGCGGATCGGGCTCTTTCTGGATTATGCCAAAACCCCGGTAGAAACGACCACGGGCCGGGAATTATCCAAGCGGCAATTTGTAGGTTCTGTTTCGGCCGGATTTGGTATAACAAAAGCTCTGCAAATTAGCATCAGTGTTCCCTATTTGTTTGATCAGGGCGGCCAAAAAATAGATCTGACCTCGGACGTCGTTTCCTGGCGATTTGGAGATATAAATTTAGCAGCTAAATATACGGTTTTAAAAGAAAACCAGATCGGTGTAGGGTTAGCCCTTTCTCCTTTTCTGGTTCTCAACACCGGCCAAGAGAATGACTGGTTTGGCAATAATTCCTTCTCCGGCGGTTTGAAGCTGGTTCTGGATAAAAATTTAAACAATAAGACTGCTATGGCCTTTAATATTGGCTATCAAATCAAAAAGAAAGAACAACTGACTTCAACCCAGAAAATTGAAGACATGCTTCTTTACGGTTTGGGTGTTTCTCATGCCTTCACCCAGCAGTTGACTCTAATTGGAGAAATTTACGGTTATACCGCTACCACCAGTGCCTTTGAAAAATATTTATCTCCCTTGGAGGGCGATATTTCCTTAGCCTATAAGATTATGCCCCATTGCCAGTTGAGTTTAGGCGGAGGCGGAGCAATTACCAAAGGTGTGGGGGCACCGGAATGGAGAATTTTCACTGGCATTAGGTTTGGATTTTAGAGCCTCTTAAGAAGCTATTCCCTCACCCTCTTCCATATGGAAAGGGTGAGGGACTTCCAAATTTTTCAAATTTTCAAATCCAAAAATTGCATTTCTCTTTTACCCTTCATTAATATATGATAAAAAATTAAGGGGAAAGTTTTCCCCTCTTCATGATAAGGCTGTCTCGTAATTAGGTCAGAGGCAGGCAAGAGGGGTAGAGCTGAGCAAGAGGCATGGAAGAATAGAAAAGCATAGGCGAGAGAAGAAGATGGACAAAGATTGTCACCAAGTCTCCGCCAAGAAAAAGCAAGTTAAATTCTCTTACAAATTCGTAGGGCAATGCCGAATGCGGCAAGGGATAAACCCTTGCCCTACGGTTCTTTATTTTGAGGGATAAACCCTTGCCCCACGTTTGAAATCTTGATCCCGCATGAAGGCCTGCCTCGGGCCTGCCTATGGCTCTATCGCCTAATTATAGGCATACACCAAGTGGGAATCAGTCTCCATAGGGAGAGGGGTATAGTTGAATGGGATTAAAAATAAGTGGCGAAAAAATTGAGGAGGGAATTTTATGGGAGCACACCTCTTTTCTTTGCAAGATAAAGTGGCCATAATTACTGGCGGAAGCCGCGGTATAGGCCGAGCTATTGCCTTAGCTTTTGCCGAGGCTGGAGCAAAAGTAGTAGTCTCCAGCCGCAATAAGCGTCCTCCGGAACTTGCGCAAGTAGCCGAGGAGATTTGCCAAAAGGGGGGGCAAGCGATCGCTATTCCTGCCCACGTGGGGAAAATTGAGGATGTTGATAATTTAGTTAAAAAGACTTTACAAGAATTTGGTCGAATTGATATCTTGGTCAATAATGCCGGAGCGAATCCCGTTTTAAGTACCATGATTGATTTAGACTTAGGAGCTTTTCAAAAAGTTTTAGAAGTAAATTTGATTGGCGCTTTTCTAATGAGCCAAGCTGTGGCCAAAGTAATGATTAAGCAAGGGGGCGGACGGATTATCAATATTAGCTCCATTAGCGGATTGCGCGCCCGTAATGACCAAACAGGCGCTTACTGCATAAGCAAAGCCGCTTTGAATATGATGACGCAGGTCATGGCACGGGAGCTGGCCCCCTATAACATTTTGGTCAACGCCATTGCTCCAGGTTCTATCAGGACCGAGTTTAGTCGGGTAAATTGGACTGATCCTGAAAGAAAAGCCCAGCGCCTTAAAGAAATAGAACTTAAACGCTTCGGCGAACCTGAGGAGGTAGTAGGCTGTGCCTTATTTTTGGCCTCCGCGGCCAGCTCTTTTGTCACGGGCGAAATCATCCGCGTCGATGGCGGACAAACTATCTAAAGAAAGGAGAGAATAAGAATGGCCACCCCTACTTATGAAGTTTATGCCCTGAAGTATGCCGGGCCCTTTACCAGGCCGGCCTCGATGATCCGTTGGTTTCAGGATATTGACAAATTTGAGCAGATTAATTATTACATCTTCGCTATCCGCGGCGGAGGGGAAACCATAGTGGTGGACTGTGGATGTTCCCCGCAACTGGCCAGCCAGCGCAATTTAGCCAATTATGAAAACCCGGTTGACGTGCTTAAAAAAATTGACATTGATGCTCGGCGGGTAAAGCATGTGGTGGCCAGCCATATTCATTTTGATCATATCAGCGGCATTGCTTTGTTCCCCCGCGCTAATATATATGTGCAGGAAAAAGAGTATAAATTCTGGATCAAGGATCCTTTGGCCAAAAGAGCACCCTTCATGCAGACTACTGATCCCATAGCTAATCGCTATTTGGCCCGCTTAGAAGGGAAAGCCCGCTTAAAGTTAATTAGAGGAGATAAAAAAATTCTACCGGGGATTGAGCTTCTCCATACCCCTGGCCATACTTTAGGAATGCAATCCGTAGCTGTAAACACAGAAAAAGGAGTGGCCATTGTAGGCTCGGATACGGCGCATGTATTCTCCAGTTACCGGACCGATATTCCCAGCGGAATTATCATGGACATGGTGGCCTGGATGAAAAGCTATGATAAGATGCGCGCTAAGGCTTCTTCTGTAGATTTGATCTTTCCCGGACATGATCCAGCGCTCTTAGAGAATTTTCCCCAGGTAGCGGAAGGAGTATCCAGATTAGTTTAAAATAAAGAAAGAGAATGATTATTACGGCACAGCCTCAATGGGAAAGAAAAATTTTGACCATCCAGGAGATTCATAAAGGAGGAAAAAATGAAAGTTTTGGGTATTTTAGGAAGTCCCCGCGTAGGGGGGAATAGCGACATCCTTTTAGAAAAAGCTTTAGCCGGAGCCCGCGATGCCGGAGCCGAAACAGAGAAAATAATTTTGTCCCAGAAAAAGATCTCCGGCTGTTTCGATTGCGGCAAATGCAATAAATACGGAATATGTGCTCTCAAAGACGACATGATCGAAATCCATAAAAAAATCCTGGAGAGCGCGGCCATCATCCATAGTGTCCCTCTTTACTTTTGGGCCATGACTTCCCAGATGAAAGCTTATCTTGATCGCTGGTGTGCTTTCTTCGATGCCGAGTGGCGTTTTCATAAGCATTACTATCCCAAAATGAAAGGGAAGAAGATTGGCTTGATCACTGTTTGCGGTGATCAGGATCCCTCCACTGCCCAACCGATCGTCCATAGCTTTAAAATGACCTGCCAATTTACCAAACTCAATTTAATAGGAGTTGTGATGGCCTCCGCTGCTGCTAAAGGGGAGATTGTTAAAGACGAAAAGGCGCAAGAGCAGGCCTATGAGTTAGGGAAAAAAGCAGGCTCTCCTTCATAACCCTGAATATTTAATCAAGACTAAAAATGAGCCTGGCCATTATCTACTATGGCCAGGCTTCGGTTACAAGAATCCGTCTGTTGATCAGAGCTAAGAAAGGACCTGCTAATTAATGGTGAAAAAAAACTTCCTCCCCTTCCCCCTTTCTCCACTTTTACTGCTTACGGCTATATTTTATTTAAATTTTGTTTCCCGCGTTATTCTCGCCCCGCTTCTTCCAGTAATGCAATCTGACTTAGGTCTAAGCCATGGCCAAGCTGGTTCTTTATTTTTTTATATTGCCTGTGGCTATGGAAGTGGTTTGTTTGGATCGGCCTTCATAGCGGCCTGGTTGAACCACCGGCGAACTATCATCCTCTCTATTTTTTTAATCGGTGGATCATTATTGGGAATGGCCGCCTCCCCCTCCCTTTTATTTATAAAAATATTCCTCATCCTTAGCGGAATCTTTGCTGGTCTTTATTTGCCTTCAGCTATTGCCTCCTTAACCGACTGGATAAGCAGGGAACATTGGGGCAAGGCCATGGCCATCCATGAATTAGCCCCTAACCTGGGTTTTATAACGGCGCCTTTAATAGCCGAATTCTCCCTTAAATTTTTCAACTGGCCAGGAACGCTCGCCTTGCTGGGCACTTGTTGTCTAACTATGGGTTTCCTTTATTTGCAACGCGGGAGAGGCGGAGAAATTAAGGGGAATCCACCTCGTTGGCAGGTATTAAAAGTCGTTATTAAAAATTCTTTTTTTTGGGTAATGATCTGCTTTTTCGCCATCTCTATTGGCTCAAGTCTCGGAGTTTACGCCATGATGCCCCTTTTCCTGGTAACCGAAATAGGTTTAGAAAGATTTTGGGCCAATACTTTAATTGGTTTTTCGCGCGTATTCGGGATATTAGTTATTTTTGGAGCGGGCGTGGTCACCGATCACTTTGGCCCCCGGAAGGCAATGCTCTTATTTCTGAGTATCAGCGGGGTGCTCATGCTCCTTCTCGGATTGCTTACTGGGCCAATAATTTCTTCCTTATTGTTATTCCTGCAAGCTGCGGGCGCGGCCTGTCTATTTCCTGTTGGATTCACCATCCTATCCTTAGCCTTTGCTGAGGAAAGGCGCAGTGTAGCCGTCTCCCTAATAATGTTTTCCGGCTTCATTTTAGGCGGAGGATTAATTCCCTCGGCTTTGGGATATTGGGCGGAATCCTTTTCTTTCTCTTCTGGATTTATTCTTTTAGGAACTATCTTCTTATTCATGCTCCCCAT
>FWPV01014529.1_pt1 | contig 11527 bp, 9 predicted proteins | sample 2228371 | NCBI WGS metagenome assembly FWPV01 (sample SAMEA103939776, study PRJEB20133) | metagenome | reverse complement strand
GCTCGGTTAAGAGTCCTAAACAAAAGCCCACAATCAAAGTAAAAAATAGGGCTAAGATAAAAGGGATACCCCAATGATAAAAAGTTAGGCAGACATAAGCCCCGATTAAGGTTAGTTCCCCCATGGCTAAATTAAGGACTCCGGAACATTTGTAAATCAAAGTCCAGCCCAAGGCCACCAAAGCATAAATACTGCCCACCATAACTCCCGTGATAAAAAGCTGCAAGAATATTTCCATACTTCCCCCTGGCTTAACGCTTTGATCTTATCGGCATCTTGGCCTTCTAATCTTCCACCTCCATCACCTTGAGATCAGTTTTAATATGGACGACTCGACCATCTTCGTAAGTAATATTGGTATCCATATGCACCACCTCCGTTGGCGAATACAGCGCCTCCACAATTTCTTTATAACGCGACTCGAGAAAGGATCGCCGCAACTTACGCGTACGCGTCAATTCATCATCATCGGGATCAAACTCTTTATACAAATTTACGAATTTGTGGACGCGCGCCGGGGGCGGGAGATCCTTGTTCATCTTCATAATTTCTCTTTTTATGAGCTTGTATACTTCTGGATTCTGGGAAAGTTCTGGATAACTTGTATAGGCAATATTTCGTTCTTCGGCCCATTTACCTACTACCCCATAATCAATACAGATGACGCAAGAAACATAGGGACGATGATCTCCAATCGCCCAAACATCTTTAATATAGGGGCTGAATTTTAGCCGGGCCTCTAAGTATTGGGGAGAAAATTTTGAGCCATCACTTAAAGTCATCACGTCTTTCGTCCGATCAAAGACTACTAAGTGCCCTTCACTATCAATGAATCCTGTATCTCCAGAGTGCAGCCAACCATCACGCAATGTCTTGGCCGTCTCTTCGGGCATCTTATAATATCCTTGAAAGACAGAAGGACTCCTTGAGATAATTTCTCCTTCAGGAGTTATGCGAATTTCCGTCTCGGGTATTGGTCTCCCCACCGTATCAAATTTAATATCTCCATCGCGGTGCAAAACAGAAATGCCGGCGATTTCGGTTTGGCCGTATATTTGTTTAAGATTAACTCCGATGGCGTGGAAGAAACGGAAATGATCGGGGCCCATAGCGGCGCCTCCGGTATAGGCATACCTGATGCGCGAGAGGCCTAAATGGTCTTTCAGTTTTTTATGGACCCCTAAATAAGCAAGGTAATTTAGAACTCGCCAATACCAAGGAATTGGTCTTTTGCTAAATTTTAAATCGGCGACATGATAACCGACCTTCATCGCCAGTTCATAACTTTTTCTTTTAAGCCAGGAAGCATCCAGATATTTCACTTGGACATTTCTAACCATCTGTTCATAAATCCGCGGGGGAGCAAACATTACCTGCGGACCAATTTCGCGGATATTTTCCTGCGCCGTCTCAGGTTCTTCAGGGAAATTCAGAGTAAACCCAGCCTGGATGCCACAGGAAATAGACATCATCTGTTCGCCTATCCAGGCAAATGGGAGGTAAGAGACAAAATCGTCTGTCTCGTAATAGGGATCAACACGCATCAAGTTCTTGCCCATGGTCAGCATATTATAGTGGGTAAGTAGAGCTCCTTTGGGTAGGGCCGTAGTTCCGGAAGTATAAAAGAGCAGACAAAGATCATCTCCCTTCCCTTTATTAATGGTATCTTCAAAGAGGCCGGGTTCCTTTTTGTCAATTTCTTCTCCCATCTTCATTACTTCTTTAAGGCTGATGAGCATAGGATCATCATAAGACCGCATACCCTTGGGATCATCCCAGATCATTTTTTGGAGCTTGGGACACTTGTCTTTAATCTGCAGAAATTTATCCACCTCTTCCTGACCTTCACCGACCATCAGTTTCGCATCCGAGTGATCAATTATGTAAGCAACCTCATCGATTAGAGAATCCTGAAACAACCAAACCCCTATTGCCCCTACACACATCGCCGCCATCTCAGCCCAGAGGGCTTCGGGACGGTTATCCCCGATCATGGCCACCTTATCCTCTTTTTGTATTCCTAAGGCCATCATTCCCAGGGCTATACATTTAACCTTTTCATAATATTGTTTCCAGGTAATCGGAACCCAAATGCCGAATTCTTTTTCACGCATTGCTACTTTTCGGTCACCATATTTTTGGGCTGCCCTGAGGAAGAGTTTGGGGATGGTTAGGTCTTTGGTGATCTCGATTTCCCTTCGATCAGCGGCGGGTAACATAAAGATCCTCTACTTCTCCCAAGTAGGCTTGAATTACCTGCGGATTTCTTTGCACCTCTGGGGGGCTTCCCTCGGCAATCTTCTCTCCAAAATTTAAAGCCATCACCCGATGAGATATATCCATCACTACGCCCATATCATGCTCTACTAATACACAGGTGCACCGCCATTTCTCTTCTTCATTAATATCTAAGATAAAACGGGCCATGTCTTCTACTTCTTCGAGATTCAAGCCGGCTAATGGTTCATCGAGAAGAATAATCTTGGGTTTTAAAGCAAGGGCTCTAGCCAATTCTACTCTTTTCTGCAGACCATAAGGGAGCATGCCTACAATTTTGTCGCGGATGTGCTCAATTTCTAAGAGATCAATGATTTCTCGCTCAATAAACTCCCGGTGTTCAATTTCTTCCCGGGCCGTCTTGCCTATGTAAATAGACCCACTGAGGAGGCCGGTGCGCATATGAATATGCCGGCCGAGGCGAATATTATCTAAGACAGTTGTTCCCTTGAAAAGCTCAATTTTCTGGAAGGTGCGGGAAATACCTAACTTTGCTCTCTGATGAGGTTTTAACTTGGTAATATCTTTGCCTTCAAATATTATTCTACCTTCTTGCGGTTGATACAAGCCATTAAGGCAATTGAGAAGAACTGTCTTCCCTGCTCCATTAGGACCTATGATCGAGAAGATTTCCCCTTTCTTTACCTGAAAGCTAACCCCACGCAGGGCTTTTACCCCCCCAAAAGACATATGCAGATTGTCAACCTGAAGTTGAATTTCTTCTGCCATGGATTTTAACTACTAAAATATATGCATCGAATTGGAAAAACTTGCCGCTTATTTTTAATTCAGCAATCTTAAGGCACTTTCCTGAAACTGGCAACCAGCTGAGCAAAAATATTAAATTATCACCTAAATGATGTCAATAAAAATTTTCACCCAAGCTCCCTCCTTTACCCTCTTGCCACTTTAAAACGCTCCAACTCTTAATTTTAAAATAGCATTCTTCTTTCCAAAAACGCAGGGAGGAAGAAAGATCTTCGGTTAAGAATCGATCAAATAACTTTATTAAGGGCGTATTCAATTATCCCTTCCGCGCCTTTCTTTAAAAGCAGAGGGATGAGTTCACGCACCACTTCTTCTTTGACCACCACTTCCACAGAATACCAATCTTTTTGGTAGAGGGAGGCAATTGTAGGCGCATTCAGGCAGGGAAGGACGGCGATTACCTCCTCTAAATATTTCTGCGGAACATTCATCTTCAATCCGACCATCCGGTCAGCTCCTAAAGCGGCTTTAAGCAAAATGGCTACTTGCTGGATTTTTTCTCTCTTCCAGGGATCGTCCCATGATTCTTTATTCGCAATTAAGCGCGGCGTAGACTGCAGGAGCTCATGCACAATGCGTAACCCATGGGCGCGAATAGTAGACCCTGTTTCGGTGACATCGACAATAGCATCTACCAACCCTTCAACTACTTTAGCCTCCGTCGTTCCCCAGGAAAACTCTACTTTAACCGGGATCCCTCTTTCGGCAAAGAAGCGCCGAGTAAAAGAGACGAGTTCGGTGGCTACTTTCTTGCCCGCCATGTCCTCTAACTTTCTAACGGGTGAATTTTCCGTTACCACTAAAACCCATTTGACTGGCCGCAAACTTTCTTTGGCGTAAACTAATTCCTCTACTTCTACTACATCGCTATTGTTTTCTAAAATCCAATCTTTGCCTGTTATTGCCGCATCTAAAACCCCTTCCTCAACATAGCGGGACATTTCTTGAGCTCGAATTAAAGCACAGGAAAGTTGCGGGTCATCAACTGAAGGAAAATAATTCCGTGTACTAACTTTGATCATCCAACCCGCCTTTTGGAAGAGATCTATGGTAGCTTTCTCCAAGCTACCTTTAGGAATGCCAAATTTTAGAAGTTTAGGCACCGTAAACCTCCTTAGGGTCAAAAACTTTTTCTCCTACTATTTCTATCTGGCCTTTAATAATTTTCCGGTAAAAACATGAACGGAATCCGGTATGGCAAGCAGCTCCACCAACTTGCTCCACCTTCAAGAGGAGAGTATCATTGTCACAATCAATATATACCTCTTTGACGATCTGCACATGCCCAGAAGACTCTCCTTTATGCCAGATCTTCTGGCGTGACCGCGACCAATAAAATGCTTGCCCCAGTTCTTGCGTTTTTTGCCAACTGGCGGCATTCATGTAAGCTAACATAAGCACTTCCCCTGTCTGCCAATCCTGGACAATAACGGGAATAAGGCCCTGGCCTTTTGCAAAATCAATTTCTGCTTCTTCCATAATTACTCCTTCTTCTCTCCTAACTCACCCCGCAGAAATTTGGGGGCTACGTTAGGATATAAGGCAAAAGTTAGCAAGTCTTCTTCCTTCCGCAGCAGGCCCATTTGTTGAACTTCTTCCTTAAGTTCAGATAACTGGGACTTTAAGTAATCTGCCGGTCGGCCTTCAATAGGTTTCTCTTTGCCGATTATTTTCTTCCTTATTTGGTCGTCAATTGGAGCAGGAGTTCTTCCATACTGTCCTAGGCAATAAGCTTTGGTCTCTTTGGCTATTATTTTATATCTCTCTCCACCGAGCACGTTAAGGACGGCTTGGGTACCCACTATTTGCGAAGTAGGAGTGACTAAAGGCGGGTAGCCTAATTCAGCGCGCACCCGCGGGATTTCTTTCAAGACTTCCTCATATTTCCCCAACTGATTTTGCTCTTTCAACTGGGCGAGAAGGTTGGATATCATTCCCCCGGGAATCTGGTGTAAAAAAACGCTGGCGTCGGGCTTGAGAGCAATGGGGTCCAATAGATTTTGATACTTTTCCCGGACGTGGGAAAAATAATTGCTAACTTTTAGAATCTCTTCTAAAGGGAGACCAGTATCAAATTCGGTATCCTGGAAAGCAGCTACTATCGACTCAGTGGGTGGTTGGGACGTTCCGCCACTGAACGGCCCCAAGGCCGTATCCAGAATATCCACTCCGGCCTGCACAGCCGCTAAATAGCTTAAAGGAGCCACTCCACTGGTACAATGGCTGTGTAAATTAATAGGTATACTTAGGGTTTTTTTCAAAGCCCTAATTAGATTATAAGCAGCCTGCGGAGTTATTAAGCCAGCCATATCTTTGATGCAAATTGAATCACACCCTAAATCTTCCAATTCTTTGCCCAATTGAACAAAGTTCTCTATAGTATGGACAGGACTTACTGTATAGCAGATCGTCCCCTGCACATGGGCTTTATATTTTTGGGCCGCGCGAATGGCCGTGATCATGTTACGCACATCATTTAAGGCATCGAAAATCCGAAAAATGCTTATCCCATTTTTGACCGCCAAACGGACAAACTCCTCAACTACATCATCAGCATAATGACGATAACCAACTAAGTTTTGTCCCCGCAAAAGCATCTGTAACGGAGTATTGATTAGATGAGCCTTTAAAGTGCTTAACCTCTCCCAGGGGTCTTCATTTAAAAAACGCAAGCAAGCATCAAAGGTGGCTCCTCCCCAACATTCCAGCGAGTTAAATCCGATCTGGTCAAGTTCCCTGGCAATTGGAATAATATCGCCAGTGCGCATTCGGGTAGCAATCAGTGATTGGTGAGCATCTCGCAAAGTAGTATCCGTAATCCTTATCCCCATATATTAATTATCCTCCTTAACTGAAAAGGGCTATCGCTCTTCGACACTCTTCATGTGCTTCTTCTGGCGCCCAATCTTTATTTTTTCCCGCCCTATTCTATCAGATAATTTTCAAATGTAAAGCTGCCCACCTTCAGCACAATCATAAATTTTCTTCCTCGGGGGCTTTAAGTTATCTTTCATTTTTTTAAGATCACGCGCCCATCCAAGGCCAAACAACCTTCATGGGCGGCAAAAACCCGCAGCGGATTAAGATCAACTTCCTGAATCTCCGGAAAATCAACAAGCAATTGGGCCATGCGCAATATTACTTCCGCCACTGCTTTTACATCTGCGGGTTTATCCCCACGAAATCCCTGGAGAATGGCTGCTCCCCTTAACTCTTCGATCATCTCTTTTGCCTGTTTATAAGAAATGGGAGCTACGCGCACAGAAAATTCTTCAAAGATCTCCACGAATATTCCTCCCCAGCCCACCAAGACCACTGGACCAAATTGTTCATCTTGTCTCCCGCCAATGATAAGCTCTCTCCCCCCGGTTATCATCGGCTGGATAAGCACTCCTTCAATCTTCGCTCCAGGGGAATTGGCCTGCAAGCGAGCCAGCATATCGGCATAAGCTCCCCGAACTCCCTCGCTACTCCGCAAATTTAACTGAACTCCCCCAACATCTGATTTGTGCGCAATTTCTCTCGAGATTATCTTCATGACCACAGGAAATCCAATCTCTCTGGCTGCTTGGAGAACCTCTTCCTCAGTCCTTGCTGGAATCCCCCGCACCATAGGAATCCCGTAAGCCTTAAGTAATGCGGCTGTTTCAGGCAGGAGTAAATCCCGCCTTTCTTGGCGAGCCTTCTTTAATAGAGCAGATACCAAATCTTTATCAACTGGAAAAACTGGTCTCTCCTCTAGTTGCTGCCGGCGCTCTTTACCCATATTGTAGGCCCGGTTTATCTTTAAGGCACGCACCGTTTCCACAATTTGGGTAAAGACCGGATAATTGAGATTTCGTTTCAGATAGTTTACCTCGGTGTCTTCTGTGGACACATACAAAGCTACCGGTTTATCATATTTTTTGGACAGCTCTACAATTTGTAAGAAAAGCTCCCGCGATTTTTGGCCTTCCATTGCGGCATTGTAAGTGTGCAAAAAGATCAAGCCATCAACTTCCGGCTGCGCTAAAGTCCGGTCAATAATTTTTAAATAGATCTCTAAATCGAAAAGATCTCCTAAATCGAGGGGATTAGTTAATTTAATTACCGAGGCCCGAAAATGCTTTTCAATCTCTTTTAAAAATTCCTGCGGAAAGGGAGCTAATTGAAAGCCAGACATCTCGCAGGCATCAGCAGCAATAACCGCATGCCCTCCCGAACGGGAAATAACCGCTAAATTATCCCCGCGCATTGGTGGCAGGCGGAGAATCTTCAAATCATTACCAAGAGTGGTGGCGTCGTGGACGCGCACAATGCCACATTGGCGAAAAGCTGCCTCAACATAGCGGTCGTTGCTGGAGAGAGAGGCCGTATGCGAAGAGGCAATGGATTTGCTTAGTTGGCCGATATTAGCTTTAAAAGCGACAATGGGTTTATCCGAACTACGGGCGATCTCCATCAATCGGCGGCCATTTTGGATCCCTTCTAAATAGAGAAATATATATTTAGTTCCGGGATCAGCCACAAAGTATTCTAAGAACTCTTCCGTGCAGATATCTAGCATGTTGCCCGCGGAAACGAATTTATTTAATCCTAAGCCTTCATTCGCCATAAGGTTGAGCACAGAAATGCCCACTCCCCCGCTTTGCGATATGATCGATATGTCGCCTGGGCGAACAACTCTTCGTAAAGGAGGAAAGGGAGTGCTCAACCCATTCTCCATATTAATTACCCCAATACAATTAGGACCCACAAAGCGCATCTGCCACTTGGCCGCTACCCGAAGAATTTCTTCTTCAATTTTCTGGCCTTCTTCCCCATATTCTCTAAAGCCCGCAGATTCAATGATGGCCTGGCGAATTCCTTTTTGCCCGCACTCTTCTAAAATACCAGGAATAGTATGGGCGGGCGTTAAAATTACGGCCAGATCTATCTGGTCAGGCACATCCAGGACAGATTGGTAAATTCTTCTGCCGGCAAAAACTCCCCCTTTATGGCCCACTTGATAGATGATCCCCTGATAACCAAACTCGGTCAGGTTAAAAATAATTCCCCGTCCCATATTATCAGGGGCACTGGAAACACCTATTACAGCCACGCTGGTCGGATAAAAAATCTTGTGCAGTGTCTCGTTCATAAAAAGGCGCCCTTATCTTTTTAGATGATCTTAATGGAATATCCGCCGTCCACTGGCAGGGCTACCCCAGTTACAAAATCAGAAGCTTTGCTGGCTAAGAAAATTGCCGTCCCCACTAAGTCTGCGGGATCGCCCCAACGCCCCATGGGGGTTCTAGCCACCACACTTTCTTCTAATCCAGGCAATTGTTGCCGCGCCATTATGGTAAGTTCTGTATTTATCCAACCGGGCAAAATAGCATTCACCTGAATATTATCCGCCCCCCAAGCGACAGCTAAACTTCGGGTCAGTTGCACTATTCCCCCCTTACTTGCCCCGTACGGAGCCAGCTTAGCGCCTCCCATCAAGGAAGTCATCGAACCAATATTAATTATCTTTCCTCCCCCAGCTTTTTTCATAATTGGATAAACAGCTTTTGAGCATAAGAAGGCACTTCGCAAATTTACAGCTAAGACCTCATCCCATTCCTGGACTGTATACTCTTGGGGTAATTTGCGAATATTAATACCCGCATTGTTTACTAAGATATCAATTCTTCCAAATTTGGCTAAGGTCTCGGCCACCATCTGTTGAACTTGCTCTTCTTCTTTCACATCAACCTGGAGGCCCAAAACAGCCACCTTAAACTCTTGCGCCAATGACCCAACAGCCTCCTTCGTTTTCGCCTGATTGCGGGCGGCAATAACTATATTGCTACCTGCGCTCGCTAAGCCCCGGGCAATACCTAAACCTATGCCGCCGTTGCCCCCTGTTACCACAGCCACTTTGTTCTTTAAATTGAATAGATCAACCATTATCTTCCTCCTTTATTTTAATTTATGTTTCTATCATGTCCTTCCTGCGCTCCTCTTCTATCTCTTCTAAACGTTGAGCTAACTCATCCCACTTTTCTGTATAAAATTCCACTTTCTTCTTCGCTTCTAAATGCGCTTTGAGGAGCTGCGGAATATTCTGGCCTTGCCGGTAGGTCTGCGGATCCGCCAATTGGTTAGCCAGGGTCTCCATTTCTTGGGTTGCTTCTTCCAATAATCTTTCTACCTCAGCAATCTCTTTTTTGATGGTTAAAGTAGCCCGGTAGAGCCGCTGGCGAAATTCTGCTTCTAATCTTTTCTGTTCCTTATTTCTTCTACTCGGTTGGGCTCTTGCCGCTAATGTCTCTGAGGTGTTTGCAAGGCCAATGCTCATTGGCGAATCACTCTTGATTAATTCTTTTTTATATAGGTAATCATCATAATTGCCTGGATATACATTAACTTGGCCATCTTTAATTTCCAGGATCTTGTTGGCCACTCTATTTATTAAATAGCGATCGTGGCTAATCAAGCAAAAAGTACCTTGAAATTCCTTAAGAGCTTTCTCTAAGACCTCACGCGCTTTTATATCCAAGTGGTTGGTGGGTTCATCTAAGAGCAAAAAATTAGCAGGGCGCATCAACATCTTCGCTAAAACCAATCTGCTTTTTTCACCCCCGCTGAGCACAGATACTTTTTTATTGATATCTTCCCCGGTAAAAAGGAATGCTCCCAAAAGACGCCTTAAAAAGGTTGGGGATTCTTCCTGGGCTAAAGCAAAAATTTCTTCCCAAACTGTCTTTTGCGCATCGAGCAGCTCTAATTGCTGCTGCGCGAAATAGCCGATGGAAACGCGATAACCCCATTTAACTTCCCCGGCCTCAGGTTTTAGGAGGCCAGCTAATATTTTCAACAGGGTGGTCTTTCCTACTCCATTCGGCCCAATTAACGCCACTTTATCGCCCCGCAAAAGCGTCAGATTTAGCCCCTTATAGACTTGCACCTCGCCGAAAGCTTTATGCACGTCCTTTAATTCCACCACTACTTTACCACTGGGCCAAGGCTGCGGAAAAGTAAAATTGATAGTTTGCGGATCAGGTGCTATTGCCACCTTTGCTTGCTTTTCTAACCATTTTAGGCGACTCTGGACCTGGCGGGCACGCGCCGCATTATAACGAAAGCGTTCTATGAATCTCTCTACCGCGGCTATCTTTTTACGCTGATTTTCCCATGCTGCTTGCTGGAACTGCCTTACTCTATCCCGAGCTTGCTCATAAGCATCGTAATTGCCCGCGTAAGCAACTATTTTCTTATCTTCTATGGCGATTATTTTCTTAACCACCCGGTTTAAAAAAGACCGATCGTGAGAGACAACCACCAGAGCACCTGGATAATCCAGGAGAAAACTTTCGAGCCAGATTAGAGAGTCTAAATCTAAATGATTTGTAGGTTCATCCAGAAGGAGCAAGTCCGGAGTTAGCAAAAGAAGCTTGGCTAATAATAGCCGCATATACCATCCGCCGCTAAACTCCTCAATCCTGCGGTTAAAATCTGTTTCCCGAAATCCCAAGCCAGTTAATATACTCCGGGCTTGGGCTTCTAAGGAATAGCCTCCTTTGCGCGCATAGCCATCCTCCAGTTGGCCATAGGCTTTGACTAACTCCTCTAATACCTGGGGGTCCTTTTCCTCACCGATTTCTTCTTCCAATAGGCGCATCTTCTCCGCCATATTAACTAACTCCTGAGCACCTTCTAAAACTTCCTGCAAAAGACTCTTCCCCTTTTGGGGTACCGATTCCTGCGGAAGATAGCCAAGGCGTATCCCTCGCCGCCGAACAATCTCGCCCCGGTCAGGACTCTCTTCACCCGTGAGGAGACGAAAGATTGTCGTCTTGCCCGAACCGTTAGGGCCGACTAAGCCTATTCGATCTCTTGCGCCGATGGTGAAAGATGCTCCGGTGAAGAGAATTTTATCGCCGTAAAATTTTTCAATTTCTTTAACCTCGACGATCGGCCAACCCCCTTTTTTTATTTTCAATTCTAACAAATTATCCTTTTTTTGTAATCCCCTAATTAGGCCAACTTGCCCATAGCTTTTTACTTCCTGCCTCTCCCACCTTGCCCAGCAAATCTGCTTCAACCCAAGAGGCCAGGGACTCTCTAACTTTTCTTGCCTTCTTAAAAAAATTCCTATAATATGTTTTTTCTAAAAAGCGACAAGGCTTAAGACTGAGCGTCAATCACTTCTGCAATTCAAGTTTAGTTCAGGCGAAGGGAAAGAGGCTCAGCAAATTAATTAAATTGTACAAGGAGGAATGGATATGCCGATAATTCACGTGCATATGTTTGAAGGAAGAACTATTGAGCAGAAAAGAAAATTAGTGGCGGCGATGACGGAAGCAGTGGTTAAAAGCCTGGAAGTAAATCCCGAGGTAGTACGCATCCTTCTCCATGATATGGCCTTGCATGATTACGCGGTGGCCGGGGTGCTCCGGGCTGATAAAAAATAAACGGTTCATCTCCAAATTAGTTGCTTAAATTCTTGACGAAAGCTTGCCTGGGGCCGGGAAGG
>FWPV01014528.1_pt1 | contig 11527 bp, 7 predicted proteins | sample 2228371 | NCBI WGS metagenome assembly FWPV01 (sample SAMEA103939776, study PRJEB20133) | metagenome | reverse complement strand
GGAGAGAAAATCCAAAGGCAGCATGCATACCGCTTTTGCCTATGACCGTAAGATTCAGTTCGCCTGTTTCAACTGCTATGGCAAGGAATGTATCTATAAGGGATGGAAAAAACATATACAGACCAAAGATAGAAGATAAGGCGGATTTTGTAGAGTCCTTGGTCTTTCCAGGTCCTTTTCCGGAAAAGAGGGAACTTGCAGTCCATATGCCAAAACATCTAAAGGATGATGCAGGAAGGACCCTGGTAAATGCAAATAGGTTTCCCCTAAAGGTAAAGACAGACGCCTACCCGCCCCTTGCCAAGTTTTCATCCCGCTTTGGCATAATAGAAAAACATGACCCTGTTCTACCCATTACGGTCCGTAATATTGAGGCAGAATTAAAAGGCAGAAACATTTATAAGGAATCTTTTAATATATCAGGGAGGACCGAAAAGATAGACACAGACAAGGCAATTATAGAATTGCTTAAGAAGGTATCATCTGTAGGTAGGTCAAGGTCTATCCTGAAAGGAGAAAAAGATGCAAGGCCATTTACACTTCCAAGGCCATCAGGACAGAAGGCATTTGAGGTCATGGGCATACCCCTTGAGAAACCGGGTTTTTATGTGGTGGAAATAGAAAGCACCATCTTGGGTAGCGCCCTCTTAGGGAAGAACAAGACTATGTATTGTCCTACAGCCCTTGTTACAGACCTATCTGCCCATCTAAAATGGGGAGGTGAATCTTCCCTTGTATGGGTTACATCATTGAATAAAGGAGAACCTGTTGAGGGAGCAGGCGTTGTGATCCGAGATTGTAAAGGCAATGTCTTATGGAATGGCAAGACGGATGATAAAGGCATAGCATTTATCGATAAAAGATTGCCACGTATGGATGAACTACCCCAATGCGAAATAAAGAAAGATGATGATATATATTATGATTTCCAGCAATTAAAACCCATCTCTTCTATAAACAGCGGTATTTTTGTATTTGTTAGAAAAGACAATGACATGACCTTTGTCCATTCCAGTTGGGATGAAGGCATAGAACCTTATCGTTTTAGGCTCCCCCATGAGATGCAAGCCTCTCATGTGATAGCCCATACTGTCCTCGACAGGGTTCTTTTAAGGGCAGGTGAAACCGTCCATATGAAGCATTTTTTAAGACGGCATACAACAGGGGGTATAAGACGTGCAGATGATGTGATCCCAAAAAAGGTATTTATAGAACATGTGGGAACAAGGGATAAATATGAAATCGATCTGAAATGGAATAGAGAAAAGGGCAGGGGTGAATCAGAGTGGGTCATACCAAAAGAGGCAAAGCTGGGCTATTATTCTGTGATACTTACAACAAAGGACAATATAGACGGAGATGAAGGCACTGCTTCGGTCTTCAGGACAACGGGATTCAGGGTAGAGGAGTTTAAGGTGCCCCTTATGAGGGGTATTATAAAACCTGTATCCGACCATGTGATAAACAAAAGAGAAGCCGAGTTAGACCTCATGGTGGAATATCTATCAGGAGGCAGCGCAAAGGGTCTGCCTGTTAAATTAAGGTCACAGGTTCAGCCTCGTTATCTTACCTTTGATAACTACGAAGACTTTATCTTCGGTAACGGCAAGGTAAAGGAAGGCATAAGGAAAAGGTCTTACGAAGAGGACACAGACTATGAAGATGAAGATACAGATTCGACAAAATCGAAGAAGACCTTAAAGACACAAGAGTTTACCCTTGGTGAAGGAGGTGCTGTAAGGGTACTGATAGATGGCATACCGCCTCTTACAGGCGTCCACGATCTCCTTGTAGAGCTTGAATATAGAGACCCCAATGGAGAGACCCAGACTGCATCAAGGCGTATAAACGTTTATCCATCAGGCATACTATTGGGTGTAATGATGGATTCATGGGTAGGTTCAAGGGAGATGGTCAAATTTAACATCCAGGCACTTGATTTAAAAGGTAGACCTGTAGAGAACCTCTATGTTACATCTGACATCTTTAAGAGGAATTACTATTCCCATAGAAAGAGACTCATAGGTGGCTTCTATTCATATGAACACATAAGCGAGACAAAGCGTGTAGGCACAGTATGTGAAGGCAAGACAGATAAGAGAGGACTCCTTATATGCGAGATAAAACCGCCTGTTTCAGGGAGCATAACCATAGAGGCAAAGGCAGTGGATGGCCATGCTAATCCTTCATATGCCCATGTGGATGGATGGATTGCCGGCAAAGACGATATGTGGTTTGATGTAAGTGATACAGACAGGATGGACCTGATACCTGAAAAGAAAAGATACGAGCCCGGCGAAACAGCCCTTTTTCAGGTAAGGATGCCCATGAGAGAGGCCTATGCCCTTGTTACTGTAGAAAGAGAAGGCATAATAGATGCCTTTGTCACAAAGGTTTCAGGTAAAGACCCTGTTATTAGACTACCCATAAAAGGGCATTATGCACCTAATGTGTTTATCTCTACCCTGTGTGTAAGGGGCAGGATAGGGGATATAAAACCCACGGCCATGATCGACCTCGGTAGACCATCTTACAAGCTGGGTATCTCAGAGATATATGTGGGATGGAAACCCTATGAGCTCCAGGTGGATGTAAAGCCTGAAAAAGGTATCTATAAGGTTCGGGATAAGGCAATAGTAAAGATAAAGGCAAAAACAGTGGAAGGAAAGGCACTCCCCAGAGACGCAGAGGTAGCAGTTGCCGCCATAGACGAAGGACTCCTTGAGCTAATGGATAATAAGACATGGAATCTCCTGGAGCATATGATGCAAAGGAGGGGGTATGATATAAAGACCTCTACAGCCCAGATGCAGGTGGTAGGGAAAAGGCATTATGGACTAAAGGCATTGCCCCAGGGTGGAGGCGGAGGGAGGCAGCTCACAAGGGAACTGTTTGATACCCTTTTATTCTGGAAGCCTGATATTGCCCTTGATGAGAAAGGTGAGGCATCCGTAGTAATACCCCTCAATGACTCCATAACAGGATTTGTCATAGTCGCAGTTGCCAGTGAAGGGGATAGCCTTTTTGGAAGCGGAAGAACAAGGATACAAACCACCCAGGATATAATCATATCATCAGGTCTTCCGGAGATGGTAAGGCAAGGTGATAGATTTAAGGCATTATTCAATATTAGAAATACCACCAAAGACCCTGTGGATATAGATATTTTGGCTAATATCAAGGAAGGAAAAGACGGTAAAATTGAAAATGAAAGGATCCTCCCTGTTATACCTAAGAGCATAGCCCCAGGGGAGGCTCACGAGATAGGCTGGACAATAGACGTGCCTGAATACGCAGACAGGATGACATGGGAGGTGAATGTAACGGATAAAAAGGGCAATCTTTACGATGCCCTTAAGGTCTCCCAGAGGGTAATACCTGTTACACCCGTGAGGACTGTCCAGTCCACCATATTGAGACTTGATAAGGATTTTAAAATGGATGTCATGGAACCCAAAGGCGCTATTCCAAAAAAAGGCGGGTTAAGGGTGGCGATCACACCTAAAATCTCTTCAGAGATAAATTCCATATCAGAATACATGAGAGATTATCCTTATGCATGTCTTGAGCAGAGGATTTCAAAGGCAGTGGCTCTAAACGATGAGGCCATGTGGAATCAGATTATATCAGAACTCCCATCTTATATGGATTCCCATGGCCTGGCAAAATATTTCCCCCGACAGTTTTCAGGCAGTGAAGTCCTCACATCATATATAATCGCCATAGCAGATGAGGCAGGCCTTATCATCCCGAAGAATATAGAGTCCATTATGTTGAAGGGCCTAAAAGATTTTGTAGCAGGTCGTTTGATGCAAAAAAATCCTCTTGGTGTGGCAGATACATCATTAAGGAAGCTTTCTGCCATAGAGGCTCTTTCAAGGAAGAATATGGCAGAACCATCAATGCTTGATTCTATTAGCATTGAACCTGAATTCTTGCCCACCTCATCTATTATTGATTGGATAAACATCTTAAAAAGGACAAAGAATATAAAGGATAGAGAAAACAGGGTCAAGGAGGCAGAAAATACACTCAGGTCAAGGCTCAATCTCCAGGGAACCGTCATGGGATTTTCCACAGAAAAGAGGGATAATCTCTGGTGGCTTATGGCAGGCATCGATGTGAACTCAATAAGGACAGTCCTTACATTTATGGATGATGGAAGGTGGAGGGAGGATATACCGAGGCTTGTAAGGGGTATTATAGGCAGGCAGAAGGCAGGGAGATGGAATACAACCGTTGCCAATGCATGGGGAATGCTTGCCCTTAAAAAGTTTTCCAAGAGATTTGAATCAGAGTCAGTTTCAGGCACAACATTAATTATGCTCGATGATATAAAAAAGACCCTTGACTGGGGAAAGAATAGTTCAGGAGACAGGTTTTTATTTCCTTTGAAAACACAGAGTTCCCTTAATATTTCCCATAAAGGCATAGGCTATCCCTGGGTTACAGTTTCAAGTCTTGCCGCCATCCCCAGAAGAGCAGAGGTCTCTACAGGCTTTACAGTTAAAAAGACTATAAAGCCTGTAGGGCAGAAGAAAAAAGGGGAATTTTCTGTCTCGGATGTTTTACGTATAAGGCTTGACATGGTATCCCAGACAGATATGACCTGGGTTGTAGTATCCGACCCATTGCCTGCAGGCTCAAGGATCATAAAGGGAGGTATATTAGGGGATTTAAAGATACCTTCAAAAGACGAAAATAACTATCATAACCATATATATCCTGAATTTGAAGAACATTCATATGAGGCATTCAGGGCATATTACAGCTTTGTCCCAAAAGGCAGCTGGTCTATTGAATATACCTTAAGGCTTAATAACGAGGGTTTTTTCTATGTCCCTGAGACAAGGGTAGAGGCACTCTATGCACCGGAGATGTTCGGTGAGATGCCCAATAAGCCTTTTGAAGTAAAAGGTGATAGGTAGGGAAATATTTGATTATGTTTAAAAAAATCCTAATAACCCTTACAACCTCTCTAATCACCTTTTCAATGCTGTGCGCTGCCTGTTATGTGTTTATTTTCTACAGCAACATAGACATCCCTGAATATAACCATATCGTCAGGTCATACAAGAAGTCCGAGGCCACATTAAAAGACAGATACGGTCGTCCTATACACACCCTAAGGGTCGATTATCTATCAAGGAGGCTTGAATGGACTGGGTTGAAAGATATCTCTCCGTCCCTTATAAAGGCGGTTATCTGTTCAGAGGATAAGAGATTTTATAACCATAGGGGCGTTGACTTGATTGCACTTATGGGTGCATTTTTGGAGAATATCACCTCAGGAGGCAGAAGGGGTGCAAGCACCATCACCATGCAGGTTGCATCCATGATAGACCAAAGCCTAAAGCCTTTGGCAAAAAAGAGGTCTTTTTCCCAGAAGCTCCAACAGATGAGAAAGGCCATAGCAATGGAGAAGAGATGGACAAAAGACCAGATTCTGGAGGCATATCTGAATCTGGCCGGTTTCAGATTTGAACTCCAGGGTATATAGGCAGCATCAAGGGGAATATTTCAAAAGTCACCTTCAGGTATTGACCTGGAAGAATCTATAATATTGGCATCCCTTATCCGTTCGCCCAATGCAGTTGTAAAAGATATAACAAGGCGGGTTTTGGCACTCAATAAAAAGATGAACGCAGGCATACCTGAAGAGAGGCTTGGAGATAAGACAAGGCATAGCCTTTCTAAACCATACAAGATAGAAAATCATGTTGCCATGGCACCTCATGTGGCAAGGTATCTATTAAAAGACAATCTCCAGGATGTGAGATGCACCCTTGATAGGAATATACAGGAGTTTGTCCAAAGTGTTTTGAAAGAACACATATTGAGGCTTCGCAGTCATAATGTGAACGACGGGTCTGCCCTTGTTGTAGATAATGCCACAGGTGATATTTTGGCATATGTGGGAAATATAGGGGATCAATCATTGGCATTTTATGTGGATGGAGTCAGGGCAAAAAGACAGGCAGGTTCTACATTAAAGCCTTTTCTCTATGGCCTTGCCTTTCATATGATGCTTATTACCCCCATATCAGAACTACTGGACGAGCCTGTCCATATAACAACAGAAAGTGGTGTTTACAGGCCAGAGAACTACGATAGGGATTATAAAGGTTATGTGACAGCCCGTATAGCCCTTGCATCTTCTTTGAATATCCCCGCTGTAAGGGTTTTGATGCTCACAGGTGGAGATATGTTTGTAGAAAAGCTCAACGAACTCGGTTTCCAAGACTTAAAGGACGGGGATTTCTATGGCTATGCCCTTGCCCTGGGCACTCTGGATGTAAGCCTATATGAACTCGTTAATGCCTATAGAACCCTTGCCAATGGAGGTGTATTCGGCGAACTCAATCTAATCTATGGTAATAAAAACAAGGCAAAAAATAGGGTATTTTCAAGACAGGCTGCCTATTTAGTCTCAGATATATTATCTGACAGGGCAGCAAGGAGCATCACATTTCACATGGAAAATCCCCTTGCCACCGGTTTCTGGAGTGCTGTCAAGACAGGGACGAGTAAGGATATGAGGGACAACTGGTGTATAGGTTATACAGATAGATACACCGTAGGGGTATGGGTGGGAAATTTCTCCGGTGAATCCATGTGGAATGTAAGCGGTGTAGCAGGGGCAGCACCTATCTGGAATGATATAGTCAGTTATCTCCATAGAAATGTGACCTCCAACCCCCCAAAACCACCTGATGGTATTATCAAGGTTCAATTCGATGATATAAACAGAGATGGATTAGCCCATGAATGGTTTATAAAAGGCACAGAACCCCATAGAGAGGTTAGAGCTATGAGAGAGGTTTATATCCCAAAGATCGTATACCCTTGCGAGGATATGGTAATCGCCCTTGACCCTGATATACCTGCCTACAATCAAAAGGTATTTTTTGAAAAAACAGGCGATGGAAAAGACATAAGATGGGTATTAAATGATGAGGCAATAGGATACGATAGAAGATTTATGTGGACACCAGAAGCAGGAAGGCATAGATTGAGGCTTGTTAGCCAAAACAACGAGATACTCCACGAGGTGAATTTTACCGTATCCCCTCGCTAGGCCTGTGGATTATAAGGCAAAGACCTATTGTTGTTTAAATTTACACAGCCCTTAGGGCATCTACAATGCCTACCCTTGAAGCCCTTATTGCTGGAAGTATTCCTCCTACAAGTCCCATGATGATAGAGAACAAAACAGCAGAAGTGTTTATTTCATTATCTCAAATCCCATACTCCTGATCTCTCTTATATCATCCTTTCTTTTTATGCCTTTTTTATGGAGAGCTTCTATAATCTTTTCATAACCTTTAAGGGCTGTTGTCCCCATCTGGTCTGTAACCACTATGAAGAATTCTTGCCCATCTTTTAGTTTTATGCAAATTGAGCCTGCCTCTGATAGGCTTGTAAGTATTGCCCTGCCTCCCCCACCCCTGCCAGACAAGGCTGCTATCCACGTAAGTATTATCAGCCATTTCGGTGGTTTAAAGACAACAGGCTGAAAAAAATCTATTTGTTCGAACAGTATATCGTTTATTCCCTTATAGGATGCAATCTTGATACCTTCTTTTAGAAGCTCAACCTCATAACTGGCATACCATACTGCTATCTTTATACTGTATATACCAAGGAGGCTTATAACCCAGAATACAGCACTCAGTATAAAATAGGGATATACTGCCTGGACAACACCACCAGTTATAAAAAAGGGCATGGAAAAGAATACAAATGTCAAGATGGTGGCTGCAAGGTCTCCGAGAATGACACGCCATCTGGGATATCTAAGGGAATTTTTAGATAAGGGTTTAACAGGGACAAAGATATAAAATAGAAGCCCTAAAAAAGTATCCATAGGCTGTATTTTCTATAAGGATAGAGTATATGTGTTGGTGGTCTTGGATAACGGGAGAAACCTGAGCCGAGATGGAAATCATCGCTTGAATAGATTTTATAGCTAAGTTTAAGATATTTTATCTCTTGGGTGCTATTTTCCCTTTCTCTTTTCCCTGTATCGAGCCTGAGATAGATGACCTGATTATCCTTTATAAGATAATGGGATATTTGTTTCACAGGAGGTTCATGGGGTCTATAGAAGAAGACCTTGGATGGATATTGGTCAGATGGCATCCTGTCTTTGAAGTGTTTTGTAATGGGTTTTCCTTCTTTGAGATTGATAAGCTCATTATAGATTTTATCCCATTCCTGCCATGATACATCTATAGTGTTTTTCTCTATCTCATCTATCCTTTCCTTATTTAATCTCTCCTGGTCTTCTTTGCTTAAAAGGGATTCGGCAAATCGCCTGCCTGATGTCCTTGTATCCTTTTTAGGTTCAAAGATATCTACTATTACTACAGGTTTAGGTAATGCCAGCATGAAAAGGATAACAGCAATAAAAAAACATCCATAATATACAACCCTTCTTATAAGCTCTCTGTGCATGAAATCCTTTAAATTACAGTTTATCTAACTGCCTTCCATCTATATTCATCCGGTGCTAATTTTTCTGCCTCTTTTATATATGCCTTACCTTCCATGTAATCACCTTTGACCATGCCCTCCATGGAGATAACAGCCACCTTGCCTTCATAGGCATATGATACATAGAGGTTTATTTCATTACCGTAAAGGGCTGTATGGGTGAATTCATGTTGTTTTTTGCCATCGTCAAGCACGGCCTTTATGTGCTGATGTTTTTGCTTGATAGAGAGATGGCCTTCTTTTTTGGCATGGTCATTATAAAAGGTTACACGCCAGTCACCCTGAATGCGGGCAGGGACAAACCACATAAAGAGTGTCTTGGTATATGCGTTTAATGTCTTATCCGGTTCCCAGTCTCCAAGGCCCCACATATGGGATACAACCCTTGCACCAGGTTTTAACTCTTTTAAAAGTTTTGGCATCAATAGCTCATTGATCTCAGGGAGTAGATAGAGGGTGACAACTGTGGCATCTTTTAGGTCTGTCTCGAAAAAGTCTTCTTCAATGAATTTTACCTTTTTTTCTACCCCTTCTTTTTCTGCATTCCTTCTACTTTCTGCCACAAGGTTACTGTCGAGCTCTACACCAATGCCCTTTGCGCCAAAATCACGGGCAGCAGCTATCACTATCCTGCCGTCTCCTGACCCAAGGTCATATACCACATCATCCTTTCCTGTATCTGCCAACTTTAACATCTCTTTAACAACCTTGTGGGGTGTAGATGCAAAAGGGGTATCAGGCTGTTTCTTTTTGGTAGGCCTTGTGTCACAGCTAAAAGATAAAAAAGATAATATCACAAAGAAGCATATGATCATCCACCTTTTTCTCATGGTTGTTTCAAATCCTAAAGGAGAGAAGGCTTTTTGTCAATGATAAAAAAACAGGCAATTTATCTGTTTTGTAGTAACAAGGATTATGGTTTATGAAGGATGCCTGTCATGATGATCATGAAACCGCTTGCCAGGAAACCTGCAATCAAAGATATATAGGCAAGTTTAACAAAGAAATATTTTTTCTGAAGAAATCTGCCAAGGGTATAGATCTCTTTCAATGCAAGCTCATATGTCTTTGAAGGGTCATTTAATGCATCCCCCATTTGTTTTGAGAATTCTTCATAACTTAAATACTGAAAGTCACCAAAAAACAAGAGATTAAAATTAAGGTCACGTGGGTCTATCTTTCTTTTGTTGTGTAACTTTAGAGGCACCTTTGGCATAACAGCATAGGCAGCTGTGATTATGGTGATGATGCAGAAGCAAATGAGCGTGAAGGCCACATATTTAAGTTCTGTCTCGGTAATATATCGAACAGAAAAGGTTATAACCAGCGAAGCCATGGTAAGCAAAATATTTGCCTTGAGGTCTGCCATGGAACTCAACTGTATATGGTGATTCCTCGTCATCGAGAGGAGATGATCGATGTGTGAACCAGATTGTTCTATATTCATATATACTCGATTTTTTATAAGAAAAATTTATAAAAGTCAAATACAATTCACATAGATTTTTTGATACCTTAACGGGAATAAACATGTTGACAACCCATTCATCCTCATAATATATTTCACTGAAATTATAAAGTGGATGTGCAAGTGTAAGTGAATAAAGATAAGAGGTAAAGGGTGAATGGTTGATAAAAAAACAACAGGTATAGATAAAACCTATTCAATCTGGTTTGTTGTGATAGTCTCCATCTTTATTACCTGTCTTATCACATCCAATATAATATCGGTAAAGCTGATTCATGTCTTCGGTATAATACTGCCTGCAGGGGTCATAATATTCCCTGTAAGCTATATAATAGGTGATATATTGACAGAGGTATACGGTTATTCCCGCTCAAGAAAGGTTATATGGCTCGGCTTCATATGCAATCTTGTATTGACGATCTTCATATGGCTTGCCGGGATTATTAAACCTGCCCATTTCTGGGACGGACAGGGGGCATATGAGAGGATACTTGGATTTACACCCCGCTTGCTTATAGCTTCTTTTCTTGCCTATCTTGCCGGTGAGTTTGCCAATGCCTATGTCCTGGCAAGGATGAAGATTGCAACTAAAGGCAGGTGGCTCTGGAGTCGCACAATAGGCTCAACCCTTGTAGGCCAAGGTATAGATTCCCTTCTATTCATCACCATAGCCTTTATAGGGACGATTCCTTTTTCAAATCTTATAATTGTAGCGGTATCACAATGGCTTTTTAAGACTGCATATGAGATAGTTGTAACGCCATTTACATACTTGGCAGTAAATTTTCTAAAGAGAAAAGAGGGGGTAGATGTATTTGATTACAACACATCCTTTAATCCCCTTAAACTGTCAGATTGAGCAGTAAATAGATTTTACGATAAGATACCTTTTATCTTGTTTAAAAGTTCCAATGGTTTTATAGGTTTCGGGATAAAATGGAATTCCTTGTCCTCAATGCCTTTATCCAAGATTATATCCTTTGTGTAACCACTGGTGAATAAGGCCTTGATTTCAGGATTAATCTTTTTTATCTCTTCATATGCCTCTCTACCGTTTTTTCTCGGCATGACTGAATCAAAAAGCAATAAGTCTATATCTTTGTTTTTCTTGAATATTTCCACTGCCTCTTCTCCATCCGATGCCGGGATCACCTTGTAGCCGAAATCATTGAGTATCTGGACGATAAATTCTCGCACCTCTTCGTTGTCCTCGGCAAGGAGTATTGTCTCGTTTCCTTTTTCTCTTCCCATTACCAAAGGAGATGTATCCTTTTTTGATATATCCTCTGTGATAGGTAGGAATATCTTAAAGGTTGTGCCTTTGTTTTTTTCTGAGATTATATCGATTGAGCCTTTATGCTGTTTTATGATGCCGTATACAGTGAAGAGCCCGAGCCCTGTTCCCTTACCCACGTCTTTTGTGGTAAAGAAGGGATCGAAGATCTTTTCTTTCTTATCATGATCTATCCCTTGTCCTGTATCAGAAACATAGATGCCTGCATATAATCCAGGTTCACCACAGCTTAATGTCAAATCAAGCATATTATCCAGTCTTTCTAATTC
>FWPV01010900.1_pt1 | contig 11528 bp, 10 predicted proteins | sample 2228371 | NCBI WGS metagenome assembly FWPV01 (sample SAMEA103939776, study PRJEB20133) | metagenome | reverse complement strand
AGTACGAGGTCGGCGAAGAACCGCTTGTAGCGGCTCACCAGACGGCCATGGATCAGCGGTTGCGGCAGCAGCATGCGAGGCCTAAGTCGGGCTGAGAGAAGTCGCTTGGCTTTGCGGAAATCCTCGTCCTTCGACAAGCTCAGGATGAGGATTTCTGGCCGAAGCGGCTGAAGTAGCCCTCACCCTGAGCCTGTCGAAGGGCGAGGGCGGTCCCTGGGAGAGAAAGAAATGGTCGATCGTGTAACCGCCGCCGTGATGATCATCGGCGACGAGATCCTGTCGGGCCGCACCCAGGACACCAACCTCTCGGCCATCGCCAAGTATCTGGCGACCTACGGCGTGGACCTGTGCGAAGCCCGCGTGGTGCCTGATGTCGAGCAGGAGATCATCGACGCGGTGAACGCCCTGCGGACCAAGTACGACTACGTCATCACCACCGGCGGCATTGGCCCCACCCACGACGACATCACCGCCGACTCGATCGCCAAGGCCTTTGGCGTCACCGCGCCCGAGCATCCCGAGATCATCGCCATGCTGACGGCCCGCTGGGGCGACCAACTGAACGCCGCGCGCCGCCGGATGGCGCATGTGCCTGAGGGCGGCAGCCTGGTGAAGAACCCCGTGCAGGGCCCGCCCGGCTTCCAGAAGGAAAACGTCTTCGTCCTGGCCGGGGTGCCCTCGATCATGCGTGGCATGCTCGAAGACGTCGGCCCGCGCCTGCGCACTGGCGCGGTGGTGCTGGCCAAGACGGTGCGGGTGACCGGCACGGGCGAGGGCGTCATCGCCGCGCCGCTGGAGGCCGTGGCCAAGGCCCATCCGGACATGTCGCTGGGCAGCTACCCGTTCTTCTCGCCGCCGGACGTCTATGGTGCGAACCTCGTCCTGCGAGGCCGCGACGCGGCGGAGCTGGACGCGGCCGTCGGCGAGCTGATCTCGGCCCTGGCCGAGGCGGGCGCCAAGAACGTCGAGTTGCTGGCCGATCCGGTCTGACGACCGCGCCGGAGCGTTATTCCTGGCCGGCGATCGCGCGGGCCAGGTCCATCAGATGCTTGCGCATGCCCGCCGACTCGATCGCGGCATAGGCGCGCGCCAGGTCCGGACCGCCCGGAAGCGACCAGAAGCTGGCCATTTCGTTGGCCAGGGTCGCCGCCGTGCTGTCGATCCCCTCAGGATCGACAAGGCCCTCGAAGAAGAAGGCCACTGGTGTCTTCAGGAACACGGCCGCAGCGTGCAGCTTGCTGGCGCTGATCCGGTTGGACCCGCCTTCATACTTCTGCACCTGCTGGAACGTCAGGCCGAGCGCGTCAGCCAGCGCCTGCTGGGAATAGCCCAGATCTTTGCGGCGCATACGAAGGCGCCGACCAACATGGATGTCGACGGGATCGGGAGACTTGTCTTCAGCCATTCTACTGGACTCGAAACGCTACGAGGGAAAGCGACAGGGTTGGCAGCACCTGGATTCGACTGTCGCGATCCTGACCGGAGTCGAGGTTTGCCGAAACGAATATTCTACCCTGCGCTGCTTATTCCCCAAAGGCGCGAACCGACTTTTTGGGCTCGTCCGAAGGTTGGTTGGTAGGGACGGTGGGACTCGAACCCACACGGATTGCTCCAACGGATTTTAAGTCCGGCGCGTCTACCGTTCCGCCACGTCCCCATGCTCGTGATCCCATAGGCGATCGCTGCTGACGGGTCGAGTGCGGCGTTGCGTCCTCGCCGCCAGCAGTGTCGTCGTCAGACCGCGCTGTTCCGGAGCAGGGGGCTCGACGGGGCCGATCCGCATGCTAGCGTCTGTCGCTGAAGTTTAATGGGGACGGTGACATGCGTAAGGGGATCAAGATCGCGGCGCTGATGACGGGCGCGGCGGTGGCCTTGGCGGGCGCGGCGAGCGCTGCGGAGGTCAGGGCGGTCAGCGCCGCGCGGCTGCTCGACGTGGCGAGCGGCAAATATGTCGACAACCCCCTGGTCATCGTGACCGACGGGCGCATCACCGCCGTCGGCAAGAAGGGCGACGCGGTTCCGGCCGGCGCTGTCGCCGTCGACCTGCCCGGCGCGACCCTGCTGCCGGGTCTGATCGACATGCACGTGCACCTCGACAGCCTGGCCGAGATCGGCGGCTACAACAGCCTCGAATACAGCGACCGCTTCTGGAGTGTGGTGCAGACCGCCAACGCCAAGAAGACGCTGGAGGCGGGCTTCACGACCGTCCGTAACGTCGGCGCCGCCGATTATGACGACGTGGGCCTGCGCGAGGCGATCGATGCGGGCTATGTGCCCGGTCCCCGGATCGTCACCGCCGCCATCTCGTTCGGGGCCACCGGCGGCCACTGCGACTCGACCTTCCTGCCGCCGTCGATGGACCAGAAGAACCCCTTCAACAGCGACAGCCCGGACGAGGCGCGCAAAGCCGTGCGGACGCTGAAGAAGTACGGCGCCCAGGTGATCAAGATCTGCGCCACGGGCGGGGTCTTCTCGCGCGGCAACGAGCCGGGTCAGCAGCAGCTGACCTATGAGGAGATGAAGGCGGTCGTCGACGAGGCGCACATGGCGGGCATCAAGGTCGCCGCCCACGCCCACGGCGCCTCGGGCATCCGCGAGGCGGTGCGGGCCGGGGTCGACACCATCGAGCACGCCAGCCTGGTCGACGACGAAGGCGTCAAGCTGGCGGTCCAGAAGGGCGCCTACTTCTCGATGGATATCTACAACACCGACTACACCCAGGCCGAGGGCAAGAAGAACGGCGTGCTGGAAGACAATCTGCGCAAGGACCGCGACATCGGCGAGATCCAGCGCGAGAACTTCCGCAAGGCGCTGAAGGCCGGGGTCAAGATGGTCTACGGCACCGACGCGGGCATCTATCCGCACGGCGACAACGCCAAGCAGTTCGCGGTGATGGTCCGCTATGGCGCCACGCCCCTGCAGGCGATCCAGTCGGCGACCCTGACCGCCGCCGAGGCGCTGGGCCGCAGCAAGGATGTCGGTCAGGTGGCCGTGGGGCGCTATGGCGACATGATCGCGGTGACGGGTGATCCGCTTGCGGACGTCACCACGCTGGAAAAGCCGGTCTTCGTGATGAAGGGCGGAGCGGTGGTCCGCAAGCCGTAGGTGTTGTCAGATTTCCCCGGTGACACGATGTGGCGCCGGGGAAATCATATTCTACGCTTCCGCGCAAAAAATGGTGTGCAGGCGGCGTGTTTTACGCTGGATGGCGACTGAAATCAGTTTCCTTAGGCCTTGCGCCTGCATAATCATGCCCCCCGATTGACGCGCCGGATCAGGGCGCGCGTTTCAGGTGAGGGGCTTTCCATGTTGCAGACTTCCTTCCGGCGCCGGGCGATCGCGCTGGCCGCCTCGGTCGCCATCGCGGCGCTGTCCTCGGGCGCGGCGCTGGCCGCCGACGTCTACAAGGCGCCGCCCGCGCCGATCGCGCAGATCCTGGATGCCACCCCGACGCCGAGCATCGCCGTCAGCCCCGACCGCAAGGTTCTGGCGCAGCTGGGTCGCGAGAACCTTCCCTCGATCGCGGCGGTGTCTGAACCGATCCTTCGGCTGGGCGGCTATCGCATCAATCCGCGCAACAACGGTCCGATCGAGGCCCGTTCGGCCTGGATGAACGCCCTGTCGTTCCAGGACGTGGCGACCGGCAAGACGCGGGCTGTGGCCCTGCCGGCCGGCGCGCGCTTCCTGGCGCCCAGCTGGTCGCCCGACGGCGGCAAGATGGCCTTCATCATGGACGGCAAGGAGAGCCTGGAACTGTGGGTCGTGGACGTGAAGGCCGCGACCGCCCGCAAGGCCTCGGACGTCGCCATCAGCGGCGTGTTCGGCGCGGGCTATGACTGGCTGCCGGACGGTTCGGGCTTCTTGGTCCAGGCCGTGGTGGCCGGGCGCGGCGCGCCGCCGGCCAAGGACCTGACGCCCACGGGACCGACCATTCAGGAGTCCAAGGGCCGCACCGCGGCGATCCGCACCTATCAGGACCTGCTGACCAACGCCCATGATGAGGCGCTGTTCGACTACTACTTCACCTCGCAGCTGACCCGCGTGGACCTCGCCGACGGCAAGACGACCGCCGTGGGCAAGCCGGGCGTCATCTCGGGCTTTGGCGTCTCGCCCGACGGCAAGTACGTGCTGACCAACCGCCTGAAGCGTCCCTACAGCTACCTCGTCCCCGCCAGCCGGTTCCCGACCGAGATCGCCGTCTCGACGATCGACGGTCAGCCGGTGAAGACCCTGGTCGACCGCCCGCTGACCGACAACCTGCCCGCCGCCTTCGACGCCGTGCCGACCGGCGTGCGCTCGGTCTCGTGGCGCGCCGACGCCCCGGCCACCCTGGTGTGGGCCGAGGCCCAGGACGGCGGCGAGCCGCGCAAGAAGGTGGCGATCCACGACAGCGTCTTCATGCAGGCCGCGCCCTTCGCCGGGGCCCCGACCAAGCTGATCGACCTGGAGCAGCGCTATCGCGGCATTGAGTGGGGTCGCGATGATCTGGCCCTGGTGACCAGCCGTTGGTGGCAGACCCGTAACCAGAAGCTCATCGCCATCGATCCGTCCAAGCCGGGGACGGGCCGGGTGGTCGTCGATCGCAACTATCAGGACCGCTACAACGATCCGGGTCGCGTCCTGACCCGTCGCGACGCCAAGGGCGAGGACCTGCTGCACTTCACACCGGACGGCAAGTCGGTGTTCGTGGTCGGCGACGGCGCCTCGGCCAAGGGCGAGTTTCCGTTCGTGGGCCGCATGTCGCTGGCCGACGGCAAGGTGACTAAGCTCTGGCAAGCCCAGGCGCCGTACTATCAGGTCCCGGTCGCTCTGGCCGACGAGGCGGGCAAGACGGTGATCACCCGCCGCGAAAGCGCCAAGGAGCAGCCGAACTACTACATCCACGCCGTCGCCCCGGGCGCCAAGGCAAAGGCCCTGACCAGCTTCCCGGACCGCGCCCCGCAGTTCGCCGGCGTCACCAAGCAGACCATCACCTACAAGCGCGCCGACGGCGTGACCTTGTCGGGCGTGCTCTACCTGCCGCCGGGCTATGACAAGGCCAAGGACGGCCCGCTGCCGCTGTTGATGTGGGCCTATCCGGCCGAGTTCACCGACGCGGCCGTGGCCAGCCAGACGGTGGATTCGGGCAACCGCTTCACCCGGCCGGGCGGCTCCAGCCACCTGTTCCTGCTGACCCAAGGCTACGCCATCCTCGACAACCCGGCGTTCCCGATCATCGGCCAAAACGGGGCCGAGCCCAACGACACCTATATCGAGCAGCTGACCGCCGATGCTAAGGCGGCGGTGGACGCCGTGGTGGCCATGGGGGTCGCCGATCGTGACCGGATCGCCGTGGGCGGCCACAGCTATGGCGCGTTCATGACCGCCAACCTGTTGGCTCACACGCGTCTGTTCCGGGCCGGCATCGCTCGCTCGGGCGCCTATAACCGCACCCTGACGCCGTTCGGCTTCCAGGCCGAGCAGCGCACCTACTGGGAGGCGACCGACACCTATACGAAGATGAGCCCGTTCACCTACGCCCCGAACATCAAGGACCCGATCCTGCTGATCCACGGCGAGGCCGACGATAACTCGGGCACCTTCCCGGTGCAGAGCGAGCGCTTCTACGCTGCGCTGAAGGGCGCGGGGGCGACGGTCCGTTACGTGACCCTGCCCAACGAAGCCCACGGCTATCGCGCGCGGGAGTCCACCGGCCACACCCTGTGGGAAATGGCCCAGTGGATGGACAAGTACGTGAAGAACGCGCCCAAGCGCGAGGCCAAGTAAGACGGATCCCGCCCCGCCGAAGATGCGGCGGGGCGGGCCCCATTCGAGTCGGAACGACACGGGGCGGAGGTCTACGCGCCGTTGTGTCGCGCCCCTGCGGCGACTTCGAGGCTCGGATCCGATCGCCCGATCTCGCCGCTCGTGGCAAGGTCAGCCCTCGGAGACACCACCATGAGTCGAACAACCGCCCACCGCGCCTTTCGGCGAACGATGAACCTCATCGCAGGCGGCAAACCTCTGGCGCTGGCGCTCAAGGCCATCGTGCAGGCCGTGGAGGCCGAGGACCCCAAGATCCTCTGCAGCATCCTGCTGCTCGACGCCGATCGCCGCCGGCTGATCATGGGCGCGGCGCCCAGCCTGCCCAGCTTCTACAATGAGGCGATCGAGGGTGTTGAGATCGGCCCGTCGGTCGGCTCCTGCGGGACGGCGGCCTATCTCGGGCGCCGGGTGACGGTCGACGACATTCAGTCCAGTCCGCTTTGGGTCGGCTATCAGGACCTGGCGGCGGAGGCGGGCTTGGCCGCCTGCTGGTCCGAGCCGATCAAGACGTCCGACGGCGCGGTGGCCGGCACCTTCGCGATCTATCACCGCGAGATCAGCTCGCCCAACAGGGAAGACATCGCCTTCATAGAGGCGGCCGCCCAGATGGCGGCGTTCGCTATAGATCGACGACGCGCGGAGAAGGCGCTGGCGGCCAGCGAGGCGCGGGCGAGGCTTCTGGCCGAACAGGCCCTGGAGACTGCGCGAAACCTCGCGAACTTCTTCGACGTCTCAGCCGACCTGCTGTGCATCCGCGACATGCGGGGCCGGTTCGTCAAGGTGAACCAGGCCTGGGAGACGGTCCTGGGCTATCCGGTCGAGACCCTGGAAGGCGCCAGCTTCCTGCCTTTGCTGCACCCCGACGACCTTGCGATCACCCACGCTCACATGGAGCAGGCGGACACCTTGGGCGAGGTCAATGGCTTTGTGAACCGCTACCGGCGCGCCGACGGCGGCTACTGCCAGCTGGAATGGCGCGCCCGGCGTTGCGACGACCTGGTGTTTGGCGTGGCGCGCGACGTCACAGAGCGGCTGCGGATCCAGGCCGAGATGGCCGAAGCGCGTGACGCGGCCGAGGCCGCCAACCGGGCCAAGAACGACTTCCTGGCCAATATGAGCCATGAGATCCGCACGCCGCTGAACGGCGTCATCGCGCTCGCCGCCGCGCTGGGTGACACGCCGCTCTCGGCCAAGCAGGCGGAGATGGTCGACATGATCCGGCGCTCGGGCGAGACCCTTGAGCGGCTGGTGTCCGACATCCTTGACGTTTCGAAGATCGAGGCGTACACTCTTTCCATCCAGACCCACACCTTCGATCTGGCCGCTCTGCTTGACGGGCTTCTGGATGTCGCGCGCCTGCGTGCCAAGGATAAGGGCGTGGCGGTGCGTCTGGAGCGAAGCCAGACAGCGAGCGGGGGCTTTCTGGGCGACAGCGTGCGGATCGGCCAGATTCTGAGCAATCTGCTGTCCAACGCGGTGAAGTTCACTGATCAGGGCGAGGTGACCGTTCGGGTCGATGTGAAAGAGGCGGGCGACGGTCAGGCGCCGCGCCTTTGCGTCGAGGTCGAGGACACCGGTGTGGGTTTCGACGCCGACAAGGCCGACATGATCTTCCAGCGCTTCAGCCAGGCCGACGGGACGATCACGCGCCGTTTCGGTGGGTCGGGTCTGGGTCTGTCGATCAGCAAGAGCCTGGTCGAGATGATGGGCGGTGACATCACGGCGCGCTCCAGCCCCGGAGCCGGCAGCCTCTTCAGGGTCGTCTTGCCGTTGAGCCGGGCCGAACTCGCGCAGGAGGCCGATAGCGACAGCGCCGGCACGGGCGTCTGGAACGAGGGGTTGAAGGTGTTGCTGGCCGAAGACCACCCGATCAACCAGCGCGTGGTGCAACTGATCCTCGAGCCTTGCGGCGCCGCTGTGACCGTCGTCGAGAACGGCGCCCAAGCCGTGGCGGCCATGGCGTCCGAAGTCTTCGACGTCATTCTCATGGACATGCAGATGCCGGTGATGGACGGCTTGGCCGCGACCCGGGCCATCCGCGCCCAGGAGGGGGAGGCGGCGCGGACGCCGATCATCATGCTCAGCGCCAACGCCATGGCCAGCCATCGGCGGGATGCGTTGTCTGCGGGGGCTGACCTGCATCTGGCCAAGCCCGTTACCGTCGGGGCCCTGCTGGACGGCATAAGCCAGGTGCTGACGCGCTGATACGGCGGTTTCCCTTCACCTTTGCCGGGCAAACGCCTAAATCGGGCGCCTTGCGGCGTTCGGCCGCCCGAAAACCCTGCTTGGACTTGGCCGCGTGATCACCTTCCAGGACGTCTCTAAAACCTACGCTCAAGGCGCGCCCCCTGCGCTGCGCGAGGTTACGCTGTCGGTGAACGCCGGCGAGGTGTTCGGGGTGATCGGCGCTTCGGGCGCGGGCAAGTCCACCCTGATCCGGCTGATCAACGGTCTTGAAACGCCAACGTCCGGCAGGGTGGTGGTGGATGGCGACGATGTCGCTGCGCAGGGCGTCGAAGGCTTGCGCGCCCTGCGCCGCCGGGTCGGCATGATCTTCCAGCACTTCAACCTGCTGTCGGGCAAGACGGTCGCTCAGAACGTTGCCTTTCCCCTGAAGCTGGCCGGTCGGCCCGCCGCCGAGGTCAAGGCGCGCACGGCCGAGCTGCTCGAGCGCGTCGGCCTGTCGGCCCACGCCAGCAAGTATCCGGCCCAGCTGTCGGGCGGCCAGAAACAACGCGTCGGCATCGCCCGCGCCCTGGCCACCAATCCCAAGGTCCTGCTGTGCGACGAGGCCACCAGCGCTCTCGATCCGGAGACGACCGAACAGATCCTCGACCTGGTCTCGGGCCTGAACCGGGAACTGGGCCTCACCATCGTGCTGATCACCCACGAGATGGACGTGGTGCGTCGCGTCTGCGATCGCGTCGCCGTGCTGGACGCCGGCCGCGTGGTGGAGGAGGGGGCGGTGGAAGAGGTGTTCCTGCACCCGGCCAGCGACACCGCCCGGCGCTTCGTGCGCGAAGCCGAGGGCGATGTCTCCGCCGCGCCGGGCGTCGGGGGCCGCGTCGTGCGCCTGACCTTCAAGGGCGAGGCGACCTACAAGCCGGTGCTGGGCGAGGTGGCCCGGGCCACTGGCGTCGACTATTCGATCCTGGGCGGCCGGATCCATCGCCTGCGCGAGACACCCTATGGCCAGCTGACCCTGGCCCTGACCGGCGGCGACGTCGCCGCCGCCATCGCCCAGTTCCAGGCCGCCGGCGTGCGCGTGGATGAGCTTTCCGGGGAGACCGCCCAATGAGCGCCTCGAATATTGACTGGAGCGAGATCGGCCAGGCCACGCTCGACACCCTGGCCATGCTGGGCGGCTCGATGGTGCTGACCGTGGCGGTCGGCCTGCCTTTGGGCGTGATCCTGTTCCTGACCGGCAAGGGTCAGATGCTGGAGAACCGCTTGGCCAACGGCGCGCTGTCGCTGCTGGTCAACATCCTGCGCTCGGTGCCGTTCGTGATCCTCTTGATCGTGATGATCCCGCTGACCGTGGCCCTGGTCGGCACCTCGCTGGGCGTGGCCGGGGCGATCCCGCCGCTGGTCGCGGGCGCGGCGCCGTTCTTCGCGCGTCTTGTCGAGACCGCCCTGCGCGAGGTCGACAAGGGCGTCGTCGAGGCCAGCTTCGCCATGGGCGCCAAGCGGCGTCAGGTGGTGCTGGGCGCGCTGCTGCCCGAGGCTCTGCCAGGCCTGGTGGCCGCCGCGACGGTGACGGCGGTGGCCCTGGTCTCCTACACCGCCATGGCCGGCGTGGTCGGGGCTGGCGGTCTTGGCGATCTGGCCATCCGCTTCGGCTATCAGCGTTTCCAGACCGACGTGATGGTCGTCACCGTGGTGCTGATGCTGGTGCTGGTCCAGGTGCTGCAAATGATCGGCGACGCTGTGGTGCGTCGCGTCTCCCACAAGTAAGCGCCCGACCATGACGATCGAAATCGAACACACTGACTCCCACTGGGACGCCGCCTTCGCGGCGACCCTGCTGGGCAAGACCCTGCTGATGAACCTCACCTTCCTCGACGACGACGGCGAGGTGCAGGAGCGACAGCAGTTCTTCGGCGTGGTGATCGACGCCACCGAGCACGAGGGCATCGTGCTGGACCTCTTGGGCGAGCACGACGGCGACACCTACACCCTGCCGCCGCAGACCTCGGCGATCCAGAAGGCCGAGGCGGGCGTGACCAGCCTGGCGGGCGACAAGCCCGACTTCGTCGCCAGCTGGATCATCCATGGCGCGCCAGAGGTCGCCAACGACTTGGACGAAGAGGTCTAAGCTCTAGGCCTGGTCGAACGGGAAGGGCAGGCGACCGGCCTTGAACAGAATGTCGGGGTTTTCGTCATAGTCGCCCAGCTCGACATCGGCGGTGGCCGAGAACGCTACGACGCCTTCGCGCAGGGGCGCCAGCCGTTCGGCCTTGCGCCGCGCCTCCTCGGCGGTCTTACAACCGATCTGCTGCTCGGCCTTCAGGCCTTTGCCGCGTCCTGCGATATAGGCTTGCACGATGTGGACGGTTTCTTTGGCCATCCCCATCCAGGCGACCTGTTCGGGCGTAACGTCAAGCGATCCTGAGGCAGGGGCTCGGGATCGCCTCAGGAAATCTGATTTCCCTCGCCGCGCACGAGCGGGCAAAACCCTACCCCTCAGATCGTCTTGTGGAGCTGTTCATGGTCGCCCGCCGCGCTGTTCTCGTCCTCGGCCTCGCCGCCATGTCCATCGCGGCTTGCGGCCCGAAGGCGCCCAAGGCCAGCGATCCCAACACCCTGACCGTGGCGGCCACCGCCGTGCCGCACGCCGAGGTGCTGGAGTTCATCAAGCCGAAGCTGGCGCAGCAGGGCCTGACCCTCGAGATCAAGGTGTTCAACGACTACGTCCAGCCCAACACCCAGGTCGCCGAAAAGCGCATTGACGTCAGCTACTTCCAGACCCTGCCGTATCTGGAGAGCTTCAATCGCGACAAGGGGACGAACCTGATCCCGCTGCAGGGCGTCCACGTCGAGCCGATCGGGACCTATTCGGCCAAGTGGAAGTCGATCGCCGAGGTTCCAAACGGCGCCACTATCGCCATCCCAAATGACGCCTCGACCGAAGGCCGCGCCCTGATCCTGCTGGCTAAGAACGGCGTCATCGCCATCAAGGACCCGAAGAACCCGCTGACCAGCCTGCGCGACATCACCAGCAACCCGAAGAACCTGAAGTTCAAGGAGCTGGAGGCGCCGGCCCTGCCGCGGGTGCTGAACCAGGTCGATCTGGCGGTGATCAACACCAACTACGCCCTCGACGCCAAGCTGAACCCCAGCAAGGACGCCCTGATCATCGAGGACAAGACCAGCCCGTACGTGAACTATCTGGTCGGCCGTCCCGACAACAAGGACGACCCGCGCGTCAAGAAACTGGCCGCCGCCCTGACCACCCCGGAGGTCAAGGCGTTTATCGCGCAGAAGTACGCGGGCGCGGTGGTGCCGGCGTTCTAGGGGGCGGAAATCCTCGCCTGTTGGGGGAGGGCGCAGCGCAGGTCGCTGACGGGACAGTCAGGGCCGCAAGCGGACTGTGATGACAGGCGCTGTGGTGGGGATTCGGACAGGCCGCAGGCCCCCACCGGACCACGCTTCGCAGGGTCGTCCGCCCCCATAGGGGGGGGGCAGAAGGTTCGCGCTCCTTCTTCCCCCTCCGGGGGAGGGGA
>FWPV01014525.1_pt1 | contig 11531 bp, 7 predicted proteins | sample 2228371 | NCBI WGS metagenome assembly FWPV01 (sample SAMEA103939776, study PRJEB20133) | metagenome | reverse complement strand
CGATTGCATCATGTTCACCCGCAACATGGCCGGCTTTTGCGCCGTCTGCCGCCGCGCCCTGATCAGAATCATCGACTTGTACGCGCGATAAACCCTTCAGAACGTGATCTTCAACCCCGCCTCCAGCCGCCGGGAGGAGTCGCGTGTGCCGCCCGCCGAACCGAAATTGGCCGAGGTGACGTCGAGCACGCTCGGTCCAGTGAACGTGGTCTGGTTGAAGATATTGTACGCGCGCCCTTGCAGTTGAAAGCGCAAGCCTTCCCGCGGAAAGATGGCTTTCGACAGGGTGACATCCACGTTCCGCAAAAGTCCTTGGCGCACGTTTGGCAGGAAACGCGGACCATTCGGGATCACAAATTCCGGCGTGCGTGTGAACGCCGCCGGGTTGAACCACGGTTTCGTGCAGCCGCAGCGCGGATCGTAGTCCCTTGCGTTCGCTATGGATTGCGACATCGGATACTTGGGATCCACCCCCGCTACGACGCTAGCGCGCGAGGGCGACGCGCCCGCCAGACGCGAAAGATCCGGTCCGCCAACGTTAACCGGCAAGCCGCGTTGATAGGTATGGAAGGCGAACAGGTTCCACCCACCTATCAGCTGATTTGCCCATCCGGTTTGCTTGAAAAACTTCCGCCCCTTCCCTACCGGTATGTCGTACGAATAGTAAATCACCAGCCGCTGCGGCACATCGAATGACCCGACCGACCTTTCAAGCCGCGTGTTGAAGTTATCGCGCAGAGCGGAAGGGTCAAGAAACGCCGCGCCGTTCCCCGCTCCGCCGGTGTCAAGCAGCTTCGAAATCGTGTAGTGCGCCGCGAACGATAAACCTTTCGTGAACCGGCGCTCGACGCGGAACGTGACGGCGTGGTACACGCTGTCCCCCACGTGCGGGCGCCACGCGATGAGCGCGTTGCCAAAAGCGTTCGCCGTCGTGAAGGTCGCAAATTGCGGGAACGGCTTGAGCAACTGCATTCTCGGAATGCGCTGCTGGCTCAACAATCCGCCCCTGTTCCGGAAATAGTCGTAGTAGGGGTTCGGGACCAGTTCCGTCAGGAAGGCGCCGCCCTGCGACAGATACCGGGAATCGATTTGATTGAGCGCCAGAGACGGAATCGGCAAATGCACGCCGCGGGTGCCGGTATAAGTGACGTCCGCCACCGTCGTCCGCGCAAGCTGCCTTCCAATGGCGAAGTTCCACTGCTGCTGATAGGGCGACGGTTGATTCCGGAGATACACATTGGCGTTATTGTTCAACCTGTAGGAGCCATCCCGCGGAGGCGTAGCGCCCGCCGGTGGAATAATGCCGCTTGGAAACGGGTTGCTCAAGGTCGTCTTGACCGTGTAGTCGGGGTTCAGAACGTCCGCCGATACCGTGTAGTTGTAAGGCGTCGTGGCGATGGCGGGCTCGAGCCCCAACGGCAGGTAATAAAGCCCGTAGCCCGCCCGCATCGCCAGCCGCGGAGTCAGCCTGTAAGCCATGCCAAGGCGCGGACCGAAGTTTTTCAAGCGGGTGTCGCGGGTGTGGCGCGGATTGCCGCCGCCCGCAAATACGATGGCGCCCGCGGGTCCCCCCGGAATCGGGTTGGCGGCGCCGGGGTCGAAGTAAGCGATCCGGTCGTGCGCCTCGCCCATGCCGATTTCGGTTTCCCATCTCAGTCCCAAATTCAGCGTCAGGCGGCTGCTGATTTTCCAATCGTCCTGAATGTAACCCGCCCAATAGCGCTGATAACCGCTGAGCGCTTCGGCGTGCTCAAAGGTGAAGGACCCCGTGCCTAACAGAAAGCTGGCGAAGCCCATGCCTTGCTCCGGGCGGGTTCCGCCGATATGGTCCATCTGAGTGAAAGCGCGCGAGAACGAAAAGCCCCCGTTGGCGTCGAAAACTTGGAAGGGATAGAAGCGATACAAACGGAACTCGCCGCCGAACCGCAGGTTGTGCCGCCCCTGCACCCAAACGAAGTTTAGCTGGATGCCCTGCGTGTCTCGCGGCTGGTTGTTATAAGCCTGCCCGCCAACGTCCGGGAAGTCGCCGCCCATGTAGAAATTCGGATAGTAGAGAATGTTCGACGAGGCGGCAAGGTAAGGCGGCAGCCCGAGCGAAGTCGGATCGAATCCCAACGTGTTGGAGCGCAGGTTAGCCCGGAAGCGCGCGTAGCTGTAACGGAAAACGGACGATAGACGCGGCGTCCACTGGTACGTATCGTCAAACGCCGCGTTGCGGAAAGTGTCGTACGTCGAATTCGTATTCGTGAAGCGCACCACCCGGCTCGGATTCAAATCCTGGCTGCTTTGCCATGTGACACGGCCAAAAATGCGGTGCTTCTCGCTCAAATACTGGTCGACGCGCGCATTGAACACGCTTCGGTCGTAAGACCGGCTAGCCGCATACGCGTAATTCTGCCTTCCCGTCACTGTGCTTCCCGGGCGGTTCGGCGCCGGATATTCGGCTACTACCCGAGCAGAAATGGGATTGATCCGCTGCGCAGGGATCACATTGCCGGGGAACGGGTCACGCACTCTCACCCCGCCCACAATGCGGCTCGTGGCAGGATCATACAAAGTGATGGCTTGAGGACCGGCGGCGCTCAGAAAGCGCAACTGCGAAAAGTCCCCGCGCCGCTCCTGCTCCGTGGGAACGCTGAAGATGGCGTCGATCGGGTCTTTTTCCGTTCGTCCTTCAAAAGCTGTGAAAAAGAACGTCTTGTTCTTGCCGTTGTAAAGCCTGGGGATCAGCACGGGACCACCCAGGCTGTAACCGTATTGGTGCCTCCTCAGAATGCTCTTCGGACGGCTGAACCGGTTGTTGCTGAAGGTGTTCGCGTTGAAAGCGTCGTTCTGATGGTAATAGTAGGCGCTCCCTCGGTACGTGTTCGAGCCGGGCTTGGTGATAATGTTCACCACGCCGCCCCCGGTGCGCCCGAACTCCGCCGAGAACGAATTGGCTTCGATTCGAAACTCCTGCACGCCGTCCTGCGGCGGCACGATGGCTACCCCGTTGAAGTCGCCGATGGTGTTCGCCGCGCCGTCGATAAGCACCTCGTTGGTCGAAGTCCGCCCGCCGCCCACCGAGAAATTCGAGTCGAACACGTTTCGCCCGCCGCGGGCGTCGCCCACCTGATCCCGCGCGATCACGCCCGGCATGGTCCGCACGAGCGCCATGACGTCGCGCTGAATCAGCGGAAACTCCTCAATGATCTTCGTGTCCACGGTGTTCGCGACATTGGAAGTCTCCGTTTGCAAAAGAGGCAAATCCCCCACTACTTCGATGCTTGTGGCGACTTGCGCAAGCTGCATCGTAAAATCCACCGTCGCCGCTGAGTTCGCCTCCAACAGCACGCCCCGGCGTACTGCCGTCTGCATTCCAGGGGATTCGACGGTAACCTCGTAGTTGCCCGGCAGCAGCAGCGGGATCGTGTACACGCCGGAAGCGCCCGCCTCCGCTTGCCTGCTAACGTTCGTGTCGACGTTGCGAGCCGTAACCTTTGCGCCCGGGATCGGACTCCCCGTCGGGTCCGTCACGGCGCCGCTAATGCGGGAATTGAAGGTCTGGGAAAAGGCAGCCACCCCGCAAAGCGCCGCCGCCCAGATTAACCTCGAGACCATAGTTCCACCTTAACACCCCCTTGAGGTGGTGGCCAAGCATCCCCGGATCAACCCTCAAGGACGGCTACCGTCTCTAGATGATAGGTCTGCGGGAATAGATCTACAAGAGTAATCTTGGACAGCCGAAATCCGCCTCCGGCAAGCGCCGCCACGTCGCGCGCCAAGGTCGCCGGGTCGCACGCCACGATCACCAAGCGGCGCGGCTTCAGACGGATCAGGTTCCGCACGTTACGCTTGTCCAACCCGGCGCGCGGCGGATCGGCAATCACAAAGTCCGGGGCGGCTGCCTCGTTGTCCAGGAAATCCTCCACGGAACACCGGCGGACTTCCACCCGCAACCCGGCTCGCGCGGCGTTGAACTCCAGATCGGACGCGGCGCTGTGCCCGCCCTCCACTGCCGTTACCCGGCGAAACCGCAACGCCAAGGGTAGGGTGAAGAGCCCCGCGCCGGCGTACAGGTCCCATGCGGCGTCCCCCTCAGCGCCCCCTACGGCAGACTGCACCAGCTCGTCAATCAGGAAACGGTTCACCTGGAAGAACGACTTGTGGCTCACCCGGAACTGAAACCCCACCGCCGGATAGTCGATCGCCGCCGCATCGGAGCCGGGGATGCGCTCGGCGCACCACTCAAAGAAACGCCTCGCCACCCTCTGCCCGGAAGCCAGCACGTTGAGCTGCACCTCGCGCTCGTTGGTGAACAATTCCATCGAACGGAGGAACCGCGGCCAGCGGCGGTCCCGCAACATGACCCGCAGCGCCGCCATGGATTCCTCCAGCTTTGGCGAAGCCACCGGGCACTGTTCCACGGCGCGCAAGCTATGCGACCCCGCCGCCATGTAGCCCAACTGTTGCCCGGCGAAGTGAACTTGCACGCGGTTCCGGTACCGCCAGGGTTCCCCCGAAACCACCCCGAGCGGTTCCGGAATCTCCATCTTGCCTATGCGCCGGAAAACGTCCGCCAGCACGAGCGCCTTTTGCTTGAGCTGAAACTCATAGCCGGCGTGCTGATAGTGGCAGCCCCCGCAAGAGCCAAAATAAGGGCAGCGGGGCTCCACCCGGTCCGCGGACGCCTCGATGACCTCCTCTACTTCCGCCCGGCACAAGTCCGGACGGGACCGGACGATGCGCACGCGCACCCGCTCGCCGGGGATGGCGAACGGCGCCAAAACGACCTGCCCTTCCAGCCTCCCAAGCCCCTCCCCCCCGTAAATCCACTTCTCAATCCTCAGTTCGCTGTTGGTTTCCGTGGGCTGCATCTCGTAGGATGAAGTTTAATCCTTCTTTCACATGAAAGCACGAGTCTTCTCCGGCGTCCAACCTTCGGGCAATCTGCATATCGGCAATTACCTGGGCGCTCTCAAAAGCTGGGTCAAGATCCAGTACGATTACGAGAGCATATTCTGCATCGTTGACTTGCACGCCATCACCGTCTATCAGGAACCGGCGGCGCTGCGCTCCAAGATCGAGGAAATCGCCGCGCTGTTTCTAGCCGCCGGCATCGATCCCCGGCATTCGGCCATCATGGTTCAGTCCTCCGTGCCTGCCCACGCCGAACTCGCTTGGATGCTCACTTGCGTTACTCCGGTAGGCTGGTTGGAGCGCATGACCCAATACAAAGCTAAAGCCGAGACCCAACAGACCGTGGGCGACGGCTTGCTGCAATACCCCGTCCTGATGGCTGCCGACATCCTGCTCTATCAGGCGGCTATCGTTCCCGTGGGAGACGATCAGGCGCAGCACCTCGAACTGACCCGCGATATCGCGCAGCGCTTCAACTCGCTCTACGGCGAGACCTTCGTCATGCCGGCGACCCACCTGCCCGCCGTGGGCGCGCGCGTCATGGGACTCGACGACCCCGAAAAGAAGATGAGCAAGTCGGTGACCTCGCCGAACCATGCCGTGGGTCTGTTGGACGCCATCGACCAGGTTCGTAAGAAGATCATGCGCGCCACTACGGACTCGAATCCAGCGGTCGATTTCGACAACTTGGGGGCGGGCGTCAGGAACTTGCTGACCATCTTCCAAGCCTTCGGCGAGTGGACGGATGAGCAAATGCGCGCTCACTTTTCCGGCATGCGCTACGGCGAACTGAAAAAGCAGGTCGCCGACATGGTGATCGCGCACCTGGAGCCTTTTCAAAAGCGTTATCGCGAAATCATTTCCGAACCCGGGTACGTGGCTGGCGTGCTCCGGGAAGGCGCCGCCCGCGTGGCGCCCATCGCCAATTCCACGGTGGATCTGGTGAAGCGGAGAATGGGCCTGTACACCAGCTAAGCCAATGGAACACCGGCCCATTTCACTCACCTCGTACTGCCGTCTGGTCCGCTCAAACCGGAACTTTCGCCTCCTCTGGCTGGCGCAAATCGTGAGTGAGCTGGGAGACTGGTTTTACACCGTCGCCATCTACAGCTTGCTGCTGGAATACACGGGCAGCGCCCGCGCCGTAGCGCTGGCTTTCGTGCTTCAGGTTCTGCCGCAGTTCTTCATCGCCCCCACCGCCGGCGTGCTGCACGACCGGATGAGCCGGAAGAAGGTCATGATCTTCGCCGACTGGTGCCGGGCGGTCATCGTTCTGGGCATGATCCTGGTCCGCACGCCTGCGGCGGTTCCGTTTCTGTACCTGCTTTTGTTTCTCGAGACCATCATGTGGGCGCTGTTCGAGCCCGGGCGCAGCGCCGTCATCCCCAACATCGCTTCGGGCGACGATGTAGCCGTGGCTAATGCCCTCTCCTCCACTACATGGTCTTTCAATCTTGCGGTTGGCTCGGCGGTGGGCGGCTTGGTGGCGGCGGCGGTGGGACGCGACGCCGTGTTTGTCATTAACGCCATCTCCTTTGTCGTCTCGGCGCTACTGATCGCGCGCATGAAGTTTCATGAGCCGCACATCGAGAACCGGCCTCCGTTCTGCGGGCGTGAGCTCGCGGACTTCACCCCCATCCTCGAAGGCGTTCGTTATGTCCGCACCGACCGCCGCGTCCTGATTACTATGTTTGTCAAAGCCGGCCTCGGCCTCATGGGCGCCAACTGGGTGCTCGTAACGGTGATGGGCGAGAAGATTTTCCCGGTCCACTTAGGCGCGCTCGATGACCGCCGGGCGGGAATGCTGGGGATGAGCATCCTGATGGCTTCCCGGGGCATCGGCGCTTTATTGGGCCCGCTGATCGGAAGTTACTGGTCGGGCGCCAACCCGTGGCGCCTGCGTGTGGGCATCTTGATCGGCTTCCTGGCTGGTTCGGCTGGCTATCTCCTGCTGAGCACTGCGACGACGCTGGCAATGGCATGCTGCGCCTTGGTGGTGTCCCACATGGGCGGTTCGGTCATTTGGGTGTTCTCGACCACTCTGTTACAGCAGATGACGGACGACCGGTTCCGCGGGCGCGTCTTCTCCGCCGAATACGCCTTCGCCATGCTCACCATGTCGAGCGTCAATTACACCGCCGGCTCGTTGATGGACGGCGGCATGACGCCTTACACAGTGGCGGCTCTGACAGGGTTGATTGTGCTCCTGCCCGCCGCTGCTTGGGCTCTGACGCTCCGCTACCCGTCAGCAAGGGCAAGCGGGGAGGTGGCGGCCGGACCCTCCGCTACAATGGAAGCTAAGCGTGATGACCACCTCCGCCCACCGTCCTAGAAGTAAAAAGCGGAAAAAAGCTCCCGAATGGCTCATCCCGGCGGTTGGATACCTGGTTTCAATCGCATGCTTGATTTGGGTTTACCACGGATTCGACTGGAAGCGGGAATTACCTCGCATATGGGCGACCAACCCGGCTTGGGTCGCGGTGGCGGTCGCCGCCGATATCCTGGTGTACGTTACCCAAGGCTGGCGCTGGAGTCTTGTCCTCAGCCCTATCGAGCCCGTTTCGGCGTGGCGTTCGATCCAAGCCATCTATATCGGCTTATTCGCCAATGAGGTCCTGCCGCTGCGAACCGGGGAGCTCATCCGCAGCTACCTGTTGGCCAAGTGGCACGGTTTGGAACTCGGCGTAGTGATCTCGAGCGTAGTGGTGGAGCGGCTCTTCGACGGGGCGTGGCTGGTTCTGGGCTTCTATCTCTGCACGCGTTTTGTCAAGCTGCCGCAGTTGCTGGTGGACGGAAGCCTGATCCTGACGGTGATCCTGTTCGTAATCGCGGCGCTGTTGGCGCTCGCCATTTTCATGAAGCACCACGCGCATGCGGTGGTCCGGCAGAGCCGCTGGAAAGAGAAGTTGTGGCACGTCGTGGAGGGAGTGAACGCCATGGGCAATTCCCGCTCCTTCTACCTTGCGGCGGCGGTGAGTTTTCTATACTTGGCGTTACAAGTCATACCGGTTTTCGCTCTGATGAAGGGATACGGCATCCCTCTCACTTTCTGGCAGGCGGCGGTGGTTCTGGTCATTCTGCGGTTGGGCAGCATCCCGCCGCAAGCGCCCGGCAACGTGGGTTCTTTTCAGGCTCTGACGACTCTCGGATTGATGCTGTTCGGCATCGACAAAGCCACCGCCACGGGGTTCGCCACGCTGTTGTTCTTCGTCGTGACTGTGCCGCTATGGCTAGCCGGTTTCATCGCATTGGCGCTCACCGGCATGAAACTCAAAGACATCCACCGCGACGCGCGGGCGCGCAAGACAGCACACGTTCATGAATCTTAGAATTCTGGCCCTCTTGGCCGCCGCCCTTAGCCCGGCCGCCTTCCCTCAGAAACGCCCGGTCACCCTCGACGATGTGGACAAGTTCGCAAGCCGCCCCGCTCCCACTCCGGTTTGGGCTCCGGATGGAGCCCGATATGCTTTCGAGTCGGGCGGACGCATTCACTTGTATGAGATCTCCCGCCGCGCCTCCAAGGAAATCGCTTCGCTTGCGCCGCTCAATGCGGCTGCCGTAAAGGGGGACCCGCCCGGACCCTTTCAGTGGGAGAACAGGCGCGTGAGGGAAGCCCGCCTGCAATGGACCCCGGACGGGACGCGTTTGGTGATCCTGGCTTCCGGAGACCTGTTCCTCATGGAGGTTCCTTCCGGTCAATGGCGGCAGTTGACCGCCACCGCCGCCGCCGAACGCGACCCCAAAGTTTCTCCGGACGGCAAGTCCGTCGCCTTCCGCCGCGGGAACGAGTTGTACGTCCTCGATATGGCCTCGCGGAAGGAGCGCCGCTTGACCCACGACGCCACGGAAACCCTCTGGAATGGCAGGCTCGATTGGGTCTACCCCGAAGAGTTGGACCTCAGCACTGCCTATTGGTGGTCCCCCGATTCCAAGGCCTTGGCTTACCTGCAATTCGACGTCAGCAGGCAGATGATCTATCCCCACGGCGACCTGCAACCTGTGACGCCGGTTTTCGAGCCGCAACGCTATCCCAAAGCCGGCACCCCCAACGCCGACGTACGATTAGGAGTCGTTCCCGCCTCTGGAGGCGCCGCGCGTTGGATGGATTTAGGCGAGACGCGCAGGCATTTGATTGGGCGTGTGGCGTGGCGCCCGGATTCGAAAGCCCTGCTTGTGCAGCGCCTGAACCGGGTGCAGAACCGGCTGGACCTGCTGTCCGCTGATCCGTCCTCCGGCGCCGCGCGGCTCCTGCTCCGCGAATCGGACCCCCATTGGGTGAATCTTTCCTCGGACCTGCGTCTCTTCCGCGATAGCAGCCGCTTCCTCTGGTCTAGCGAGCGCAGCGGATTCCGGCACCTCTATCTGTACCGCATGGACGGGAAACTCGAACGGCAGCTTACGTCCGGCGATTGGGAGGTGAGCGAGGTAGTCTGTCTGGACGAAACAGGCGGAGGAGTTTACTATACCTCCACTGAGGCGAGCCCTCTGGAGCGGCGGCTGTACCGGGCGGCTCTCGATGGCTCAGGAAGGCGGCTCGTAACCCCGGAGCCCGGCGTGCACCGCATCTCGATGAGCCCCGGCTGCGGGCATCTCATCGACGCCTTTGGCAGCCTGAGCGAGCCTTCCCGGCGCATCCTGCGCGCTCCGGATGGCGGCGTAATCGCCGAGTTGGAGGCGCCTGACCGGCGCCCGGTGGAGGAGCTCGATCTCTTGCCGGTTGAGATCTTGCCGGTAAAAGCGCCCGACGGAGAGACCCTTTACGCCCGGCTGATCCGTCCAGCCAATTTCGATAACAGTAAGAAATATCCCGCCATCGTGATGGTCTATGGCGGACCTCATTCGCAGGCGGTCCAGAATTCCTGGCGCGGGGTGAGCTTCGAACAAGCCTTGGCGCATCGCGGTTTTGTCGTCTGGCAGTTGGACAACCGCGGTTCCGCCGGGAGGGGACACGCGTGGGAAACGAAGCTGTTCCGGCGTTTGGGCAAGCAAGAGTTGGAGGACCAACTCACCGGCGTTCAACACTTGATCGCGCTGGGCTTTGTAGACCCCGCCCGCATCGGAATCCACGGCTGGAGCTACGGCGGGTTCATGACGCTTTATGCCCTTCTGCACGCCCCGAACACCTTCCGCGCCGGCGTGGCGGGCGCTCCGGTCACGGATTGGCGCAACTACGACACGATCTACACTGAGCGGTATCTTGGTCTACCTTCCGAGAACCCTACCGGATACCGCGAGAGCTCGCCTGTGCATTACGCCGCCAACCTGAAGGGGCGGCTCATGCTGATCCACAACTATCAAGACGACAATGTGCTCTTCCAGAATACGTTTCAGATGATGGTGGCGCTTCAGCGGGCGGGCAAGCCGTTTGATCTGATGGTCTACCCTCAGAAAACCCACGGGGTAAGCGGGCAAGCGCAACGCCACATGCGCGAAACCATCCTTGCGTTCTTCGAAAGGGAACTTCGCTAACGGATCAACGCACCCCGCCGGTGGAACCGCGCCCGCCTCCTGCGTCGCTGCCGCGGGCGGGAGCGCTCGGCGTAGGGGCTGCGGCGCCCGCCGATGAACTAGCGCTTGGCGCCGGCGCAACCGAGTAGTCCGAAGCCGTTCGTGACGCGGTTGTGTAACCGTAGGAGGGGTTATATGACGGAGCCGCGCTCGACGCCGCCGAAGGCATGCCGCTGCCCATGGATGGCGGACTCGGGCGCTCGAAAACCTGATAAACCGTCCCCGGACTCCAGTACCGGTAGCCGAACGGGCTGTAGTACGAACCGCGGTAAGGTACCCAAGTAAGCATGCCGAAGTAGGGGTTCCAAACCCATCCGCGGTTCATCCATGAGGCGCCGCCCCGCCGCGCGGCGCGCGTGGCTGCGGCGATGTTCGCCACGGCAAGCGTTTCGGCGCGGCGCTTGGCCCACCGATAGAGCGAGTCGGTGTCATTCTTGTCAAACTTGACCGGGACGAGAAGCGCAGCGTTCAACTCCACCTGCCGCCCATCTTTGACAATCGTCGAGACTCCGCCGTTCACGACTGTAGCTTCGCCGCCATACACGCGCAGCAGCGGCGGCTCCAAATCCAGCCGGAACAGTCCGCGCTTGCGGAACAGGACCTCGGTTTCCCCGGCTCGGAACGTCACTGAGGTATCCTTCATAATCTCAGCGCATTCCACCAGCGCAGACCCTTTCAGCAACTCCACACGGGTGTCTGTCAACGGGGTGGAAATCATCCGGATAGCGCTCCCTTCGCCTATCCTCAGGATCACGCCGGGGGTTAAGAGAAGTTCGGCTCGCCCTTCTTCGGTCTTGAGGACTTGGCCTTTAGTTACTTCCGGAAACTGGCCAAACTTCATCTCCACCGACTTGTCATCGATCAGGACCTTGCCTTCGACGTAATGGACGGTGCCGGAACGCGCGGAAACCACCGTTTGACCGGTGGCTAAAGGCGCCGCGGCGCAAAAGAGCGTAACCGCCAAAGTGACCACCGGGATCCGGTTCATTGCCGCGTCCTCCTTGCCACACCCATGGTGTCGCTTCTTCGGACGGGTGTCAAGCCTGAAAAGTTACCAGTTTGTAACTAATTAGCTTTTTCGACAGGGATAGTAACCGTGTTGCTGTCCCGGCCATTAACCCGTA
>FWPV01006383.1_pt1 | contig 11535 bp, 14 predicted proteins | sample 2228371 | NCBI WGS metagenome assembly FWPV01 (sample SAMEA103939776, study PRJEB20133) | metagenome | reverse complement strand
TAGGTACATAAATTCTAATCCAATTTCTTAAAGTTGCATTAAGACATAACCCGCCTCTTTCTAAATTACAATCTGAATGGGGGTATGGATTTTTAAAAATAACCGTCAACTCTCTACTTTGATCTTTTATCCCAAGTAAATATTCTTGATTAACAAACATATTTGATTTAGCCCCAGCAAAATTAACATTAATTACTGACAAATAATCATCAGGATATTTTCTTATCCGACCACCAAAATTAAGCTTTTCAATTGCCTCTTGAATTTGTTTATCTTTAAAATATATCAACAAGTGTTTCTCTTGTAGATTATTAATCATGGTTTGAAAGAAAGTCCCCCAATATTTTGAGGGAGAAAAACCAATTGCTTTATAAAATAAGTTGTACATAAGTTCCCCAAGTATACCCTTGCGGTTTTCTTTTAAGTATGGCACTGGTCTATCAACTATGTCAAAAAGGGTGTAGATAACCTGAGGACAATCGCATCTCTTATCTATTTTAGAAGAGAATCTAACTCCACTTGCCTCGGTGTCTCCAAAAATTTCCAACATATCAACTAAAATTTTTGTATCCATTGCAATTATTCCATCGTATTTTTTATCCTTTAACGCACTTTTTTGGTAAAGAGACTCAAATAACTTTACTGAAGTCGGAAAATCTGGAGATAAATTACTGTCCCGAATATAAAACCTATTAACCCCTTTATGATAGTTTACAATTTCTTCTGGTGCTTGAGGATGAACGCTAATTGTGTTATCAAGATCATAAATATCTGAAGAACTATCTATTCTCATTTTTCCGTCCTTTATTTTAAAGAAAGCATAAAAAGTAAGAAAACCGCCTGTGGCTCTTAATTCTTTATCATTTTGAAATAATAATAAATAGGTCTTTTCTTTATCCTTACCAAGAATTTCAGGAAGATTTTTTAATAAAGGTTTAGCGTCAACAAATAAAGATGAAGCTCCTTCAAATTCTTTTTTTAATTTAACAATTTTTTCTTTAATTATTTTTTTTCCTATCTTATTTGGATACCATCGTTCATCTATCTTTTTTATCCTAATTTCCGCTTGATAAATATTTTCTGTAATTGGATCAATCTTTGTTAACATCTTATCTAAGGTTAATACTGCGGTCTGAAGTCTTTCTTCTGCTGACTTTTCCACAAAAGAAGCTTCTCCTTTTTTAAAACCTATCAAATCTGAGTAAGGAGAAATTGCCTCAATAGTAAGTTGACCGGCATTGATTAGATAATTACCTGCCTCAATTAGATTTTTTAAATCTGAGATATAAGGAATAAAAGATAACCAATACAAACTTTTAGCCTCTTTTTCTAAATCTTTATATATAGATGAAAACTCTTCAAATTCCTTTTCTACTAAATCTATATCATTTTGGGAAAAAGCCAATTTTAATTGCTTGGCTTTTGAAACTACTTTTTTTGACTTAGCTTCAATATTTTTTATTGGTAGATAAACTAGTTGGTAGGTAAAAAAAGAAAAAATAACCAAAAAGACAAACAGCTTTAAGAAATATCTCCGAAACAATTTTCGTCTTTGTCTTAGCAACATAAAAAAATGATATAAAAAATCATAACAATATTCAAACCGCTCCATCACCCCTTAACATTACTAACGGTGTTTTAAGAATAATTTTTAAATCTACAAAAAAAGACATTTTATCAACATATAAAGCATCTATTTCTATTCTTTTATCAAAATTTATCTCTGAACGACCACTAACTTGCCACAAACCAGTAATACCTGGTTTAACAGAGAGGACTTTATTCACTAATTTTCTCGTTTGAGGAAATCTTTTTTGCTGATTTCTTAACTCATCTGGATAATAGGCTCTTGGCCCGACTAAACTCATTTCTCCTTTTAAAACATTTATTAATTGAGGTATCTCATCTATTGAGTGATGACGAATAAATTTTCCAACGCGAGTAATTCGGGGATCATTTTTTAATTTATAGCTGCTTTTTCGATATTCTTCATAAAGTTTCTTAAATCTTTTATCTTTTCTTAACAAAAAATGTGCATTAACAATCATCGAACGAAATTTATACATTTTAAATTTCTTTCCATACTGTCCTACTCGATCAGGTACATCTGCTAAGATGGGACCTTTTGAATCAATTTTTATTGCTAAAGCAGTTATCACATATATTGGAAAAAAAAGTATTAAAAGAATAATTGAACCAATAATATCAATTAGGCGTTTTAAATATTTTTGATAATAATAACCGTAAAAAAATTTACACACCATAATAATAAGTTAAGTTAATTTTTCATTCTCTGTTCCCTCAAAGTTCTTAATCAGTTGTGAAAGTTTTGAAATTGAGGTTTTTTTGGCTATTAAAGTTACATCGTTGGTATTAACAACTATAAGATCATCAAAGTCCAAACCGACAATTAATTTATTATCTTCATAGTTATATATTAAACTATCTTTAACGCCCTCCAAATGAACACGGCCACGTATAACATTTTCATACTGATGTTTTTCTAAAGATTCTTTTAAGGCTTCCCAGGCCCCAATATCACTCCAACCAATATCCTCTACTATAACCAAAGCATTTTTTCTATCTATTCTTTCAGCGATAGCTTGATCAAAGCTAATACTCTCAATCTTTGAGTAGTGTTTTTCTAAAACCTTTGGATAATCTTTTTTTCCATAACTCTCTAAAATCTTATCTACTAACCGGTAAACATTAGGGGTAAGGACAGAATACTGTTTATATAAGAAAACTGGATTTGTTATAAAATACCCTAAATTCCAAGCATAGTTACCACTTTTAAAATATCTTTTAGCAGTAACTTCGTCGGGTTTATATTTAAAAGCTAGAAAATTATAACAATTAAGATTGTCTATTTTCACCTTTTTTTTACCAATCTTTATATATCCTAAATTCGTACTTGGAAATCTTGGATAATGGGCAATAAAAATAATCTTATCAGGATTTTTTTTAATATAATTTCCTGCCTTATAAAGAATCTTTCTAAAAATATCAGCTTGTTTAACTAAATGATCACTCCAAAGTATAGCTATCGGTTCATTTGGGTAAAGTTTACTAAATAATCCCATAACCAAAGCAATAGCCGGTCCAACATCTTTTTTTTCCGGTTCAAATATAAAATTTTTTTTGGGTATTTGAGGTAACTGATTATAAACAATTTCCTTATATAAAATATTAGTAGCAACAAATATATCTTCAGAAGAAAATGTTGGTTTTAATCTTTCATAACATAATTGAAGAGTAGATTTATCTCCAATTATTTTTTCAAACTGCTTTGGAGATTTTCGTCTCGATAACGGCCATAAACGAGTACCAGCACCGCCAGCAAAAATAACTATTTTCATAAAATCTACTAATTAATTAATTGGGTAAATTTTTTAATAAAATTTTTTTTGTCAAATTTTTCAAAAAATTCCTTTTTTTGATTTTTCAAATTTGTTTCTAAATTGTACTTAATTTTATAAAATCTTTCAATAACAAAAAAAATTTCTTCAGGTGTTTGTTTGTGAAAAAATAAACCTGTTTTTTTATCTCTTATTAATTCGCTAACACCTCCTTTATTACAACTAATTAATGGACAACTAAAAAATTGGCTTTCTAATGCGACATAACCAAAGTCCTCTTCCTGAGGCATAATTAGGGCTTGGGCAAAAGAGTAAAGAAAACCTAAATCTTTATCAGTTAATTTTTTAAGAAAAAAAATATTATTTTTTTTTACCATTTTTTTTAAATTATTCTCTAAACTTCCTTCACCAACTATAACTAAATTTTCTTTTCTTTTATTAAAAGCTTCAATAACTAACTCTATTTTTTTATAAGGTTCGAGTCTCGAGACTATTAAAAAAAACTTTTCATTAATATTAAATTTAAATTTTGGTAATTTATTTAGTCTTTTATTCTCATTTACAATTTCCCTTAAAATTTCCTTCTTAATCTTTTGCCAATAATCTATATCAAAAGGTGGATAAATAACCTGGGATTCTCTATGATAATATTTATTACAACGATTGGCTACTGTTTTTGAAATGCTAATAATTTTATCTGGTCGAAAAGATACTATTTTATCCCATTTTTTTAGATAATTAATATAAAATCCTAAAAATAAGTTAAATATATTATTAGAAAAATAGTCTTTATAATGACTCCATAAAAACCTGGTAGGGGTAAGTAAGTAACATATATGTTTTGTTCCCGGTCGAGTAATAATAGCCTTAGCGAAAGAAGAGGTGATAGAAATAACTACTTGATAATCACTAAAATCAAAAGACTCAAAAGCAAAAGGATAAAAAGGCAAAGAAAGAAATCTGCTGTTTTTTATAAAATTTGGTAGTTTTTGTATAAAGGATGTTTTAGGATTAAGCACTTTTGCCCAAGAAGCTGTTTTTGAATTATAGTAAGAACTGAAAAAATCAGCTTGAGGAAAAATTTCTCTAAAGATTAATAAAATCCTTTCTACCCCACCCCACTTATCCAGCCAATCATAAACAATAGCAATTTTTTTTTGAGTTTTCATATAGCTTTACTAAAAAGAATTTTTTTATAAATATTTAACATCGTGGTTGTCATTTTTTCAAAAGAGTATCTCCTCAATAGATCTTCATAATTATATCTAGGTCTTAAATGAATAAATTTATTAATTGTCCGGGCTATATCTTTTATTTTGTAGGGATTAAAACATAAATATTGATCTTTCCACAACTCTTTAAAAATCTTTATATTAGAGGCGATTATCGGTGTCCCAAAATAAGCTGCCTCAACCAATGGTAAACCAAACCCTTCAGATAAAGAAGGATTAATTATTGCTAACGCCTTTTTGTAAAAAAATACCAGATCAGATATCTTAGGATTTTTTATTAAAATAATTCGGTTTTTAGAGGGTGATAATTTAAGAAGATTAGAAATCCTTTGAGTAAAATAGTTTTCTGGACCAATAAGAATTAGCCTATATGGTTTCTTTACAAATTTAAAGCTTTCAATTAACCGCCCAATATTTTTATGAGGATAAAAATTTCCTACATATATAAAAAAATTTTGATATTTCTTGGCCAATCCTTTGTTTTCTTTAGTTTTCATAAATTGGAAGTCAACCCCCTCATAAACAACAACAATTTTCTTCTTTAGTTTTTTGCTATAAATTTTTAAAATTTGGTTAGCCACTGTCTTTGAAGGGGTAATAATTTTTGTGCTAAAAAAAATCTGAAAGAACAAAACTAACCTAAAAATTAAGTATTTGAAGTAATAAATTAATGGATTTTTTGTTGAAGCCTTACCAGTTCTAAACAATAAAGGAGTAAGATCATGAATCGTAACAATAAATTTTTTAAAGTACAATATTGGGTAACTAAAATAGGTAAAATGAACTAAATCTAAATCATCTTTTAAAAGTTGGATAAGAAAGAAAAACTGCTCTCCAAAACTATGCCATTTATGATTAGCTAACCTCTTAATAAAATTTTTTTTCTTAAATCTTACTCTCAAATAATCCTTCTTTCTAAGGTAAATATAATAAACAATATTTTCATCACTTAGCTGCTCAAGATAATAGATTAAGTTTCTAATATAAGTACCTACCCCGGTTTGAGAATATAGTCGGGCATCAATACCTATTTTTTTCATCCTAGTTTAGACTTTTTAAGATTAATAGCAAAATAAACTAATCTATTTATTAAATAACTTTGTTTTTCGGCATAATGCTTTCGATAAAATATCTCCATAGCTTTATAAAAATACGCTCTAGTTTGATCTTTTAATGAATCATCCTTTTTCAAACCGGACATCGATTTTAAATGGATTACTGACCATAATGGATAATAGAGTATCTTAAAACCTAATTTTTTAATTTGCCAAGCCATTTCTAAATCTTCCCCATAAGCAAAATAGTCCTCATCAAATCCTTTTATCTTATTCATTAATTCTTTTCTTGTGAAAAAAAAGGCTCCTGAAATTGCTTCAACCTCATGGATTAAAGATTTATCAAAATAAGTTAAGTGATAACCTCCAAAAATTTTGTTCATTAAGGGAACATTAGCAAAAATTTTTTCTAAACCAAAGAAATAACAGAATGATCGCCAAATAGTTGGAAACCCTCGATGTGAAGCAGGATCTATTCTCCCATAAGGTAATAATAGCTTAACAGTAATAGCGCCAATTTTTTTATCATACTCCATCAATGAAATTAAATCAGAAAAATCCAAATCTTCAACATAAACATCGCTATTAAGAAATAACACATATCTACCTTCTGCTTTTCTTAAGGCTATGTTATTTGCTTTTCCAAAACCTACATTCTTTTCTAAATAAATAACAGAAAGATTAGGCCATTCTTTTCTTAATCTTCTTAATAATTCTTGACTACCATCGGTTGAATTATTATCAACAACTATAACCTCATAAGAAACCGGGTATTTGGTTAAATTTTTTTTAAGTAATTTAAGCGCCCTTGAGGTAACTTTTTTGGTATTAAATGAAACTATTATAATAGAAAGTTCGGGCATACATATAGAATCCTTGTTCATTTTAACGTTTTGGTGACTGTTTCTCTCTTCTGGCTTTCCCACCAGTACCTACCTTACGTCTCTCCTTCTTTCTGGCATCCCGAGTTAACAAACCATTTTCCTTAAGAATAGAATGATAACTTTCTTTATCTACCAAATCTATAGCCTTAGCCAACCCATATCTTATGGCCTCTATTTGTCCCCTTTTACCACCACCTTTAACTAAGATAGAGATAGAAAACCTATCTAAATTATCTGTAAGCTTAAGAGGAAAAAGAATTGTTTCTTTTTCATAATTTTTTTTGAAAATTTCATCAATTGGTTTATAGTTAACTAAAATCTCACCTTTTTGAATTTTTACCGTAGTATTATCATCCTTTTTTAAATTAATAACTTTGTTTTTGGGATTTAAATAAAGCCTCACACGTGCTACAGCTCTTTTTCTTTTACCAGTAACTTCATAGTATTGAATATTAATATTTTTTTTCATAGGTTAATTTAATAACTTAATTTTTTCTTCAAAAGGATGAGTCTCATTATTAGAAATAAATAATCTTTTAATCATTTTTTTTCTCAATTTATTTTTTGGTAACATTCCCCAAACCGCTTTTTTGATTACTTCGGCTGGATTTTTAGAAAATAATTGGCTAAAAGTTGTTTCCTTTAAACCTCCTGGATATCCTGAGTAACGGGTATATTTTTTTTGTATTGATTTTTTACCAGAAACTTTAACCTTTTGGGCATTGATAACTACTACATAATCTCCTATATCCAAGTAAGGTACATAATTAACTTTGTTTTTCCCCTGAAGTAATTTAGCTATTTGACTAGCTAACCTTCCTAAAATTTTTCCCTCAGCATTAACCAAGTAATATTGTCTTTTTATCTCTTTTTCCTTTATTGATTCAGTTTGAGTTGTTAGATTAGCCATATATAAATCTTTTAAAAAACTTATTTATTTCTACTAATATTATTTTTTAATTTTCTTGATCTTTCTTTTAAATTTTTCTCTTCCTTATCTTCCTTAACTACCGGAAAGGTCCAACTTAACTTAACTAATTGAGCACCATCACCCTTTCTATATCCAATCTTGGCAACATTTATAAAACCACTCACCCTATCCTTTACTAAAGGAGCAATTTTTGTAATCAAATTTTTGATTGTTGGCCAATGACCAATTTTTTTAAATAAATAATTTCTATCAGCTTGAGTATTTTTTTTAGCTTTATTAACCAATATTTCTAAACTACTTTTTAAAAGTTTACCTTTCTTAACAGTAGTTATAATTTTACCTTCTCTAATAAAGTTCCTTACAAGCTTCATAAGAATACTTTTATTTGAATCTCTCCCTTTTTTTATTTTTAACTTTTTGTATCTATGTCTCATATCTCAATATTCATTTTTTTTAATTCTTCATTAATTAACTCGATAGATTTTTTTCCTAGTCCTTTTGTGTTTTCTAATTTTTCTCTTCCTACTTTAATTAAATCTGCTACCGTCTCTATCTTTTCCCTCAGTAAAGCATTAATAATCCTTGAAGGTAGATTTAACTCATCTATAATAATCTCAGAATATTTATTGTCAATCTCTTGTTTTTCACGAATTAACTTTTCCTCCTCTGATTCGGATTTATAAATATCTTGTCCAGATAAAATAAAACTAAAAAAACTAGCCAAAGTTTCAGCAGCCTGTTTAAAAGCTGTTGTTGGAGTAATACTACCATCAGTTACCAGCTCAACAATTAACCGATCGTAATTGGTCTTTCTCCCCACTCTGGCATCTTCTACTTTAAAATTGACTCTTTTGACTGGGGAAAAAAAGGTATCTAAAACTAAATAATCACTTTCCTTTTTTTCTTGCTCTTTAGCAGATAAGTATCCTTGACCTGGTTCTACAATAGCCTCTATCTCAAGCTTAGCCTTCTTATCGGTTATTTCTGCGATATATAAATCTTTATTAATTATTTCAACCTCACTCTCAACATCCTTACCTGTAACTTTTCCTACTTTATTTGCTTCAATAAAAATTTTGAACGACTTTTGTGAATCATTTTTGAACACTAATTGTTTTAAATTCATTACTATTTCCAATACTGATTCTTTAACCCCAGCAATAGTGGTAAAAAGGTGACTTACACCTTTAACTTTAACTTGGGTAATCGCCAAGCCAGGTATTGAAGACAAGAGTGTTCTTCGTAGAGCATTACCTAAACTATATCCAAAGCTTGGGGGTAAAGGCTCAATAATAAATTCTGCTTCATAAGCAGATTTTTCGTTTATTTTAGTATAAAAACTAGGTTTTATCATAAAATAAAAAATAATTTTTAACGTGAATAATACTCAACTACCAATCTTAAATCAACCTGACTTTTAATTTCATCGTCGTTTGGCTCAGCTGTCAACTTTCCTATTATACCTTTTCTTACTAACCAAAAGGGTATCTTTATATCTTTATTTTCCAGTTGTTTTTGAATATAATCTACCTGAGTAATTTTTCCATTAGCAAAGGTAATTTCGTCATTAATTTTAACCTGATATGAAGGAATATTGACTATTTTGTTGTTAACCTTAATATGTTTGTGGGAAATAAGCTGACGAGCTGAGGCACGAGTCGGAGCAAAACCTAACCGATAGACAATATTATCTAATCTTTTCTCTAAAAAATTAGCTAAATAAATACTAGTATTTCCCGGTCTTTTTTTTGCCTCATTAAAATATGATTTAAGTTTTTTCTCGTTTATCCCAAATAAAAATCTAAGTTTTTGTTTCTCTCTAAGTTGTTCTCCTCGTTCAGATAGTTTTTTTCTTCTTTTAACACCATGTTGTCCAGGCAAAATGGAAAGTTTTCTTAATAATCGACTATGGCTTTTTGTACCAGGGGTTTTAAGTCCTAAATCTATACCCTCTCTTCTTGCTATTCTATTTCTGGGACCGGTGTATCTCATTAAAAATAATTTCTTTAAAACTTATAAAAAACTTTTAATTTAAACTCGCCTTACTTTCGGCGGTCTTACCCCATTATGAGGAACTGGAGTAATATCTATTAACCTAAGCACATCAATTTCTGACTCTTTAATGGCTCTTAAAGCTGCTTCTCGACCTGGACCTATTCCTTTTACAAAAACATCAACTTCTTTAAGTTGATAATTTTCTATTGCTTTCCTTAAAGTGTTTGTTACAGTCACAGTAGCAGCATAAGGTGTTGATTTTCTTGTTCCTTTATAACCATACATACCAGTTGAACCGGTTACTATTGGATTCCCTTTTTCATCAGTTATAGTAACTATTGTATTATTAAAAGTAGCTACGATATAGATTCTTCCTTTACTAACGATTTTTTTATTAACTTTTTTTTTCATAGTTATAAAAATTATTTTTTAGCTTTTTGAGCTTGTTGTTGTTCTAATTTTGCCCAAACTTCTTTTCTTAGTGCTCCAACTGTTTTTCTTTTACCTCTTTTCGTTCTTGCATTAGAACGTGTTCGTTGTCCTCTAACTGGGAGACTCTTTATGTGTCTTAAACCACGATAACAATTAATTTCCTTTAAGGTTTTAATATTTAAAGCTACTTCTTCTCTTAATTCTCCTTCCACTTTGTATTTTTTTTCAATGGTACTCATTATTTTCTTTATTTCTTCTTCAGTTAAATCCTTAACTTTTTTATAAAAGTCGATATTATTATCTTGAAGAATTTTTTTTGCCGAAGACAAACCTATTCCATAGATTAGTGTGAGTGCATACAATATTTGTTGATTGTCTGGCATTACAACACCTTCTATTCGTATCATAGAGTAAAAAGTAAATATTAACCCTGTTTTTGTTTGTGTTTTCTATTTTCACAAATAATATATAATCTTCCTTTTCGTTTAACTAACTGACACTTTGAACAAATTTTTTTTAGTGATGACCGCACTTTCATTTTTTTTATATTAATATATCAATTAGATTCTATAAATAATTCGCCCCCTATTAATATCATAAGGGGTAATTTCTACTTTTACTCGATCTCCTGGTAATATTTTAATAAAGTTTTTTCTCATTTTACCCGATAAATAACACAGAATTACCTTACCAGAATCCAGTTTCACTCGAAACATGGTATTGGGTAAATTCTCAATCACTTCTCCTTCTATAATAATATTCTCAACTTCTTTACTCATAAAGGTTAATCTAAATATTTTATCATAAAATTAAGTAATTATCACGGTTTTTTTATTTAAGATTGCTACAGTTTTTTCAAAACAAGCAGATAAACTGTTATCTTTTGTTTTAACTATCCACCGATTATTTTTATCATAAATCATCTCTTCTGTTCCCATAGAATAAATCACTTCAATAGCTATAACTAAACCGTCCTTGATAAGCAAAGTCTCTTTTTTAGGCCTATCTAAAAAACCTAAAACTAAAGGATCCTCATGAAGGTTCCTTCCAATCCCGTGACCGCCTAATGACTTAATTACATAATAACCATTTTGATAAATGTTTTTTTCAATTGCCTCAGAAACTTCTCCTAAATAATGATTAAACTTAAACTTTGAAATTGCTAAATCTAAAGTCTTTTTCCCAATTTCTAAAAACTTAATAACTTTTTGATTATTCCGAACATCTCCAATTAAAAAAGTTTCTGCATAATCAGTATGAAAACCCTGATAATAAACTCCTATATCCAAAGTAAAAAGATCGCCCTCTTTTAAAATTCTTTCTGAAGGTGGAACATGAACTATTTCTTCATTAACGGGTGTACACAAAGTCCATCGATAATCTCTTACATCTTTAAAAGAGGGCTTAGCTCCTTCTTTTTCTATTATTTTCTCAGCTTCCTTATCTATCGCTGCGGTGGTTACTCCTGGTTTAATGATTTTTTTAAGTTTTTCAACAGTTTTTTTTAAAATCCTTCCTCCTTTTTTCATTATCTCTATTTCCTCTGCTGTTTTAAGATTAATCATAAAGAAAAATAAATTTCACGATAAACTTCTTCCAACTTATCAAAAAACTCTTCTTTAGAAAAATTATTCTTTACAATATAAT
>FWPV01014512.1_pt1 | contig 11538 bp, 2 predicted proteins | sample 2228371 | NCBI WGS metagenome assembly FWPV01 (sample SAMEA103939776, study PRJEB20133) | metagenome | reverse complement strand
ATTTATGCATAAAAATTAAAAATATAATTCTTTAAAACCCATGTTCCATAATAACATATTTGTAATCATTTTCAAAATCAAATTTAGGGTCATTTCTTTGATTATGACAGGTTACACAAAAAGGTTTTTTAATACAAATATCGGATTTACCTTTTAAAGAAACCATTTTAAATTTTTCAGGGTCAATAGAATGGTTTATTCCACTTCCATGACACCTTTCGCAGGAAACACCACTTTCAATAATTTTATTATCCCGAACTAAATTATGACAGGCAATACAATCCTTGTTATTATTTTCTCTTTTAGCAACTAAAATTTTCCAGGCATTAGAATGTTTGCTTTTTACCCAGGAATTGTAAATATCAGAATGACAGGATTTACAGGACTCACTTTTTTGATAAACAGTATCCTGAGGTTTCAAAAAAGGTAAATCAGGGAAATTTTCAGCCATAAATTGTTTTCTTTTAGAAACATAGGTTTTCCAATCAAGATTATAAAAATTACTATGCTGTAAATATTTCAAAGCCAAATCTTTATCAAACCATAAACTGTATTCAGGCTTATGGCAATTTAAACAAATATTTGCAGGAACTCTTTTATTTGAGGTCTGGAAATGTTCACCACCAGGACCATGACAGGATTCACAAGTAACAGATTCCAGACCCCTGCTTCTAATATAGCTAACAAAGCCATTTTTAGAACCATAATCAGTTGAATGGCAATAAAAACAATTAGGTTCCATAGTTTTACCCTCTTTTTTCAGGGCATCCCAGGAAAAAGAATGAGCAGAAAGCCCCCAGGATTGATATTGTTTTATATGACATTCTTTGCATACCAATGGATTGTAATAATGACCTGGCTTAAAGACAGTTAATGGTTCTTCATTTAAAATTGTTTTTAGAAAAATTTCTATAATATGGAGGGTAGTTAAACTATAGGTGTCAGTTTTAAAAACAATATTTTGATTGTTATCCAGTATCCATATTTGGGGTGTTGCTTTTATATTAAAGGCTGATGCAAAATTACCAGTTTTATCTATTAAAAAAGGAAACTTGAGTTCTTTATTAATTATTTTACTTTTCAAAATTTCTTTTGATGAAATAGAACTTGCTATACCTAATATCTTAAGTCCCTTGCTATAATAATAGTTAGAAAAAATAGAATCAATGTCATGTAAAGCTTGAGAGCAATGTGGGCAATTTGTTGAAAAATAAATTAATAGAGTTTTATCTTTTAAAACAGATTTTAAAATAAAATTGCTATCATTAATATCGGATAATAAAAAAGTATCTATAAAATGACCAAGATTTTTTAATTCAAAATATGTTTTCAGAGCAAATTTTGCATCTTTGCCAGATGAAGTGTCAATTTTTTCCTCATTCAAACTTATTTGTAGTTTTTCCTCTTTCTTGCAAAAAAAAGAAAAATTTAAAAGAACTATGAAAATAAAGAAATAGGCAGTTCTCATTTTATAATAAAAAAGGGAGTGCAAATGCACTCCCTTTAATTTTACTAACACTCACTTTAAACTAATAAAGTGTAAATCCACCAGTGCCTGTGTTAATAATAAATTCAACTCTTCTATTTTTCTGACGACCTTCTTCAGTATCATTGGAAGCGACAGGCTTTGTTTCACCATAACCAACAGGAGTTAACAAAGTCTTAGGAACACCCTTTTTTGCTAAATAGTCAATAACCGAATTAGCTCTTTTACGAGATAATTCCATATTGTATTCATCACTTCCCAATGCGTCAGTATGAGCGGCGACAACAACAGATTTCCCTGGATATCTTTCTAAAAGGATTCTAGCAACTTCATCCAATGTGGCAGCAGCATCTGGACGAATTCTATAGCTATCAAAATCAAAATAGACAGTTGGTAATAAGACAGTAGGTTCTTCTGCACCCGGGGGTCTTTTTGTTACTTCTTCTTTTAGAGGAGCAACATCAGGGCATCCGTCATCATCCATATATTCATTATATATTTCTGGAATAATAGGACACTTGTCATCAACATCTAAAATACCATCGCCATCATTGTCCGGGTCAGGACATCCATCAGCGTCTTGCCAGTTATCAACATCTTCAGGTTGGTCTTTACACTGGTCATCATCATCATAAATACCATCACCATCAGAATCAATCAATGGTATTTCTTTTGGTTTAGGTGGAGCAAATGTAAATGTTGTAGCAAATCTATGAGCCTTGCCGAAATCTTTTAAATCATTATAGGCATAATCAAAAGAAATCAAATCACTAAATTTGAATCCAACACCAAAAGTAAGTCCACCTTCGCTACCATAACCAATAACATCATTACCAATTTTGTAACCAGCCCTTAGCGCAATCATATCAAACAACCAGCCTTCAGCACCGACATTGAAGAATGGATCAGCTTTCAATGGAATATTTGCATCAGCAAACAAACCAAGTGAAAATGTTTTTGTTTCTGTAGCAAACAAATTAGCTCCCAATCCTAAATTAATTAATGTAGGCTGGTCAGACTCAAGCACTCCGTATTTAACCTTAGTTCCAATATTCTTGATAGCCAGACCAACATTATATTTATAAGCCTCACCAAAGTGAGCAAGCAAACCTAAATCAAGAGTAAAGTAATTGGCGCTACTTGGTCCAAGACCAGAATGAACATAAACAACATCAGCACCCACATCAATCAAATTAGTAATGCTTCTTCCAAATCCTAAAGAAACAGCAATATCTTTAGCTGAATAAGACTGATGAGGTATTTCAACACCCCAATCATCACTTGCGTCAATGCTTGACTGATCAAACATAATAATACCAATTCCGAATGTCCCGAGTTCTCTTGGTATAGCAACAATGCCATAATTCAAGTTCATATTTAAAGCCCATGAAACATGGCCAACAGTAAATTCAAGTCCGGGTTTAAGCTGACCAAAAGCTGCAAGTCCGGCTGGATTTGCTCTTAAAGCATTCGCATCACCAACAACACCGCCAAAGGCCTCACCCATTCCAGCACCACGAGCATTTAAGAATATTCTAAATAATTGAGATGATGTGGTTCCTGATTTCTGAGCCAGAACTTCACTATTAAAAGCTAAGATTAAAGCAAGTGCTAAAACTACGACTATTGTCTTACGCATTTTTATTTCCTCCTAATTCTATCATAATTTTCACTTTCACCTCTGTTTATTTTAACGGGGGCAGATAAACTGCCCCCTTTAGTTTATCTAATCACCATTATCTTAATGAACTTAACATCACCAGTATCATAAGTCAGCTTAGCGATATATATACCGCTGGAAACTTCTTCGTTTTCCTGGTTCTTGAGGTCCCAACACTCAACAGGTTCTCTTGCAACAGTCTTTGCATCAACATTTGTGTAACCAATGTCGGCGCAATCCTTAGGAGGATATTCTCTAACAAGCTCTAAAGCGGAAGTGTATATGCTAACCTGAACAGTCTGACAATTTTCTACATTGCCATAGATGCATACTTGTTTATCATCAACATTAACTGGGTTTGGACCAGCAGCATATTCTTCCTGTGTAAGGGTATCAGGAGCAGGAGCTTCCCAAACATCAATGTGGACTGTTACATTGAATGAGTCTTTAGCACCTGAAGTCTGGTCTAATACAACAACTTTTCCAGTATAATCACCTGTATTTGCATTTGAAGGAACATTAATCACAATCCAGCCGACAATCTGATTGTCATAAGGTATCTGATTTTGTTCCAATGCAACTGTTGCACCAACAGTCGTAATATTACCTGTAATATTTGCATCAACTCTGTCTAAATCGGCATTGCCAGGACCATCAAGGAAATCTGGATTACCAACAGTTGGACCAGGATTAACAATTCTGAAATACATAGTTGCTGTTGAAATATTGCCAGCAGGTTGAGCAGGATTAGGTCTCCATAATGTTGGGAATGTCATATAATTATTCTTCAGATCACGATCATTATCAGCGATATCAAGGTCATATTCAGCACAAACACTGTATTGTGATGTTACAACTTCACTAACATGATTGCCAGAGTTAATAGCACTATATGCTTTAACTGTAACTTTGCCTGAGTATGTCAATGGTCTTGTTCCATCAGGTATCTTAACTGTCATTTTAACATCTTGATTCTGACCGACAGCGAGGAATGAAATAATTGGTGGGTCAAAAGAAGCCTTTCCAACTAAATCACCATCAACAATGAATTCAATATTGGATAAGTCGGCTTTTGAAAGACCTGTTGCTGGTGTTCCAACATTAGCAACCTGGAAGTCAACAGAAGCTTCACCACCCATTGAAATGCAATCTGCGAAGTTTAAAGTGCTAATCTTAACGCCAGCAAGGTTTTGAATTTCAATATCAAGTTTCTGGTCTGGAATAACTGTATCGCAAACTCTAACATCAAGGTTAAACCAATCTAATAACCAGTATGAGCAAATATCATCTGGACTGAATGGTTTTACACAGGTTTGATTACCTACAATAAACACTTTGTGTGATGGGTCAATCGCATATTTCAATTCAACAGGATTTGTCTCATAGCCTGTATAATAAACACCAGGTTTCAACTGATTACCTGTCTTTGAGGCGCTGACAATCTCAACATAGTATATCTGGGATTCGCCAGGAACTATATTAACATCACCACCGGTAACTCTGAAGACAAGGTAATTAGGATTATTCTTTTCACCATTCAGCCATAATGTATCAAAGGCCTCTAAATCATTAGCCATCCAGTCAGTTGAATTAAGGTCAGGGTTATAAACACCGAGGTCTTCAACACCGATATTAGCCCAACCGTCCTCTTTATCACCATCAGAGTTCTGAAGCTCATTCTTTGGAACCATGAGTTTGAATGTTCCTTTGCTTCTCATTGAATCGGAATTGGTTTCACACCAGATAAGGTTCATAGAGTTAGTAGTAATTCCACCGAGGTCAGCTTCTTTATCAAGAATATCAATATCGCAAGCATAGATAGCAAATCTTAGGTAGAATCTATCAGCAGCAAAGTTACACATATTACCATGTTGAGCATTATCCCAGAGCGGGAATGGGTCATCACGATACCAGTTTTCACAGGCATCGCCCCTGCAATTGTTGTTGCCATCTTCTTGACCCGGATTCCATACATAAGGACAATTATCATATTGATTCTCAATACCATCGCCATCGCCATCTTCGTCAAGTCCGATATAAGGATTACCGTACTCCTGTTCACCAAATGGAATGCTATCATAGTTATAATCAATTGTAGGTGTCCAGGATGTATCAGGGAAAATTGGATATGCAGGTAATCCGTTCCACTCTATAACCACTAGAACTAGAACATAATAAGTGCTACCAACTCTATAATAGAGGTCAGCACCTCTAACACCACAAGGACCACCATCCCATGGGACTCTCATATAGAAAGCATGGTTAGCTTCAGCTTCTCTCGGGCTCATAATGTTATTGTTAAAGCCAACATTGAATACATCTTCATACATATAAATGGTATAAATATATTCACCTGGCATTAAATCTTGAGGGCCTAATGTTGATAGTGGGTCACATCCAACACCAAGGTTCACACTAACGGTAACAGTATCAATTTCACCAAGTTCAAGTGTAGTTCCGATATTACAGGTTGTAACGCCATCCAATGTGAAGTTAATACCCATAGCAGTTTGTGGGTCACAGGTCTTTGGACAGGTTAAACCTTCAGTAGCGCAAATGAACCATACTTCAGCTTTAACAGGATCAAGGTCAATATTTGACCAATCAAGATTACAATCAAAGAACCCTGGAGGTGTTGCGCCTGCACCAATAGGTAAAGGTCTAAAATCACCATCTGGAATAATTTCGGAATCATTTCTGAAATTAAAGTAATTATCAAAGCACATCCAGATACCAAGAACGCCCTGGAAGCCAGCGAGGGTTGTAAAGCAGTCATCCCAGTAGCAAGGAACAGGGCACAAATCAGTTCCAATTTCATCAGGGTTATCAGTAACCGGTCTTCTATTCAAAGAATCATTGGGGTTATTGTTAACAACCATAAATCTACCACTCAGTGATGTAGTATCACCCCAGGCACCAGTTAAATACATCCAGTTACAATATTCTATTTCTGATAATGCGAAATCTTCACAACATCTTGCACAGGCAAGTTCTGTTGGGTCACTACATTCAAGGACAGGAACTTCATCCATAACATCAAGCCCAACATTATATATATCTAAATCGTGAACTTCACAAACATCAAATCTCCAGCCAATAGTGTCCGTAACAGTAACACAGGAAATCAAACCAGTTCCTTGAACTGAAATAGGAATTATATAAACACCAGGAGGTGTTCCCAATGGGATTTCAACTGTCTGGTCTTCAGCAAGCCAGAATTCAAAGAAGTAATCATCATCTTTTTGAGTTAACATATCCCATGGATTAAATACATGGACACAACAATATTGGTTTGGAGCCGGGAAGTCACGAGTTTGATTACATTCAGTTAATCCGCATAATTTCATTGCTTCAGCAAACCAGGCACTCTTCCAGAAGTTGGGTTTTTGCTGAGGAACTTCAGGCCATCCTAAACCACCCCATCCTGGATTTAGAGGATTGTCAGGTAGCCTGATTGAGTCAATACCATTCAGCCATTCAAATGCATTGAATGTTAAGTAGTAGTTTTCAGTCCAGTTATTACTATAAGCAAACATTCCAGCACCAGTATCGATAGGCATCCAGGTTACCGGTAACGGGTTATAATTTGGAACACCTGTACCTGTCACTGTATATCTCATAACAGGTAAGATACGAGCTGAGTCAACAATAACAGGTTCAGTTCCACCGCAATCAGCATCATCAGTGCTATTCCACAATCCAAGACCACCTACCCAGCAGGTATCAGGATTTCCACGACCATCGTTTCCGATGCATGATATCCATCTATATTCTGCTGTTCTCCAATCATAGTTAGGTGTAATATTGAAGTGTTCGTGTCTTATATCTGTTGGATAACGGACATACCAGTAGTTATTACCAGGTCTGAAACCACCTGTTTCAGGGACGAATATTTCAAAGAAACCAGCAGAATTAGCCCACCATTGACCACCCTGCGGGAATGGTGATAATTGCTGTGGATTATATCCTGGAGGTGGTGCATAAGCTGTTAATGGAGCAGTGACAACTACTACGATTTGAGGTGGACATCCTCTTCTTCCCCAAACAATCGTATTTGTGGTCGTAACACTGAATGTATAAGGCAAATTTGTAATAGGGTCAGTAGGTGGATATGGTATAAAATCAACAGGTAATTGACTTCCATAGTAACCATTTGCAGGGTCCCAGGTTCTTGTTGGAATAGTGGCAATATAAACATCAGGGTCCCATCCACGGTTCACAGAACCTTCCTCATATCTTGCAACGCATAATTCATTTGTAGAATATGCAGGGTCAGGATCGTTCGGGTCAAAGTTATACCAGGGATAAGAACCAGGATCAACAGGCCAGTTTAGAGGGTCACGATTTGGACCAACCCTTGTTGGAGCTCTATTTGAACCAAAAGGTTCACCCCAGAATGGAATTTCAACAGTCCAGACATCAATACATTGATCAATGCAAGGATTGGGACCACCTGGGATAGTAAATCTATCACCTGGGACAAAGCAACCAGCCCAGTTATATCCAAAACCACTAAAGCCACCCCACCACCATCTATCATTCACTTCCTGTTCAGTATCAGGAACTTTTGCTTCAATAAGTTCAAAGCTTGGCCAGTCTGGCCAGGGATTAGGAAGACCGGGGCTTGGACCCCATGGGTCAATATAGTTACAGCAATAACCAGCTGAACGATAAATCGGAGGTAAGTCTTCAACAATGTCTAAATCCGGGACAACTAAAGCAACCCGGACACCAACATCAACCCATTCCATATGGCAGGACCTTTCTTCATCACCTTGTTGTAGCAATTCATTCCATTCACCAAGTATATGACAATAGTCAAATACACCGATTTTCCAGCACCAGGCTTCCTGGAATGGTAAGGCGCCTTGTTGGGTTGAGTCAGTATTTGGAGGAATAATATCCTGCAATTCCCAGAAATCAGTTGGATCGCCGCAAGCAACTCTATCTGTCCAGTCTCTACTCAGATTCAGTTCAAAATTAACCACTGCTGTTTCAGCAGGTCCTAATACACGCCAGATTGTGTCAGTTGGTATTTCACCTTCTGAAACGGAACCGCAGAAGAATTTAACATTTATAGCAATTGAATCTTTGCCACAGTTTACAACATAGAATGAATCTTGAATTAAGCCATCATCATCAGTAGGATATCCACAGGTATCGCAATCGGGTGCAGCTAACACATTAACATCAACAAGTCTATCAATCAAAGGTCTATTACCTTGAGGGTCAACTTTTGTTGTTTCAATTAAGCACCAGAATGGGTCAGCAATACACACTTCAGTGCTTTCATCAATATTAATTTGAATTCTGATTCTTGTTGTACATAGTTCAGCAAAGTTAACATATTCTTCCAATGAATTTATAGCGCCCTGGAATTGCCAGCATATCATATCAGCATAAGGTGAAAATTGAATACCCATAGTGTTGTTGTTAGCAACACCATAAGGTGATGCATAAGAATAAGGTGGAGCAGGTAAAACAGGTCTCATGTCTCTATACCAGTAATTTGTCCTTACTGGTAACGGGAAAGGATTGCAAATATATGGGTCTAATGGGAGAACTATTCCTCTCCAGGTTCTTATTGTTGTAACATTGCTTCCTACTATTGTATCAATCATAAATGGACCGGACATTCCACCATTTGCCTGGAAGTTAACGCCCTGTCTTTGCAATGTATCACCATTATCAAGTATTATGTAACCATTGGGGTCTGGAGTCCAGTATGGAATACCTCTATATAAAGTAATATAAGGGTCGCAACCCAATGATGCTATATTAATATATTCATAATATCTATCATCAGGGAGACAGCAATTTGGTAATTCTTTAGGGTCAAAGCTAAACATCAAGAACACAACACCAATTTCTTCGTCGCATTGAAATCCATCAGAATAATATGATTGAATTATCTGATTATTTGTTAAGTAACCGCCAGTTCCATATAGTGGATGTTGTGAATAATATTCTTCAAAAGACCAGAAACCATAAGAGAATCTCCACTGACCGGTAATTGTATCAGCTAAAGGATTAAATATAGTTTCAACAATTAATGAACAAGGTGGCATTCTTTCTCTTAATCCATCATCATCCTGGTCACCCATCCATAAAAGCAAGTCAGGACCAACATTAACAGATATTGCACCATTTGGTGATGCAACTGTCATCATCTGGTCACCATTAAAGCAAATATAACCTTCACTCCACATAAACCATCCAGGACCTGGTTCTTCTTCATCAAAAGCATTAATATCTGTCATAGTTTGAATAGTGGGTGATTGCCAACCAAAGAAGCCCTGGTAATAAGCAGAAACTATAGCAGTAACAAGGTCTTGTTCAGATTCAGCAATAGTTCCAGTAGGATATCCTGGAGGAATATCCCAGGGACAGGGTTCTTCAAAAGCATCCCACATAGAACCTAATGGGTCCCAGGTATCCCAGTTTTGACCAATATCATCATCACAATCAAAGTATGGCCCAGCTTCAACTTCTAATCCTAATGGAACAATTGATGGGGGTATACTATAGTATAATACCCAGTTAAGGAGGAATGGATTCCATGCTAACTCGCATCCACCGACATCATATCTCCAGTCTCTCCAGGACTTTGCAGTTGGAGGAATAGGATATTCAACCTGAGTGCTATCACGGTCAGGGATTATGCAATTTCTACCACAAAGGTCGCCCGGTTCTTCGCCAACATAAGCATCTATAGTTAATGGGACAGTAAAGAAGCCAGCACTGAAATTACAGGTTGTATAATTACCAAAGTTAACTACATCAATACCCCACATATATCTTGCATCTTCATAAATATCATAACCCCTCCACTGACAAACAGGAGGAGGAAGTAACCAGTCTTCTGTAGTGTATAATACCTCCCAGCCATCCAGTGGGTCTCTATAAGAGAAGAAACCACGAGGTGGACTCGGGTCAACATCAGGACAGCAAGGTAAATCTTTCTCATAAATTGCTAATTTAACGAATTCAGTATCTCTCGCAATTGCTTCTGGTATCCACCCTGGTTGATTGAATGGATAATTACCTGAAATGCATCCGATACCATCGACTCTGATATAAGCAATATAAGTATCAACAACATCATCGCAGGTGAATATATTTGTCAGGAATTCACCTGGAATATCAATTTTAACTTTTGAATCTTCAGCAATACACATTTGAAGAGTATCCGGTGGGTCAACAGGAACACAGAACCATCTTGTTGGACAATATAGGCCTTGAGAGCACATCCACAAATAATATTCATTTATTTCAATGAAATAAATAAACCCTATATCTTTTGGATCATCACTCGCACAAATCCAATCAGGCCTACAATAGGGTATGGGTTGCGCTGGTGCATTTCGAGGACCTTCTCCTTGCATTTCTTCAAAAATAAATCCAAAGGAGCACCAATCAACATTGCAAATATCTTCATTACCCCAGCATTCTGGAGGAATACATGGATTGCAAGGAAGACCACATTGCTCATAACCTTCAGCCCAGATGCAAAGACCTGTTCTTAAATCATGGGTATCACACCAGGAATATTCAGCGTAAAGAATACCGACTGTGTCATTGTGGCAATCGCCCCTTTCACAGCACCAGGAATCCCAGATCCATCCTGATGGTAATTCTTGAACTGGAGGTGGATTGCACGGGTTTGGTTCAATTTCTTCATAATCACAAGCCCAGATTGTTATGTTTGGGCAAGGTAAAACATAGAAAAAGATAAAAAGACCGATTGGTCCTTCGCAACAATCTGCATCAAAAATTGGCTGGAACAATTTACAAGTTCCCCAGGGACAAACTCTTTCTTCCCACTTTGTAGTGTACCATCCGGGTGGTAGTGGTTTTATAATACCTTCCAAGAAAATATTTTGACCTGCGCCTGAAGGTAATCTATCAGGGACAAATCTTAATTCAAAAGTATCAGTGCAAAGAGCTGGATTTGTATAATCAATTCTATTAGCAATTTCTTCAAGTTCAGTGGGGTTAAACCATAAAAGTGGATTATTATGCCAGGTTACGCAATCATCAACAGTGTAGTCCAAAGGATTAATTGGGTCAGGTGGAACATAACCGATTAGCAAACTATCAGAAAATGGCCCATAAAAAACAAGTTTATAATCAGCGGGCGAAATATCAATAGTGTCGCAGGGTTCATCACAACAGTTCCATAATCTAAAACCAATTCTATCTCTGTTATACCCTGGTAAATATGGAATTTCACCAGTATTCTGAAAACTTATAAAAGTCCCGGGACAGAAAGCTCCCATATAAATAGAACAAATCCTTAAATCTTCAGATAAGTTGTTACAATCGTAACCATAATCAGTGCAAACAGGAGCAAAATTTAAACAATTTGGATAGGATGAATTTTGAGCTTTTG
>FWPV01014511.1_pt1 | contig 11540 bp, 13 predicted proteins | sample 2228371 | NCBI WGS metagenome assembly FWPV01 (sample SAMEA103939776, study PRJEB20133) | metagenome | reverse complement strand
CATTTCAAAAGTAGATAACCTTACAGGAGACGCTGTATTTCAAATTTTAAATTTTTAAAAAAGATTTCAACTTAAAAAATTAAAATAAAATTAATCATTTTATCCTCCAAGCTAACTGACATTTTAACCTGATTTTAAAAAGGCAATTTACAATCAAAAGCTTTTAGATTTTAAATTTGAAACGACAGAATTGCTTGAAAATCTCCTAAAAATAATGTAAATTATAATGAATAATAAATTATGGAAAAAGAAAGGGTAGGATTTTACCTAAAAAGAACAAGAGAAGTAAGGGAAATATCTTTGGAAGAGATTTCAAAGAAGACAAAGATTAGTATTCGCTTTTTAAAAGCAATAGAAGAAGGAAAGTGGAATTATTTGCCAGGTGAGGTCTTTATTAAGGGCTTTATAAGAACCTATGCTGAAGTGCTTGGGCTTAATCCAGAAGAGGTGATTCAAAAGTATTTACAGGAAAGGGAAGCAAAAGAAAATATTCTTGCAGAAAAAAAGATAGAAAAGGTTAAAAATATTTGGGGAAAGTTATTTTTTGGCTTAAGTTTTGTAATTTTGGTTGGATTGATTATATTATTTTTACCAAAGTCAAAAAATAGGGAAAGTAAAAATGTTTTAATTGAAGAAAGTCCTTCCCCCATTGTGGAAAAACCCATAGAAAAAACTCAAATTTTAGAAAAATTAGAAGAAAAAATAGAAATTTTATTTACAAGGCATTGTTGGGTTAGGGTTGAAGTTGATGGTATTAGAAGTTTTGAGGGTTTTAAAGAGGCATTCCAAAAACTTGAGTTTAATTTTAAAGAAAAATTTACATTAAAAGTAGGAGATGCAGGGGCGGTTCAAATTATAAGAAATGGACAAATCCAACCCCGCTTAGGTGAAGATGGGCAACCAGTCCTTTTTAAATTGCCCTAAAGGAGGAGAAAATGAGCGAAGTAGATAAAGCAAAAAAACTATTGGAGGATATAAAAGAGAAAAAAGTTCCAAGGGAAGTTCAAATTCTTGCTGCAAAGGGAACTCTTCCCTTTTCTCAAGAAGAACTCTTACCAATTTTAGTTTCTTATCTTGCCTTAGAGGACTCAGAACTTTCTTCTCTTTCAAAGAAAACTCTTTTAGAATATCCAAAGCATATTTTTTTAGAATATATAAAAGGAGAAAAATGTACATCAGAAGAACTTGATGTGATGGCTTATACAATGGAAGATGAAGATATATTAATTGCTATTGCTCAAGCAAAAAATGTAAAGGACTCAACTTTGATATTCCTTGCAAAAAATGGTGGGGAAAAGATTCAAGAAATAATTATAACTAATCAATCAAGGATTCTTTCAAATCCAAAGATTTTGGAGTCCTTAGAAGAAAATTTAAACCTTTCATCCTTTATTCAAAGGAAGATTATAGAATTTAAAGAAGAATTTTTTGCAGAAAAGAAAAAATTTGTTCCCCAAATAACAGAAGAAGAAGCAAAGGAAATGGGGATAACAGAACAAGAATATATGGATTTGTTTGAGTCCTTTCATATTGAAAATTTGGCTGAAGACCAATTGTTTTCTTCAATAAATTTGCCTGCTCAACCTCAAGAAGAAGAACAGGTTGCCCTCTTAGTACAAATTTTTAAAATGTCTGTTCCAGAAAAAATACAATTGGCTTTAAAGGGTTCTCAGGAAGCAAGGGGGATTTTGATTTGTGATTCTTCAAAACTTGTAAGAGAAGCAGTTGTAAAAAGTCCAAAGATTACAGATCAAGAAATTTGCAATATTGCTTCAAACAGGTCTATGGATGAAGAAATTTTAAGGTTTATTGGCTCTAATAGAAAATGGATTAGGAAATATCCTATTATAAAGAATTTGTGTTTCAACCCAAAGACCCCCATAGGAATTTCCTTAGGGCTTATAAACCGCTTAACTAAAAGGGATTTGAGAGATCTTGCCAATGAAAAAAATGTCTCTGATACAGTTAGAAAAGCAGCACTTAACTTATATAAATTAAGGATCAAAGGATGAGTTCAGTGCCAAAGATTAAATTTTCTGCCAGAACACATCCAGGACTTTTAAGGGAAAAAAATGAAGATGATTTTTTATGTGAACCAAACTTAGGTATTTTTCTTGTAGCTGATGGGATGGGAGGACATGAAGCAGGAGAAATTGCCTCTAAGATTGCTTGTTCTACAGTTAAAGAATTTGTTGAAAAAATTAGTAGTAAACAAAACAAAAAAGTTCCTTTTCCCTATAAGAAAAGTTTTCCCCTTGAATGGAATATGCTTTTAGGAGCAATTTCCTTAGCAAATGGAAAAATAATAAAATATGCAGAACAAAAAAGATATTTAACGGGAATGGGGACAACAATTGTGGCAGTTTTGTTTTATGATAGCAAAGCAAGTTATGCCCATGTGGGGGACTCCCGCCTTTATCTTTTTAAAGATAATATTTTAACCCTTTTGACAGAAGATCATTCTTGGGTTCAAGAACAAATTAAATTAGGAAATTTAACTCCAGAAGAAGCCCAATATCACCCTTTAAAAAATGTAGTAACAAGGGCTTTAGGGGGTTCTTCTAAGCTTTCCATTGATATAGCAGATACAAAAATTGAAAAAGGGGACAGATTTTTGCTTTGTTCCGATGGTTTAAATGCAGTGGTACCAGATCCTTTAATTGAAGAAATCCTAAGAGAAAATAAAGATCTTGAAAAATGCACAGAAATTTTTTTGGATGAAACTTTAAAAAGGGGAGCCCCTGATAATATAACTGTTGTTTTGTTAGAAATTTGCTAATATGAAAAGGACCTTATTTTTAATAATATTTTTAGTTTTAAGTTGCAGTAATGAAAAATATAAACTTAAAGAAAAAGAAAATATAAAGGTTTTCTTACAGAAATATTATAAATTTTTAAGTTTAGCTTATTCAAAGGATGATGCAAAAATTTTATGGCCTGTTGCTTTAGAGCATGAAATAGTTCAAACAGAAAAGACAATGGCAAGGATGTGGGGAGAGGGTTATCATTTAGACCCCTATCTTTTAAATTTTGAAATTACTTACTTTGATTTATACCAGTACAATAATGCTATTTTAAAGACAAAAGAGGTTTGGGCTTTAAGTTATTATGATTTTAAAACAAGAGAAAAAAAGGAAGAGATACCAAATCAAATTTTAAATGTCACTTATCAATTAAAAAAGATAAATGGAAACTGGAAGGTTTTATCCAGAATCCCCCAAGAGACAATGATTAAAGTAATGCAATAGAGATGAAAAGTGTTGTAATAATTGGAAAACCCAATGTGGGAAAGTCAACACTTTTTAATAAATTAATTGGAAAGAAAAAATCAATTGTTCATCCAAAGCCAGGAATGACAAGGGATTTAATAACTTATTCCTTCGGAAAATGGGAATTGACGGACTCTGGAGGTATAGATTTTGGAACAGAATTGATTAATGAAATAATAAAAAGGCAGGTTTTTTTTGCAATTGAAGAGGCAGACCTCATCCTTTTTGTGATAGATGGAAAGGAAGGGATTACAGCAATTGAAGAAGAAATAGCCAAAAATTTAAGAAACAAGGGAAAAGAGGTATTTTTGGTTTGGAATAAAATTGACTCAAAGGAAGCAGAAGAAAATTTTACCTTAGCATATTCTTTGGGTTTTGATAAGATATTTAAAGTGAGTTCAGAACATAATATGGGGATAGGCATCTTAAAAGAAGAAATTGAAAAGTTTTTAAAAATACCCTTTGAAGAAGAAAAAAAGGAAGAAGTTTTAACAAAAATTTCTATCTTGGGAAAACCAAATGTGGGTAAGTCCTCCCTTTTAAATGCCCTCTTAGGAAAAGATAAAGTAATTGTTTCACCTATACCTGGAACTACGAGGGATTCTGTGGATATAGTATTAAAATATTATGGAAGAAAATTTATTTATACAGATACAGCTGGACAAAGAAGAAAAACAAAAATTAAAGAAGAACAGGACTCCATAAGTGTTTTAAAAGCAAAGAAGGCAATGGCTGCCTCTGATATAATCCTTTTTTTATTAGATTCCTCTATGCCAATTACAAACCAAGATAGGGAAATAGCAAAAGAAATAGAAGAAAATTTTAAACCCTTTATTTTTGTTGCAAATAAAGTGGATTTATTGGATGAAAATAAAAGGAAGGAATTTAAGGAAAATTTATATAAGCAATTTCCCTATTTTGACTATGCTCCTTTAATATTTGTTTCTGCTTTAAAAAGATACAACTTGGATAAAATTTGGAAATATATTTTAAAAGTTGAAGAAGGAATAAAATATAGGATTTCCACGGGTATTTTAAATAGAAATTTTAGAGAATTTCTTAAGAAATACCCTTCCAAAAAAAGAAAATTTTATTTTATAACTCAAGCAGGCGTTGCTCCTCCTACCTTTGTAATTGTTTCAAATACTTTGGAAAAGTTGCCAGATCCTTTTTTAAAATTTTTAAAATCAGAAATTAGAAAAATTTATCCTTTTATTGGGGTTCCTTTAAAAATATTAATAAAAAGGAGGTAAAAAATGAGATTTGCAATGGCTCAAATTAATACAGTTGTGGGGGATTTTGAAAATAATGCTAAAAAAATTTTAAGTTTTTCTTGGGATGCTTTCAAAAAAGGTGCAGAAGTAATAATATTCCCTGAGCTTTGTCTTTGTGGTTATCCTCCTGAGGATTTGCTTTTAAAAAAAGCATTTATAAAAGAAGAGATGGAAATTTTTGAAAAAATTATTCCAGATTTACCAGAAGCTTTAATTTTATTTGGATTAGCATATCTTAAAGATAATCAATTATATAACTCTTGTGCTATTATTTTTAAAAGGGAGTTTCTTGGAGTTTATAATAAAATAAACCTTCCAAACTATGGTGTCTTTGATGAAAAAAGGTATTTTATCCCTGGTTCAGAAGCAATTGTTTTGCAGATAAATGATACAAATATTGGTGTACAAATTTGTGAAGATATATGGATTGAAAATTCCACTACAGAAGCTCAAAGCTTCTTAGGGAATGCAGAAGTCATAGTTAATATCTCTTCTTCTCCTTACCATATGGGAAAGAGTTTTTTAAGGGAAGAAATTATAAAAAGAATGGCAAAAAAGGTTTCTTCTGCTATTCTTTATTGCAACTTAATTGGAGGTCAAGATGAACTTGTCTTTGATGGGGGTTCTTTTTTTGTAGATGAAGAGGGAAATATCTTAGCAAAGGCAAAAAGGTTTGAAGAAGATCTTTTAATTTTAGACATAGATACAAATCAAATTTGCCAAAGGAGGTTAAAGAATTCAGAATTTAAGGAAAGAAAAAAGGAGTTTCCAAGAACAATTCCAATAGAAACTATGAAATTGGGAAAGATAGATTCAGAAAAAATAAAAAAAGGAGAAGTAATAAAAGGTTTTCAAATGCCTATGGAATTAGAGGAAGAAGTTTACAATGCCTTAAAGTTGGGTCTATGGGACTATTTAAATAAAAATGGTTTTAAAAATGTTATATTGGGGCTTTCAGGGGGAATTGATTCTGCTCTCGTTGCAACAATTGCAAAAGATTCCTTAGGTTCTGAAAATGTTAAAGCACTTTTTATGCCTTCCAGATATACTTTAAAGGAAAGTTATGAATTGGCAAATACCCTTTCAAATAATTTAAAAATTGAAATGAAAACTATTTCAATAGAGAAACCCTTTGATTCCCTTTTGAACCTTTTAAGTGAACATTTCAAGGGGCTTCCTTTTAATGAAACAGAAGAAAATATTCAAGCCAGGATAAGGGGACTTTTGCTTATGGCATTTTCAAACAAGTTTGGTTATCTTGTTTTATCTACTGGAAATAAAAGTGAGTATTCTGTGGGATATTGTACCTTGTATGGAGATATGGTTGGTGGTTTTGCTCTTTTAAAGGATGTTCCAAAAACCCTTGTATATAAAATTGCCAAGTGGAGAAATAAAAAAGAGGGGTACGATTTAATTCCTATGAAAATAATTACAAGAGAACCTACAGCTGAACTTAAGGAAAATCAAAAAGATCAAGATTCTTTACCTCCCTATGAAATCTTAGACAAAATTATCCATCACTATATTGAAGAGGACTTATCTACCCAAGAAATAATTGAAAAGGGTTTTGAAAAGGAAGTTGTTTATAAAGTTATAAAAGCCATAGACAATGCAGAATATAAAAGAAGACAAGCACCTCCAGGTATAAAAATAACCCCTAAGGCATTTGGTAAAGATAGGAGAATGCCCATAACACATAAATATATACTTTTTTAAGATTTTAAAACAATATTTTTAATAAAGAATTTGCTAAAAGAGTTAAGACAATTAATGAAATTAAATTAAAAAATATCCCAATTTTCATCATAGCACTTACTTTTAAATGCCCCGTTGAAAAAACAATTGCATTTGGAGGAGTTGCAACGGGGAACATAAAAGCAAGGGAAGCAGATATAGTAGCTGGCATAAGAAAAAATATGGGGTTCATATTTGGGGGAGAAATAGAAAAAATTAATGGAAGCATAGTAGCTGTAATTGCTGTGTTGCTTGTAAATTCTGTTAAGATTATCATTAAGAAACAAACAATAAAAATAAGTAAAAAAGGGGGAAGATAGGTAACGGACTTTAAAGAACTAGAAATTGTGCTTGAAAAACCACTTTTAATAAAGGAATCTGCTAAAGCAAGTCCTCCACCAAAAAGCAATAAAACTCCCCAAGGGAGTTTTTTTTCTACCTCTTTCCAATTTAAAAGGGGCTCACCTTTTACTTTAAAAAAAAACAAAAAAATTGCTGCAAAAATTGCCACCATTGAATCATGGAAAAAAGAAGAATGGGGAAAGATTTCTCCCCAACCAGGGATTTTTATGTTTCCTAAAACTATGGGGCTTCTAAAAATCCATAAAAAGCATACTATTAAAAAAGTAGTTAATGTAATCTTTTCTTGTAAAGAAAACCGCCCTAAGCTTTTATATTCATTCTTTAAAAATATGTCTAATTCTTTAAGGTTAATTTTTAATTTTGAAAATCCTCCTAAATATATGATTAAAACCAACCAAGAAAGAGGAATTAAAATTAAAACAAAGGGAAATCCAAATAAAAACCATTTAAAAAAAGTTATGGGATTTTCTGGAAAATTTTTAGAGTAAAAGGAAGCAAAAATTAAATTAGGTGGTGAACCAATTAGGGTTCCTGTCCCTCCAATTGAAGAAGAATAAGCAATTGCTAAAAGCAATGCTATAAAATATTTTGGAGGAACCTCGGGTATCTTTTCTTCTGTTAATTTTATAATACTTAACACAATTGGAAGCATCATCATTGTGGTTGCTGTATTTGAAATCCAAAGGGAAAGGAAAGCAGAAGATACCATAAATCCTAAAAGTCCTAAAGCTAAATTTCCTTTAAAAAAAATTAGGATTTTTAAAGCTATTCTTTTATGCAAATTCCATTTTTCTAAAGCAATGGCAAGGATAAAGCCACCTAAGAATAAATATATAATTGGGTCAGCATATGCTTTTGCTACTGTTTCTGCACTTTCAATTTTAAATAAAGGGAAAAGAACCAGTGGAAATAAACTTGTGATAGGTATTGGCAATGCCTCTGTTGCCCAATAAAAAGCCATAAGTATTGTTATAGAAAAAACTGCTATTTGAATAAAAGGTATAGGAATTGGTAAAATTATTATAAAAAAGAATATTAAAATTCCTAATAATCTAAGAATATTTAATGACACTCATAAATTATAACATAAAATTTTTATGTCCTTATACCTAAAATTTTATATAGTCCGCAAAAACCAGTAAAAGCAGTAAAGATTAAAATAATTGCCAAAATTATTAAAATTATTCCAGTAATTCCAGAAACAGTTTTTGTTAAAAATAGTGTAAGTAAAATTATTCCTAAGATCAACCTTACAGTTCTATCAAGTTTTCCTACATTTTTTTCCATTTTAAACCTCCTATATTTTTTTATAATAAACAATTATTATTGGTTTCTTATTCCAAAAGGAATAATAATTTATAAATAAAGGTTTTTAATATAAAAAGGAGGTTTGTATGGAAAAGCTTAATTTAGTTACTTTTAAAGGTAATCCCTTAACTTTATTGGGTAATGCATTAAAATTAGGAGATGATGCTCCTGACTTCAAAGTTTTGGGAAAGGACTTGAAGGAATATTCCTTAAAGGATTTTGAAGGGAAAATTAAAGTAATAAGTGTAACCCCATCCCTCGATACACCTGTATGCAATAATCAAGCCAAAAAATTTAATGAAGAGGCATCTAAAATAAAAAAAGATTTGGTCTTTTTAAATATTTCTATGGATTTACCCTTTGCAATTAACAGATTTTGTATGTCAGAAGGGATTGAAAATATATATGTTCTTTCAGATCACAGGGATGCTTCTTTTGGCTTAAATTATGGTGTATTAATAAAAGAACTTCGTCTCCTTGCCAGAGCTGTTTTTGTTTTGGATAAAGATAACAAAGTTATCTATATTGAAATAGTTCCAGAAGTTACACAAGAGATTAACTTTGAAAAACTTTTAAATTTCTTATTGAATAGACAGTAGCCAGCATTTAGTAGATAGCATTAAGGTTTTAAAACCCAAAGTACTAAATGCCAAATGCCAGGCATGGGATTGCCACGGGCACTTTCGTGGCTTCGCAATGACAATTGGAGGATGGCTTAATAAATTCAGCCACTACTTCGTTCGCTTGCAATTACATTTGAAGGTTGTCTGACACGAGGTTAAGCCCCTAAGGCACTGCTGCTCTATTGACCTTCTGCGCTACTGCTCTGTTGCAACTGTTCTGCTTCAGTTGGAAAGGGACAAAATAAATGTGTAAAATTAATTAATGAAAGGTTAAAGTATGGAAGAAAAGATTAAAAGAAGTTTTAGTGCTTCAAAAGAAGTTAGAAATTTTAAGGGAACATCTAAAGAATAAAGTTCCGATTTCTTAAAATTTGTAAAACTCAAGGAATTTACCCTACTTGAATTTACCAAATTTAAGAAGCAGTTATTTGAAGGTGGGAAGGAATTATTATCAGGTAAGCACAAAATATCAGGTAATGGGAAAAGTGCAAGGGAAAAGAAGCTTGAAGGAAAGAAAAGAGAAGCAAAAAGAGGTGATAGGGTGGTTTTAAGGAAGAGAATTTGAAGTTAAAAAAAAATCTTGGGGAGATTTAAAGAAAAAATGGGTAGAACCGGACATAAGGGATGATGTAGTGGAAAAGGTAATGGAATTAAAAGAAAAGACGGGTATAGGGATAAAAGATTTGATAAATCATATAGGTATAAGGAGGAATAAATTTTACGAATGGGTAGGAAGGTTAGGGATAGGGAACAGGCACAATGGGAAGATACCAAAATCCCATTGGTTAACAGAGGAAGAAAAGGCAAATATAATAGGGGTAGGAAAAAGCAAATTACGGGGAAGGATACAGGAGGTTATGTTATAGGATTTAAGATGAGAACATAGTATATGTTGAGTCCCACAAGTGTATACAGGGTGCTAAAGAAAGCAGGGTATATTATAAAAGGAGGGAGATTAAGGGCAAGAGGGAGAGGGAAAGGGTACAGACAACCAATAGGTCCTCATGAGGAATGGCACTTAAGACATAAGCTACATTAAGATAGGGAAGATATGGTATTTTTTGATAGCGATAATAGGGGGATTACGTAGGTTTGTAGTGGCATGGGATTTAAGGGAAAGCTAAGAAGAAAAGGATGTAGAGATAGTACTTATGGAGGCACATGAGAGATTTCCATCAGCAAAACCAAGGATAATATGGGGCAGGGGTAGTCAATTTATATCAAAGGAATTTAAGGAATACATAATGGAGGAGGGATTTGATCACAGGTTAATTTCAGTAGGGTATCCTTGGGGCAAATGGGAAGATAGAGAGGTTTTTTAAGGACAGCAAAAGAAGAATGCTGAAAGGAGGGAGGCATTGCTTTCCTTAAGATGAGCAATGAAGGCAATAGGGGGCTACATAGAATATTACAATAACAAGAGGTTGCACAGTAGTATAGGATATATATCTCCAAAGGAATAGCTTTTAAGGTAGGCAAGGAAAGATTGTGAAAGAAAGGGAGAGGAAGCTGGATGAAGGATTAAGAAGAAGGATTGAAGTTTACAAAGAACTGAAAAGAAAAGGAACCAAGAGGAGATTCCTTTGATGCATTTCCATCTAATTGAAAAGATATATTTTTTTGACGAGGCAGTCTGCAAGGCGCTAAGTCCCGAAGGGATTTAAGTCAAGCGAAGGCACATGGAAACCCTAAGGCGGCTTAAAGTCAAAAATATTACAATAAAAAAGATGGAAATGCATCCTGGTAATTTAGAATGTTTAGTAGCTATTTTCAAAAATTCAATTTGTCCATTTTCCGTTGAACCAATACATGGGCCATTTTAACATATCCATCTGTGGTTCAATTATTAAAAAAAACCACTGATGCAAAAGGGAATTGAAAATACCATAAAAAAGAAATAGATTTTCTTTAAAATATACTTTTGTAGCTCGCCCTGAAATTGTCAAATAAAATTTTGTATTTTTTTCTTCACTATTCCATAAAAAATGATAAGAAGGATAATATAATAAATGCCATAATTGAATTAAAATATTTTTATCATCAATCTTTAAAAATGAAACCTTATAATCATTTGAAAAATTTTTAAAGATATGTATTAAATTGCAATATATTATAAATTTTTCTTTTCCTTTTCCATCAATTGATGGTATTGATAAAATTGGAGAACAATCTTCATATATTTTTAAAGTTTTGCCAATAAGGACTTCTTTTTTCCCATCATTATCTGCATCAAATAATTCGTGAGAAGAATAATTATCTATTTTCTTTTTCCATAATAATTTATCATCGTGATAGCAATATAAAATTTCACCCTTTAATCCAGCAGTTGTTGGTTCTAAGAATTCTTGATTATTTTTGTAAGATTTAAAATAAAGTAAAGATAAAATTGCTATAAGAAAAAGAACTAAATAGAGAAAAATTCTTGAAATTTTTATATCTATTGGCAAAGAAGGGAGAGGTGAATTTCCTAAGTATTTTTTTATTTCTTTACTTCCCCATCTTTTATTTTGATCTTTAATCAATAATCCTTTTATAAGCTTCAATAGATCCATTGAAACATTTTTATTTTCTATTTCTGGGACTGGTTTATGCAAATGTCCACTTATAATTTCTGTTTGGTTTCCCAAAAAGGGTGGCTTTCCTGCAACCATTTCATATAATATTAAACCTAATGAGTAAAAATCACTTTTTTCTTTTATAGTTTCCCCAGAAATTTGTTCTGGAGACATATATAAAGGTGTTCCAATAACTATGTCTTCTTTTGTCATCCTCTTTTCTTTTGTAAAAATTGCTATTCCAAAATCTCCAATTTTTACTGCTTCATCTTTCATTAAGAAAATATTTTCTGGTTTTAAATCTCTATGAACTATTTCCTTACTATGAAGAAAGTCCAATCTGTATTGGTTCAACGGAAAAGGGACAAATTGAATTTTTGAAGAAAGCTTTAGAAAATTCTAAATTACCAGGAT